>Ga0208185_1000109_pt1 | contig 50702 bp, 60 predicted proteins | sample EasRivMeERMLT700_FD_187532 | JGI IMG/M metagenome (GOLD analysis project Ga0208185, IMG submission 187532) | Soil microbial communities from meander-bound floodplain in the East River, Colorado, USA - East River MetaG ERMLT700 (SPAdes) (version 2) | ecosystem: Environmental > Terrestrial > Soil... | reverse complement strand
GGTAGTGGCCATCATACAGGTCTGTCAGGATTGTTAGAGCCTGTTGGTCCTGTATGATAAAAGAGGCAAACTCGGAACTGCTGAAATATCCAACCGAATCCAACAGCGGCGCGCCCCCAGGAATCGAGTGGGCTGTTGCTAGCTCGCTGATGATCTTCTGAATGGATGCTCGACCCGAGATTACCCTCGTTATCTTCGCACTGTTAACAAGCTCCTTTGCAAGCGCCACCGGGATGCCTTTACGGATACCTGACTTTCCAATCAGGAGGATGTAAAGGTTCGGATAGAGCTTATAATAGAACTTGTCAAGATACACCTTGTTCCTGACTACGCCAGAGAGCGCCGCCAAACCAGCCCAGTAGAAGTATTGTTTGGGTGACTCAGACTCCTTAGAGTAGTCCAGGACTTTCTCAAGCCACGGACTTAACACGTTGTCGCCCCCAATGGTTACTTCGTCCTTTGCGACCCGCATCTCTCATGTTGTCTGACTGCGTTCCCTCGAACAGATGTGTGGCCTCAACACACAATGTATTGTCGCATTCATGACATGCGAGCATGTGCAGTCTTAAAGGCCGCCCAAGTTTCTTCTCAAGTATTACTCTACTCAGGCAGACATTACGACCATCGTGCCAAACCTGAGCATGATGATAGCCTGGTGGTCCACATGAAGCTCCAGTCCACTGGAGACATCCATTCTCTAATCGCGCGCAACGGGCCAACCATCTATCTATCTTACTCTCAAGTGACAGCCTGTGCCGCACGATAACCTCCAATCTCAATTTCTGTCAATTTGCCATAGTTCGGGCCTGTCTTTACCTCGCACGGGATAACGAGCTTGTCTCGTGACAACGTGCAATAAGTAAAATCGATAGCACGCTCAAATGCTGGAATAGCCACCCGCAGGTAATCGGCACGACGGACCTTTGGGACTATCGCGAGGAGTGCATCATGAGCCTCTAGGCAAATCCACTTCTTTGCTTCTGGCAGCTTATCGACGATTTCGAGTCCAGCTTTCTTCGTCTGGTCAGCTACAGTGGACTGCGGTATTTGGGCAAAGGCTTCACGGAGCAGCTCATCGTTCCAACGGCTGAGGAATTGGCGACGGCGACCAAAAGGATTCACCAACGTCATCATGTTGTTGAGGAGTGCTTGCTCGACTTCGACGTGGAAGACCTCGCGGATGCTCGGGTTGTGCTTGTGGAACGCGTCGAGAATTTCTCCGGCACGCCACTCTGAAATCTCAATGTCAATGCCATACCGCTTCGCATCCGTGTTGACAAGGAACATGAGCCGCCGCTTGCGCATGCCATAGTTGCCAGCGTGGCGCGTAGTTTTGCCGATAAACCGTAGCTCCTTGCTAATTTTGTCAGGCGGGATGCCGAATATCCACGATGCCGTAAGCTTGTGAATATCCACTCTGCCAAACATGTTAAGAGTCTCGACGTCTCGTCCAAGGAGAGCAACAACTCTCGCTTCGGCCTGACTTTGGTCGATTTCGATGAATTCTTCGTCATCAGATGTCTCGAAAATCTCCCTGACTTCGGCACCGTCGCCATACTTAGTGAGGGTTTGGAAAGCTAGACCAATGGACTTCTTCTTCTTTTTCTTCCCGATTCGCACTTCTATAGTCGGGCGGACGGGGGCCTTCAGGAGGGAATTGCTAGTTCTACCTGTCTCGGCACCGGCTATCCTGACAGACGTTCTCATCCGCCCATCAAAATCAGGAACGGCTAGAAAGTAGGTGCCAAGTGCTTTCTTCAATCGACGTGTGAACAGGATTTGTTCACAGGATGAACGTTTCCTAACGTCCTTCTTGGCGTGATTCGCTGCAAGGGCGATTATCGTTTCCTCGTCCGTGGCATACTTGAAGTATCGGTTGCCATTCTTACCGATCATCCATTCCCCTCGCTCGGGGAACCTCAGCTCCTTGTAGAGATAGATAGCTACCTGCTTCGGAGAGTTTACGTTGAGCTTGAACCCGGCCAACTCCTCCATGCGCTTCTCAGCAGCGACGACCTTCCCTTGATATTCGGTAACCAGAGCAGCACGCTTAGCCTTATTAATTGGTAGACCAACTCGCTCCATGTCCATATAAAACTGATGGAGACGATGGACAAATCCAAAATAAAACGTGTCGAACCAGTCTGGGAATCCAGCCACTTCCACAGTGCGCGCTTCAGCAAGACAGGCTCGCGCCACCTCAAGAGTGACAGCAGCATCGCGCGCGTTGTAGATAAGGAAGTCATCGATCTTCTGCTTGAGGAAGTTGAACTCTTTGCCGTCATCCTTGTAGTATGGCTCCTCCGTGTAAATGGACGTGCTGAATCCGAGAGCTTTCGGTAGCTCAGGATACAGGGTATGCATCATGAGCATCAGGTCAGCGCGGACGTTACCGATAACAAACCCGCAAGGGCGCTCCAGCTTGTCGTGGTCGAACTTGAAGTTCTGGCCTATGACCTTCAAGTCCTTCCGTGCAAGATGCCTCATCAAGATGCGCCACATCTGGGCTAGTTCATGCTGGACAATCCCGGTCTTGTTCTGTAGGGAAAAGACATCAAGCAGAGGCACCGATACACCGTGGTTCGGGTGGAAGGCCAGCCCGATGCACACAGGTATCGCCCTGATGACTTCGATATCGACAGAGAGTGTCTGATGTCCCTGGTAGAACTCAAAGAATCTACCAAGCGACACAGCGCTCCGGATTATCTCTAGCCTCCTCCTTGGTGGTCGATAATCGGGATATCTGCTGTGCGACACAGCGCGCTTGAAATCGTGTTGGATGTAGACGCGGGCAGAGAAGTTCATAGCTCCGCCCGACCCTTCGCCTTCTCCGTGCAGGAGAGCCGCAGGATGGATGGTGCCGATGACCTTGGTCTTAGCGTCCTTGCCTAGGATGACAGAGCCTCTCCACTTCTGGATGCCATCCTTACCTGACACAGCCTTCAACGCTGTATTCCCGAGTGCGAGGATACAGTTAGGCTTGATAGCGTTAATCTCAGTCCAGAGTTCTTTCTCACACTCCTCAAGACTGAGGCCCATCATGCCTATCTTCTTAATGTCGTTCATCGGAGGCTGGTATTTCACCACATTGGTTATATAAACCTCTGAGCGGTGAATACCAGCTTCCGCGAGAAACTCGTCCAATAGGTCGCCGGATGGTCCTACGAAGGGCCGACCTATTCTGTCTTCGTGCGCTCCCGGAGCCTCACCGACAAGCACGAGTCCGTTTTCACCACGCCCCTCGCCTGGGACGTAGTTACTCATTTGACTACTGATGGTCCATGAGGCGGAGTCGCTTCTCCAGCTCGGATTTGAGGACTTTTAAGTCCCTGAGCTCCACTCGGAGGCGTTCGGACATCGCCATGTAGTGAGCCGCCTTCGACTTGCTGTATTCCAAGACGGAGGTCTTCACTTCGAGCTTGGTTTCGACGCTCCTGAGTTCCTCCTCCACTTCCGTATGCCGGTCGACTGCCGATACTGCGATTCGCATGTAGTTCCTTTCTAACCTTGTTGATGATTACCAGACCATCGATGAGACTGTCCACTGAGTCGGGGATTTGGACGACGGTATCCCCATGCAGGAACAGTGAATCCTGCGCGGCGCCCCAGACGACAATCATCTTGTTCAGGGCCATTGCCAGCCCGAGTTCGACCCACTTGCCTGTGGACTCCACAGACACAGAAGGTTCATTGACGAGCAGGAACACGTCGCAGCGCTCGATGTCCGCTACGTCGAGGTCGATGAAGTGTTGGTGTCCGTGCTTCTCCAACTCGTCATCTTCTTCACCCTGACGAATCCAAGTGCTGGTGGATTCGAACTCAGGAATGTCCGTCTTGATCATGTCGACCAAGTGGTCGATTTTGGCTCTGAACTTGTAAGACCCGGCGACGTATACCTTCATTCTTCCTCTCCTATCTGGCTTAGGTCTGGTTCGACCTCCGAACTGGCGCTCCCACTGCTCGATGAGTTCCTCCTTCAGCGTCACGCCGACACCACTTTCCTTGCCTTGACCCTAGCCAAACGGTCTACGATTCCGTCGTAGAACTGCTTGTCTCGCTCGATGGTGACGAATCGTCTTTCACCCATGATGCAGGCAGCCGCAACCACACCACTACCTCCGAACGGGTCGACGACCGTTGAACCCTTGTAAGAGCAATCGTCGAGAAGGTCGGCAACGAGTCCAAGAGGCTTCTCGTTGGGGTGAATGAGATGCGCCGGAGGAACCTGCGGAAACGGCTTAAACGCCGAGAGATTACCGACGCGAGCAAGGACTGGATTTCCTTTCGCAGCGATGAGGACGAACTCGAAGTCACGGTCATACTCCCAGGATTTGACGCCGCGACGAGAGAGGCTATTCTCCTTCTGCCAGAAGACAGGTGTCTTGGCAATCTTGAATCCGAGCTTCTCCAGCGCGCCGAGTCGGTGGACCTTCTGCCCCGAATCGTTGAGATAGTCGTAACCACCGTAGTAGACGAAGTCATCTACCGAAACGATTACGAATAGGAAAGCGTCGGTCTTGAGAACGCGCCACAGCTGCTCGAAGACCGGCAAGGTCCGCTTGTCAACCGTCAAGCTAGGGTCAAAGAAGTTCAACCACGGCGGGTCGGTGATGCACACATCGAACGTCTCATCGGGGAAGTGGCTGAGCACCTCCGCGCTGTCGCCTAGATAGACTTCATCCAGGCCAATTTCGATGTCATTCATCGCCGCCATAGTCTCGTTCTGCATGCGGCGCGCGGCTGAACGAACGAGCTTGATTGCTGTTTTGCGGTCCTTGATGTTCTTCAATGAGGGGTCATATTGCACAGCGCGTGCCAAAGACAAGTCCTCACTTACCCCACCGATTGATAGGCTAAGCTCCGAAGCTGTCTCCCGAACACCCCACACCTTCTCATCCTTCTTCGGTCGACCGACGCCTTCCTTCTTACCGTGTTGCTGCTGGCGAAGCTCATGGAGCTGTTGCACCAGTATGACAGCCTCATACCACGGTAGGTTGTGACGATGGAGGTTCTCGTGAACCCTCATAATCTTAGCATCGACGTCGTTCGGCTCCTTGACCTCGGCGTCCAGCTCGGTCCAGCCGAGTAGCTTTGCGGCCTCAAACCTCTTGGCTCCTGTCACGAGGTCAAAAGGGAACTCAGAATTGTTCAGCGGACGAACAATAATGGCGTGGAGTTGGCCCTGCTCCTTGAGTGATTCAAGGAATTCGTCGCGCTCCTTGTCACTCTCCCACGACACTGGGATAGTGTTCTGGATAGCTGTCAAGTCTATCTTCATGGTTTCTCCAAGACATGAAAAAAGGGGGGCAGCTTTCCCAGAGCCACCCCCCATTTCCTCTAGCTACTTGCTGACGACCGGAGGCGTGGTTGCTCCCAAGTCGTCGAGGTCGTCGAGGCTCTCCTCTTCCCGCTCCTCGCTGGACTCGCCCTCGTCGTCGTCGTCCTCGTTGAGGTCGGCGTTCGCCTCAACCAAGTCCTGCTCGTCCACTTCCGCCTCGTCGTTGTCCACACCGCTCATCATGTAATTCATCACACGCTCCTGAAAGGTTAAGTTGCCCCGAATCTCCCCGGCTCGGGGCCACACCGTCTGAATCCTCTGACTGACCAGCAGAGGCGGAGAAGCTCTAGAAGTCCGCGTCCGGAACGTTGGACGCCTGTGCAGCAGCCGCCGCAAGATCAGTGACTGGCGCCCAGTCCTTGATGTTGTTCGTCTTGCGACCGTTGTATTCGCCCGGTTCCCAGAGGGCGAGGATGGTCTTGCCCTTGAGGCTTGGACCCCACACGAAATCGAGACCGACGTTCTCGTCGACCTTCGCACCCGTGATGGCCTCGATGAACGCCTGAGCCATGCTCGGATACTTCTCCGGGAACCACGTGGTGGCTCGTGCTCCTTCCGACGAACCCTCCATGCCTTCCACGTCGACGACGACGTTGTTCGAGGTCGGGTCCTTCTTGCTCTTCTCGATGTTGACCTCGACCACCTTGCTCTGATACCAGCCGCCCTGCACAATCTTGTTGCGCTTGACGTCAGCTGGCGTGATTGTCATCCGAAGCGATTCAGCCATTGTTCTCTACTCCTACACGTTGAAGATGTCGTCTTGTTGACCCGTTACCGTAGCCTTACGCTGGTTGTGCGACCTCCTTCTCTGCGAGCTTGATGCCGTGCTCCTCGATGGCCGCTTTGACCAGAGGATACAGACGGCGGCCCGTGATATCGAACACGCCCGGAACAGGAAGCGCAGTCTTGGTCATGGCCCGTCCGCCAGTCCAAACCAGTCGCTTCGAGTCCAGTGCTTCACCGTCACGTTCGAACGCCCAGATTTCGTCGAAGTATGACGGTGCGATGCTGGCGATCTTGTTCCCGTATGATGCCATGCTCGTGTATCGCTTGGTCTTGCCACCCTCGTCCATCATCTTCTGGATGGGGTGCGCGGTCACAATCATGTTGCACGGGAGAATCTTCGCCACGTCGAGAATCTGAGAGAGGCTCGTTGTCTCTCCGTTGTATTCGTCGAACCCCGGAATGGGGAGACCGCTCAAAGTCTTCTTGCCCTTGAAGTCGTCGAAGCCACCACGCACCCGAAGCTGATACGTTATAGCGGTGTTCGACATGTTCGTGAAGCTGTCGAGCACCACGGTGGCCCAGGGGCAGCGGTCCTGCAGGTTCTCGAACTCCTGACAGAACTCCAAGAAGTCGATGATGCCCTTCGCAGGGATAGCCTTCGGCCCGACGGTGACATACTGGATGTCGTCGTTGGGATAGAAGAGCTTGATTGGCTTCATCCGACCATCGAAGTCGTAGAACTTGATGGGCTTCGGGAAGCTCGCCGCAGCAACGGACTTGCCGTCGCCGGTCGAACCGATGAACAGCGCCATGATGCGCTGCCCAAGGTCGATGTCCTTCGTTGATGGCATTAGCTCTTGACCTCGGGAGCATCAACCTCGATGCCCTTGTGCTTCATCTCGTCCAGAGCCAGCTGAGCGAGAGCGCGATACTCTGCGCCCGTCGGGTCCAGCTTCTTGAACGCGATGAGTTCCGCCGTGGTGCAAACGCCCGTCGACATGAGATACTTCAACACAGTCATTGTTCTTTCCCCCTATAGATTCCCGACCAACCCGAAACATGTCTGCCCTTCTTGACTGCGTCTTTCATGTTGTCGCTACGAGTTCCGATGAACAAGTGCTTCGGATTGTAGCAACCACGATTGTCACACTCATGACAAACATCCAACGGGCTGTCTAAATCAAACCCGAGCCACAGATGCGCTGCGAGGCGATGAGCCGATACGTCCTTACCGTAATAGCTCACCTTCTTGTATACACCTTTGGCAACCCCATCCCACACCCAGCACTCGCCATCGACGACTACGAGATGAGCCCTAAGCCTTTGCTCTGCCGGTCCGTTGACTCTACTCATATCGCCTCAACCAACGCTGGTATCGCCACTCTGACCAGGCCCAACGCGCGCGCTCTATAAGCCACGAGACGATTGGGATTCGGCTCATGTCAGTGGTCCTTCTTCTTGTCCGGGTTGAACAACTCGTCGTCACCCATGAGTTCCTCAAGCGACATTTCTGCGAGCTTGCTCAACTCGACAGGCTTGCTGCTTGCCTTCGGGAGCTTACTCTTGTAGACCTTCACACAGTCCACGCAGTGCGGTCGCTTGACGTAGCGGTCCCGACGCATCGCTGGCACCTTGCAAATCTCGCCACAACGCCAGCAAATAGTGTCTCTACCAACGGCGTCCTCTGCTTTGATGTAATGACCACACGAGTTGAGCGGGTGCATACACTTGTAGACCCAATACTCCTTGTTCTGGCCTATGTCTGCAAGGATATAGCGGTGCGGCTTGTCTGTCCGCTTGTGCTCGCCAATCAACTCGATACCCATGCCAATCTTCCTGACTCTAGTCATCACGCCTCCTTCGACTCCAGTTACTCGTCCCTAGTGTGCGGAGACCAGGGCTTGCCTTCCTTGAACAACATCGACAGCTTGTGCTCCCGGACCTCGGGAATCGAAGCACACACAGGCTGAAAGATGCAGCCGCCATACTTGTCACAGCTCGTGTAGTTCATCGGGAAGTATCCCTGATCCATCCACGAGATGAGCAGATGCGAATAGTAGATGGCGTCCTTCTTCCACTGTTCAAGGTGCGCCTTCTGATACGGCATCCGATACCGATTGAACCTTTCCTTGGGGGCCAAAGTCTTCTGGAACCCAATCTTGTTCACGACGACGTGCGGGACGTTCATTGCCCACGAGTAGCCCATGAACTGAGTCGAGAGCAGGAATGGCTGCTTCCTCATCCTGCTGGTCTTGTGGTCCACGATAGCTACGCCACCCGGCGTGTTAGCCACCATGTCGATGATGCCCTCGTAGATGACCCGAATCTGTTTCTCCTCGGATTCATATAGCACCTTGCTGAAGACCTGTTCGACCTCAATCGGCGACCAACCATCCTGTTGATAGTAGAGCGCGTAGGCCCGATACTGCTGGATGTTCTCAGCAACATCACCCTGAGAGAGGTCCATGTCCGACGCCGCCTTCAGCCCGACCTGCACTGCTTCGCCGACGATGGCCGAATACTCGGGCTTTCGACCCAGCTTGATTTGCTCGTAGTGATACTTCAGCATCCGGTGCATGAGGTCGCCCTTCTCTAGGGCTTCAGCCTTGTGCTCCGGTTGCTTGTGCCGAACGAAACGCAGATAAGCCTTGTATCCACAGGCCATCACGTCGTTGAGCACTTGGCTGTCAATCGCTATCGTTCTCACCCTCTATTATCTCCTCTACTATTTCCGATACCAAGTTCGCCAACGCGTGCGCCGCTTCGTCAGCCGGACCATCATGACCGATGTATCCAGCACGGTGCAGGAAGTAGTCGTTCAGTGCGAGTATCTCCTCGCTAGTGAAGACCAAGCTGTGCTCCATCTTACTTCGAGAACAGACCGGACAGTGAAATCTTCGGATTGAACCCGGTCGCAGTCGCCTCCCTGAATAGTTCGTTGTTGATGATAATCTGTGCCTGGAGAGTGCCGATGCCAGTCACGTTTACTGAGAGCACCAAGAACAAATTGTCCCTGAATGTCTTGGTCGATGCGAACCACGGCAGAGTCGAGGTAAGCAAAGTCGTGCCTTCCTGCGTCGAACCCCACTGGATAACAGTGCCGCTGACCGCACCGTCATACGTCACGTCGCCCAACACACGGAACTCGATGGTGTTGGCTTTCGGTGGCTCTGGAATCGGCGTCGGCTGAGGCGTGGGTGCCTCGCACTCCAGCATCTGTCTCCTCCGGTCCTCGGTGCTATCGGGGACCGCTCCACAATCGAACTTGTCCCCACAAGCACACGCTGCCAGAGGTAAGAGGCTCGCGAGAAAGGTTCTACGTTCCATGTTGTCTCCTAGTCCCAATTATCAATATCATCAATCGAGCCGGAGTCCATCTTCGGCTTGTTCTCGTTCTCGGCTACGCAAGCTACGCAGACATCGACGCCTCGACTTACTTCCTTGCCACATATCATACAGGCCGCCATGCCACGACGGGGCTTGCTTTGATACGTCCGGCTAATGTTCGCGTTCTGAACTTTCGCAGCCCAGACCGGGTCTATCTGTTGACGAATCTGTTGCTCGTCCCATCCGAGGATTGGCGCTGCCTTACGCACCCACCATTCCCTTGAGAGCTTCTTGACGAACTCCCATCGGCCAGCGCAGACGTTGGCGTGGATAGTCGAGCCACGCAGTGAAGGGGTGACGAACATTCTCATGCCCTCGGCACACCCTTCACTGCACTTGTTACTGTATCGAACTCCGATTTCACAGTCGAAGTCGGCGCACTCCAACTCAATGTGGTGCACCGTCCCCGCCTGAGGAGTCTCGATTGCTCTGTGAATCACAGCCCTCGCTCCGCAGCCCAACCCGAGAGATGGGTCAGGTGTTTGATTTCCCACCGGACATCGTTCCAGAATATCGCTGGCTCGCTCGTAGGGTTCATCCAGTGGCGATTGTATTCCTCGTTGACGAGTAGACGCGCCTTGAGAAGGCCGTGCTTGTGAACGAGATGCGCGATTGTGTCGCGCACCTTCTGCTCACGCTGAGTGTAGACGATCTGAAACGGTCCGAGTCGAATCACCGGATGTCCTTCGGGTCAATCACCAACCGACCGTTCTGGTCGACGAGCAACTTGAGTGCGGTGTCCCGAACCAGCTTCATCATGGTCTGGAGGTCATGGAAGATGAGCTCAACGCGCTGTTCCAGCCGAGTCATCCGCTCGTGGGATACCCGCTTGAACACCACCATCTCAGGCGAGAGGATGGGTTCGTTGTAGGCTTCCAGCACCGCGTCGACCCGCTCCCGTCCGAACGGCAGCTTCAGCTGTGGCTTTGGATTGATGACCGTGTTCTTCGGGAGGCGCGAACCGTTGCGCTGGGCCTTGAACGCATTGACGGAGCCTGCATCGTAGTGGAAATGCATCTTCGACTTGCCCTTGCCGAACGGCACCCGCTCGATGAGGCCCGCGTTGCCATACTTGCGGACCGAGCTGAGGTGAACTCCAAGCCTTTCGGCAACCTCTCCTGCTGTCAGTTTCTTTTTCACGACTCCGACTCCTTTTGGTTAAAGTGGGGAGTGTCAGCGACTCCCCGTCAAGGGTGTTCTATCCACGGTGAGAAGCGGTTCATAGGCCGAAGCCTCCCCACTTTCCCATCCGCACCCTCTATCCCGAAGCGTCCTCCGGGCTTGGCTCGTCGGGGCAATCCAACCACTCGGCAGGCTCGTGATACTCACGAAGCTCAGCGAGGTGAATCTCGACCCGGACTTCAAGGTCTTCCGTGGGACCGACCATTATCTCGGTCTGCTTCCCACAGATGGGGCAGAGAATGTCATAGAACGTCATGTTCATGCCATTCTCTGCCATGATGGCGGTCAGCTTCTCGTTGAGCGTGACACCCTTTATCACCTTCGACTCCTACTGCTTACGATTGTTGCCTGCCCAGTGGAATCTGCCTTTGCGCTGGGCATCTTGCTTATTCTCTAGGTCTGTTGCCTCGAACAGGTGCTCAGCCTCGATACATGCCCGATTGTCGCATGTGTGGCAAGCACAATGATTTGGCTTCAGAGGTCTGCCAAGTTTGTGTTCAAGGATAAGGCGACCCAAACGCCATGTTCTGGTCGTTCCCTTTAGACTTATCCTGACTTCTGGATATCCACTCCGAGTCGTGGCATTTAGCCAGATGAGGCAGCCACTTTCTCGCCTCTGAGACGACTTAATCCAGATTGGAATCCACTCAGCGAGTGTCTTTGGATTAGGAGCCATTATTTATAGTTCCATCTCTTGTTGCCAGCCTTCCAAATGGCGTCCGCGAGGTCGCGCATCAGAGAGGACTCGTCCCAATCCAGCTCCTTGTTGTCCAAGGTGCTCTTGTTCGCAGACCGCTTGCCCTCGATAAGCTCTCCGAGGAACTCATCAATCGTGCCGAGCGCGGTGATATAGGTCGCGTTGATCTTATCAGCCGTCTGTCCCGGACGTGGGAACCGAGCTTCTGCCTGCTCCTCGTTCGCTGGGTTCCACTGACGCTCCAGAAGGAGGCAGTCCGAGCAGCACTGAAGGTTGATGCCCTCACCAGCCGCTAGCGTGCTAGCGACCATGATACGATTCTCAGGCTTCCAGAACTCGTCGATGACCATCTGGCGCTGCGTGCCATCCAGCCCCGAGTGGAAGCTCAGGACGGGCGGGCAACCCATGTCCCGCATCGTCTTGTTCAGACGCCCGGTCAGGAGGGTAGCCACGTCCTTGTGATGGAGGAAGATGACCAACTTGCGGTCGCACTCCAGCAGGAACTCCTCGACGTAATCGACTGCGGCAGGAACCTTGGCGACCCCTGTAATCTTCCGCATCTTGGCAAAGAACGCGAGCAAGTTCGTGTAGCTCGCCGGGGACATTTTGTCCTCGTTTTCGTCCATCCACGCGGTGAACTCCTCGACAGTCTCCTGATACTTCTTGAGGAGAACATCGTCGTCCATCGGCACCGGACGAAACGTCCGCATGATCTTGGGCAGGTCGGGGAGAACTTCGGCCCGTGTCTTTCGAATGATGAAGTTCTTTGTCTTTTCGTGGAAACGCTCTGGATTGGAGAGCCGACGTCCGTAAGTTTCGTAGTTGATGAAACCGGCGTAGCTCGAAAAGATATCTGGACGAATCCAGTTCAGGACCGGGAAGTATTCGTCGGCTGAGTTCTTCACCGCGGTGCCGCTCATCGGAAGGCGGAACTTGGTGCCAGCGAAGTTCTTCTTGACTGCCTGTGAACGAGCACTTGCTGGGTTCTTGATGCTCTGGCACTCGTCGATGATGACCGTCTTATACTGCGTCCAAATCTCATCGCCCCAATACTCGGGATTGGGCGTCCCAGCGACACCGTTCTTCGTGATGGTCTTGGAGGCCACACGAGCAAGCATGTCAATGGACATGATGGTGACAGGGAAGATATCGAGGTGAGGCCGCTCCACGCTCTTGTTGATGACCTGGGCCACGATGCCCGTCCATTCCAACATCTCGCGCATCCAGTTGATCTTGATGGAGCTTCTGCAGAAGATGAGAACCGGGAGAGCTTCCTCTCTGTTGCGTGCGATAAAGCCACACGCGCACACCGTCTTGCCAAGGGCCATCTCGTGGCCTACGAGGCAGACGCCACCGGCATCCTCCATGAACTTGATTGTGTCGGCTTGGAACGGGAAGAGTTCCTTGCCGGTGCGTGACGTAATCTTAATGACATCTTTGTTGTCGATGCCCTTGTAGATTACTGTGTGCCCGCACTCGAAGGTCGTCAGGAAGCCGAAGTCAAGCTTAATCTCATACTTGACCTTGGCGACCTTGCCGCACTCCTCGCATTTCTTGTGAATCGTAGCCATTCTATGTCATTCTACCTTTCGTTGTGGGGAGGGTGGGCAAACGGCTGCCAGTAGTTATCATAGCACATCCGTTTGCCCGATGTCAATAGGTTATGAGGTTTTCGTTCTGTCCTCCGGGGTGATAATCCACACATCCTCGGGTCCGAGCTTCTTGCGCCCGTATCGGACAGTAGCCCAGGTGCCAGACCGCACGACCTCAGTTCCCTGATGTGGAGCAGCAATCAGGAGGTCGCAACGCTCGACCATGAACTTGTTCCTCGTGAGGGGATTCATCGGGTCATGAACGTAGAACTGGCCCAACCGACAGAACAGCCCTTGCTTCTTGTGGATATTCGACGGATAGATTTCACGAGCGATACCAAGCTCCCAGGCGATGTTGTCTGCCTGGCAGTCGGCCCCGATGCATCCGCCGTGGATGAGGACATTGGGCCTGACAAACAGGAGATACTCTCGAAACTTGTTCTCCTGATACTCGGTCATGCCCGTCTGTGTGCCTGTGAACGCCACCTTGATTGCCACGGATTAGTTCTCCTCTTCTTTCTCGAGGATAACGACCACCAGCTCACGAACTTCCTTGGCTGTCAATGTCATAACCCTCGTCTTGGTGATAAGCACGACAGGCATATCTGACTGTGCAGCGTGCAACAACATCTGAAACGTCTTTCCTTCACGCATCTCGTCTAACTTCATGATTCCTCTCCTGTAAAGCACATTCGCAGACCAATATCGGCCAGCTCGTGCTCTACCATTGTCTTATGGTCATCTGTCGATAGCAGGTAGTTCTCCATGGGGTCTGGAGCAGCCCACCCACATTCACGACAAGCCCGGATATGATACCCGAGCCTATCGCCGTTTTCGGTGGGGACGTTCGCCACGAAGGCAACATCCACCCACCTGTGTTCGTGGACTTCCGTCTTCATGCTATTCGAGGCCAGCCTTCTTGATCTGTTCCTCAATCCACTCGCTGGGCAGACCCTGCGCGGCCATCAGCTCACGGAAAGCCGATGCCTTGGTCTTGCGCGGTGCAGATGCCTTCTTGACCTTCGGCGCACCCGGTGCCGATGTTGCAGCCGTCCGACGCCGCTTCGTGGCATCTCGCTCGTTCAGGCGGCGATACTCTGCCTCCCGTTCGTCCTTCTTCATGTGTTCGATACGCATGAACAGCGTAGTCTTGCTGGCCTTGAGGAGCAGCTTGGCCCTCTGGAGCCGACCCTCGAGGAGAGCGATGCGATTGTAGACCTGCTCAATCGGGGACTCGACGTTGAGCATGACCTCCTCGTTGTAGAGGATGCGGTCTGCGTCATCCATCGTCATCAGCTCTTCGCGTGCTGACTCGTCAGGATGAACCACCTTGCCCTGCATCGGGTCGTTGGCGTGCTCGAGGAGCGCAGTCTCGCTGGCGTGGCACGTTTCGCACAGCATCAGCGGCTCCTTGGCATGAACGTGCTTGAGAGCCTTGAGGTTCTCGACCAAAGTCCCACACGCCTCGCACGGCTCAGTCTTCTTTGGCTTTTTCGGCGTCGGGGAAGCTTCTGAACTCGGAGTCGCTGAGTCCAGGCTTTCTGACCCCGTATCGCTTGTCGCATCGAGAACATCGAAGCTCTCGGACGTGCTCTTGACTTCTGTGCTTGTCTCGTCGGGCGTTACGCTCGATGAGATATCCTCCGCACTTGGTGCAGACGGTGTCTGACATCCATCCTCCTCGGCGTTGATTGCATCCGACATCAAGCCAACCTCAACTTCCACTGCTTCTAGACACGACTCGCACATGGATTCCTCAGATACGAGGTCCAGCGGGTCGTTACACACTTCACAGAATCTCTGTGCCATTTCCCACACTCCTATTTGTTCAGCTTCTGAACATTGTTAGACTTCTTGCATGTGCAGATTGGAAGATATCTGCCACACCTCGGACACTTGAGCATTTGTGCCTCCTTTCCGACTCGCTGAGGGTTGGTGGTTCCTATTGTCCTCAGCGGCGCACTGGGCTTAACGGCTGTTTAGGCTCGCCCAGTCGAGCTGTTACTCATCTTCCTCAATCTGCTCGTCGATGTCAGCCTGCGTGTATCCGGTGAAAATCATCGGATTATACTTGGCTCGCGTCTTGGTCTCGCACTTGTCGCAGACCCTGGCCACCGGGATGCCCTTGCAGTCGAACATCCATGCTGACCAGTGGCCGGAACCGCAGGGGCAGAGCTTCTGATCATAGATGCCCATTAGTTCCTCGTGTCCTTCCCGTCGCAGCGGGGCGGCTGATGCCACTCCAAGCAGACGTGACAGAGGTTGCCGTGGGCCATCTGGAGACATGCAGCGTGCTCCTGACGATGCACACGGCAATATGTCATGCCCCCTGCCCTCGTGCTGCACTCCTCGACCCTTGGCTGAGCGTCTTGTTTCCTCATTACTCGACCCTCCGCATCCGACCAGCAGCCTGCTTCTCGTTGGCAGGCTTGTAGATGCCCAGCGCGATTTCCCGTTCGCGCTTGTGGACCCAAGTCCTGATACCAGTCTCGATTACCTGGCTCATGGAGATGCCGAGGCGCTTGGCCTTGGCCTTTGCAGCCTCCCACGTGGGGAGGTCTGCTGGCCTGATGTAGATGCTTCTGTTGGGCATTACCGCACCCTCAGCTGGCCATGCGCGATGAGGTCTTCAGCGACCTCAACCGTGATGGTTCGTGCGTGGCCTTCGAGGAGGATGGCCGTCATTCCCTTCACGTAGACCGGATGTGGCCCACGCACGTCGATGTATGCACTCTGTGTCATCTTACTGTCCCCTCTTTCCGAAGTTATCGACCCGAGCCTTGTCATCGAACAAGGGCATCTCTGACCTGCGCTTCCACACGCCCCCGTTCTTTCCAGTCTCATCCCATGACCACACGTAGGTGACTCCACACGTGCAATTGATGAACCAGCCGTTGTTCTGGAAGTTGCGCTGGCGATTCATGTAGAATCCGTGCTGCGGTGTGCCCAGCTTGGAACCACAATCTGCACACTTGACTGGCGCAATCTCCCTTGCAGCTCGGAGCATTAATAGCCTCCTCTCTCTGCGCGGTCTGCACACGCATCGCACTGATAGCCCCGAGCGCGATCTGCGGGAGTCAGGCGATTCGGTGCCTCACATGTGGGGCAGGGCAGGTTCCGAGGATTGCCCGGCCCAGCGGCGCGCAAGGCTGAGTTGCCACCGGGGTCAGCGAAAGCGATTTCGTCGCTATCGTATTCGTAGTCGGGGCCAAATGCACGCCACTCATGGTCGTCATCGTCCTCCTCGAACATGTCCGCCTCGAGGTCACGCTCGTAATCATCGTAATCGCGGGGCATTAGAACGACCCTCCGATCTTGATGGCACGCTTTGCAGCAGCCGTGGGTGAGGTGCCCTGCGAATACCAGGAGTAGTAGTCCACGTCGGGCAAGCACTCTGAATCGAGGCCAACCAGAACGAGGAGGACATTGTCCACCTGCTGTTTCCACTGTTCGAAGGAAAGCTTCATTACTTGCCTCCCTTCTTCTCGGCCTTCTTGTTGTCGTGGTAGAGCTTGACCGCGACCAGTGATTCGTGCAGCTGGGCGGCAATGCTGAGGAGCGCGCTCTCACGGTCGAATCCCACTCCCATGAGGAACTCGACGGTGCGGTTGACTGCCTCGGTCGAGGCCTGACGAGCGGCGTTGGTCCGGGGATATGACTTCCCCTTGACGCGTGGAATCTCGATTACTCGAGTCTTACTCGATACCTTCAACGGTTCCTGTCTCTTTGCCATCGCTGTCTCCAAGCCGGGCTTTCGAGGCCACCAGCGGCCCGTGCCGCCCGGCGTCTATTATGATAGCATACCCCGGTTTCGTTGTCAAGCGGTTATGAGGAAGTTTACGTTCTATCGGCGTAGCCGTATGAGGTAATTGTGCTGTTCGACATGAGCCTGCCGGGATCTCTCGGGTATGTGTCGGGCATGTCTCGGGTAAGTGTCGGGTATGTGTCGGGTATGTTAGATCCCCCTAAGTTGTTGACCCGCAAGGGGTTAGCCGAGACCCCCCCTCCCCCCTCCCCCCTTACCCCCACTCGGCTACCCCCCTCCTCGAAAAAAAATTACACCTCTATTTCTCTTTTTATATATAAAAATGTATATAGAGAGGGGAAAAGTGCCCGACATGCCCCCGAACTGGATATGGATTAGACGACCGAGGCCCCCATGACGATAGGGGAGGGAGGGGGGGACCTCGCGCTAAGTCATTGATAATAAAGGACTTGCCCCGTCAAAAGATACCCGAGAGATACCCGAGACTCACCCGACAGATACCCGAGACATACCCGAGAGATGCACGAGAGATACCGGGTGTCATCGGCTGAACATTGCGAGAATGGCGCGTGATCAATGATTGGCTGGACGCGGGGGGAAGGCCGCGATCGGGCGCGCGATTTGATCACGGGGCCTTGCAATTTGTTCACGCCCCATCACAGCCCCGATGCCCAATCCACCAGGCCAGGCTCAGCGCCGGACTCGTCATTGGATTCATAAACCTCATGCGGAGCCATTCGACAGGGTATTGTTCAGAGGCTGAACATTGGGTTCATAAGTTTATGAGGCCAAAAGAAAAGCCTCCCGAAGGGCAATCCCTCGGGAGGCGTAGGCCAGGCGGAGGCGGGCTAGGAGGCCTGTAGATACTTCGAGGCCGGGGGGAAGTTCATCGCGTTGTGGCGCATCCGACCCGCGATGGCGTTGAGGCGCTCGAACTCCTCGTCGTTCAGGATGTCGAGGAGCCACAGGTCACCTGCGAAGCCAGTCGCCGTCACGCACAGGAGATACTGTGCGCCCGACCGCGTGCCGTTGGCGAGCACCACGTCGGCCCGATGGTAGTCCCGGCGCTCAAGCTCCTCCCGTCGCGTGTAGGAGGTCTTGGTCTTGGGGTCGTAGCAGAGCACCTCGTCGAGGTCGCTGCGGTCGAAGATAAAGAGGTTCATCGCGCCACCACCAGTCGCGGCGCGTTCTTCCACACCGTGGGCGGCACGTAGGCCTTGGCCCGCTGTGCGAGGATTAGCTCGCGAGCTTGCTCGGGCGTGAACCCGGCTCGCGCTACGAGGACTTGCACGGCGGCGTCGATGTTCTTCTGGATCTGTGTCATTCGGTTTCGTCCCCTTGGACTCATCAGGCGCAGGATTGCGCGACCGAACGGAGGGAGGTGACCAGCCTCCCCCCGCGTCGTGGCCTAGACCGCCTTCCCGGCGGCCTTGCGCTGGTTGATGACAATCTCGCGGGCGGCTTCCTCGGTGAAGCCCACCGTCTCGACCATCATCTTGATGGCCTTGGCGATTTCCTTCTCCGGACCCTGCGAGGCCTTGTTCGCCTTCGACCGCTCGGACGCGCGCAGGAGCAGGTCGTGGCCGTAGTTGAAGGCCTTGACCAAGTAGTCGGCAGGCGTCTCTTCGCCCGACGCCATCGCCTTGGCGATCACCTTGGCGTCGTCGATCGACTCGGCCTTCTGCTTGGCGTATTCCCACACAAACGCGGGCTTGCCTTCGATGGGGAGTTCGAGCTTGACAATCAGGTTTTCCATGATTTCTGTATCTCACCGGTTCACCGGCCTTCAGGCCGGGCTGGCCTCGGCGCGACATGCGCCGCAACAACCAACGAAGACAATGATAGCACAGGATCGGGCTGTTGCAACATCTCATTTGCAACTTTACCAAACAAAGTGAAGGCGACGAGCGTGTAAACATTACACTTGACGTTGTGTCACAAAGTATGTTTGATCTTGGAGGTGGATGAATATCCACTGATGATGCATAAACATTCATGTTGACACGCCCCGCCGAGGTGTGGTATAATAGACTGGGAGGCCGTAGGCCTCTTCGCGGGTCCCATGACCCCCCTCCGGGGGGTGGTAGCCAAAATCCTGTCAGTGTCCCGATATCAAACGGGTCCCATAGAGGCTATACCCCTTTCGACACCCCTACCGTAGAAATGTTCAGGCCCAGGAACAATGTTCATCGGGCGAACTTTGGCCGACTTGACAAGTTCCTCAAAAAATGCTATAATCGTGCAAGCAGAGGGCCAGGGTCCATCGAGGGACATTAGAACCATGTGGATTTCAGAAGAAGACGCACACATCCGTCTCGGGTCCCATCATAATATCCTTAACCGGATTGACAGGGACTCCAAGCCTCATGGGGATGACCGTCCGTCGCCAATCGAGCCTCTCGTTCCAGCCCCGCCCGATCTTCTCGACCCAGATGTCATCCGTCATGTCGAGCGCGCGCTAAAGCCAACCAAGCAACATCTTACTCCCAGAGAAGCCGCTGATGCAGTAATCACGGGACAGCTGATAGGACGGCAGTCGGCTGCCGACCTGTTCAATGTCAATCACGATCACATCCGATTGATGACGGACCACGGCAAGCAGGGTCACAACGACCTCGACAAGCCGAATCAGAGCCTCGTCCAGATTATCGAGGGCCAACGGACCAAGATCAGAGACTTGGCCTTCAAGCGCCTGAACACCGTGCTTGAGTGTCTGGATGACAGCAAGATTAAGAAGATCGACAAGGCGCGCGAGCTGGCTCAGGTTGGGTCACAGCTTGCCATCATCTCCGAGAAGATGCTCCCGAAGGAGATGAGCGCCGAGCAAACCGTCCACTTCCATATGTATCGGCCCGAGGTCAAGAAGGAATCCGACTACGAGGCTGTCTCAGTGGGAGAGGAACGGGTGGAGCAGAAGTATCTCGAAGGCACTGTTTCGGAACAGTCGTAAAGGAGTCGAAGGATGCGTAACGGAGAACGGCAAATCGAATCGGGCACGCACGTAGAGAAAGTCAACGCCGCGCAGAATGAGACTGGCGTCGTGCGTAAGCTCAAGGAAGGTTTTGGGTTCATCGCTGGCAACGATGGACAGGACTACTTCTTCCACTGGACTGCTTTGCAGAAGTCTCAGGGAGTGGAGTTCTCCGACCTGGAAATCGGCGACCGCGTCGAGTTCCTCTGCCTGGAGGCGCCGAAAGGTCCACGCGCTATCGAAGTTCGTCGTGTTGGAGCGTAACGTAACGTAACCGGAGGAGCAGTCAATGGGCAGCGACAAGCACAGCTATCACATCATCCGCAGCGACGGGACCGAAGCGGACATCAAGGGCGATGACGTTCACATCGGGGACAGCGGCGTCCTCAGCATCACCAACCACATGGGCGACCTGATTGCTGCCTTTGCGCCGCACGCATGGTCGTTCGTCGAACCCGAGAAGCGGGACGACTCCGAGGACGACGTCGACCGGCCCGATCGAATCAGCAACCGTTAGTCGCGCGCGCCGTCGGCAACTCTGTATCCGAGGATAAGTCATGCCAATGCAAGCACCACAAGCCTCAGTCGCTGCCAAGAGGAAGCCAGCAGCCAAGAAGAAGGTCATGGGCATGCGCTCGACCCAACCTCGGATGCAGGGTCCGATCTCGGGCGGCGCGGGAGGTGGCTTTGCTCAACAGCCCGGCCCCGGTATGTCGGGCGGACGCCTTCCGATCTTGCCCGGCATGAATCCAAATGCCTACGCTGATGGGCCTGCCGGAGGAAAGCCATTTCAGGGTGGTGGTTTCGCACCTCCCGGGCGTGGTCCGATGCCTCTCCCGCCGAGCGCCGCGCCACGTCCCGGCATGCCCCCGATGGGTAACTATCCGAGGCCGGGTGCGGGTGGAGGATTTGCTCCCCCTGGTCTGCCTCCGGCGGGTGGTCCGGGGATGGGTGGGGATATCGCAAGCGGCGATATGGGACTCCCGCCTCAGGGCTTCAATCCTCAACAGTTCCAAGTCCAGCGTGCAGCCGGAGTGTTCGACAAGCCGACCGGGCCTGGTGCTGGCGAGGACCAGCGAGCACAAATGATGCAACAGCTGCAAGCGTCACAGGCTCGTATGGGTCAGATGCAGAAGCCACCAGGCATGATGGGTTCTGTCGCTCCTCAGCCGGGACCTGGCGGCGGCATGGGTCCGGGTGGATTCGACAGGAACGCCATGATGCAGCAGATGCAGGGTGGCATGGCGAACGCCAACATGCAGCGTGACCAGTGGCGTCAGGCCAACCCGAATCCAGTCATGAACCAGATGCCTGCTGGTCGACCGGCACCGAACATCCAGGCACTCCAGCAGGCGATGGCGGGACGCGGCGGACAACCTCAATTCTAGGAGAGAGACAATGGCGGACAAGAAGGTAGGCGGCGCGGCCGTCATCGAAGGCCCAGTCGGGCAGCTGCTCAAGGACCGTAGTGGCCGTGAGATCGAACTCGTTGGGCAGACTCCTGAAGGGCAGCTGTTCACGAATCCAACCGTTGGTGCTCTGGACCTGACACCAACACAACTCTGCACCGTCGTAGAGTCGCGTCTGTTCCTCGGTTACGGTGGCCCCCTCGCCATCGAGAATCAGCACGGCCTCCAGAAGGCTCTTCACGAGGATGGCATCTACACACTCTCCAACGGCCAGCGTTACGTTGTGCCGCACGAGATTCACGAAGCGCTCGGCATCCCGCTGCCTGCGCCCTACCCGCCCGAGCTTCTGCTCCTCAACGATGAGGTCGCTCCTGGCGACGAGAACCTCACGGGTGAAGCCCTCGACGCGGCCAAGGCACGTCACGCGCTGGCTCGGGGTCGCGGACCCGATGTCGAGACGAAGCCCGCACCGAAGCCGACGCCGACTCAGCTGCCTGCGGACACCCACAAGAAGTAACGTGGGGATTCAGGTAGTCGACAACTTCACTCGAATCTGGAAGCCTCACGAAAAGCAACAGAAGTTTCTTGAGATTCCAGATTCGATCTTCGAAGCGCTCTATGGTGGGGCAGCAGGCGGAGGCAAGAGCGAACTCTTGATAATGCTGCCCATCCTTAGAGGATGGCATCTTCATCCGAAGTTTCACGGTATCATCTTTCGCGAGACTTTCCCGCAGCTTGAGGAATCAATCATCCCTCGTGCGGACAGGTTCTACAAGCTAACCGGCGCCGTCTTCAACGAAGCCAAGCACTTTTGGAAGTGGCCTTCAGGGGCTATTATCAGGGCGAGCTACCTCGAAAAGGAAAAGCACGCACGGCGCCATGACACTACCGAGTATCATTACGCAGCGTTCGATGAGCTCACGAGCTTCAAGTGGTTCGTCTATTCATTCGTCACAAGCCGTGTCCGATCTTCTGAGCCGAACCTCCCGCCGGTTGTCCGTAGCGCGTCGAACCCTGGCAACCAAGGCCATGTCTGGGTCCGAGAGCGATTCGTTGACCCGGCACGAACTGGCTATAAGATCATACACGACCGCTCGAGCAGAACTACTCGTATCTATATCCCGGCGAAACTCGACGATAACCCCTACCTCAATGAGGCTGATCCGGGATATGCTTGGCGTCTTGAAATCCTCCCCGAGGCCGAACGCCGCGCGAAGAAAGACGGAGACTGGTATGTCTTCTCCGGACAGGTCTTCGCTGAGTGGAGAGATTTCCGCCGTCCCGGAGAGCCGCACCACGCAGTCCACGTTGTCCAGCCGTTCGAGGTTCCTGAGTGGTGGCCGAGGATTCTGGCTGTTGACTGGGGATACACTGCAAAGACTTGGGCTGGTTGGGCTGCTGTTAGTCCTGATTCTCGTGTATTCCTTTATCGTGAGTATGCTAAGGACAAACAGTATGTAGAGACTTGGGCGGCGGACATAGCCCGACTCTCTCAGCACGAACGGCACGAAATTCACTCCTGCGTCTTAGACCCATCGGCCTGGGCCAAGCGTGGAGACAAGGAAACGATAGCCGAGCAGTTTCAGAAGGCATCAGGATTCAGACCCATCCAGGCAGACAATGACCGTCTGGGTGGAAAGATGCTGATGCACAGTTTTCTCAGGTGGGAACCGAAGCCACCGAAGTATATACCTGCAGAAGGCTATTCGGAGGAGCGCGCAACTTACATCTATCGGAACTGGGGTGCAATGGCCTTCCAGAAGTATCAGGAAGCCTTCATTCCCGAGCCGCTGGAGACGAATCTTCCGAGATTGCAGGTCTTTGATACGTGCAAAGAGTTCATCAAAACGATTCCCATCTGCACTTATGAGAGTAAAGATGGTGAAGTTGCCGAGGACGTAGCTGAATTCCAGGGTGACGACGCTTACGACGGCGGAAGATATCTCATAAAAGAGGTAGACCAGTATATCCGCCTCGTTTGGAGCCGAGACCAGAGAGTCCAGCAGCTCGGTCAGGTCGTTCAGAGCTTTACGGAAACGGGTGATTGGACTAGATTGCACCGACAGATGGAAGTTCTCGAGTCCAAGCACAAGACAGTGACATCAGTTCAACGGCACCGGAGGTTTCGTGGGCTTCTTCGCTGATTTGTTCACGCCGCGAACGTATACGTGCGGGTCGTGCGCCGCGCTGAAGCATACGATTGCAGTGCAAAGCGAGGAAATCGATCTTTTAGTTCGACTTTTGGACGAGGAACGAGAAAAGAGCCGGCCAGCTCCGCAAGCACAAGCGATTAAGCCGGGTTTTGAGGGAAATATCAGAAAATCGAGAGTTCCTTGGTCCCGTAAGCAGGCAGAGCTTGAGACTCGGTCAGCAAGAGAAGCAGCACAGGAAGAAAAAGAACGCTGGAAGAAGCGCGCGCAAGCTGTAGAGGTGCCAGATGGGCGAACGGAGAGGTAGTATGGGGAGTGTCGAATTTAGGACACTCGACCCCTATCAATCCACTCGTCCATTTAACGTGGAACCGGCTCAATTCGACTTCATGCGCGACGGTCGGGCGCTCGATAGCGTGATGGCCGAGGGTCAGCAACGCAAGCGGGAGATGTGGGAGCCTAATCCTCAGCCTGAGTTCCAGTTTAGGCAAGACCCGAACCGGCCTCCACCTACTCCAGGCTTCTGGGATAGTCTTAGTGCCGGTGGTAAGGTCGCTGGAGAGATGTATGAGTCCCTCCCGGATAGTGATTTCGCAAAGGGCTTCCTTGAGGATGATGTTGCTTTCGATGCTCTCGGTGAAATAAACAAAGCCGATAGAAGCACAGGTGGTGATTCATTCGTAGACTTTGCTAAGGAGTCTGGCAGAAATCTCTGGAGCAGTGTCAAGGATCGCTCTCCTGAACGTCTTGCTGGTAACATGTTGAGTGTCATTCCTGAGGAGGCAAAGCTCGCCTTGGGCGGTGCTAAAGCTGCATTGCTGGGTGGTAAAGCAGCATTGGCAGCTAAAGGCACAGGGACGATGATGTCGGCCGTCCCGCTGGCTCGATTGCGGTCGATGGCACAGCGGGAGAATTTGAAGAATCCGGTGGGTGTGACCCGGATGATTGATTATCTGCAAACGCACTTTGATCCTAGCATGACCGAGGATCAAGCGCGCACGCTGATGCAGCTGTCCAAAGAGGTGCCCATCAATCAATCAGGCCATTGGGATGATGTCGTTCATGGCATGAGAGGTCGTGAGCCTCGATCACTTGTCGAACTATCGAGAGGTAATGTTAGTGGTGGAGATATTGACGAGGCAAACGAGACCATCCTGGGTGTTCTTAATCGGGCTAACCCTGATGCGTCAATAATTACACCGCGGCGTCAAACTCCTCGCACGGGTCCATTCAAACCCCCGGCACCTGTTGTCCATCCAGACCTGCAGACTATCGAAGATGTGGTCCAGGAGCCTGTTGAGGATTTGGGTCGTGCTGGCGCGGGCGGATATGGACCCAAGCGTTTGATGGCGAAAGTGAATGACGAGCGTATCGTTCACAAGGGTTCGCCATATCATCAATCGCCTGTTGGAGCTGGTTCGCATTTCTCGCCAGCCGAAATTGCTAAGATGCCGAGGGAGAATGCAATCGCTGAGCAGACTTCTTCGAGATTGTCAAACGCATTCAATAAGAAGACTCCTCCAGCTACAGCAGTTGCAGAAGGTGGAATCATCCTGCCGTTTGAGCATGGTAATTTCAGTGCTTGGCACGAGTTCCCATACCCCGAGGAGCAAGCCTACGCGCAAGACCCTGAGGTAGTTAAGCAGGTAGCCCGAGAAATGGTCGGTGATACTTACCTGAAAATTCCCGACAGACATCCAGGTCAGTTTATCTATGACCCAAGCAGAAGGCTGTTCATTGGTGTAGATAAAGGTCAAGCAGACCTAGATGCAATCCAACGTGGATTGCCACTGCCTCCGGGTGGTATCTATGGTGGTTTCTATGATAAGGTGCGCCGTAATGGCGTCTTCAATCAAATTGCGTCGCAGAGGCCAGACTTCTTCACAGACGCTGCTGGAGAAATTCGGCAGATTCCTGAGGCTCATATTCGTAGTATCCTCGACCCGTGGGTGAAGGAAGCGGGATTAAATAGCTCTGAGTCTGACGATTTGGTCCGCAACATGATGCAACGGATGCATGACCCGAATTATTGGTCGAACTTCCATTCCGGACACATAAAGTAATGTATCCTCCAACCGAAGACCAGATGGACCCGGCGATGCTCCCACCTGAGGAGATGTTTCCCCCGGACGAGCTCGGTCTCGTTCCGCAGGAGGATACTAACCTCGAGGAAGAGGAGCAGGAGGTCAATCCTGAGGATGTCTATCCCAAGGAGATTACAGATGCTCTCCTCCGTATCAGGGACCACCTCTGCATCCCTGAGCGGTCGGTTCGTGAAGCCTACGTAAAGCGTCTGAAGAAGCTGGAGTGCTACTGGAACAACCTTCAGTATATCTACTGGGATGCCATCGCTCGGGACTATCGTGACTACCAAGACCGCACTAATGTTGGCTTCGAAGACCCACAGGCGGACACCGATGTTCAAGCTATTGCAAAGGTTGTCAATATCTACAAAGCCCACGGACAGGCGTGGATTTCGGCGATTGCTGCGGGCATTCCTTACGTCAGATTCTTCCCTGACGATGCGGATAACGCCAGCGACGTCCAGACAGCCAAAGCCTACTCGAAGATTGCCGAACTCGTCCAGCGACACAACCAATCCGAAGTTCTATTTCTGAGGGCACTTTACCTTCTATTCAACACTGGAGTCGTCTTTGCCTACAATGAGCTCAAAACTCGAAAAGAGTTCGGCACATTCCGTGAGCCAATCCCTGGTCAGGAAACGCTTGTCAATCGCACTTACTTCTGTCCGGCGTGCGGCGCACCCTCAGGTGAGGAACCTGCAATCGACCCAGCGACAGCAATGCCTCCTCAGGAGCAGCAATGCCAGAGCTGCGGAGTCGTTGCTCCTCCGGAAATCCAGGACCAAGAAGAAACGTTTGACACGATTGTCGGGTATAACGATCGGCCCAAGAGTCGTGAAGTCCTTCGTGTATTTGGACCCCTGCACGTGGAGGTCCCGCATTACATTTCCAAACTAGACGAGACACCGTATCTCAGGTTCGTCACGGAGGAGCCAGTAGGGCTTATCCAGGAGACATATCCTGAGTTCGCGCACCTCATCAAGGCCAGCTACGATACGGACGAAATCGAGCGATGGGCACGTAACGATCGCCGCTATGCTGGTGAATGGCAAGACAACATCTGCACCGTCGCCAGGATGTGGTTCCGGCCCTGGTCTTTCAATGCGTGGGGCGATACCAAAGACGAGATTGTAGTCCGCCTCAAGAAAGAGTATCCCGAGGGCTGCTACGTCGTCATCGTCAACAACGACCTGGTAGTCGAGATTCTCCCCGACGTGCTCGATGACCACTGGACGGCCACAATGTCGCCGTTCTCCGAGCACATTCATGCTGAACCTGAGGGCCAATCTCTGGTCCCGATTCAGGACATGACCAATGAGCTATCCAACATCACGCTGGAGACCATCGAGTTCGGAATACCAGAAACATTTGCTGACCCATCTGTGCTCGACTTCGAGAACTACTCCAAGTCAGAAGCACGACCGGGCATGGTTAATCAAGCAAAGGCTCCTTCAGGACAGAATCTCTCAGCAGGCTTCCATGACATTAAGGCTGCGAGCCTCTCTCAGGAAGTGGAGATGTTTGCTGACCGTCTGGATAGCTCGGCTCAATTCGTGGTTGGGACCTTCCCTACTATCTATGGCGGTGCTATTGAAGGAGGCTCCGGAACTGCTCGTGAGTATGAGCTGAGCCGCGCACAAGCTCTCCAGAGACTCTCAGGGACATGGACCGTCCTGAAGATTTGGTGGTCCCAGGTCATGAGCAAGTCCGTCCGGTCCTTCGCCAAGAACATGACGCAGGATGAGAAGTTCGTGAAAGAGCAGGGACAGAGTTTTGTCAACACGTGGATTCGTAAGGCCGAACTTCAAGGTAAGGTGGGCGAGATCGAACCCGAAACCAGCGAGGCCTTTCCTATCTCATGGGCACAGAAGCGCGACGTTCTTCTTCAACTTATCCAGATGCAAGACCCCCAGATCGGTCAAATTTTCATGCATCCGGAGAATACCTCTTTCGTTGCCGAACTCATCGGCATGGAAGACCTCTACATCCCCGGTGACGACGACAGGAATAAGCAGCTCATAGAGATTGCCCAGCTCATCATGGCCCAGCCGACTCCAACAGGAATCGACCCCATGACTGGGCAGGAAATGTTCCAATCCTCTGTTCCAGTTGACCAGGATGTAGACCGGCACGAGATTGAGGCTGAAATCTGCCTCTCTTGGCTGAAGTCGCCGGTCGGCATGGATACGAAGGAAAACAATCCTGCAGCATGGATGAACGTGCGCGCGCACTATATGGAGCACACGCAAATCATCCAGATGCAGATGCAGATGCAGATGCAACAGCAAGCTCAGATGCAAGCTGAAGGCGGCGAAGAAGCTGGTGGCGAGGGCGCTATGGAACCGCCCGCATAAGGAGACGTGATGGCTGACGATGACATGGACATCTTAAATGATGTCGGAGACCCTGGCAATGCTGGTGAACAGGGCACCAGTGACTCCGCGGAACCGGAAGTCGATGACGATGCTGTCGATGAAGGTGCCGAAGACGATGGCGAGGTCGAGGATGAGGGTGAAGAAGAGGACGAAGCACCTGAAGGCGAAGGGGAAGCAGAGGGCGAAGAAAAAGCTCAAGCAGAACCTGCTGTTGAAGGCCGACCAACCTATCAAGAACTGAAGAAGGCTGACCCGGATATCTTCAAGAAGGTTCCGGGACTGAAGGACATTTTCTTCCGGGAGCAGAAGTTCTCGGAGACTTTCGCGACCGTTGAGGAAGCACAGACCGCGGCTCGTAAGTCGGAGGACTTCGACGTCATCGAAGCGAGCCTCCTGAATGGCGACCCGAGTCTTGTGTTCCAGCAGCTCGCGCGCAACGCACCCGGCTCCGTTCCTCTGCTGGTGGACAACTTCTTGCCCGCTATTCAGAGACTGAGCAAGGACCTCTACGTGCGGGCTACGATGCCCGTGCTGGAAGATCTCATTCGCATTACCTACAATGATGGTAAGCGTCTGAACGACAAGAATCTGATGTATGCTGCTGGGCACATTGCCAAGCACGTCTTCGGAGAGCCTCGCATCCCAGAGCCCAGGACACAATCAACGGGACCTCATCCTGCGGAGGTCCAGCTCAGGGAAGAACGGAACCGGCACTTCAACGAGCGGTATGGGTCGTTCAATTACGACCTCGCGACCGAGTCATACACTCGTTTGGAGAGGATTGCAGACCGGGGCATCAACGATCCGGAAAGCAAGCTGAACGGCTTCACTCGAAAGGCCATCACCAAAGAGGCATTAGCCGAACTCGACGAACGGTTGGGTGGGGATCAGCAACTCAACCAGACACTGCGCCAGCTGTGGAAGCGCGCGACCGTCGGCGGGTTTACGAAGGAGCACAAAGAGGCGATACTCAACGCGCACCTCTCGCGTGCAAAGCAGCTCCTTCCCGGCATCCGAAACAGGATGGTGGCAGAGGCTCTTGGTCAAAAGGTCAAGAGCAACAACAACAGGCAGAAGCGTGATATCCCGAGCGGCGGTCGTGGGGCCGTTGGTGGACGTGGGATGAATCGGATCAATCCTCGGAACATCGATTGGTCCAAGACATCTGACGAAGACATTCTCGCTGGGAAAGTCACGACGAGGAAGTAACAATCATGGCGCAGACAGAACTTCAGGTCAACGCCACCGAGCTGGAAAACGTCCAGGAGAAGGTTCCGGTCCTGTTCGAGCGCGAGGCCACGTTCTACTCGCAGATCGAAAAGCGGCCAGTGGACAAGGTATCCGCACGTGACATGCGGGTGCCCCTGGAGATTTCCCCCGGTGGCCTGTTCGGGCACTTTGAACCGGCTGGCGGCGACCTCGGTCGCGGTGAAGGGCCAGAGTTCGACAAGGCCCTCGTGTCAACCACCAACCTGAAGCACGCGGTTGAGTGGCAGACCAAGGCTCAGTGGGCAACGGACGACGCCCGCAAGGCCCGCATCAACACGTTCCGCCACATGATGGCAACCTCCATGAAGGAGTTCCGTCGTGCAGTGGATTCGCTGTGCATGACCAACGGCACAGGCACGATGGCGACCATCTCGGGCGTCAGCACCGTAGGCGGCAAGGACACCTACACGCTGGCAACTGACGGGTTCGGCGCGCGCCTGCTCCGTAAGAAGCACTTCTACAGCGTCTACGACTCGACGCTGGCAACTCGGAAGCCGTTCACGACGCTCGGTGCCCTCAACGGTGAGGGTCCCATCGAGTATTACGACGGCCCGAACAAGCAGGTTCGCTTCAACGCGACGGTTGCAGCACCTGCCGTGGCTGGTGACAAGCTGGTCGTCTCGGGGCTGACGGCGACTCCGCCGGTTTCGCTCCTCGGCGTCCCCTATCACCACAACAACGCTTCCGTTGGAAGCTGGCTCGGTATGGACCGTGCCCTCATCCCGGAGATTCGAGCGAACCGCGTTGCAGCGGCAAACTCGGCCTTCGCGATTCCCTTCCCACGGCTCGCAGTCAACAAGGTGTCCGACCGCGTTGGTTTCGACTCCGTGATGAAGATGGAAGCCTGGATGCACCCCGCGCAGGTGCAAGCATACGAAGAGTATGGCCAGCTGGTCTCCATCATCAACAAGCAGGCGAAGGAGGAAGGCCTCAACGTCTACTTCAACGACAACATGCAGATGGCCGGTGTGGGCATCCGCAAGTCCAACTCGTGGGACAAGACCCGCATCGACTTCATCGTGAAGGAAGTGTGGGGTCGGGCGGAGATGAAGGCGGCAGGATTCTACGATGTCGATGGCCGGAAGGTCTTCGAGATTCGTGGAGCTTCGGGCGGCGTTGCGGCGAGCCAGGTGTATTACATCGTGGCGAGCTTCAACCTGTTCGTCAACAATCCGGCTGCTTGCGTCTACATCGACCAGCTGGCCGTTCCAGCGGGCTACTAGTCAACGTAGGGCGGGGGGAGTGCCGGGACACTCCCTCCGTCAGGCTAATCATGGATACAAAGCTTCTCAAGCAAGTGAACGACCTGCTGGCGCGTGAGCTAGGAGAGTCGCTCTTTAATCGTCCGAACTATCGAGTTATCTGGTCTACTGGTGAGACTGAAAAGAGATTTGGAACCTTCAGCGACTACTACGGTAAGATATACCTTAGGACTGTCTCTGAGGTTCGAACTGTCTTAAAGTATCCCAACGATCAGGACCGCTGGATTTTGGAGCGCATCCAGTCGGCGGTAGGGAATCCTGAGTTGACGGAAGACTTTAGTTACGAGCCGATCTACGTGTTCAAAGACAAGCGGGGATTCCACCTCCCCCTGAACATGAGGGTTATCGAGTTTCTCGTAAAGCGCATCAAGCAACCTCCTTCAACTCAGGAGATTCGCACTCAGATGGAAGAAGAAGAAGCTGCTGCGGAGGAACGAGAAGTTGAGGAGTTCCTCGCTATCATTCACGACTCGGGGCGCTCTACGTTGTTCGCCTACGAAGACTCCGTGTTTCTGGATTCGACGAAAAGGAAGGTTACGTAATGGAATCGGCAACGCTCGTATCAATCGTCCCATGCACCATCCGAGAGCAGAAGCCCATCCTCCCATCCGAGTTCTACCTGGATGCTGGCAGTTTCCAGAAGCCGTCCATTCTGCTCGTGGGCAAGGGGATTAACGACATTTACGTCGGTGAGGGTCGTGGACAGGCTGGCCCGGAACGGTCGGTCATTCGTGTCCCCGTCGAAGCTGACGTCATCGCTGCGGCTATCGTGGTCGACTGGATGGAAGCCCAATATGGTGTCATTCTTCCAGACGCCATTCCGGGATTCTTCTGGGTGCCCGGCCACAAAGAGGTCAAGGACCTCACAGTGCAGCTTGTCGAAGCGAACGCACATCAGGTTCTCTGGTTCAAGAATCTGGTTCGCCTCGCCGATGACGACTGGAACAAGTTCAGGCAGCACAAGACCATCTCCGATATCCAGCGTTACGCCTGCAACGCGCTGAAGCTGGAACGTCCGTGGTTGCTGGACAACGAAATCATCCAGGCTCTCTCGGAGTGCCCATCGTGCTTCGAGAAGGTCAATCCGAAGGCTATCGTTTGCTCTCATTGCTCGTTCGTGCTCGACGCCGAGCGACACAAGGCGATGACTTACGCACGCGCGTAAAGTTCAGCGGGTGAACAATGGCTGATACTGCACAGGACGTTGTCAACGAAGCTCAGGGGTTGCTGAATGACCTTGGCGGGGTCTTCTATACCTTTGATTCTCTCCTGCCTTATCTCAACAAGGCATACAGAGAGCTGCAGGATTACTACAACCTGCATGGGCTGAAGACGACGGTAGATGTGTCCGTTCTGATAGCGGTCCCAGCGAACACAACACAGCTCACCAATCCACCGGCTGACTTGTTGCGTCCCATCACGCTGTCGGAACGGACACCGGGGACTCCCGAGCAGTTCACTGAGATGGACGAGCGGTCTTGGGAACCTGATGAAACACCAACAAATCACTTGCGGATTTGGGTCTGGCGCGAGGAAACGATCTTCTTCCTTGGTGCTCAGGCCGACCGCGAGCTAAGGATTCGTTACGTCAAGTCTCTTTCGGCCTTTAACGGAGCTGGGAGTCTGGTTGGCGTTGCGAATAGTAAGTCAGTTCTCGCGGCGCGCACTGCTGCTCTAGGAGCGCGCTACATCGGTGAGAATCCGACACGGGCTGATGAACTCGATGCGGAGACAGGTCAGGCCTTGGATAGGCTGATCGTGACGGCAATCCGACAAGGGCAAGGATTACCGACACGTCGTCGGCGAACTCGATATCGGGTTCCTAACTAAGGAGAAGTCAGATGTTTCAGGGATACGTTAGCAAGCGTTCCGAGAAGGTCGTCGCATCAGCAGCTACCATTGCAGCTGACGCAGACCAACTCGTCGTCACCGGCTCTGTGGCAATCGTCAACATCACACCGAAGGTCGGTGGAATTGCATCACAGGAGCTCACGCTCATCCCACTCGCGGCGCTCACCTGCACGGCGGCAGGGAACATCGCGGTGGCCGTGACGTTCGTTGTCAACCGTGCGACGGTGCTGGTCTTCAGCAAGTCGCAGGGAAAGTGGTATCCGCAGATCGCGGCGGTCTAAGATGCAGAAGGACCACCTCCCAATCACGGTCGACCAATTCCGCGGCACCTTCAACCGCGGCGAGGATGACGTCTGCCCTGGAGACCACTTCCTCGACTCATTGAACGTCGTGTTTACTGAGCATGGAGTCGAGACGCGAAAAGGGACGGTCCTGAACTTCACGCTAGCCGATATTCGTCGGATGGCGTCCTACAAGAGGATTGGTGAAGCGGACAGGTTGCTTATCCTGGATGGCACTGGCAAGCTCTGGGACTCAACGAGTCTAGCATCACCAATCCTTACCATCGCAGAGATGAAGGATTTTAGCATGGTGTCGCTCTATAACAGAGCTTACATCACGCCGCACAACAGTAACAAGGGTCTACCGGGCCAGAAGATATATGTCTACGAAGGCTCAGGTCTTGCTCGACCAGCGGCTGGTTCTGCACCGATTGGACCTCCAATCGTAGCTGCTACCTCCTCAACTGCTGGTAGTGTTGAGATTGGCAAACATCTCTTTGCTGTAGCTTACGAGACCATTTCTGGTTTCTTAACTCAGCCCGGACCAGCGACATTCACCCTCTACGACGCACCTGGATCAAAGAAGGTTAACCTTAGCAACATCCCGATTGGACCGGCTGGGACAGTAGCTAGAGTCCTCTTGGCGACGAAGAAGCTTGCAACGAATTACGCAGGTGACGCAGCCAATCAGGAGTTCTTCAGTATCCCTAACGGTCGCCTCGGAGATAACACTACGACGACCGCAGTAGTAGACTTCTTCGATGCAGACCTGCAAGCCAGCGTCGATTACTTGATGGACCAGTTCACGGAGATTCCAGCAGGTGTTGGTATCGGAGTCTACAAGAGCCGCATGGCAGTGTGGGGGACTGACACAAATGAGTCGGCCGTCTACTTCTCAGAGCCAGGGCAGCCTGAATCGTTCTCGGCTACTGAAGGATTCGTCTTGGCAAATCCAGGCGACGCCTCCGGAGGAGTCAAGAACTGTGTCGAGTTTCGTTCGCAATACTATCTACTCAAGGGTGGCGGAAAGACTTATGTCACCAACGAAATTGGAGACTCTCCCGCTTTCTGGGAAGTGACGAACGTCGACCTGAGTATCGGAGCGGAGTGCCACTCTATCGCCAAAGTGATGGACCTGAATGGTTCGGCACTGGACAACTTCTTCTCGGCTGACAGGTCTGGCCTTTATCTCTTTAATGGGACGTTCAGCAACAATGAACTCTCAAGGAAAATCGCGGATATCTGGAATCGTATCAACCGTCTCGCGCTTAATCAGGTCGAGATTGTTCATGACCCGATTAAGGCACTTATTTATTGTGCTGTTCCTCTCGACGGCGCTGATACTCCTACTCACCTTCTTGTGGGCAATATAGATGACGGGATAGACCCAGAGAACATTCGCTGGACGACTTGGCTGTTCCCCAAGAATCCAACTACCGTCGTAGTAGACTTGAACTCTCTGAGCAAGCGGACACAGTTCCGTTTCGGGTCGAGACAAGGTGATATCTACACTTACGACGAGAGTGCATTGGATGACTTTGGGCAGGCAATAGAGAGCTTCATCGAGACTGCTCTCTTGCCTCCTGATTCGCCAGACACGGACCCTGTTATCTATCAATTCGGTCACTTGCAGATTCGAGCGAAAGGTAATGGCGCACTGAACCTCACAATCTCTGGAATTGACCGCGCGCGCTCGATACAGCCGGCAGGTATCAGCTTAGGTCCGCAGCCTGGCCGGACGCTTGAGAGGATGCTGAACTTCCAGGATGAGCGAGCTTCTGTCAAGTTGCAAACCAATGGAGCAACAGACCACTTCCAGCTGACCCGTCTGAAGCTCTACGCCACGACTCTCTGGTTTGGTCGCGTTAACGTCTAATGGCTACGACGCGTATCACTACGTTCGCCTCGCTGGTTGAAGGTTATCAGCATACTGATCCAAAGTTGTATCAGATATTGCAGGCATTCGTCGTAGCAGTCGGTGAGCTACAGGCTGAACTCGACCCGATTGTCAAGACCATCACTGACACAGAGGGGACGATTGGAGCTATTCCGACAGCTCCTACATCCATCGGTTACGAAATTCTCCAGAAGTCAGTCCTGAGAATCTTCTGGGCAGGTGCTACAAATGCTTCGTCGTATGAGGTTCGTAAGGGACTGGTTTGGGATACTGCGTTTTTCGTGGCCTCGACGACGCAACAGGAAGTTAGACTCGACCCGATTCTGGTGGGTAATCATACGTATCTTGTCAAGTCGCGGAATGGACTGGGGGCTTATTCGTCAGCAATGATGCTGATTGCCATCACGATTCCCTCAATCCCTTCGCCGATGATGACAGCGCAGGTGATCGACAACAACGTTCTTCTACGCTACAGCCGACCAGACTCGACTTGGAGAATCAATCACTACGACATCTTCCGTAACGGACAATCAATCGGTGCTATTGCAGGGGAGTTCTTTGTCTGGTTTGAGGCTGCAGCGGGGACGTTTACGTATGGCGTAGAAGCTGTAGACATTGCAGGCAATCGGAGTCCGAGGACAACGATCAGCGTCGATGTTAGACAGCCACCAGACTTCGAGCTGATTGATATCCGTCGCTCACTACTCGCAGGTTATCGAGTTAATGCTCTAATCTACGGTGAGCCTGAACTTGGCTGGGACTACACGGACACGCAAGGATGGGCTACTGAGGAGTATGTCTGGTTCGCTGGAAACACTGGTAAGCTCCTTGTCTGTGTTGATGAGGACGATACCTGGACCACGCATTTCACTGAAGACTCATGGGACCAACCCTCAGACCAAGTAAACGCTGGATTCCCGATTTACATCCAGCCGGGTGCTATGACAGCACTCTATCGGGAGGAGTTAGATTACGGAGGCGTGTTCGATAACGTCATTATGAACGTCAGCTGGCTACTTCAGCAACTGACGAATCTTGGGGTGGTCAGTGTTGTATTGTCTATCGAAACTTCTATGGACGGTATCACATGGGACCCTCCAATAATTGGTAACTCAGTTTTCATTTCGAGCTTCCGATATGCACGACTGACTTTCAACTTTACGTCGAGCACCACGAAGGCTCTAGCACTTTTCTCTGACTTGACGATTTCTCTCGACGTTAAGAAAGAGCTCGATTCGGGATTCGTAACAGCCTTGGCAGCGGACCTGAACGGAACTCAGGTTGTGTTCAACAAGGACTTCAAAGATGTTGACTCTATAACCGTTACTCCAACGAAGCAACCAGAACCTTTGCAAGCCATCTATGAGTTCATAGACGTGCCGAACCCCACAGAGTTTAAGGTGCTGGTCTACGATAGCACGGGGACACGAGTCAACGCAGTCTGTAGCTGGAAAGCTCGAGGAATAGTCTAATGGCAACTCGCTGGATGAAATGGAACGTAGGGACGCACATCTTCGAATACTCGACAGATGGCGTCACCTTCAATCCACTACCACTCAATGCGAGCATCCTCACCGAGGGGACCATTGACCCCGCTCGTCTGCCTGCTGGTTTGCCTTCAGGTGGTGGCGATAATATCTTCACTGGAATCAACACTATATCCAACGTCGCTCCAGTTCTTCGATTCAACGAGACTGATGCAGTTGCTAATCTCAAGAATTGGGATATTGGTGTCAACGCTGGAACCCTCAGTATCCGAACACTCGACGACGCCTATGCGACTCCAGTCAATCTTCTGACTGTAAGCAGAAGTGGAGTCTTGAGTGTCAATGCTATAGGGGCTGGTGATCACGTTTTCTCTGGTGACACTAACACTAACTTCTTCATTAGCGTTGCCAACATCAATGCTGGAGTGACTGCCAACGCCGGTATCAACTTCAGAAACAACGTAGGCAATTACAGAGCACACATCGTTATCACGTCTAGCACAAATACAAATCCCGCTTTCGTCGCGGACGGATTCAATCTTTTCACTCAAGGTGTTGGGGGAATTAACTTCTGCTCATACAGTGCAGCACCAATCATTTTCAGGACACAAAACTTAGTCAGGCTAACTATTGGCAGTGCTGGAGATTCAATTTTCTCTGGGACGATTACCGAAAGAAATCGTGGAGCTGCAATTGGTGAATGGATTGATATCCCATTCAACGCAGCAAATTTTTCTGCTGCTGCTGGAGCGTGGACTGTAGAAGCTGCTGACCAAGTATACTTCAAGTATATGCTACTTGGTAGAACTTTGTTTTTGAGCTTCTACATTGGCACCAGCACATTGACTGCTACTACTACAGACGTAAGAATACTTCTACCTGCTGGATATACCTCTGCTGGATATTTCGAAAACCAGATTCGTATCCTAAACAATAACGTGAGAAAGTCTGGCATAGCATACTGTTCTACTAGTGGAACGGTTATACAGATTGGTCATCTCGATGGAGCTTCGTGGTCCGCAGCCACTAACACCAATTACGTCATTGGACAAATTGCGATTGGCGTCAATCAGTCCACCTAGGAGAAATTATGTCCCTCCAGTCCGACTATCAGCTCGCGCAAGACCCTGACTTCAGGGGCAAAGTGACGGTTGCCCTGAGCATCGTAGCTCGCAAAATCGTCGATGAGAATACTCAGACTCCCGAGGGTCAAGGGAGAGTTGCCATTGCCAAAGAGATTCTCTTGAACATCTACCACTTCGCTGAGCGCGCATGGCCAATCATCGCTGCTGATTTGAGCATTGATAGCTCGTCCAGTGATGAGCAGATCGTCATCGCCGTTCGCAAGGCCGTATACGCACTCGTCCGATAGGAGTCACCGATGCCACTGAACGTCGACGTGAATCAGGCCTTAGTCCTGTTGGGCCACAAGACATTGGAACTTGAGCTGTTGCGTGCTCAGTCCGAGCAAGTCGCTCAGGAATACAACAAGCTCAAGGAAGAGAACGAAGCCCTCAAAAGTCACATTGACGAGCTTGAATCCGAGCCGAGGTTGCGTGAGGTTAAGTAATGGCTGATTGGTCGCTACCTACACTGTCGAGCCTTTATGTTGACTTCGTTGCGCAGGTCGATGCTCGTCTGGACGATGCAGCTCAGATGTTCTCGGCTGGGCCAACTAATCAACCTGTTGGCTCGATTCGTTACAATCGCACAACAAACTTACTGCAAGAGTGGGATGGAGCGCAGTGGGTTGATAAGCTAATCTCGGTGGCCGGTGGTGGAACTGGTGCAAGTGATACCGAGGGGATTCTGGACAATCTCAATCTTGGCACTATGGCAGTCCAGAACGAGAACGCAGTTAATATCACTGGTGGCTCCCTCACTGGCATCACTGGTCTAGCATTAGTTGGTAACATTTCGTTTGTAGCTGACAATGCCAACAAGATCGGAACGAACGCAAATCGACCGTCAACAATCTACGTTCGGTCTGGTCTCGTGATTCCTGTCGGCGTTGATAAATACGTTACGAGCTAATGGCTAAAGTCCCTGGAAGTCTTTGGATTGAATCCACAAATCTGCACTTCGTTGCTGAGGATGGCACGGAGTGGAGATATGTCGGTTCACAGGTTACGCCGGGTAGTGCTGGTCTCCCTGGCTCAGTGTGGGTCGAGGGAGACTATCTCTGGTATGTCGATGCTGGCGGTTCTGAGCGGCGACTTATCGAGCATTTCATAAAGACAACGACTGGAATTGCAGGCAGTCTTTGGGTCGATAATCAGAAGCGACTCTCGTGGTTAGCATCTGATAAGGCACATCGACAAGGCCATACAGATGTGGCTCATGTTGACCACAACGATGCTACTCACACTGACGAAAGTCATGGTGATTTAGTTCATACGGACATTGCACATTCTGACTTCTCGCACCAAGACCATACTGATAATACTCATAGTGACGTTGCTCACTCTGATGTAACTCACGTCGACCACACTGATAACGACCATGATGACCTCTCACACTTAGATTCACATACCGACGTGACTCACGTAGATACTCACTCAGATGCACCACATAACGATACGCAACACAACGATTTCACTAACCACGTTGACCATAATGATGGTGCTGGTCATTCGGACGTTGTTAATCATGCTGACCTACATGGGGATAACCACGGGGACAGTCATGGTGATACTCCGCACTCAGACACGGCCCACTCAGATAGGGCACATTCTGATCATACGGACAACGACCACGACGATACGGCACACAAGGATGTGGCTCACAGTGACGTAACTCACAATGATCATAAGGATGGTCATGGTGATACGCCATTTAACGACGTGGCGCATATCGACGAGGCACACGTAGACGCAGGACACGACGACCACGGTGATACACCTGGTCAAGCGCAACCCGAGTTTGTGGAGTAGGAGATTGACATGCCAACGTATACTCTCAGTTACGACATTCCGCATGCTATTGCGGATAACCTCGTCAGAGCACTTCCAGCTGGGGGTGGCCGCTTGTATGTTTCTGCTGGGACATCACCCTCATACGATTTGAGCAACAATCTGGATATGAGTGGTGGGAGGAACGTCACCGCAGGGTCCGGAGGATATCTTCCTTCCGGTGAAGTTGTTGCAGCAAGCTTCATTCGAGTCAACGGCGGCACATCGACCGTCAAGATTACAAGGGAATGAGCGTCGAACTGAATCCCTCCGGCGTCGCGTGCAATATAGGCTGCGTGTATTGCTACGAGAATCCCATGCGTGACGCGAAGAACGTCAACGTCCCTTGGGACTGGGAGAAGGTGCGCGCCGCTCTGGACAAGGAAGGAGCTTTCTCCCTTCATGGTGGTGAGCCACTCCTCGCGCCATTCGCTAGAGTCAAGCAGGCTCTGGAGTATGGATTCAAGCGACATGGACATACTGGTGTCCAAACAAACGCAACGCTCATTACCGATGCCCACATTGACCTATTCAAGCAGTGTGCTACCCATGTGGGTATTAGCTGTGATGGGCCACTACAGTGCTCCGATGCTCGTGCATCTGGCACCTTAGAGGAGACAAGGGCAACTACCCTAAAGACTACTGAAAATATCGAACGGCTCATGCGTGAGGGCATTGGGGTATCCCTCATTACGACTCTTTGGAAGGGTAACTGTGATGAGGAATCGTTCCAGATGCTTTGTGATTGGTTCCTCCGGCTCGACAAGCTAGGGTTGAGATGGGTGAATTTGCACTACCTAGAGGTTGATGGAGCTAAGGCGTCAAAGCTTCGCGTCGATATGCCGCTCCTTATCGAACGTATGAAGCAGCTCATGTCCCTCGGAAGGCAGTTCACCCATCTCAAGTTTACGAACTTCGACCAATACGTCACTCTGCTCCGAGGCAAAAGCGAGGATACTGTTTGTGTCTGGCATGCCTGCGACGTATTGACAACTCCTGCTGTTCAAGGTATCAACGGCCAAGGTGAACTGACAAATTGTGGCCGGACCAATAAGATGGGAGTCGATTGGACCAAGGCTGACGTAGCTGGTATTGAGCGTCAACACGCGCTCTACAACACGCCCTACAAGTATGGTGGTTGCAAGGGTTGCCGCTTCTTCCTCATGTGCAAGGGCGAGTGTCCTGGCACTGGTCTTGACGGTGACTGGCGCAATCGGACCGAGCATTGTCAGGTTATCATGGCTATCTTTGAGCACTTCGAGAATGTCATGTTGGACCTCGGTGAAACTCCGGGGTCATTACATCCTGACCGAGAGAAATGGGAACATCAATTTTTGAGCGCGAACAGACCAAGCTCAGCTCATGCTGATTCTCCGCATGGGGACTCGCATGGTGACCATACGGACGGTCGTGTTCAGGCAATGGCAGAGGTGAGGACGTAATGGAAACGGCTTCGTTCAGGTTAGAAGATTTTACTCGGTTGCAATGGGCACCACAGGCACGTCATGTCTGGGAACCTCGTTTTCAGCAGGTGTCTCGCTCGTGGCAGAATATCGAGATTGACCTCGTAGGTGCTGGTTTCAAGGCTGGAGCATTGCTTGTCGTCCCTCCGGAACGTATGGCTGATGTATCTCGTCTGGCCAGCACCTACGGGCTTGTGGCATTAGTGTTAGCACAGCAGGGGAGGGGGCCTAGTTCTTATGCGTCCACTACTGCGGCTTACGTCGAAGGTGCTTCGTTCGACTATCGCGTTGCCATCTGCAAAGCAGCAGTCACCAGCATGTGGACTGAAGCTTGGAAAGTCCATGACGATGAAGCAATCGGTGTCCTCTTGGGATATCCTGAGTGCTGTCGTCGATTCTTCAAAGATACCTGGGTGGCCAAAGAGCTAGTCGACACTACTTGGGCGCAGGCTCTAAATACCGGCGAGCCACGGGAAGGTATCATCACTATCCATCCCGACCCGGCTTGCAATGTCACTTTACGCCATCTCGGGCTGCGATGGGTGTCGCATCTTCCGTGCAGCTTCAAGTGTGAGGCGACGAGGACTTACGTTGAGGGAGCTTCTAAACTCATCAGGGCGAACTTCTTTGAGGAGTATCGCACTCTCAGTGAGGCTCTCCAGTGGCCTGTGAAGTGGACGGCGCTGCATGGTATCGCTGAGATAGTGACGCCGGTGTGCCGCATCATTAGCCGCACTGACGCTACGTATACCAAGAATACCATTCTTCAGCACGGGGCATTGTATCCCAATGAAGGTGCGAGAGGTAACGAATTCCCCTTCAGGAACAACACAACCAAGGTCAAGTTCCTAAATAAGGATACTTGGACCTTGAACGGTTTTGGTAGTTTCGAAGCGATGGTCGCAGCACACAACCTCGTGGTTGCAGCAGCACAGAACTGCAAAGACCAGTCAATCATCGACCTCGGATGTGGCACTGGCGAGCTGTTGAAGATTTACAAGGATATCGCATCTGAGCTGCATGGCATCGAGTCGAACGACGAAGCCTTTAAGAAGGCCCAGAAGATTGCAAATGTTCGCTGCATGAACATATTCGACCCTCGTGTTTTCGACCGGAAATACGATGTGGCCTTTATCTCTGTGCAGCGGTTCATTGAGGCACCCAATCAGGAGCAATTGCTGGAGCGCCTCAGAACTTGGACAAAGGCGACGGTCTTCTACTCATACGGGGAGATGGAAGGATGGAAAGTAATCAAGCGGACACCAGACCTGCTGATAGGGCCGAACTCGGCACAGAGAGTGGACTGGTAGTCAGGCGATACCATCCGAGCGATCTGGCGAAGATTGACGAGCTGTGGAAGAAGCATCATTCACATCAGTTCTCGTTGCCGCAGTTGGAACCGTCAATCATCACCTGCGTTGTTGAAGATGACAAGGGACTCATTGCCTTTGGCAACCTAAGGGTGTTTGCTGAGACTTACATGGTAATGGACCATGACAGGTCAAAGCTGGAACGAGCGCGCGCCTTCAAAGAGATAATGCCCGTAGCAATCATGGGCGCGCAACGTGCAGGGATAGACCAGATACATGCCTGCACTCAGGATCCGGACTTCGCCGACGTGCTTCGGAAACACTACGGATTTTGGGATGTTCTCGGGGAGCATCTTATCAAGGAGGTAGAGTGATGTTTACGGTGACTATTCTCCTCATTCTCTGTGCTCTCGCTGCACTCCTGATGCACGCTTTGAAGCCAGGCGTGGTGCCACTCTGGATAGCTGTGCTGTTCATCATCGTGGCCATCCTCGTTACTGCGCTACCGATTAGGTAAGGGGAAACGACATGTCGAGTGGTGGCAAGGAAAAAGCTCAGACGAATCGGATGATTCAAGAGCAGAGCGCCTGGGGTCGAAAAGGCTCCGACGCTTTCAACGCTATCGCACAGCCACAGCAACAGGGCGCTGTGAATGCTGCGAACAACATTCAGCAGGCAGCCTTTGACAACTTCAATCGAGTTGGTCAAGGAGCAGGCTGGATCGACCCGAACATGCGGACTGCTTACCTGAACTCTATCGGGGTAGGTCCAGGAAGTGGCAGTAACGGAAGCGGCGGAAGCAGTGGCGCTGCACCTCCCAAGCCAAGCCAATACGGTGGGGTCAGAGGCCTCTACAACGAATTCTCCGGTAAGGGCGGAGGAGTCGATGCGGCACCCATCCGTGCGGCTATGGCAGGGATGCGGGACATTGCAGGTTCTGGTGGTTGGTCACCGGAAGACCGAGCCAAGCAAGAAGCCCTCATCGGCCAGTTCGAGGAGATGGGCAAGACGGGTGGCCTTTCCGCTGACGACATGAATCGGATGCGTGGCGGTGGTGTCTTTGAGGAATTCCAGAAGACAGGCGGCTACACTCCCGAGCAAATCTCAGACCTTCGTGCGCGCTCCAACTCGACCATGCCAGCCTATTATGATGCTGTCCGACAAGGGCAGAATCGTATGGCGAGCATTCAGGGAGGCAATCCCGCTGCATCAGCTGCTATGTCTGCTCGATTGGCTCGGGACCAGGCAAAGGGCATGCGCGAGCAAAGCCTTGATACCGAGCTTGGCCTGAACGAGCAGATTCGTGAAGGACGTCGGTGGGGCGCTGAGGGTGGTGCTGAAGCTGAGGGAGTTCTCCAGAATCTCCGAACTGGCAACATGCTCAAAGGGATGGGTGGAGCTGCCGATACTCGTGGCAACATGCTCAACAGCATCGCCCAGAATCGAACTGCTGCATCATCAGGCTGGACTCAGGGCGAGCTTGGACTTGGTGGCCTCATCCAGGAAGGTCGCCAGTTCGGCACCAAAGGTCTGGAAGGGCTTGCTGACAGAGAGGCCGCGGCAGCTCGGGCAAACGCTGCAAATCGTTCGGCCAGCAACGCAGCGCAGACCCGAAACCTCCAGTGGCTTGCCAACTTTGAGGCAGGCAACACGATGGATGCTGGTGGTGGCATGACTGACCTCTACAGGTCCACACCTGGTGAAGTCAACATGTGGAATCAGGCTCTGCTGGGTAATCGTGGCATGAGCATGAACGAGCAGGGACAGGCTGCAAGTCAACACATGCAGAACAACCCGTATAGCAGTGCCCTACAGAACATCAGCGGAGTCGCTGGTATGGCTGCAGGTGCCATGACTGGACTCGGTGCTCTTGGTATGGGTGGCGGTGCGGCCAAGGCGGCGACGGGTGGTCTAGGTGCCAATCAGCAGGGTTGGAATAACATGAGTCGCTACTTCAGCGGTAACTAACGATGCCAAGACAATACGGCGACCCATATATCGAGCAAGACTCATTCTTTCCATCCTATCGGTCAAGGGTGGATGAGGAGGGGTTTGGCTCCATCAACTTCGGTGCTCAGAACCAATACGGCGAGAACTCTCTAGATAACTGGAGAAGTCAAGCCCGACAACAGGAGCAGCCCCAGAGTGGCGGTGGTGGAGGCTTCATGGATAGCCTCAGGTCTGCCTACGGGAAGACTCCGGCGCTGGACGAATATCGTAGCTACCTGAAAACTTCGCCGCAATCGGGTGATTACAAGCCGAACTGGCTTGAACGTATCGCATCGGGCCTTGCTGGTGCCTCGGTTGGATATCGTGACCCAGCCAAAGGTGTCGAGACTGCAATGGGCATGAACAGGTCGAAGTATGACACTGCCCTGAAGAACTACTACGCTCAGGCAGCGCCTCTCAAGGAAGCGGCCGGCTTGGAGCGTGAAAGTCAGAGCGATAGGGTGAAGGCTCTGTTGGAGGGTCGTAAGTCTCAAATGGACTACCTTGATTACGAGAGAAATCTCACCAAGGACGAGAGGGACTACCTCATTGCCACGGGCAAGCTCAAAGTCGACCAAGCTGGTCACAACTTGAACGTAGAGAAGTTTGGCTACGACAGGACTAAGGGTGATCGAGACTACAACCTCGACGTCTACGAAGCCAACTCGCTCAACAAGTATCGAGGCGGCCAGCTAGGTATCGAGGGCTATCGGGCTCACACCGGCAGGATGGATACGGAATCCGCTATCGAGCGGCGTCGTGACCAAACCTTCTTCGACAATCAGGGTCTCAACAAGGGCGATGTTGTGTCTGCTGCGGATATTGGGAGGGCTGAGAAGGATGCTCTCGGTTCGATGGCGAACGACTATCCGCCGGGGACCATCGCATACAACGAATACTCCGACCAGTGGCAGATTGGCCCGAATGTAGACCCGGATACCCGCGCGACGATTCTCGAAGAAGCAGAGAAGCGAGCCACTTCTCGAACACAAGGGCGTCTCAGCGGCATCGGTGGTGGAGGGGTGAACTTCGGAGGAACTTACAATCCGAACCCACCTGGACCACTACCGAACTTTGGACCTTCACAGAACGACCGTCGGGGCGGTAGTAAATACATCGGAGGGAGACAGTAGCCATGCCTCCTCCAGGACAATCGTGGCGTTGGGAAGACCCTTCGACTGGTGAGTCGGGGGTCATGCCTTGGGGTCAGGAACGTGACCCTACAGACTACGAAATTGACTCCTATCGCTCTCGTGAGAGATGGGATAGTGAGAATAGTGGTCTGAAGAATTGGGCCAGAAGCTATATACCAGACGAAGTCGAGGACTGGTGGGCAGCTCGAAACAAGCCTCACTCCACCTTCATGGGCGACCAATTCAAGGATGCCTATAAGGCGAGTGGAGGTCAGCCACTCTCTATGCCTTTTATGGGCTTCAACGTGCCCATGCCGCAAGGGGTTGGAGAGTTTGCTGGAAGTATGCTCGACGACCAGACCAGTGATATCAATCTCACCCTGAACGCTCTGACCCTTGGTGGATACGCTGGACTCTCAGGCCTTGGTAGTGGAGCAAAGGCTGGTCTGACTACACTCGGCAAGCTCGGTGGCGCTGGCCAGATGGCTCAAGGCGCTATCGGTCTTGGCGGTGGTGGCATCAACATGGCCGATGCTTTGTCGAAGGGTGACGAAGCAACGTGGGGAGACTACGGTAACGCAGCACTTCAGATGGGTCTTGGTGCGCTCGGCGTGTGGGGTGGTAAGGGTGACTTGGACGCTATGAGTATGCGTCCGGAAGTTGTCGATGGGTCATTCACCTTGAAGCCTATTGACGATCCGGCTCGTCTCCTTGGCCCAGCTGGTGGTCCTCCTCCACCTCCACCTGGGGGTGGCGCGCGATTCGAAGCTGGCCCATCAGGCATAGGCGACCTGTCTGACCCGAACTACGTGCCTGGCTCTGCTGGTGCTCCCGCTCCACCACCCGGAGGTGGAGGTGGAGGCCGAATTGACATTGCTGGACTCGGGCAGGGACCTGATGTTCTAGGCGAGCACAGTCTGGCCGATCCGTTCGCTGCTACACCAGCACAAGACCTTCAGCTCCAGCCGCCTGTTAGTCCTCGTGGACCTTCTGCGGGACAGCCCTTCGAGCAGGATGCTGGTATCTGGCAGCAGTTCCGTCAGGAGCCGGGTGCTGAGGGCATGGACCTTGCTGCACATCAGCTGCAAGACCCGGTGGTTCCCAATACAACGGTGGATGGTCCCGGAGCCTCTCGTCCAGCTAGCGACTTCTGGCGAACGGTAGTTGCTGAAGGTGCGCCGCCTCCGACTCCAAGGGCTGTCTCTGCATTGGGTGCTGTTGAGCCTCCGAACATCCCCGAGGTGAAGCCTCCGATTGAGTCATTGGCACCAGACCTCGAAGCCGACATGCAGCTCATCGTGGACCGTGGCGAGTTTACGTTAGATGACCTCGGTCATGACCCTGACAAGATTCATTCCTACGCGGAGATAATTCGAAACTCAGATGGTGCTCCAGCTGGGTCACACCCTGACGATATTGCAGCAGTTCAAGCCGAAGCTGCTGCCGCTGCGCCTGCTCCAGTTGCTCCCACTAACATTGATGCTGGTCCTGCAACTACGCGCATGGCTCCAGCAGCGCCGACACCAGCACCTGCCCTTCCGACTCCAGTAGCTCCAGTCAGGGATGCAGCATCTCGTGTTGCTGTCATGCCGGACAAGCCGCTCGTTCGTCCGAAGGTGCCCGGCAAGCCAACGCCCGACCGGATACTGCGGATTGGCCGTGGCGTGCATGATGCTGTGAGGGCTATTTTCCCCGACAAGCTGCATGTTGACCTCTTCTCTGCACTTGGGAGAGCAAAGCGTCAGATGCGTGGGGAAAGAGGTGGTATTGCACCGAACTACGAGGGTCTTGCTGAACAGCTGGGTGTTTCCCTCAAAGAGGCACATCGTATCGCTGACGAGTATCGACTCAAGGTGCTCAAGATCACAAAGGAAGCTCCTGGGCTAGGACCCGAGGGGTCTGATACCGTCGACATCGAGATGCCGCACTGGGGTGGCAAAGCGCCTGAGATGGTCCCTGCTGCTCCTACACCTGCACCCGTAGCAGCAGCCCCAGTCGCAGCGCCTGTTGCAGCAGCGGCACCCAATCCAGCAGCAGAACTCAATGCTGCATTGGCGGCTCGTGGTGCATTACCTGAACCGAAGGCAGAGGCTCCTGCGACGACACTGCCAAAGACCAAGAACGCTCGTGTCAAGTTGGTAATGGCGAAGTTGGGGGCACTTCCAGTATCCGGGGTGCAGGATATTACGAATGACCCAGCAAAGCTTCTTTCTATCGCCAAGGCTGCTGGCATCAAATCGACCACTCTCAAGACAGCTATACAGAACATGTTTGAGAAGGTGGACACGTCAAAGGTGGCTAAGGCTGTTGACAAGTCATCTGACAGGTCTCCTCGGTTAACAAAGTTCCACAAAGAGCTAATGGCGAAGATTGAGGCGGGCGTCCCTGCTGCACGTGAACAGGGTGAGCTTGACCAAGCTGCCGTCCGTGTCTACAAGGAGATGAATCCGGCACTCAGAGTGGACCCAAAGAATGCTCGTGCTGTCAAAGCCCTCCACGTAATTCGCGCGATCAGAGCTACGAATGAGGGTGCTATCCGAACCATCAAGAAGGTCTTTCCAGAGATTTCAGATAAAGTCCTCGAGGACGCTGCCAAGATTCGAGAACTCGCCTACGGCAAGCTGAAGATGGAGAAGGAAGACATCATCAACCACTACCTGGATACGGGGAAAGTCGAATTGCCTGACCCAGATATAGATATGATTGATGATCCGCATCTGTCCAAGGTGCAAGACTGGTTCAAGAAGGTAGGTGGTTCTCAGACTGGCGCTCTTGGTCTCCCATCCAAGGCACAGCTGAAGGCAGGTTTTGACAAGACATTCGAAGTTGGGAACTCGCTGCGTATGACGTCGATGCTCTCAGGACTGGCCCTGCCCAAGTCTCTGGCCGGTAACGTGGGAGCACATCTTGCTGCTGCTTTGGAAGGTAGATCATTGAAGCCGCTCAAGGTGCTTGCCAACATCAAGGCCATTACCTCAGACTTTAAGACCGGGTGGAAATCACACGCCAACCCAGCATTAGTTCAGGGAGTGAACAAACTCAACGTCCCCGGTAGGATAATGGGTGCAGCCGACTTTGCTGGAATTGAGTCGCTCAAGCGTGCAGGTCTGAGTGAGAAGGAAGCAAAGGAACTCATGTTGACTGGTGCCAATGCTTTCTCTTCGATAAAGGGATTGAATAACCCAGTCGGCAAGCTGCTAGTCCCATTCCGAACGACGCCGTTCAATCAGTTCATACAGGGCATCAGTCGGTGGCAGAAGCATCCTGACGTGTATGCTGCTGCAATCATCATGGGAGCAATGGTTGGTTCTAAGGTGGAGGACAAAGAGAAGATGGCCATGATATCGGCCTTTGCCGGTCCATATGCGCTGCCGTTCCTTTTCGGGGCATCGCTGACAGGTAATGCCGAAGTCTTGGGTGGCATCTCACCTCTGCCAGAATGGGGCATCACCAAGACCCTTTCAGACCCATTCGCAGCCTTCACGCAGTCACCGGGACGTCGGTGGGCTATGCCTGGTCTTGGATTTGGTGAGGAGGCTAAGAAGTTTAAGCAGCGCGAATCTCTGGAACGGCGTAGAGCAAAGCGAAGGGCGGAGGCAGAGGCCAGTCAGTAGCGCCTCCACCCCCTCGACTACTAGCTTCCCTTGAAGAAGTTCTCGACCAGCTTGGGGCTGAGGATGTAGTAAGTATCGCCACCACCCTCGGTGACCTTGATGGCCTTCTGTTGCTGCAAGGATTCGGAGATTCTGTCTAGGTCGTAGGAGTCTAGATGACCCCAATACTTGGACAGAATCTCTGACTTCGAGGCCGAGTATGTCGGTGGCCTCGTTAGCAGCTCTTTCAAAATCATCGCAGTCTGCGGCCCGAGAGGGTTCTTTCCCGCTCCCATCACTATCCGTCTCAGGCCGGGCACCGTCTTACGTGCTTGGTCTAGGGCCTCCTCGATATCCTCCTTCTCCAAGACCAAGTCCAGCTTCCGAGAGAGCGAGATAAGCATTGCTATCTTCAGGACCGTGTCGTGGATTCTCTCCAGAGTTCCGGTGTCGTCATCAGACGCCTGCGAGTTGAAGTCGTTATACCAGGCGTCATAGACGTCTCGCCCTTCATCTGACCACTTAAACTCCCCCTCTACTTCCTTGACCTTCTGGAGGTGGTCTGTGAGCTGGACTATATCGAGCGAACCTATCGGCCTACGAGACAGAGAGTTAATCCCATTCTTCCTGTCAGCGTAGACGATAACCGTGCGCGCGATGAACCCACCACCTAACGCATTGTCTGGAACTGCCTCCTTGAAGTGGACTTCGTTACTAGCCCCGAACATCGTCAGACACACGTTCTTGAGCTTCTCGTTGCCACTGACCTTGGTCATGTTAGACCAGCCGTCAGGATGGTAGTGGCCATCATACAGGTCTGTCAGGATTGTTAGAGCCTGTTGGTCCTGTATGATAAAAGAGGCAAACTCGGAACTGCTGAAATATCCAACCGAATCCAACAGCGGCGCGCCCCCAGGAATCGAATGAGCCGTCGCCAGCTCGCTGATGATTTTCTGGATGGACGCACGGCCCGAGATTACCCTCGTTATCTTCGCACTGTTAACAAGCTCCTTTGCAAGCGCCACTGGGATGCCTTTACGAATACCTGACTTTCCAATCAGGAGGATGTAAAGGTTCGGATAGAGCTTGTAGTAGAACTTGTCAAGATACACCTTGTTCCTGACTACGCCAGAGAGCGCCGCCAAACCTGCCCAATAGAAATACTGTTTTGGTGACTCAGACTCCTTGGAATAGTCCAGGACTTTCTCAAGCCACGGACTTAACACGGTATCCTCCGGTGTCTAGCTCCTTCAGCTGCCCATAGTTCTGACCTACCTTTACCTCGCAGGGGATTATGAGCTTCTCCCGCGAGAGCGTGCAGTGCAGGAAGTCGATTGGCCGTTCAAAGGCTGGGATGGCTACCTTGAGATACTCAGCTCTACGCACCTTGGGGACAATGGCGACCAGAGCGTCATGGGCCTCCAAGCAGATCCACTTCCTTGCGTCAGGGATGGTATCGACTATCTCCAATCCAGCCTTCTTGGTCTGGTCTGCGACGGTGGACTGTGGTATCTGCGCGAATGCTTCCCTGAGCAACTCGTCATTCCATCGGGACAGGAACTGACGCCGACGACCAAAAGGATTCACTAAGGTCATCATGTTGTTCAGGAGGGCTTGCTCTACTTCGACGTGGAAGGTGTCACGGATACTTGGGTTGTGCTGATGAAAAGCGTCGAGAATTTCACCTGCTCGCCATTCTGAAATCTCAATGTCAATTCCGTAACGCTTGGCGTCTGTGTTAACGAGAAACATGAGACGTCGCTTCCGCATCCCGTAGTTGCCAGCATGTCGTGTAGTTTTCCCGATAAACCGCAACTCCTTATTAATTTTGTCAGGAGGGATACCGAATATCCACGATGCGGTGAGCTTGTGTATATCCACCTTCCCAAACATAGCAAGAGTCTTCTCATCTCGTCCGAGGAGAGCGACAACTCTCGCTTCAGCTTGGGACTGGTCGATTTCGATAAACTCATTTTCCTCCTCCGCTTCGAATATCTCTCGGACTTCGGCTCCATCTCCATACTTGGTCAGGGTTTGGAAAGCTAGTCCGATAGACTTCTTCTTGGTCTTCTTGCCTATCTTGACAGTGACGGTGGGTCTAACAGGGGCCTTCAGGAGGGAGTTGCTAGTGCGGCCAGTCTCTGCACCAGCGATACGCACAGACGTTCTCATACGTCCATCGAAGTCAGGTATCGCTAGGAAGTAGGTTCCGAGGGCCTTCTTCAGTCGACGGGTGTGAAGGATTTGTTCACAGGATGAACGTTTCCGAACATCCTTCTTGGCATGGTTTGCTGCAAGCGCGATAATCGTTTCCTCGTCAGTCGCATACTTGAAGTAACGGTTGCCATTCTTTGCCACCATCCACTCGCCACGCTCAGGGAACCTCAGCTCCTTGTAGAGATAGATAGCCACTTGCTTCGGAGAGTTTACGTTGAGCTTGAACCCGGCCAACTCCTCCATGCGCTTCTCAGCAGCGACGACCTTCCCTTGATATTCGGTAACCAGAGCAGCACGCTTAGCCTTATTAATTGGTAGACCA
>Ga0208185_1000107_pt1 | contig 51312 bp, 60 predicted proteins | sample EasRivMeERMLT700_FD_187532 | JGI IMG/M metagenome (GOLD analysis project Ga0208185, IMG submission 187532) | Soil microbial communities from meander-bound floodplain in the East River, Colorado, USA - East River MetaG ERMLT700 (SPAdes) (version 2) | ecosystem: Environmental > Terrestrial > Soil... | reverse complement strand
TTCTGGAGTGCCGAACGCAGTCATCATCACGAGCGCGCTCGCGGGCGCCAGTCGGCGGATCTTGGCGAGCACTCCCAGGTCGTTTGAATCCGGCAACCGGAAATCCAGCAGGACGACATCCGGATCCGGGGTCTCCTCCAGGGCCGCGAGTGCAGAAGCGGCATCCGGCGCCTCCGTCACCTCATGGCCGGCGGCCCCAAGCGTTTCTGCGATCGACCACCGAATCAGGAACTCGTCATCTACAACAAGAACACGCAATGAAGTGCTCCCCAGACCATGCGAAATAAGTCGCGGCCGTGCGGAATATCCCGCGGAGGCCGCTTCGCGCCAGCGGCGGCGCGCTGTTTCATTGAGGGTTTCGGCGACCCGTCAACTCCTGGGGGAGTCTTGTTCAAGATCCGCGCCGGGTGTCACTCGTTCATCGGCAATTGAACGGTCACCGTTGTTCCGCCTCCGGGCGGACAGCGCACGTCGATGGTGCCTCGATGCGCTTCGATCAGCCGCCTGGCGGTCGACAGGCCGAGGCCGCTGCCGCGTGACTTCGTCGTGAAGAACGGCGTAAAGATCTTCTCGAGAATCTCGGGAGGAATACCGGGGCCGTTGTCGCTGAACGCGATGTGGCAGGCGCTTTCGGACACGTCCACCGAGACCTTGATGTTGCCCTGCCCGCCCATGGCGTGAGCCGCGTTCACGAGCAGGTTGAGAAAAACGATCTGGAGCAGTCCAGGGTCTGCCAGAATCGACGGCCCTGTTCCCTCAATTTCCACGCTCACGGCATTGAGCGAGGGATCCTCTCTGAGCAGCTCCGCCGTCGACGTCACCAGCGATCGAATCTCGACCAGCGACGGCTTCGGCTGCGGCGGCCGTGCGAAGAGCAGCAGGTCTTTCATCAGCTCGTTCAGCGAATCGATACGGCTGACGATCTCCTTCATGACGCCCGCATCCTTGCTGTCACCCGGCAGGCGGCCACCGATGACCTCAATCGCACCCCGAACCGCGGCGAGCGGATTCTTCACCTCGTGCGCAATTACCGCGGCCATCTCACCGAGTCTCGCAAGCGCCGTCTGTTCGCGAAGCTGTGTCTCGATGGCCACGCGCACACTCAGGTCGTGAAGAATGCCCGTGAACTTACGCTCTCCAGCGAGCACCGCTTCCCCCACCGACAGATGCAGCGGAAACGTCGAGCCGTCCCGCCGTCGGCCCGTCACCTCCCGGCCCAGGCCGATGATCTTGTGAACGCCCGTCGCCAGATATCGCTCGAGGTATCCATCGTGCTCTTCATGGTAGGGCGACGGCATGAGCATGCTGACGTTGCGGCCCACCACATCCTGTTCGCTGTAGCCGAACAGGCGTTCCGCGGCGGGATTGAACGCCTCGATATGGCCTTTCGCATCGATGACGATAATCGCGTCGACGGCGGATTCAACGACCGCCCGCCAGCGCGCTTCGCTCGCGCGCAGTCGTTCTTCCAGGCGCACACGATCGGAGAGATCGTGGAGGATGCCGGTGAACCTTCGCTCGCCGGCGACGTCCATCTCGCCGACCGACAAATGGAGCGGAAACGTGCTGCCGTCGCGGCGCAGTCCCGTCACCTCGCGCCCGATCCCGATGATTTTCTTGACGTGGGTCTCGACGTACCGCGACAGATAGCCGTCGTGCTCCTCGTGATAGGGCGACGGCATCAACATCTTGACGTTGCGCCCCAGCACCTCCGCTTCCGGGTAGCCGAACAACCGCTCGGCGGCGGGATTGAAGGACTCGATCCTGCCGCGCTGGTCGATGACGATGATGCCGTCGACGGCCGATTCGACGACCGACCGCCATCGGATCTCGCTGCTCCTCTGCGCGAGCTCGCCCAGTTTCCGCGCGCTGATGTCGCGCGTAACCTTGGTGGCGCCGACGACGATCCCGCCCGTATCCACAATGGGCGACATCGTGATCGACACATTCACGAGACCGCCGTATTTCGTCCGGCGGGCCGTTTCGAGCTCCTTGACGCCTTCGCCGGCTCTGAGGCGCGCGAACATGGCGAAGAATTCGCTGCGGTGGCTATCGGGGACGAGAATCGAAATGGGCCGGCCATACATGTCCGACGCGTCGTAGCCGTACAAACGCGACGCGCCGCCGTTCCACGTCAAGACGATGCCGTCGATGTCGGTGACAACGATGGCATCGTCCGAGGATTCGACGACGGCGGCGAGAATGCGTGCGGCCTCGTCCTCCGGCTTGAAGGCAGACCGTTCGGACATTGTGGGATTCGAGCAGCTCAGTATACGGCTGGCCGGGTCGGTAGAAATCCGCACCTCATAAGCGCGTGAATCACTTCCCAGCTTGACCGGCGGCAGCGGGGACAAGACTGGCGACGGCGACCAGTATCCATTCACGCGCGTCCAGCGGTTCGACATGAAGCACCTGCGCAAGCGGATCGAACACAACCGTGGACAACTGTGCAAGGAAGACGATTCGGGAGGTGGTCGCGGATGACCGTCGCACGGCGTGGTTCCAGTCGGGCAAGCGCCTCGATCGCCCGCCGGGCGCGCATTTCCATCGTGAACCCCAGGCCGACGTTCAGCACGAGAACGGCCGCAATCGCGACCGCTTCGGTCGGATCAGCGGTCATCGCGGCGACGCCGGCCGCGATCACCAACAGTGCAACGACGACGCTGCGAAATTGCGCGACAAGCAGTCGCAACGCGGATTCTGGAGGCCTGGCTGGAATGGCATTCAGTCCCGCTGTCCGTAGCCGCTCCGCCGCGTCACGCGACGAGAGCCCGCCGTCGGTCGCGTGGAGTGCGCCGAGAACCTAGGGGCGCTACGCGCATGCCATGGGATCGTCACCGCACGCGCGGCGAGCGGCCGCGTCGCCATCGGGCCGCGGCGGTCACGGAGCGTGGGTGCCATGCGAATCGAATGGATACTCGTTCGAAATGCCTGCAACCAGGGGCAGCATGCCGAGCATCATCAGGCACAGCCCAAGCAAGGTGACTTGGACGGCGCCGTACCAGATCAGCGCGCCGCCGCCGACAACCTGCAGCACGCGTCCCGGTCTCGATTGCATGAACCCGATGACTCCCATGTCGCACCTACTCCCAGCCTGTGCAAGCCCACAGCCACGGGCTGGGCGCGGACCGTGAGTCGCTGCCAGCGGTTCGCGGCTCGACGCCAGCGAACTGTTTCGCCGAGCCGCGAAAAATGCCGCGCACGTGACGGGCTGCACCGAACCGAATCCGGCAGCTGTTTCGACTTCCCTACACGTATCGGTGGCACGTCTTTCGCCCTCACGCTCGGTGGAGGTCGTGTATGGCTACGGCAACACTGAAGGGTTCTGACGTGCGGACGCGCGAGGCCGTGATGCGGCAGCTCGAAGCAGATCCGCGGGTCGACGCCAGCGAGGTCGGGGTAAGCGCCACCGATGGCGCGGTACTGCTGTCGGGGTTCATCGATACCTACGAGGGGAAGCTTGCTGCCGAGCGCGCCGCCAAGCGGGTCCGCGGAGTGCGCGCCGTCGCCAACGACCTGCAGGTCAAGCTGCGGCTCGCACGCACCGACGACGACATCGCGCGCGACGCGGCCCGGGCGCTCCAGCTTCGCGCCGCCATCCCGGACAAAGTTCAGGCGGCGGTGCACCAGGGGCACATCACGTTGACGGGCACGGTCTCGTGGCTGTTCCAGCGCGACTTGGCAGAAGAAATGGTCCGGTATCTTTCGGGAGTCGTCGAAGTTGTCAACCGGATCGAGGTGATGTCGGGATCCACTCCGCGCGACATCCGGAAACGGATTGCCGAAACCCTGCACCGGATGGCCGATGTCGACGCCCGGCATATTGACGTCCAGATCAATGGATCGGTTGTCACGCTGCACGGCGAGGTCTCTTCCTGGGCAGAACTTGACGCAGCGGGGATCGCGGCGGCGATCGCGCCCGGCGTCACCAAGGTCGACAATCACATCAAGGTCAAACCGCGGCCGCTTAATTAGGGATGGAGACATTCAAGGAGCCTGCGATGAAAATCGAACAAATCATGACGCCGTCACCCGCCACCTGCGGACCGACGGACAATCTGGGGCAGGTCGTTGAACACATGTGGGACGCCGACTGCGGCATCGTCCCCGTCGTCGACGACGGGGGTCACCTGCTGGGCGTGATCACGGATCGCGATATCTGTATTGCCACAGGAACCCGGGATCTCGCACCCGCGCAAATACGCGCCGTGGACATGGTGAGGGGATCGGTGGTGGCGTGCCGTCCCGACGACGATCTGCAGACCGCGCTGGCGCTGATGAAACAGCATCGCCTGCGTCGCCTGCCGGTCACAACCGAGGAGGGCATCCTGCACGGCATCGTATCGCTCAATGACATCGCGCTGATCGCCGGCCGCAAGGAGACGGTCAGCGCAACGGAGGTGCTGGCGACGATGAAAGCGATCTGCGCGCACCCCCTCCCCGCCGCCAGTCACGCCGCATAACCGCCGATTACGCCAACGCGGGAGCTAGGGGATGGGTCGCAGCCGACGACCCGGCTGCGGTCTCCTCTTCATGGAGAAGGTCGTAACGGACTCGGATGGCATTCACCATCTCGGGAATCGTCTCGGGAGATTTGAGCTCGCGGTGTCGCACCTCCAGCGCTCGTAATTCTGACGCCAGCGGATGATCGCCGAAGACTTCGCGAATCCATCGTGAGAAGTCGTTGCGAACAATGTACGGGACGAGCGCGGAGGGCGCAGCGTGCTCCAGCTCGGCAACGAACTCCCGCAGTGTCCGCGCGCGCACGGTGCGGTCGGGCTCGACGAACACGAAAGCCCGTCGATCGCTGACCGGCACGTCCACGTACTTCTCCCGGTGACGAACATGCGGTGTCAGCCGACGGGCCATCGTGAACGGCTTCAGAGCGCCGGTGGCTTCGGCGGTGCTCGGAAGCGCCATCGCCTGCGCCTCCCCGAGATGCGCCAGCGCGGACCATGCGACGCGGTCAACGCGTGAATGACGCGAGCAGCATCGATGAAGCGCGTCGATCTCCGCCGGGTTCGACTCGCACGTGACGATCATCACTTCGGTCGCGGCGAGCAGGTCGGATGGCAGCCGCGACGCACAGTAGGTCACGACGATGTAGCCGTTGGACTCGAAATCGAGAAGCGCGGAGGCATCGGCGTCGTGGAGGAAATAGTGCGCCTCGTCGAGCAGAATCCTGTGCGGGAGACCGGTGCGTCTCCGCATTGTGTTCAGCGCCGGCAGCACGGATCGGATGTACCCGATCTTTTCGTCCTGCGGGACATGCGACAGATCGATCACGAGACTCCGATCGGGATAACGCAGCGCTCGCAACAACTCGCGGGGCGTCGGCGGCGGATCGTCGCCGCCAAGGACCGAGACTCCAGGCAGCGCTTCGAGCGATCGATAGTCGCCCTCGGGGTCGATGACGCACATGCAGTAGCCGTGCAGAATGAGCTGCTCGCAGAGCAGGCCCGCCATCCAGGACTTACCCGACCTGGCATCACCAGTGATGAGCACGTTCCGACCGCGTACCGCCAGCGAGAATTCGTGTCCGTCCTCGGTATGGCCCAGCAGCAACTGCCGTCTGGCACGGGCTGGCACGGGCAGACGCGCGGTGCGGGCCAGTTGGCTGAGGTATTCCGCGACTGCGGAGGGGCCTTCGCCTCTCACGATGTCATCTGCCGCCGCGCGCAACGAGGCGCTTCCCCACTCGACCGCCACGCCCACCTCCACAAACCGCAATAGCTCATGGTCGTTTTCCGCGTCGCCGATCGCCAAGGCGTTGTGGGCGGACAGCCGGAGCATGTCGAGCGCCGTATGCAGTCCCGTCGCCTTGCTGACCGCCTGGGGTACCGTCATGACCCGGCTGCGGTTGAATGCGAGGGCCAGTGGAAGCTCGAGGGCCTGGATTGCGCCAAGCATGCGAACCGCGTCGCTCGCCGCAGCATCAACAATGCACGTGCCGACGCGGTGCGGGATGCCTCGGCGTTGCAGCGCCGCGACGAATGATTCCGGAATTCGTGGCGCCAACTCCGTTGTGTGACCGCTGTCCGGAAAATGCACGATGGCGCCGTTCTCGGCAACGACGCCGTCCACGAAGTGCAGACTGCCGGCGACCCGGCGCAGATCGTCGAGGATGCGCCCGGTCACGAGCAGCACGAGAATGCCGCGCGACCGCACCTCGGCGATGGCCGAGCGCACCTCGGCGTCAACGCGATCGTTGTGTGCGATCGTGCCGTCGTAGTCGAGGGCGACCGCTGTCAGCTTCATGCCAACACTCCCTGGCCTTTGGCAACTGTCAATTGATCGCGATGGCTGTTACCGTCCGTCGAGCCATCGTTGAACCTCACAGGGGCCCGCGGACCGTCAGCACGGGACACTGGGCGCCGCGTATCACGCTGGACGTATTCGAGCCGAAGACCCATCGATCCATCGCGCCGTGGCCCGATACGCCCATGACGATCAGGTCTGCATGGCGGTCGGCTGCCGCCGCGAGGATCTGGCGATGAGCCTTCCCGTCGAGCACGATCGTTTCCACAGTGCAAAACGACCGTTGATCATTCGGAATCAGCTCGCGTAACCGTTTGAGCACGTCGGCTTCGGCTACGGCCCGCACCTGCATCACGTCAATGCCCTCGCGCGTCGGCATCTCATGCAGTTCGGGCGGAAGCTCGAGCACATGGAGCAGGGTCAGCCATCCATCCGATTCCTCAGCCAGCGAGAACGCGTACTCGAGCGCCTTGACCGAGTATCCCGAGAAATCAACCGGGCACACGATGCGTTTGAACCGCACGTTGTCGGACGGAACCGCATCATGGGAAGGGACGACCATCACCGGACAAGTGGCCTTGCGAACCACCTTCTCGGCAATCGAACCGAGGAGCATTCTCTCGAACCCCGAGCGGCCATGGCTGCCGATGACGAGGAGGTCGGTATCAAGAGCCTCAATCTGCGCGAGTATCTCCTTCTCGATGCTCGGTGCGTCCGCTACGATCGTCGTGACGTGCGCGTCATGCGTCGCGCGCGCGCAGAATTGCCTGAGCTCGGCATCGAGGGCGCTCCTGTCGCCCCCCGATAGGACGACCCGAGGAGACCCGTATTGCTGCAAGGACGGGATGATGTCGACCGCCGGCACATTTGCGTAGACATAGAGGACCGTCAGACGTGCCTCGTACCATCGCGCGAGCGCCGCGGCGTAGGCGAGCGCGCGTGACGAGAACTCCGAGAAGTCGATGGGACACAGCACGTGCTTGACATCGATCATGGAGAGAACCTCGCTTCTGCTATGCCTTCAGCAACAGGCATACCGGAATCACACACACGAAGCACGCGACACCTGCGAGGCATGACGGTGCCCCTCCAGGATCCGGCGCGGGACAGGCGCGGAATACTTCGCGGCAGTGGGCAGGAGTTCACGCTGCAGCGCGCGGTCTCCGCTCAAACACCTCTTCGAGAGGATGATCGTGCGGTGGCACGGCTCTTGGTCGTCTCCGATTCGGACAAGGAGCCACTATGGCTATGGATCTGACCACCACGAATGTCCTGCTGGGCATCCTGGCCACCGTCAGCGTCCTCGAGACGCTTGCGGTCGTCGCACTGTTCATCGGCGGGTACCTGCTGTTTCGCCGGATGATGACGCTGATTGAGGGAATCGAGAAGCGCCAGGTCGCTCCCGCCGCGGCGCGGGTCAACGACATCCTGGACGATGTGAAGAGCGTGACCGGTGTCGCGAAGAGTGCGGCGGAACGCGCCGATCGCATGGCCGGATGGTGGCGCGGATCCCGAGGCGCCTGACCCGTTATCGACTTATTCCGCTCGCAGCGCGTCGACCGGATCGAGCCGGGTCGCCCGCAGCGCCGGGAGCACCCCGCTCGCGAGACCGACCACGAGACTCGTGATGAGCGCCGCAAGCACGTATGCGATCGGGGTCGAAAACGGCAGTCCGGGAAACAGAAGCCCGATGACCGTTGCGATTCCGAAACCACCCGCGACACCCACCGCACCGCCGGTCACCGAGAGCATCAAGGCCTCGACGAGGAAGATCAGAAGAACCTGTGATGGCGTGGCGCCAATCGCCTTCAACAATCCGATCTCTCCCGTGCGCTCGCCAACGGAAATCCACATGATGGTCAGTACGCCGATCGCGCCGACAATCAGTGAGATCGCGCCGATGCTACTCACCGCCCAGCTCACGATACCGAGAATGCGATCGGCGGTGGCGAGCATCTCCGTCTGCGTCAGGATCGTGAAGTCTTCCTCCCCGTCGTGACGGTGCTTCAGCAGTCGGCGGATGTCTTCGACGACAACGGACGATTCGGCCGCGCGGCTGAACAGTACGTCGATCTCGAGAAGCTCGTCCTGGTTGAACAGCTGCTGCGCGACGCTGACCGGCACGTAAGCCGCGTCGTCGATGTCGAAGCCGAGCAGCTGTCCCTTCGGCGCCATCACGCCGATCACCTGGAACCGACGGCCGCCGATCCGAACGCGCGCGCCCAGGGGATTTGCGTCGCCGAAGAGCTCGCGCGCGAGCGTTGGGCCGAGCACGGCAACCGGTGCGCCGCGGCGCGGATCGCCGGATGGGAGGAAGCGTCCCTGCGCAATATCAAACTTCCAGACTGCCGGAACGTCGCACGTGACACCGTAGACGAAGACGCTGCGCCCACGCTCGCCCGCCACGACGCGCGCCTGACCGAACGAGACCGGCACGACGCGCTCGACGCCCGGGAGCCGACTGATCTCCGCGGCCTCGTCGAGCGTCAACTTGCGGACGGTTCCGCCCATGGCGCCGGGAATGCCGGCCGTCGTGGTCTTGCCCGGATTGATCTGGAGCAGGTTCGTGCCGAACTGGGTGAACTCCGACAGGATGTACTCGCGTATGCCCTGCCCCACCGACGTCAGGAGCGTCACCGATGCGATCCCGATGACAATGCCGAGCATCGTGAGGATCGAGCGAAGCCGGTGCGCGAGCACCGAGGACGCCGCGAAGCGAAACAAGTCATAAGTTGCCACGATCGCCTCATCGCCGGGTGAGGGCTCGAATCGGATCGAGCCGCGCCGCCCGCTGCGCCGGTAACACGCCGAAGAGCATCCCGACGGCCAGCGAGACCAGCAGTGCGGCCGGTATGGCCCATGGTGGCGGCTGCATCGGGAAAATCGGATAGAGACGGCGTACGGCGGCGCTGAGCGCCAGGGCCACGGCCAGTCCCGCGAGACCTCCGACCGCCGAGAGCGTTGCCGCTTCCGCGACGAAGATACGCAACACCTGCCCGGGTGTGGCGCCGAGCGCCTTCAGCAGGCCGATCTCGTTCGTGCGCTCGGACACCGACACGAGCATCACGTTCATGATGCCGACTCCCGCAACCGACAGCGAAATTGCCGCGATGCCGGCGAGCGCCGCCGTGAGCATCGACAGCAGCCGCGAGAACGTCGCCAGCAGCGAGTCCTGCGTCATCACCGTCACGTCCTCCTCGTTGTCGTGCCGAGCTTTGATGGCCTCGATGACCGACCGTCGCACCGCTGGAAGAGCGTCGTGCGACGTCACTTCGACGAGCGCGCGGAAGATCGTGGTGCGGTTGAACATCTTCATGTGACGGCCGAGCGGGACGATGACGACTTCGTCGAGGTTCATCCCCAGATTCGTACCGCGCGCGGCCATGATGCCGATCACCCGAAAGCGCTCATCGCCCAGGCGCAGGTGCTCACCCAGGGCGTTACGCCCGCGAAACAGCTCCTCCTCGAGCCGGGCACCGATGACGCACACGGGACGGTCCGCATCGGCCTCGGTCGCCGGGAGGAACTGACCGACACGCATCTCGACGCGGCGCACGTCCTTCCACGCAGCGGTCGCGCCGACGACGACCGTTTCGCGCGTCAAGTCTGAGTACCGCGCCGTGGCGCTGCCGAGTGACATCGGCGCGGCGCGCCGGACGCCGGCCACGCGCTTCTGCAGGGCGTCGATGTCGCCGATCGTGAGATCGTGCGGCGCTCCGCCGATGGGCGGAGCGAAACCGGTCGTATCGGTTTTGCCAGGTGTGACGATGAGCAGGTTCGATCCCAGAGAGGCAAACTCACCCGTAATGTAGAGACGCGCGCCTTCCCCGAGACTCGTCAATAACACCACCGACGTCACGCCGACGGCGACGCCGAGCAGCGACAGCGCTGTCCTCAGCGAATGGCCTCTGAGCGCACTTGCGCCGAACGCCAAGGTGTCCCCGATCGTCATGACGCCGCTCTGACGAAGGCCTGGTCCGCGAGCGCTCCGTCGACCATGCTCAGGTGCATATGCGCGCGGCGGCCGATATTCGGGTCGTGGGTCACCACGATCAGTGTCAGCCCCTGGGCGTTCATCCGCTCGAGGAGCGCCACGATTTCCGCGCCGGATGCGCTGTCCAAGTTTCCTGTGGGCTCGTCGGCCAGCAGCACGGCGGGGCCCATCACGATTGCGCGCGCGATCGCGACGCGCTGGCGCTCGCCGCCCGAAAGCTGTTCTGGCTTGTGATGCGCACGGCCGGAGAGACTGACCGCGTCAAGCGCCTGGCTCACGCGTGCCGACCGCACTTCGCGCTCGACCCCGGCCAGCAGCATCGGGAGCTCGACGTTGCCGGCGGCCGTGAGCCGCGGGACTAGATGAAACGACTGAAATACGAATCCGATCTTGTGCCCGCGGATCCGGGCGACGGCCTGGTCATCGAGCGCGGCCACGTTCCGGCCATCAAGCCGGTACGTGCCGGCGCTCGGCCGGTCGAGGCAGCCGATGACGCTCAATAGCGTCGACTTGCCGGAACCCGACGGTCCCATGATCGACACGTACTCCCCGTCGTCAATCGTGAGGTTGATGTCGCGCAACGCGTGCACGACGCCGGCGCCAACCACGTAATCCCGGCAAATTCCGCGCATCTCGATCACGGGGTTGTCTCCGCTTCGACGCGAACGTGTGCGCCTTCGCGGACTTCAGTCCGGTCGAGCGACACCACGATCTGCTCGCCCGCCTTGAGGCCGTCGAGCACCTCCGTGTATTCCCAGTTCGTCAACCCCGTGCGCACCTTCACGCCGACGAGCGTGTCGTCGCGGACAACGAGCACGCGGCCGCCCTGGAGAATCGCCGGCGTTGGCACGCGGAGCACGCTGTCGCGCGCCTGGAGCACGATCTCGATATCGGCGGAAATTCCCGGAAGCAAGGTACGTGCGAACGCCGCGTCCTCGAGTTCGACGTCTACGTCGAGCGTGCGGTTCTGTTGCTGCGCCTCCGACACGAATGCCCCGACCATCGTCAGCCGTCCGGGGAACGACCGTCCTGGAAACGCGTCCATCGTGACGCGCACCGGCAGACCTGCTCGGATCCGGGCCGCGTCCACCTCGTCGAGCAGCGCGCGCACGTAGATGGAGCGTGTGTCAATCAACTCGATCACACTCGGGGTCGGAGAGGTCGCCGGCGCCGGCGCGAGCCATTCGCCCAGCTGTCCCCGCACCCTCGAGACAACGCCGTCGAATGGCGCGCGCAGTACCGTCTTCTCGAGACCGCTCTGGGCCATGTCGACCGCAGCGTCCGCTTGCTCGACACGCGCTCTGGCGCTTGCGCATCCTGCGGCAGCGCCGACGGCCGCATTCATCGCCTGTTCGACCGTCTGACGGGATACCAGTCGATCCTCGGCGAGGCGCCCCGTCCGTGCGAGGTTACGCGCAGCGAGTTCCGCCGCCGCGCACGATTCGATCACCGACGCCTGGGCCGCCATGGAGGCGTTCTCCTGCACGGAGAGCTGCGCTTGCAGCTCAGCATCCGCCAGCTCGAGGAGCACGTCACCCTCTCGTACACGGTCGCCCTCCTTCACCGGGAGCCGCTCGATGCGGCCGCCCATTTCCGGATTCAATGACGCGCGCAGTCTCGCGTTGACTGTGCCGGCTTTGTTGTTAGTGACGATCTCCTCTACGCGGCCGACCTCCGCTCGCACGACGCTTACGGGCACCACGGTCGGGGCGAAGTAAGTGGCGCGCACGGCGACGCCCAAGCCCACGAGTACGGCGACGATGAGACCACGTCGAATCCAGCGCCAGGGGACACGCGAGACACCGATCGTCGTCTCCCCTGCAATCGGCGGCAGCGTGGTTCGCGAGACTGCGGGAATGGCCATGCACCGAGACTGGAGAGCAAGGAAAAGGCCGCTGCGATTGCGACCTCTTTCAGGGAATCGAAAGCGTTCTGCCGCCTGACGCGCGAGAGAATTTCGCCTGGTCCGCGAAATTTTTCACGGCGTGGGAAGCAGCTTCACCGGCACGCCGGCATACACCAGGCCGCCGTCGAGGCGTGTGTGCTTCGGCACAAGGCTCATCGCGCCGACCTGCGCGTCCTCTCCGATCTCGACGCCGATATCGACGATGGAGCAGAGGCCGATCGTCACGTTGCGCCCGAGGGTGACCCGAGCGGTCTTCACGACTCCCTTTTCGACCGTGTGACCGGAGAGGTGCACATCGGCGCCGATGACAACGCCATCACCGAATTCGAGAAGGTTGTAGTCGCTGACGCCGAGACTGTTCACATACACGCGACGGCCCATTCGCGCCCCGGCCATCCGGAGATACGCAGTCCAGATCGGTGTGCCGCGAAACAGCGCCCCCGAAAAAAAGCGGACCAGATGCGTGCCGATCATTGCGCGCGCCCAGTCGAGAAGCCGCCAGTCCATGTCGGCAATGCGCATTTCCACCCCTGGCATCGTGCGCCACCCGGTCAGGCGCATGACGAACGCCGACACCGGCATCAGCACAAGGCTGAAGAGCAAGTACGAGGGGATGACCGCTCCACTGATCGCGAACAGACGGATGGCGCCATCCGGAGGGAGCATGGCCAGAAGCCGGGACCAGATCACGACGACCGGCAGTACGGCCAGCAGGCAGACGATCGCCTGGACGACGGCAGCGCTGACGACCGTCCAGGCGATGCGCGTCGCGACGACCAGACCGCGCGGGCCGACGGAGCGGCGCGGACCTTGTAGGTCCACGGTACGATCAGAGACCATGGGCAGCACCTACGACCCCCGCGTGGAGGTGCAGGGAGATGGACCGCCGGTGGTCCTGGTCCCCGGCATGGACGGCACCGGGCGTCTCTTCTACCGCCAGACGCCGCTGCTGGCGCGGTCGTACCGCGTGGCCACCTACGCGCTGCGCGATGATGCCACACGCATGGAGACGCTGGTCGCCGACCTGGCGTCGGTGATCGACTCCGTCGCGCCGGCAGGCAGGCCCGTCATCGTCGTGGGCGAGTCGTTCGGCGGCGCGCTGTCGTTGAGCCTCGCCCTCGCGCGTCCTGAACGTGTGGAGGCGCTTGTCATCCTCAACTCGTTCCCGTACTTCGCGCCGCAGCTCCGTCTCCGCCTGGCCATTCACGGCCTCGGCATCCTTCCCTGGGGAGCGATGCCACTCGTGCGGCGGTTGACGGCGTTCCGAATGCATTCAAAGCATACCCATCGCGATGACGTGCAGCGCTTTCTCGCGTTGGCACGGCAGTCGACGAAAGCCGGCTACATCGGCAGGCTCCGGATCCTCGAGCGGTACGACGTTCGGCATCGCCTGCACGATATCCGCTGTCCGACGCTGTTTCTCGCCGCCGAACAGGATCACCTCGTGCCCTCCGTTCCGCAGGCTCGCTACATGGCCACTCGCGTCTCCGGGTCTACCGTTCGCGTCCTTAACGGGCATGGCCACATCTGCCTCATCGCTCAGTCAATCAATCTGGCGTCGGTCCTCGCAGACTGGCTTCGGTAGCGTCGCTTGCGGGAGGGCCGCTCTCCAGCCTCCGGCGCAGTTCCCCGAAGACCTGAACGCTTTCGCTCCTGACGCGGCTCTCGATGATTGCTCGCTTCAACGCGCCAAAGAAGCCCCCGAGGACGTCGAGCTGCGAGCGGTTCACGTAGACGAGATACCCCTGGCCGGCCACGTCCTCCACGACGGCCGTGAGACCAATGGACGCGTTCCGGTAGTGTGTCGCCAGGATCTCGGTGCTCACGAGCGCGACGCGCAACGCACACGGGACCGGCGGGCGCACGACGTCAACATGCGTAACGGTAATGACAGGCTTGCCGGTCCCGTATTGCTCCTTGGACCAGTAGAAGAACGACTCGGTCCGCGCGGCCACATCCGTGATTGGATCCGACTGCAGGTAAGGCGAGCTGGCGAGGAGCGAGGCGAAGGCTACCTGCGGGTACACCCGTTTTTGGCGGTCCGCATACGGCGACAGCCCCGCAAAGCCCTCGGCCTCGTATGCGTTCACACGATCCAGGACGATGCGCCGGAACTGCCGCTGCACCGCATCCTTCCACTGCGTCCCTCCGGCTCTGGCCGCTCGACGCAGCGACTCGATGTCTCCAGAGGCGATCTTGAGCGCGCAGTCCCCTGGCGTACAGCGCCGTGCGCTCTCCAGGTCGGAGTCGTCGAGCGCGAGTGTGTCGAGGTCTTCAATCGCGGGAGGATCGGAGAATCGTCGCACGGCGAGCACGTACGGGCTCTTCTTCAAGTCGGCGATAGACGCAGCCCAGGTGGCCAGCATCTCTGGCTCCGTATCCAGGCGGGAGGCCGCAAACACCCCCAGCTCGCCGTCGCCTGCCGGCAGAATTCGGACCAAGACGTCACCGCGATCGATGTGGCTCCGAGCCGTCTCGTCGAGGCTGATCGCCGGGTGGAGCCACGCGAAGGGATCCGGCGGAATATCCGACACTGCCGCCGTCGATCCCCGGACGAGCAGGATTCCGACGATCAACAGCAGCGTGGCGATCCGGCGTTGCACGGCGTTCACCCGGACCCGGTCACCGCACCTTCGGCGTGACCGGATGATCCTCGAAGTGATACGCGACATGGATGGCGAAGGCAGTCACGAAGTAGCTGCGCGAGTTGCGCAGGACGACCATCTCCCGCACATCCGGACGAATCGCCCAGTGTCGGCTCAGGAACGCGTTTACGCCGCCGCCGAACACGACGGTCGGGTCGGTAAACGTGGCGGTGGTCCCCATGGCCATACCGTCCGTCGTACTGCGGCGGGCGTAGAACGCGGGCATCGCCGAATCAATCCGAGCGAACGACGCGCGGTACAGCCCGATGCCGCCAGTGAGGAACGGCATGAGGGGACGCGGACCTGCCAGGCCGGTCTGGACCGTGATTGCGGCCGCGAACGCGTGTGACCCGGCCCCCCAGTCCATCCACTCTCCGCTGCCCTCCACGGCAAATCGCGGCTTCAGTTCCCAGCCGAATGCGCCCCCACCAATGGCCCCACGATGCGACGGGGCGGAGGCTGCGCCTCCAAACAGATTGAGGGTGCTGCCGTGCTGCCACATTGTTGTTGACGGCGGTGGCTGGAACCTCTGAGTCGTCTGCGCCGTCGCGGCCGTGGCAACGACCAGCACGATGAGAGCGCTGCTCCACCAGCATTTGCGTTTCATGGCACTCCTCCTCAGCTCGCGGAATCCGAGCCTGCGTCGATCTATCCGTCCCACTGCGCAAGCACGTGCGAACCACACTCGTGCCTGTGCGTATCGGTGTGCCGCAGCAACGCGCGAATTTCGTCATCGGTGATCGGTGAGAAATACCGGTACCAGAGACCGATCATCCACGACGACTCAGGAGTCCACGCGCAGACGACCTCGTCGGCCAGCGTCTCCAGCATGTCGCAGGTCGCGCGGGCGGCCACGGGCGCTGCCACAACGATTCGGGCGGGCTTGCTCTCCCGAACGGCATGAACCGCCGCGCGCATCGTCGCACGCGTCGCCGTGCCGTCGTCGACGATGATGACGATGCGGCCGGCAAGCGAGAGCGGCACACGATACCCGCGGTACGCCGCTTCGCAGCGGCGCAGTTCCGCCAGGGCTCGACGGATTGGGGCGTCCAGTGTGGCGCGCGGAAGCCCGAGCGCGGTCACGACGCGGTGGCTCAGTACCGAAACCCCGCCGCTGGCCACTGAGCCGACGACCAGGTCCGGATCTTTGGGCGCACGTACCGTTCGTACGACAAACACATCGAGCGGGACCCCGAGGGTTTTCGCCACCTCCCACGCGACCGGTACGCCTCCGGGCGCCAGCCCCAGGACCACCACATCGTGGCGTGACTGGTAGTGCCGCAACTGCTCGGCGAGCTGCGTGCCGGCATGATGTCGGTCGGCAAAGATCTGTTGCATGGCACTGTCGTCAGGGCAACGACCGTGCCGCGCAATACGCGCCACATCGGCTGCGTGTCGCACGAACCATGAATATCGTCCGCGAAATTTTCTGCGGGACCGGGGGATTGTTCCCACCAAGTCCTCCCAGCAGGGATGTCCCGGACGTCCTTCGACCCTGCACGCCGGGCACTTTGCTTGCACACGCCCACGTACAGAACACGCACCATGTTCCATGGCATTGCCCCCGTCATCCGGTTTGCCAATCGGCGCGAAGCCGGCGGAATCCTCGCTGGCCGACTCGGCGCATATGCCGCGCGCAGCGATGTCGTCGTGCTCGGTCTGCCGCGCGGCGGCGTTCCCGTTGCTCTGGAAGTTGCCGCTGCCCTGGGGGCCCCGCTCGATGTCTTCGTCGTGCGGAAGCTCGGTGTCCCATTCCAGCCGGAGCTCGCGATGGGCGCTATCGCAAGCGGCGGCATTCGCGTCCTCAATGACGACGTTATCCGGGTGTGCGGCATTCCGAGCCACATCATCGAACACGTCGCGCGCGTCGAACAGCAGGAGCTCGAGCGGCGGGAGCGCGCGTATCGTGACGGTCGTCCGGCGCTGGCAATCGCAGGCCGCGTGGCGATCCTCGTCGACGACGGGCTCGCGACCGGCTCGACGATGCGGGCGGCCGTGGCGGCCGTCAGACGGCTCCGGCCGTCTGAGGTGGTTGTCGCAGTGCCCGTTGGAGCGCGTGATACCTGCGAGGAGCTGTCAGCGATGGCCGACCAGGTCGTCTGTGCCGAGATGCCCGAACAGTTCGGATCCGTCGGCGCGTGGTATGAGGACTTCGGTCAGACAACCGACGACGAAGTGAAAGCGGCGCTCCAATCAGCGCGGTTGGCGTGTCATTTCTCGAGACGCAGTTGATTGTCGACGCTCCAGGTTCCGTGCGCGTAGCGCGCGATCACTCCAGCCCTCTGGCGCTCGGCCTCCGAGTCAACCACTCCGGTGAGCGTGACCATGCCGTCGCGAACGATGATGTGCACGGGACCGACCCGCTGCTTCGCGTGATCGGAGAACGCCTCACTGTGATAGATCTTCACCGCAATCTCGGCCCGCAGTGCTTCGTCCATCATCGAGGCGGGCAGCGTTTCGATCTCATTCACGACGCGCTGAATCCCGCGCACCTTCGACGCGAGCTTCGTGAACTCCTTCGATTTGTTGGACGTTGTGACGAACCCGGTGAGCGTGGCGACGCCGTCGGCCACCCGCACGTCGACGTCGTCGAACATCGTGTAGAACAGCGATCCCGATACGGCGTCCGCAATCTCCCGGGCGATCGACTCGTCGCCCTTGCTGATCTGCACGTTGGCCTGCCCATCGGTCGACCGCGGGTTCTGTTGCGCGATTGAGTGTCCCGGCCCCGTGACTACTACGAGCAGGATCACGGCAGCGAGACCACTTCGAGTCCACATGCCTTTCATCTGGGTCGCCTCGTGAGAGATCCGTGCAAGCCTCGCACCCCCGCCAGACCCTCGACATCGAGCGGCGCACTCAACGTGACCTGTGACCGCTGACGAAGCGCACGAATTGAACGCGGGGTGGGCGAATAGCGGCATCTCGTCGGGGAGCTCGTAGTTCTAACCGCACGCCCTCGTGGGTCGAGCCGCACACGCATGTCGTCTGCGCGGGAAATCTTTCCCTCTCGCGTGAGAAATTTCCCTACCGACGGCGACTGAGTCGCGGTTTGGCTAAAGTCGCCGACGCCGCACCGGGGTACATCGATTGCCTTCAGACGACCACGGAAGGCAATCCGCATGTCCTACGATCGCGCATCCGCCGATGCGGTCCTCGATTTTGCTGACATCACTCTCGCTGACGTTCCGCGTGTCGGCGGCAAGAACGCATCGCTCGGTGAGCTCTTTCGAGCGCTGAAGCCGCAAGGCGTCGGCGTGCTCGATGGCTTCGCGACAACGGCCGACGCGTATCGCCGACTCCTGGCGAGCGGCGATCTCGAGAACAGGCTGCGGGCGATCTTCACGCCGTTCAACCCCGAGGACTTAACCGAGCTATCGCGCCGCGGGCACGCGGCTCGGGCGGCAGTCCTCGAGACGCCGGTGCCGCCAGAGTTGCGGGCCGCGATCCTGTCCGCGTACGACCGGCTCTGCGCGCGACTGGGCCGCGAACCGGAACTGGCGGTACGCTCCTCTGCCACTGCGGAGGATCTGCCGGAAGCCTCCTTCGCCGGCGCGGCGGAAACCTTCCTGAACGTTCGTGGACGGGAGGGGCTGCTGCGCGCCGTGCAGGCGTGTTTCTCGTCGCTCTTCACCGACCGCGCGATCAACTACCGCGCACGGCTCGGATACGACCAGCTCAAGGTCGCGCTCTCGGTCGGCGTGATGCCGATGGTCCGGTCCGATCTCGCGAGCTCGGGAGTGATCTTCACGCTCGACACCGAGTCGGGCTTCCGCAACGTCATCACGGTGTCAGGTGCGTACGGGCTTGGCGAGTTCGTCGTGCAGGGCGTCGTCACCCCGGACGAATGGACGGTCTTCAAGCCGACGCTGGCCACCGGCCATCGCGCGATCATCGGCCGTCGGCTCGGAACGAAGGAAGTGCGTCTGGTCTACGCCGACGGGAGCAAGGGCACGCGAAGCGCGCCGACGCCCGCGGCGGAGCGCGCGCGCTTCTGCGTGACCGATGACGACGTGCTCACGCTCGCGCGCTGGGCTCGGACCATTGAAGACCACTATTCAACGCTCGCCGGGCATCCGCGACCGATGGACATCGAATGGGCGAAGGACGGCGTGACGGGCGAGCTCTTCATCGTGCAGGCGCGCCCTGAGACGGTGCATTCCGCCAAGACGCTGACGGCGATGGCCGAGGTCTACCGCCTCACGGTGGTTCCAGGCGCGCCGCTCGTCAAGGGTCAGGCCGTCGGCGAACGGATCGGCGCCGGGCGTGTCCGGGTGGTGCGCGATGTCGCAGGGCTCGCGGCCGTGCAACCTGGAGAAATCCTGGTCGCGGAGAACACCGATCCCGATTGGGAGCCGGTGATGCGCCGCGTTGCCGCGATTGTCACGGACAAGGGCGGCCGCACGGCTCACGCGGCGATCATCTCGCGCGAGTTCGGTCTGCCCTGCATCGTCGGTACGGACATGGCGTCCCGGATGTTGCAGGACGGCGACGAGGTCACCGTCTGCTGCGCGGAAGGCGCCGAAGGACACGTCTACCCCGGCTGCCTGCCCTTCGTCGTTGACCACCTTGACGCGATCCTCGTACCGCGGACACGCACGCAGATCATGCTGATCGTCGGCGACCCGAGCCGCGCGTTCCACCTGTCGATGATTCCGAATCAGGGAGTCGGTCTCGCCCGCGCCGAGTTCATCATCACCAACCACATCGGCATTCATCCGATGGCGCTGGCGCGCTATCCACACCTGGCGGACGAGGCGGTCGTCCGCGAGATCACCCGCCGCATCGGGCCCGAGGACGCACGGGCGTTCTTTGTCCAGCGGTTCAGCGAAGGCGTCGCGCGGATTGCCGCCGCGTTCCATCCGAAGCCGGTCATCGTGCGCATGAGCGATTTCAAGACGAACGAATACGCGGAACTCGTCGGCGGCCGGCAGTTCGAGCCGACGGAAGAGAACCCCATGCTCGGATTCCGCGGCGCGGCGCGTTACTACGACGAGCGGTACGCTGACGGTTTCGCGCTGGAATGCGAGGCGCTGCTGCGTGCGCGCCGCGACCTCGGTCTCGCGAACATCAAGGTGATGATTCCCTTCTGCCGGACGGTCGACGAAGGGCGGCGCGTCATCGCAGCGATGGCGGCCAACGGCCTCCACCAAGGGGTAGACGGGCTCGAGATCTACGCGATGTGCGAGGTGCCGTCGAACGCGATTCTGGCCGAAGACTTCCTCCACGTCTTCGATGGATTCTCGATCGGGTCGAACGATCTGACGCAGCTCACCCTTGGTCTCGATCGCGATTCGGGCACCGTCGCGCACCTGTTCGATGAGCGCAACGACGCCGTGCGCTGGCTGATCGCGCGCGCGATTGCGGCGGCGAGACGGGTCGGCAAGCCGATCGGCATCTGCGGCCAGGCACCGTCGGACTATCCGGAGTTCGCCGAGTGGCTCGTCGGCGAGCAGATCGACTCTATCTCCCTCAATCCGGACGCGGCCATCGCGACCACCTTGCGGGTGGCCGAGGCCGAGAGGCGAACGAGGCCGGCCGTGCAAGGGACGATATGAGCGCGGTGAAACGGATGACGCGCCCGGACAACGGTCCTGCGAGGTTAAAGCAGTCCCGGTCATCCAGGATGGCGGCTACCAGACACCCGCCGAAGTGCTTCCCTTGCGATGCGGCGCCCGATGTTTCAGCGTCCAGCGCTTCGCAGGGGTCGTGGGACGCTCCTCTCCGCGGCCCAGGAGCGTCAGCAGGTCCGACACGGTGACGATGCCCGCGATGCGCCCCCGGTTGGTCACGACGAGACATCCGATCGATCGCCCTCGCATCAGGTTGGCCGCTTTTCGAATCGGTGTCGTGGGCGGTACGGTGACGACTCGCCCAGTCATGAGATCCGCGACCGTTCGTCCCTTTCTCACCGACGTCCCCGCTCGCCCGCCCGCGTCCCGATCCGACAGAACTCCTACGATCCTGGCCCCTTCGGCGACGACCAGGTGATGGATCCCATGAAGCCGCATGATCTGCCAGGCGTCTTCGGCGGCGGCTGCGGGGGCGATCTTCTCGACGGCTTCCGTCATCACATCCTGCACGCGCATCATAATTGTTCCTCCTCGATCCAGCGCCCGCGCAATTCGGTCGGCGCCAGCCATCGAAGCACAGAACGGACCATGGAGCAGCGGGGACAAGCGTCCGCGAGGCTCCAATCGCGTTCTTAAACGGCAGCGGAATTTTCCACGAGAGTGGGGATTTTCTGGCGCCCGAAACACGATCAAGGCTTCTGTCCACGCTCTGGCGGTGACTTGGACCATCTCGCCGTGCGAGTCAGGCGGCACGACGGTTGCTCGGCGTGTCGCGTAACCGCACAGGCGAAAGGGTTCGACACAGTGACAATCATCGATCGCGACTCCAGAACCTGCGCCACCGAGGCGGAAGACGAGGACGTTCGCGCACGAATTCATGCGGAGTATCGGGAGATGCCGGGACTGAAGCTCACCCTGGCGCAGGCGTCCCGCCTGTTCAACATCGAGCCCGTCCGTTGCGGGAGGGCACTGGAAGCACTCGTCAGCGGAGGCGTGCTCAGGACCGACGGCAGCGCATTTCTTCACGCGCGCGACGGCCGACGTTGCGCGTGACTGGGTTAGGCTTATTCCGTCATCTTGCCGTCGAACTGTTCCTCGTCTCTGTCCGCGTCGTCGCGGGTATGGTGGACGACCCCGTCCCGATGATTCGGCGGCGCATAGAGCGTATAGAGCTTCAGTGGAACACTGCCGGTATTGATGATGTTGTGCGTCGCCCCCGCCGGGACGACGACGGCGAAGCCTGCTCGGATCGCCGTCCGAGCGCCATCGAGAACTGCCTCACCGGTCCCCTCTTCCACGCGAAAGAACTGGTCGAGCTTGTGTATTTCCGCCCCGATCTCTTCCTTGGGTCTTAAGGCCATGACCACGAGCTGGCAGTGCTTTGCCGTGTAGAGCACACGGCGAAAATCCTCATTCTTGACGGCGAGATCCTCGATGTCTTGCACAAACCCTTTCATAACGACCCCCTTTTACGCCTTTGAAGCCTTCGATTGACTCGTTGACGCATCGACATCATCCTGCCTATCCATGAACACTGAGAATAGCAGCGAGTTGGGCTCACGCGGTGACATCCACATGCTCACGCTGATGGCGGCAATCGCCCTCGGCGTCTATCTCTGCTACCGGATGGCGCTGCCATTCGTGCCAGCGCTGTCCTGGGCACTGGCGCTGGCAGTCGTGTTCATGCCGCTCCACCGGTGGCTGGAGTCAACGGTGAAGCACTCCAACCTGGCGGCTTCGGTCTCCGTCCTGGTGATCGGCCTGATCGTGGTCGTGCCTGCGACGTTCGTGGGGCAGCGGCTCGTCTCGGAAGCGGTGACAGGCGCGGACACCATCAGCGCCAGGGTCGAGTCCGGGGAGTGGCAGCGCGTCCTCGATGTCCACCCCCGCATCGCGCCCATCGCTCAATGGATCGAGCGGCAGATTGACTTGCCGGGAACCGTCAGCACGCTCGCTGCCTGGCTGACCAATGCCACCGCGTCCTTCGTCAGGGGCTCCGTGATTCAAGCGATCGGGCTCCTCCTGACGTTCTATCTGCTGTTCTATTTCCTGCGGGACCAGCGTGCCGTGCTCTTGTCGCTGCGCGCTCTCTCGCCTCTCTCAGAGGTGGACACGGACAGGCTGTTCAGCCGCGTGGGCGATACCGTTCACGCCACGATCTATGGAACGTTGGTCGTCGCCGCCGTACAGGGCACGTTGGGTGGACTGATGTTCTGGTGGCTAGGTCTGCCGGCTCCCTTGTTGTGGGGACTGGTGATGGGCGTACTGGCCGTGGTCCCGGTGCTGGGCGCCTTTGTCGTCTGGATTCCGGCGACCCTCTTCCTGGCGCTCGATGGCAGTTGGGGAAAAGCCTTGATTCTCGCCTTGTGGGGCGGCGTGGTCGTCGGCGGGATCGACAACGTGATCTATCCCATCCTGGTTGGGAACCGGCTGAAGCTCCACACCATCCCCGCGTTCATGGCCATCATTGGTGGCCTGATTGTGTTCGGCCCGTCCGGCCTGATTCTGGGTCCTGTGACCCTCACGGTCACCGTGTTGCTCCTGGAAATCTGGCAACACCGAACTCCATGAACGCGGCCACCGCGCGACCCTTGACGCGGCGAAGAGGCACGTGCAGACCTTATGGAGCGCGTACATCCTGTGGCATCAATACGCGACGGCGGTGGCCGCTAGCGATTGCCCGGAACCGGTCACACGACGCGGCGGCCGCTCAGCAACCCGACCAGAAACAACACGATCGCGATGACCAACAGGACGTGGATGAACGTGCCGATCGTGTAGCCGCTCACCAGACCGAGCAACCACAGAATCAACAGAATCACGGCGATGGTGTACAGCATGGCACTCCTCCTTACCTTCGTGGACGAGTCACTTGCCTCTTGTGGTCGCGTACCGATTCAGCAGGGACAGCAGCCTGGCGGCGGCCGTGGGCGCGGGCACTCCCTTCGTCACCGCTTCGCGGTGTTTTCCAGCACTTCGCTGATCGTCCTTGCCGCGTCGGCGGCCTGAGAGTTCGCGTCCTGACTGAGCTGCCCGGCCGTGCGCTGTGCCTCGTCGATCCGCGTCAAGGCGATCTTCAGTCGTGTCGCATCTTCCTGGCGGCCGAGGTCATTGAGTCGCGCGTCAGCGGCGCGCAAGGCGCTCCGAGCCATCTCGAGATGGCGGCTCGCTTCACCGAAGTTGACGCTGTAGATGTCCAGGCGCGCCTCGAGCACCGCCGAGCGTCCTTCGAGCAGGCCATGGCGCAGCTCAGCGAGCTCGAGCGAGCGACTGATGTCCAACCTGCCCGACGCACCCCACACCCATCCAATACCCAGCGCAACGAGCAACGCCACGCCGGTTCCAAGAGTTCGCTTCACCACGTGCCGCCCCTCATCCTTTACGAGACCCGTCCATCGTCACACCGAGCGTCGCCGTCAATGTAGTGATCGAGCGATGCGCGACCCGCGACGTTCGTCAGAACGTCAACACGAGCGCGACGCTGGCCGTCCGAAATCCAACCTGGCATCGCCCAACGTGAATCCTAACGCCGTTGAGATCCCGGAATGCATTGAAGGAGCGGATGTCACCGTGCACCCCCGACAAGGAACGCATGGCGCGTACCGCACCCGGAGTCAACCTGCGACGGCAGAATCCTGGTCTTCTAATTGGAAAACTCCCGTGAAGCTGAATCACCCGTGCGAGAAATTTCCAGCCTAGTGCGCAAATTCTTCCGGCCCTCGACGTCTGTCCGATGTCGAACACTCCGCACCTCCGCCTTCTGCCTCTACCCTCAGCCCTCGGGATTCGGGGATAACACGACGCGCAGCTTTCGGATTCAATGGAGCTCGCTTGGCGCGACCGGTGCATCCTCCAAGAGCGTCCGCGTAACGCGAAGAGACTCCCATGACGCTGATCCCCACGCAAATCAACTTCCGCGGCCTGGCGCATTCCGAGACCATCGAAGCGGACATCCACGAACGGATCGCCTGGCTGGAGCAGTTCTACGGCGGCATCGTTCGGTGCCGGGTCCTGATTGAAATCCCGCATCGGCATCGCCACGACGGTCGCCACTTTCACGTTCGGATCGAGATAACTGTACCGGGCGGCGCGCCAATCGTCGTGAATCACGAGCCGTCGTTGCACGGGCCACTGAAGGATGTCGCAGAAGCCTCGCATCACAAGGACACCGAAATCGAAGCGGCGCACCGGTACGCGTATGTGGCGATCCACGAAGCGTTTGACGTGGCGCGTCGTCAGCTCCAGGACTTCGCCCGCGAGCAACGCGGCGTCGTCAAGACCCACGAGGTGCCGGAGCACGGCGAGATCGCCGAGATCTTCGCCGTCGATGGCCACGGGTTCATTCGTGCCGGCGAACGTCGGATCTACTTCACCCGCGCGAGCGTAGTGGACGACGCGTTCGACGAGCTCGAGGTTGGAACCCCGGTCGCGTTCGTCGAGGAAGAGGGCGAGAAGGGGCCGCAGGCGAGCACGGTGCGCGTGCTGGGCAAGCACCACTACGTCACGCACTGATACATGAGTCAGCGATCAGCAGGTTGGAAGAAAGAGGACCTCGTGATGACGACGACACAGACCGATAGTGCGCCCCTCGAAGAGCCGCTGGCGGAGCTCGAGAGGCACATTGGATGTCCGGAATCACCTAGGAGTGCATTGTGGAAGAGACCCGGTACGGATTGCGAGTCGAGATACCTGCGGCCTATGAACAAGCCGTCGAGCAAGCGACAGCGGCCCTGAAGGCCCAGGGCTTCGGCGTGCTCACGACGATCGACGTGCAGCAGACCCTCAATCAGAAGCTCGATCGCAGCTTCCGCAAGTACGTCATTCTCGGCGCCTGCAATCCGCCGCTCGCGGATCGCGCGCTCCAGGCGGAACTGGAGATCGGACTGCTGCTCCCGTGCAACGTCATCGTGTACGAAGTGTCGCCGGGACACAGCGCGGTGTCAGCTATGGCGCCTCTGACGGCGTTAGGGATCGTCGGCGATAATCCGGAACTGCAGGCCGTTGCCCGAGAAGCGGACAGCCGCCTGCGCGCAGCGCTCACGACGCTGGGGGGCCCGTAGGCGCCGTCACTCAGATCAAATGAGTTGCCGGCACCGCCAGCACGGGTACCGGCGCGCTGCAGATCACGGGGTAGGCGGTCGATCCCGGCCGCGGACCGCTTTCCGTCCGCTCCAGCCCCATGACAATCAACCCGGCGCGACGGCTTCGTGCAAGTTCGGCGACGCACTCGGCAATGTTGCCCTGCACGATCACCGATTCGACAAGCCCGTACCCCTCGAGCAGGGCCATCGCGTGGCACATTTGCTGGTGCACTTGGGCGGCATGCTCTTCAATGGCCGCCTCGGCACGAAAGCGCCATGACAACGGCATAGAGACGTGCGGCATCACATGCACCAGCACGAGATGCGCGCCGATCGCGTGGGCAAAACCAGCCGCGAGGGCTGCCGCAGTCGATGCGGCCGGTCCGAAATCGGAGAGCACGAGGATCGAGCCGAGCCCTTCCAGGTTGCGCGCCTGGTCGACATCTGTAGACGCCGGGACCACCAGGAGCGGGACCGTGGCACGCTTCAGCACACGCGCCGTCGTCGAGCCGAAGAACGCCTTGCGCACACCGGTGAGCCCATGCGCGCCCATCACAATCAGATCGACACCCTCACGTTTCGCGAGCGCGACGATCTCCGGACCCGGTTCGCCGGTGACGACATGAAGCTTCGGTTCGGCGGGCAGATCGAGATCGACCGTGCTGGCGATGAACTGGCTCAGCTCGTCGAGGAGACGGGGACACGCGGATGCACCGTGCTCAACCTGTGCGAGCAGCGGATCCTCGACGAAGACCACGTGCACAGCGGCGCCGAACTGCCTGGCAAACCGCGCGGCGGCGCGAAGGGCAGCCCTCGATGCTTCCGAGAAATCCAGCGGGCACAGGATCGAGCGGATCTGCATGGCACCTGCACAAGAGCACGGACCGTTCCATCCGAAGAGGCGCGAATCGCTCACGCCTGACACCAGGCCAGCCCCCACCGCGGAATTCTTGGGATGGTGATCGGAATCTTTCACAGCCCAGAGGGAGCCGGGGTCAATAGTCGAACAAACGGCGCTGCTCTTCCCGCATCAGCCAGTAACACTCACACGATGCGGCTTCAATGCCGTGCCGGTCGAGAATCTTCACTCGGCCCCGCCCGTAGTCGATCAAGCCTGCTCGCTGAAGTGCTCTCGCCACAATCGTGACGCTTGGACGACGCACTCCCAGCATCATCGCAAGGACATCCTGTGTGAGGGGAAACTCATCATTCTCGACGAGGTCATGCGTCATCAGCAACCAGCGAACACATCTCTCCTTGACGGGATGAACACTGTTGCACGCAGCAATCTGCATCGATCGGGCAAGGGTCAAGTGCGCATACCGACCGAGGACGTCGTGGAGTGGCCCGCCTTTGTGCACGTTCTGTCTGATCACGGTGCTGTCCGTCCGATACGCCGCCCCGGGAATCAGCACGACACCATCGCACGGCATAGTGTTGACGCCGGGAAACACCGAAATACTGCCCATACCATCCCTTCCGACGAGGCCCACTTCCGGCGTTTCTCCGGTTTTCAGATGGGTCAGCAATGAAATCACACACGTAATCGGGAAATACACCACATCCAGCGACGTGTGGGCGCGAAAGATGACCTGCTTCGCTTTCAGGTTGACCGCCTTCAGGTGCGGCGCGAGATCCTCGAGAACCGCAGGCGGCAGCTGAGCCAGGAGCTGATTGCCACGGCTCTGTGCCTTGAGCCCAGAGAGTTTGGGTGAGCGTGTGAATGGCATCCAGAAGCGGTCGGGAAGTGTATATCGTGCCACCGGAGGGCTATATACCGAATCAGCCTCGGTACGATTTCGGACCGACGACGCGTCGTAAACCCGTCATCGTAACCTGCCAGTTTTCCATGACCACGATAACGACCGATCTCACCACGTCGCCTCGAGAGGGCGACGTGGTCATCGCACGAGAGAAGGGAGGAGCCGCGTACACCATCAGAGCGGTACCAGGCACTCCTCAACTCTCCTATGCAACGTATGGGGACGCAGTCTTGGCTGCGACTGCCTGGGCCCTGCGGGCAGACGTGGCGCTCTGGTTTACCGAAGACGGCAAGACCTTTACGGCAATGTAGCTCGGCGAATCAAGTTCGGGAGAGTGCAATGACGGGCGACCCGACTGCCCAGACAATGCAGCGATTGATTCGCCGGATCTGTGGTGAATACATGGAGATGCCCGGCTTACGGCTCACAGCTGCGCAGGCGCAGCGCCTGTGGGGGCTCGAGGAGCCTATTTGCACGAATCTTCTGCACTTCCTTGTGGACGCTCGGTTTCTGCAGATGACCGACGACGGGTGCTTCGCGCGGCTTACCGACGGGGGGTTCGCCGTGTCTTCACTCGGGCGGGCTGGCCAAGGCGGAATCCGATCTGACGTCCGCGATAGGGCGGACACCAGGCGCGTGCGTAGCGCCGTGAGACGAACGCGTTCTATCCCTTGACACACACGAGCGGTTCCACCCTCGCACTTGCGCGACAGCTGGCGCGCATAGCCGCATCAACCAAGGCCGCGGCCTCGTGGAAAAGCGCCCTCACGAGGCCGTGGCCAGATCCCCACCGATCACACCGATGTCTGCCCAGTCAGGCGACAACTACGTGCGGGGCTGGGTGGTGATGTGCACAAATCGCCTGGAACGTGTCGACGACCTCGTCGTTGCGAACGGCCTTGCCCGAACCCGCGGCGAGCAGAATGTCGTTCATCGAGACAATACCCAGAAGGATGCCGCCGAAACCGACGACCGGGAGCCGGCGCACGCGCCCTTGCTTCATCGTAGCCAGCGCCTCGTGCACGTCATCGTCGGGTTCGCAGGTCAGGACCGTCTTTCCGGCCACCTCGCTGACCTTCACGTCTGACGCCCGCTTGTTGCGCGTCGCGAGCGCGATGTACATGTCCCGATCAGTCACGATACCGGCAAGCGTTCCATTCTCCACAACCGGCAGGATGCCGCAGTCGCCTTCCAACATCAGGTTGGCAGCGGCGGCGAGCGTCGTGTGCGGACCGCAGGTCTTGGGTTCCCCCGTCATGATCTGCTTGACTTTCATATCGTTCTCCTCAGGTTGCGCTCCTGGCGGCGTTTGCCGCCTCCGGATGGGCCCCCGTACGAGTGGACGCGGCCGGAGTCGGCATCGTTTCCACCGATCTCCCGGCTGCCGAGCTCTCGAGCGCGTGACCGCACGTCGGGCAGCGCAACTGAACTTCCTGGCTACCCATCACACGCACACGCGTGGCGTCCTCACGAGACGCGTGGCCCGAAAAAGAATCCGAGTACGCCCGCGAACACGATCGCCAGCACCCATCCCAGGCCGCAGACAGCGATGGCGCGGCGAGTGGTCGTGTAATCCAGTGCCTGGCGTACGCCGACGATCATGGCGGCGAGCATCCACACGGCGGTCACCACGAAGACTGGAACGGTCGCACCTGGCAACAGGCCGAAGACGCGGAGCAGTCCAGGCGCCGTCGCAAAGCCAGTCGTGCGCAGAAGCTCGCCGACATCGGCGCGGGTCTGCGGCTCAGGTAGAATCCGGACGCCAATCTCATACGTGAGGAGCGCCCAGGCAGTCCACGCCACGAGCGCGACCGCGCCAAAGAACACGATCCCGGCAGCGTCACCACCGCCAAACCCTCGCGCCCCCAGTCCGGCGGCAAGGCTCGACAGCACAACGACCGCCACTGCTTGCGCCGTGGCGCCGCGATCGGTCTCAACTTCCTCATAGGTCGACACGTCCAGCGCGGTCGCCCCGATGATTCGTCGCAGAAATCGCCGGCCTGCTGTCATAACCGCGGTAACCATGCCTGCCTCCGTTGACCGTTATGGCCGTGGAGTCGTTCCTGCCATGCTCCTGAGGTCAGGCGCATCAGCGACATCGGGCCCCCCACGTCACACCCTGCCACATCGCGCCCCGCAGTGGTCAATGCAACGAAGGGTCCGAATGAGGTGGCGGCGCAGGGGGCCGCCCGCTCACTAACGCTGCTGTGTGGAGTGCGGGAGATTTCGGACTCTCCGCGAGTTTTTTCCTTCACCGCTGTGCCGGTCGTCAGCGGCCGGCCTCAGATCCGTCCGCAAACAACCTCTGCCACTTGGCGGCGTCGTTGCTCTCTGTGGAAGATGAGGCACGCGATGTTCGCGACACACACCAGAGGACTCGAACTTGGTCACGCTGGCCACGACCCGCGGATCATCGGTGTGATCGGGCTTGTGCACTGGGCCGTTTCCCGGGGACATCGGGCACTCTGCGGACTCCGAGGTCACGAGATGGTGCGACATTTCGAGCCGGCGCGGCTGTCGCTCCGGTGTGTCGCGTGTGGAGCCGAAACACCGGGATGGACGATCGACGTTCGTCCGGCGTTCCGTCGGGGGGCCCCTGCTCGCGCCAAAGTCCATCGTCCCGCTGCTGGTGTCCAGCCCGGACCGCGTTCATCCTCCTCACGGTCGGATCCGTGCCTCACTCTCCTTTGCGCAACCACGCTGAAGAATCCGCTCATACTGCGAATAATTCGCGGTGCCGGGGCGTAGATCCCTGTCCAGTGGCCGCTTCCACAACGCGGCGACGATCCGTCAATTGGCCCGATCTGTGCTCCAAGGATAGCCATCGGGGTAACGCCCCTGGGCAAGCAACGGTTTGACGAAATCGGACGTGTGACGGCGGCAACTCGAGAGACGCAAGCCTCCGAGACCCGAACCCACAATCCGGCTAACGCAAACTCAGACAGCAGGGATGACGTGCCCCGACTCCCATGTACTGGCGGGGTTCAATCTCGGCTCGGCCCGGAGTCTGACATGGCAACCACGATGTTTCGACACGTTCTCTGTCCGATCGACTTCTCAGACTTCTCGCGGCACGCGCTCGATCATGCGGTTGCGATTGCGCATTTGTATGACGCGCGCGTGACCGTGCTGCACGTCTCGCGGCCGGCGCATGAAGACATGCTGCTCTCCACAGCGGACGTGCCTCCGCTGCCGGCTTCCCCAGATCGCTCGCGCCTGATCGGACGCACGAAGCAATTCGTGGAGCAGGAGATCGGCGCAGGCGGCAGCGTCGAGATCGTCGTGAGCGAAGCCGGGGATGTGTACAAGGACATCCTCGCGCACGCCGGTGCGCTGCACGCTGACCTGCTCGTCATGGGCACGCACGGCCGCACGGGCTTCGATCGGTTGGTCCTCGGATCGGTCACCGAGAAGGTGCTGCGCAAGGCGCCCTGCCCGGTCCTGACCGTGCCACGTCTTGCGCCGGATGTCGTTCCGGCGGGACCGGTACTCTACAAGCGCATCCTCTGCGGCGTGGATTTCTCCGACGCCTCAATGGCGGCCTTGTCGTACGCGTTGTCGCTTGCGCAACAGGCCGACGCGTGGCTTGGAGTCGTCCACGTCGTCGAGCTGCTGCCGGGCGTCTACGATACTCCGCTTCCGCGGGCGCTGAGCGACGTCATGAGGGAGATCGAGACGGACGCAAGGCAGCGCATCAACGTTGCGGTCCCGGCAACGGCACGGGACGCTTGTCGGGTCGAGGACATGGTCGTCGTCGGACACGTCCGGCGGATACTCGCCAACCTGGCGGCCGAGCGCCACGCCGAGCTGATTGTGCTCGGTGTTCACGGACGAGGGGCGATCGATCGAATGCTGTTCGGATCGACTGCGGACTACATCGTCAGACACGCGAGCTGCCCTGTCCTGACGACTCGCGAACTGCAACAGCCTCGACCGTGACGAGAGGTGTCGAGGTTCATGAAGGAGGACCAAGTGCCATTCAATCACAAGATTCAATCGCTCGACGCCCGTCGTGGTGTCCGCATAGCTCTCCGGGAGTTCTTCCTGCTGCAGCCCTTGTTGTGGGCCGGAGCGGTGGCTGCCTTGACGACGAGCCTGGCGGTCTCGAACAGCTCGGCACAGACCACTGGCCTCGATCGGGTGATGCGTCAGAAGCTCGAACAGTCGCAAGGCATGCTGGCAGCGGTCGTGACGAGCAACTGGGCGGACCTGGAGCGCCGCAGCGAGGCGCTGATCCGTCTCACGAATGACCCAGCGTGGATGGTGTTGAATTCACCCGAGTATGCGAAGCAGAGTCAGGCCTTTCTGCGCGCCGCGCAGGACCTGATCGACGCGGCGAAGCGCCGCGACCTCGATGCAGCGCCGGCTGCCTACGTGTCACTGACCCTCAGCTGCGTGCAGTGTCACCGGTACGTCGCACGAGCCCGGATCGCCGCTGAGCATGGGCGTGGGGCCATCGCCACTCCTGCGGCCGCGGTGCGGTGAAGGCCGCACATACGAATTTCACGAAAGGAGCAGTTATGACGACCGCAAGCATCACTGAAACTGACGTGCGCATCAGGGACGCGGTCATGAAACAGCTGGACTGGGACCCCGAGGTGGACGCGAGCGCGGTCGGCGTGGCCGCCAAGGATGGCGTCGTCACACTCACCGGCTACGTCCCGGACTATCCGGGCCGGCTTGCCGCCGAGCGGGCGGCCAAGCGGGTGCGCGGCGTCCGCGGCGTAGCCAATGACATCGAGGTACGGCGGACGTTCGAGCGAAACGACTCGGACATCGCGATAGACGCCACGCGGGCTCTCGAGCTGCGAACCACCGTTCCTCCGACGGCGCAGTTGGTGGTCCGCAACGGACACGTCACGCTGAGTGGCAAAGTGAGTTGGCTATTCCAGAGGACTGCCGCAGAGCACGCGGTGCGGCACGTACGCGGAGTGCTCAGCGTGGTAAATCACATCGAGGTTGCTCCCTCGAGCGTCGAACGCGATGTGCGTCACCGGATCGTCGAAGCGCTGCATCGCAATGCCGACATCGACGCTCACCACGTCGTCGTGACGGTCGACGGGACCGTCGCCACGCTCACCGGGCGCGTCGGCTCGTGGCTGCAGCGCGAATCGGCTGAACGCGCGGCCGGGAGCGCGCCGGGGATCACGCGCGTGGACGACCAGATTGTCGTCATGCCGCCGGACGAGTCAGCGTAGGTGTTGCTGGAGCCACGAGCGTGATGCGCGCGGCCGCTCCTCCGCTGGCGCTGTCTACCGTTATCCAACGAGATCGCCGTGCGGACACGGCTCATCGCAGCGCGGACGCGCTGCACCGAATTCCTCTGTACATGTCGGGTCGGTCGAAGGCACACTACCAAGGAGGAAGCGTCATGAACAGAAAGGCCTGCAAGACACCGTCTCGTGATGCTCGCAGCTCCGCGCCACTCCCGTCGAAGTAGATCCGGCAGTCGTGCAGCACCATGAACTCTGCGTGCTGGGCCTCCGTCTCGGTGATGGCAATGCGGTCGTTTCTGCGTACGGCCTCGTGCGTGGCCACGTAGAACGCGTCCCGGATCTGGTGCGTCACGACGATCGATGTGACACGTTCGAAGTCCCGGAGCTTGACGATCTCGTCGTCAACCGTTGTCGCGATGATCGGGTCGAGCCCGGATGTCGGATCGTCAAAGAGCAGGAGGTTCGGCTTTGCCGCCATCGCACGGGCGATCGCTACGCGACGCCGCTGCCCGCCCGACAGCTCCGTGGGCATCCGGTCGATGTATTCCTGGAGACCGACAAAACTCAGGACCTCCTCAATACGGCGCCGCACCTGGTCTCTCGGCGTGTCGGTTTCCTCGTACAGCCGGTAACCGACGTTCTCGGCAACTGTCAGGGAATCGAACAGTGCGTTTTCCTGAAACAGCATGCCGATATCTGCCCGCGCGCGCAGGAGATCGTGCTCGGTCATGGTGTCGATTCGCTGACCATTGACGAGAATCGTTCCGGCGTCCGGTCGCAGCAGTCCGAGAATCAGTTTGAGCACAACAGATTTCCCGGCGCCGCTCGCACCGAGCATGATTTTCATCCCCCCCTTCGGCACGCTGAAGCTAATGTCGCGGAGCACGACATGTTCATCGAAGGCGAACGACACGTTGTCGAACACCACTGCCGGCGGTACCGCATCCTCCTTCGAGAACAGCGGGTCAACTGGTGCGGTCATTTCAGAACGTCAGCACAAGCGCCACGCTGGCGCGTCCGAAATCCAGCCTCGTATCGCTCAACGTGAATCCTAGCGCGTTGAGATCCTGGAATGCATGTCAGTAGCGGATGTCGCGCACCCCCCGCATGCCGCCCAAAGAACGCCGCGACGCCACCGCCCACATCCCACACAAGGTTATTGTTGGTCGAGTTGAGCACGTTTGGCGGCGTGAGCTCCACGTGGGTCCTGATCAACCCCAGGCCAGAACGGGATGAAACGTCGAACGTGTTTAGACAATCCCCGCGCCACGAGTCAGGCGCACAGCGCCAAGAAACGCCTGTCGTGTACCTCATGCGGAGTCGCCCTGCGCCGGCCAGAATCCTGCGTGAGCAGGTCTGGAAGCGCCTGGGCTGTATTCGCGCGGAAACCGACCCGCGGCCTTCGGATTCATCGAGAGCGCTTGGCGCAAGGGGTGCATCCTTCAAAGCGTCGCCTTTGACAGAAAGAGAATGCGTGATGACAACGAAGCAAGCAGAAAGTGGCGCACCCATCGAAGAGCCGCTGGCTGAGCTCGAAAGGCAGTTGATCAGCGAGTTCCTGGCGGCCGCAGGCCAGGATTTTCATACGCTTCTCATGCGTCATGACGAGGCGGCGGCGAAGATCCTCACGGAAGCATCGCTCTATGCCAGCGCAAGGCTGACCGAGGTTCAGTCGCGGTCGCATTACCTGCGCAAGCTGCATGGCGAGCCGTAAGCGGCGGTCGGTGTCCAGGTCACCTCGGAGCGCGTCGTGGAAGAGACCTGTGTTGCGTACACCGGAGTACGCGACGCAGAGTAAGGCCTTTCTACACGCCACGCCGGAGCTGGTTGACGCCGCGAACGAATGACACTCGGCCTCCCTCTTACGCCGCACGGATCGATCGACTTCGTTGATGCGCTCCGAGGTCCTCCGCTCGGCGCTTCAGACCAATCAACATTCTCCTGGTCATGATGAACGCCGCTGGCTCGAGCACGCGCATGAACAGCCATGAGCCGACTGTCTTCGGCACGCGAGCGCTGTTGCGGGACACCAGTCGTGTCCGGTCCTTATCGAGCGGGTACAACCCGAATTGCCAGACCCACGCAAAATGGCCGTCGCCCTCGCCTCCCAGCACCAGCGCACGATTCGCCTCAATGGCTTTCACCGGAAAGCCCCCGCCGCGCCCGACCGGAATCTCGTCGCCCACCTCCAGCCGCTGAAACTGGGGCAGGATGCAGTTCGCACTCGGACGATCCAGAAAGCCGAAGAGCCGATCGAGCCAGTCGTAGCTGTAAAGCCCGCCGCGCTGATATCCCATCTGCACGAGCCACGGCCAGATGTGCTCTGGCCGCGCATCGACCGTCACAGCAAGCGTCGTCGAGTACGTGGGATCAACCATGCCGGCATCGCCTGGCATTTTGCGCGTGAGATCTGCGTTGGTTGCGCCCCAACGGCGATACCAACGCCGGATTGGAAACCAGTACAGGACGACGAGAGTGAGCGAAATGAGAACCAATGGAATCACAACGCCCTCCCGATCACTGATACGTCTTTGCGGCCCCCATGGGTCTACTCGAGCGCGAACGGAGGATATTCGTCAACCAGCAACAGGACGTACACCTCGACGCGAAGCAGCCAGCGCATCACGCTGACGCCGAACGGATGCAGCGACGCTGGATACCTGCCCGTGAAGAGAATCGAGAACCAGGCGACGATGGTGGTGACGCACCATCCGAAGACGAGGAAGAAGAGGACCACGAAGTGCGGCACCGCGAGCAGCAGCCTGACGGCGATAGTGGCTCGATCGCGCGGTCCGATCGGCTCGATCACCTCGATCGAGGCTGGGTAGGGGGCGTCACCAAAAGGTGGGTACGGATCCACGAACAGCGCGAGGTACGCGATCGCGCGTGTCCGCCAGCGAAGGTAATAGAGCTGGAAGTCGCGGATCCCCTTGATCGATTCGCCAGCGATGAGCATCGCAAACCAGTTCACAATCGCCAGCACGTACGCCGCCGACCCAAGCAGGCCCGCCGAATTCGCCCGGTGGAACCAGGTGCCGGGGCCGACGAGGATCATGTGGGGAATCGCAAGGATCGGCCGCAGGGCTCCGGTGAGCCGATCCCGGTTTTGGAGCCTTGTTTCGACGTTCACGGTGACGGGATATGGCATCCGACAACTCCTGTCATCAACCTGCACCGGCTGTGGCGCGTGCCGCCGGCTCCGAGGACGGGACGTGAGCGAGCACGGCACGAATCTGCACCGCAAACCGAGCAATGGCGATCGGCGCGGCGGACATAGCGAGGTCGCGTTCCGTGAGCACCATGCGCGCCACCGGTTCGCGGCCGCACTCCCGCGTCATCTGGTCAAACACGCGTTCACTCCCGAGGCCCCCACACGTGCAGAAGAACGCGACGGTCGGCAACGCGGATCGGTGCCGTCGCAAGTAGCTGCGCACCGGGCTCGACACCGACATGTCCCAGATTGGAGTGCCGACCACAACAAGATCGTACGCACCCGAATCATGTACGGGCGGCGCAATCGGCGCAAGGCGCCGGAAGAAGGCCTGAAATCCGCTCCGCTGATAGCCGAACACACCCGAACGGTGCGTCGGATCGACGATCTCCTCGAGGTCGGCTCCGAGGTCGGCGGCAAGACGCGCGGCGACTCTCCGTGTATTGCCGCTGCGCGAGTAATAGGCGATGAGGATGCGCTTCATATCAACATCCCGCGACTACGAGGGAACCCGCAACCGGAACCATACGAGGGCGCCCACGATCGCGAAATCGACGATCGCGCCCATGAACGCCACGTTCCAGTCCAGTACAGTCAACAGAGTCGAGACGACCGTGGCGGCCAGCAGCGCCGCGCTCCACCAGTTCCACCCTTCAAGAAGGCCCAGCGCGGCGGCGACGAACCCGATTGCCGGCAGGATCCACAGCGCTCCGAAAACCCGAATCCCACCTGCGCCGAGATCGACACGGCCGCCGAGCACTGTGGTCTTGTAGGCGAGCCCCTGCACGTCGCCAAGCTTCAGATAGACGGTGGCGCCCAGTAGATGGATAAGTCCGTGGATGCCGAGGACGAGCGCGACGAAGACAATCAGTATTCGAGGCATATGGGTTCCCCTCATGTGGATCGGTGCGCCTGGCGCGGGGCCGCATCGATCGTCCCTGAGCCCGTCGCGACGCGTCCGACCAACCCGCGGCGGGCAGTGGGCCGCAACACATCGCCAATCAGCGCCACACCGGCGACAAGCAGCATGAAATCGGCCCGCACGCCAAAGAGAAACGCCCCGGAGCCACCGATCAGAGCCCACAGGATCGGAACAACGGCGACGAGCCGCGGGAGAGGCGGATCGGCGGCGAGCAGGAAACCGATCGTCAAGATGGTGCTTGGACACGGAACGCCGAAGGTTGGCACCTGCGGGTACGCGTGGCCTTCGGCCTGTGTGATCACCGGATAGGCAAGCGCGTACGCAATCAGCATCCCCGACGCGACGTATCGCAAGGACGACGCCCGCTCTGTAAATCGGATGCGACCCCGGACGAGGCCATACCAGGCCAGCATCCCGGCCTCGACCACGAACAGTCCACTGAACAGCCAGGCCGCTGGATTGATTCTCGTAAAGAAGGCGGCGTGGTACGCCAAGCCCACCCATATCCAATGGACCGCGAGGAGCCCGGGGACGAGTGACGAGCGGCTTGCTCGGCCGCGTAGCCAAGCGATGCACACCACGGCGGTTGCCACCCAGAGCACGAGCGCGGCAGGCCAGAGCAGCGAGTTGTACGCAGCGAACACGCCAAAGAACTGTTCATCGGTGAATGGAAGGGTCATCGGGCAACCAGGCGCGCACGGCGCTCCGCCTCACGCTTCATGGGGCCGAAAGAGACCAGCCGGATCAGGACGCTTCCGGGCGCGACGAACGCCCAGTAGCGCCGGAATTTCTCGCGCGAGATCGGATCCGTTGTCGCGACGCGCGTTTCCAAGCCTAGAATCGAGCCGCCTGCGGTCGGCTCGACGCGCAGGTTCCACACGATCTTCACGTAGCCGGGTTTGGCGAATGCCGCGAAATCGGCCGGCGGCACCGCGTCGAATGTGACGTCACCCTTCCATGGTTGTGTGATGGCGCCGAAGACGACTTCGCGCCCCGGTACGTCGGCTAGCACGCCCCAGCCTAGCGATTTCATTAACGCCAGCAGCGTCCGTGGTCGCACGCGGTCATCCGGACGAACCCGCATGACCAGCTCGCGGGTTCTGACGACGCCCCGGGTGACGACCGACCCGAACAGATCGTGATCCTTCGCGGCGCCGAGCGTGATGTCCGGCGGCGCGGCGACGTGCACCTGGTGGCTGACGATCACTTCGTACGTCGGCATGAATCGATCGAGCAGCGCATCGCGCCCGCCGGCGGCGGGCGCCGCGGCCCGCCCGTACCGCACCCACGTGGTCGCAACGGTGGCCGCATACGACACCACAGCGATGCCGACAGCGGCCCCCGCCCACTTTGCGGTCGACGTGACGCGTTCGGTCGTTGTCATACCTTCTCCGCGCGCCAGGCGATACCGAGCAGTTGCTTGCGCTGCATGACGAAATGTCCGAAGGGAACGATGTGCTTCGCCAGCGCCCATGGCATCCCGTGGAACTGGTACCCGGGTCCTCCACGCGCGCGCACGATGAGACGAGTCGCGCCATGCTCCATTGCACGAAGAACGAAGGCCCATGTCACCAAAGGCGCGCCGGTCGGCGATCGCCAGCCGAGCACGAGGGACCGCTCTGGTTGGTACGACAGGAGGACGAAGCCGTCGGTCGCGTTCGGGAGCGCCGGGAACACCATACCGACCGTCAGCTGCTGGAGCTCCGGGACGATGCGGCTCGCGCTCGACCGGCCGCCGTTGTCGATGGCGTCGTAGCTGTACCATCCTGCCCGGCTTCCCGCTCCCATCTGCGCGAGCCACGGCCATACGTCGCGAGGCGGACGATGAATGGTGATCGCGTTGGTCAGCGATCCAATCGGGGATGGAATCAGATCGTCGCCGGGAAGCGTCTCTGCCCGCTCCACACGATCCGCTCGCACCCGTTCAGTAGCGACGACGTAGGCCGCGGCGGATGCGCCGGCAACGCCGGTGGCCAGCGCCAACCGCCCGGTCCGAGCGTGTGTACGTGATCTCGTCATGCAGAGAGCAACTGCAAGTACTCTGCTCGGTGTCGGCGCGCACAAAGTGAGCGATTTCGCGTCTCGACAGCGCGACGACGCTTCAGGATCTGGAATTTCGCTCGTCAGGAATGAAAAAACCCCCGCGTCCTTGCCCCTTCAAGCCGCCCGCTTCCGGAGCGGTTGTCGCGAGAGCTGCCCGCGGTTGGCCACGGCGAGGGCTGCAACGACGACCCACAGCGCGGCAGCCAATACAAGGTCATAGGCCAAGAGGGGAACCCCTGATATCGCCAGAGGACCAAGGATCAGCACGCTCGCTGTGAGACTCGCATGCATGAGCATCGCCACGAGCAGGCTCTCGGTACGGTCGTTGACCCACACCATGAGCAGCCGGTACGGCGGCAGGAAGGAGAAGAGTGCCACGAACAGGAAGAGGACCAGCGAAAGCGCCCCTGAAGAACTGCCGCTTCCCCACAAGGTCACAAGGAAGTGCCAAGCTCCCCACAGGAGGCCAACGATGAGCCCCGTGCCAAGCCCACCGTGACGCAGCCTCAACCCGGGCACCGCGAACCCCGTCCAGCCTAGTTCCTCGAAGAAACCGGCCCCCAGCCCCACCGCGATGCCGAACAACAGAAGGGACGCCTTGTTGCTGGTGGTGAGTATGCCGGGGAGAAATACCGGGGAGGCTAGCGAAAGCGCGAAGAGTGTTGCTGCCACCAGGAGCGGGGCGGTCAGGAGCGCGACCGCGTACCAGCGAGCGCCCACCTGCCACCTGAGCATCCTGGACAAGAACTCACGAAGCCCTACCCTTCCATAAACGAGGCTGGTCAAGAGGATGCCCGCTACGCTGGGGCCCGCGAGCATCGCCAGGTACACGAACGGAAACAGGGGGTCGGTTTGCGCCGCGGAGCCCGGAATTCCGCCAAGTCCCCCTATGACCAAGAGTACGCCGCCCCATGAAATGGCGAATGCCAGCGCGAAGTACGTCGAGAGCGAGTGCCTCTTGATGAAAGCGTTGGTGGTCGACATAGTGGCTTTCCTTCGAGCTTTCGTTCACGCCACTCGCGTCCGGAGCGGTTGTCGCGAGAGCTGGCCGCGGTACGCCACGGCGGCCACGATGACCCACAGCGCGCCGGCCAATACCCACACATAGGTCAAGAAGGACACGCCGGTCGCCAGAGGCGTGAAGATGAAGATCGTGCTGGCTGTGAGACTCGCGTGCATGAGCGTCACCACGAGCAGGCTCTCGGTACGGTCGTAGACCCACACCAGGAGTACCCTGTAGGCCGTCAGTTGCGCTACCGCAGCGAAGAAATTCATCGGCAGGAAAACCGCCAGAGGGAGCCCTCCGGAGTAGGTGCCGCTTATGAAGAGACCCTGCAGGAAGTGCCACGCTCCCCACAGGACACCCACGATGAGCCCGGTCGTAACGACATCGTAACGTCGTCTCAGCGTGGGCACCGCGAACCCCGTCCAGCCAAGCTCTTCCAGGACCGTAGTAAGACCCGCCGCGACACCGGACAGCAGAACGAAAGCCTTGTTGGTCGCGGTGAATATCGGGGAACTCAGCGAGAGCGCGAAAAGCACCGCCGCCGCCAGGAGCGGGGCTGGCAGGAGCGCAACTGCGTACCAGCCAACGCCCACCCGCCACCTGAGCAACCGGCGAAGGACCCCCCGAAAACCCGCCTTTCCATCGACGAAGCCGGTCATCAGGACGCCTGCCACGCTGGGGCCTGCAAGCATCGCCAGGATCGCCAGCGGGAACCGGGTGTCGGTTTGCCAGCTGGTGCTCGCGAAACCGCCCGAACCGACTACAAGGAGGAAGCCGCCCCATGAGATAGCAAACGTCAGGGCGAAGTAGGCCGCCGCGGAGTGTCTCGTGATGAAAGCCTTCACGGCCATCATGATCAGCGCCTCATGAGACTTGGAGGGCTGAGTAGAGCGCCTCTCTGAGCGCCACATCGCGGGGGTCGCCTGTTAATCGCGTTCCCATCTGGCTGCTCACGTACGCGTATCCAATGCCGGCCGTCGGATCGGCAAAGCCGAGAGAGCCTCCGGACCCCGGAGACCCGAACGATCGCGCGCTGCCGAACCGCCAGACGGGGCTCGGCTTCATGAAACCCAACGAGTACTGCAGGTTCACTTTCAGGCATTCGTCAAAGAACCCACGCGTTGGAGGAATCGCAGGTGCGGCCAACAGGTCCAGCGTCTCCTGGCGCAGCCCCAGCTCCCGTCCTCCGGACGCGAAGGCGCCATAGGCATGCGCGATGGCCCGCGCAGTTCCAACCGCCCCGCCGGACGGCATTTCGAGATTGCGCGCGTACACGCGCTGCTCGTCAAGGGCCAATGCGAAGCCCGGATTCGTGAAGAGCGCCCGGTAGATGTTCGAACGACGATTCATCCCCGCCAGTGCCAGTCGAAGCGGGAACCCGAGCAGCATGTCAATCGACCTGGGCGGCGCAAGTGTCGCAAGACGAGCATTCGGGATCTCCTCCGGCATGCGGATGTAGACGTCCAGTCCGAGCGGTGTTGCGATCTCGTCCTGAAAGAATTGTCCGAGGCTGCGATGTCGTGGATCCACTCGGCGCAGCAGCTCGCCTTCATAGAACCCGAGGCTGATAGCGTGATAGGCGTGACGCGTCCCAGGCTCCCACGCTGGCTTCTGTCGAGCGAGCACGACCGCCAGTCGATCCAAGTCAGCGACCACGCTGCGATCGACGGGCTCATCAAAGGCGAACAGTCCCGCCTGGTGCGCGAGGAGCTGGCGGACAGTGATCTTCTCTTTGCCGTGCTGCGCGAACTCGGGCCAGTACTTGGCGACTCGCTCTTCGTAATCGAGCCAGCCTCGTGAGTGAGCGAGAGCGAGGGTCATGGCAGCCAAGCCCTTCGTCGCCGAGTAGACGAGCACCATGGTGTCCTGCTCCCACAACTCGCCGGTCAGCTTGTTCCGCACACCGCCCCACAGGTCGACCACCTTCTCGCCGTGGTGATAGGCGCAGCAGGCGCCGCCCAGTTCGCGCCTGCGAGCGAAGTTCTCGACGAACGCCTCGCGCACCCCCTCAAAGCCACGGCTGACGTGCCCGTGAACTTCCGGGGATCCCCGAGGCCGATCGCTGATTGTCTCAGGGCCGGTTCGGGAATGATCCTGTCGCGCGGAAGCGGTCGACGCTGTCGCGAGTGCCATGTTGCATCCTGGTGCATTCGTTGTGCCTGCGTGACCAAGCGCCAGACCCCAGATAACCCGAGAATCGAGCCGCGGTCTTGCGGGTCCGTGCCTCGAAGGTGCCGAAAATCCCCCACTGGCGATGGAAATTTTCTGTAACTCAACGGGATTCCGGTCAAGGCGTGTGTCCTGCAGCACTCGATACAATGAAGCGTCGCCTCGAGAGCGGTGAGCCTCCGCTGCGGACGACGTCACCATGCTGATCGCCTTATCGCCCTCCGCTGAATTGACGCCCTGGCAGCATGGTTTCCTGACGCTGGCGCAGGATCTCGTCGCTCGCAGCGAACCGTGAATCGACCAGCGCGCGAGGCGCAATACCCAATCCGACGAGTGCGAGCACCAGTGCCACAAAGGTCCACGCTTCGCGCGGCCTCAACCCAAGGCGCATGCCGGCATGTGCCAACGCTTCCGAGCGTCCGCAGAAGAGCGAGAAGTACATCCGTAGCACAGCGAGGCCGGTCAGCGCCGATGCAACGACGACGGCAAATCCCATGACCGGGAACGCGTCGACGGCGCCGTCAACGAGGAGCTCCTGACCGACGAAGCCGAGTGTCCCCGGAAAGCCGGTGCAGGCGAGTCCCATGGCGAGGAAGGTAATCGCCAGCAGCGGCATGCGCTCGTACCCTCCGTGGTAGGTCGTCAGATCGAGCCGGCCCCGGCGCGCTTCAAGAACGAGGACGCAGCGGGCGAGACCTGCAAACGCGAGCCCCGCCGACAACCACACCAGCAGCCCGCCCGCAAGTGCGGTGACGCTCGTGCAGTCGAGGCCCGCCATCACCAGCGCCGATTGACTCATGAACAAGTAGCCGCACGCTCGCCGCGCACTGGTCTGGACGAGTGCCAGCGCTGCGCCATACACGGCAGTGCCGAGCGCCAGGATGGCGATGATCCGCAACATCTCGGGGGACGCACGCGGCACGATCAGCACCACGGTCATATACGCGCCCAGCTGCGGTGCATTGAACAGAATGGCCGGTCCAAGCCGTCCGTGATCGAAGACCTCCGGCACCCACGCGTGAAAGGGCACGATCCCCTTCCGCACGAGCGCGGCGACGACGATCAGCCACATGCCCGCCTTTTCGATCGTCGTGCCCTGCGCTCCGGGACTGACGAGCACTGCAACGCCGACTGCAAAGAGCAGCGTCGAGAAGCCGAGATATACCGCAACGACGCGGCGCTGATACCGATGCGCCGGGTCCGCCAAGGCGGACAGGAACGTCCACACGGACGCCACCGACAAGAGGAGGAGCACGACCGCGCTCTCCGTGAGAAAGGAGGCGAGCGTGACGAGTGTGGCGAGCGCCGTTCGCCGTAATCCGCGCCGATCGAGCGCGGCTCGCGGCGTCACCGCGACGGTGAGCACCCAGAGTCCCGCCGCGAGCGGTAGGAGCGTGGCCGACAGCGTGTCGATGCGAACGATGGCCTCTCCCCCAGGAGCCCAGCTGAGCGCGAAGGTGAGGATCGAGAAGTTGTGCAGGGATGGCGACAGAGCGACGCCGAGCGCCACCAACAGCATGGCCAGCGCCGCAACGACTGCAAGGCGCCGAAGGTGCTCGACATCAAGCCGAAGTGTCGACGCACCGATCACTAGCGCCGGCAGGGCTGTGAGCCCGGCGAGCCACAGCCAGCCGTCACTCATCCCGATCCTCGCTGCTACCGACGGTGACGGGCCGCCGCGCCGGCAGAACGGCATCGCACAGCCACTGGTCCACGAGCGTGAGCCGACGTGCCAGTCGCGTGAAGGGTCTGACCACGACACGGTCGAGGGCGCTGTCAAGGAATCCGCGTTCGAGCGCGATCAGGAACAGGCGTCGGCGTGCGCGATTCAACGTCACCGCCTTGCGGGAGCCGTCGACTGGAGAGGGCCGGTCGCCGATGGCGTCTTCGATCCCGTGCAGATCGTGGAGAACGTTCGGGGCGCTCAGGAACTGCAGGAGCCGGAAGCAGGCGTGGCCGGCCAGATGGACGAACGCGATCGTGTACCAGCCGATCGCGATCTCGACGACGATGAGGCCGACCTGTGTGAGGGATGCATAGGCCAGTGACGATTTCACGTCGCTCTGGACGCGCGTCGTGATCCCCGCGAACACCGCCGTGGCGGCGCCCAGGACGCCCGCCAGCAGCCGAGCCATCGGTGCCTGTTCGAGCAGCGGGGCCGCCCGCAGCAGCAGAAAGCATCCGGCGTGAATCGAGAGCGAGCCGTAGTAGACGGCGCTCGACGGCGTCGGTCCCTCCATCGCGCGTGGCAGCCAGCTCGAGAAGGGCAGCAGCGCGCTCTTGCCTGCGACGGCCACGATGAGGAGGACGGCAATGATCGTCGCGTTGGGTCCAGCCAGGCCGCTCGTCGTACCCGCGCCGCTGCCAAAGAGGAGCGAGAGGCTGTCGGTGCCGGCGACATGGCGAAGCAGCACCGCTGCGGCCAGCATAGCGGCGTCGCTGATACGGTAGACCGAGAACACGCGAAACGCGTTGGCGACCGCGGCAGGCCGCTCGTGAAAGAACGCGACGAGCAGCGCCGAGCTCAGACCGACAAATTCCCATCCGACGAAGAGGACCGCGACGTTGCCGGCCACCGCGATCAGCAGCATGCCGGTGACGAACATGGCGAGCAGGACGAAATACCGGTTGTAGCCGGGCTCGCGGTGCAGATATCGATTCGAAAACGCCGATACGACGCCGGCAATGGCCGCGGAGAGCGCGGCGAACGCGAGCGAGAGGCGATCGACCAGGAATTCGAGCGCGATGCCGCCTTCGTGCGACGTCGACCAGGCGCCGTACGACAGCAGCTGCGTGCCCGTTGTGGCCGGTCCGCGCACCACGAACGCCGCGAAGAAGGCCGTGAACGCCACTGTCATCGACGTGCCGGCGAGCGAGGCCGTCCACCGTTCCGGCAAGGGACGGTTGAGAAGAGAGGCGCCGCCAAGCAGCGCGAGCAGAACAGCCGGCGATCCCACGCCGGCCAGCACAAGCCAGGTGAGCGGAACGCTCATACGGAGGATCCGGGGATGATCGTTGCCGGCGGAAGGAATCCGCGTTTGCCCTGATACCACGTGGCGGATTCGCCCGTGACCACGGCGAGGCCATGCTCGGGCCTGTGTGGGACGAAGCCTTCAGACCGAAGCTCCCACAGGGCGTCGGACTCGGGATCGAGACACGCGAGCCAGACCCAGCGATTGCGCACGAGCCGGTCCATGTCCGGATTGCCCTGGAGCACGCTCCACAGGCGGTCCCGACTGCTTTCCACGACAATCGTCAGTCGCGCGGGCTCGTGGATCTCGACCATCTGCCATGGAAGGCCGGTGCGGAGATCGCTTTGCGCGCCGTCCATCACGCCCAGCAGCGAGGTGACGTTGTGCGGCAGCTTGGTGCCGCAGCCGTATCCCGTCGGATCGACATAGCTGAAGTAGTACTCGAGGCTGATACCGGCCACGACGGGCACGACGGCGGCCATGATGCGCGCGAGGATCGCGCCATCGTCGTCACCGGCGGGATCGTACGACACCAGAAACGCCCGCCGATCGAGGAATAACCCGCGTGTTCGCGTCCGGCGACCGATGATGCAGAACGCGTTCGTCGCATGGCCGTACTCCGGCCGCGGCTGCGCCAGGTCCGCGGCCCGTCCCTGCACGTGGGCCAGCGCGGCCAGCGGCGGATACCAGCTCGGGGCGGCGTCGAATCGCCGGCACCGTTCGTGCGCTTCGCGACGCTTCGCTGTCTCAATCGCCTCCCCCGCCCGCTCGAACAGGGGTCGGCACGCCGCAGGGACGAGGTCCTCGTCGAAGAAGGTCACCGCGTTGTCGCAGGTGTTGCGCTGGGCTCCTACGAACCAGGTGGCCGCGTCGATGGAGAGCCCCTCAGACGCCACCACCTCGCGCACACGCGGATCGTTGGCCATCTGCGCAAAGGCCCTGGCGTTCGGCCCGCCGCGTCCACCCCCGCACGCCCCGCAGTCGTGTGCCGATTCGTGAGGGTTGTTGAGGCTGATCGACCCGTGGCCGATGACGAGCACCAGCGGCGCGAGCCGATCCCGAATCCCCGTGTCTTCGAGTACGCGCCGCACGATATCGGCCATCTCCCGCACGGTGAACCCGGAATGCCGCCCGATCGGCGGCGGTGCATCCACCCGATCGAGCTGCAAGCGGGTTCGCACGGAGGTCTTCGACGTCTCCTGCACGCGACGCCATCGAGACGAGAGCCATGGAAACACCACCCGCAGGACCAGCGGAACGAGCGCAAGCCAGCCAAACGCCGTCATCAGCACGGCACCGCGGACTGGCAGGCGGCTCCCGAGATGCACGTTGTAGCCGAGAAACCCGACTGCGCGGCGATGCAGACGGCGTGAGCCTTCCACGAGTCGGTCGCCCCCCGCTTCGATTTCCGCTATGTAGTGGCTGGGACGGATGGCGACCGGGCAGAGCGGCCGAGGATGAGCGTCGGACACGCCCTGGTGGTACATCGCCACATTGAAGAATCCCGCCGTGCTGAACGTCTCGCAGGCCGGCTCGATTTCCTCCAGATGGCGCCGGAATGACTCCTCGCGTTCGTCGAGGCAGAAAACCGCCTGAAATGCAGGCGGACGGGGAAGCTCCTGCGGCACATGCTGCATGAGCGCACCGTACAAACGATGACGAATCGCACGTTCGAAGGCCTGATGGAGGATGCGGCGACGGCGCACGTCATTGAGCTCCAGCAGTTCAGACTCGAGGGCCTCGACGTCCCGGGCCGTCCATTGCCCCACAATCGAAGCATCGAGACCGCGAAGCTGCGCCACGTGAAACAGCGGCCACGCGCGCTCGAGCGCCGTCGGCGCGGGGGCGGGGCGACGCTGATGTCGCAGCCAGGAGCGCAAGTCGGCGAGCCGGCCGTCGAAAGAGAGCTGGCGCGCCGCCTCGAGGAGCGCAGCCCGTTCGAACAGCAGCCGCACCGCGAGGTATCCGCGCAGCGTCACGGTGAGGTCGCGCGCCGGTACGCGGTCCGGCCGCTCCTCGATCTGGCGCACGATGCCGGCCCATCCTCGCAGAGCCAGCAGCTCGGCGCCCAGGTACTCCTTCCACTCGTCGTCCGCGATGCCGAGTTGAGCGAGGGAGTTCGCAATCGAGAGGATCGCGCTGCGCCCCGCAGCGCGATCCTCGGCGACGAGCCGCGGCAGCGATCGCGCCCGCTCGTCGCAATAGGCCGCCAGTGACGTGCCGTAGAGCTCCAGGAAGCAGCCGTGAATGCCGCGGTTTCGCTCGGGCATGGCCCACTGCGCAAGGCCCTGATCCAGATAGCCCGCCAGGAATCGAATGAGCGGTGGATGGATCCAGGCATCCGTATCGAGGCTGTGCACCTCGAGCAGCCAGTCGCGATGGCGAATCGGAGCGGGCCTCGCCGGCGCTGTCGTGTCGCCGGCGCGGCCAACCGCCTCGACGCAGGCGCTCCAGAGGCGGCGCACGGCCCGCCGCTCCTCGCCCCCGCGATCGTCCCCGTCACTCAGCGCGGCCGACGACGACCGCGCATCGGCCGGGAGGTCGGTCCGGAACCGGGACAACGAAGGCGTTTCTTCGACGATCCACACGAGCTCCCGGCCCGTTGCCGCAGGAATGCCGTGCAGCACAATTGCCCGCCAGAGCTCGAGGCGGGATCCGACGCCAGCGACTTCCCGTGCGCCGTCGGCACCAAGCTGCTCGATGAGCAGCGCGTCCACGTCTCGGGCCAGGATGCGGCCCGACGCCAGCTTGTCGCGATAGCGTGACTCGTCCAGGAACGGTTCGCGCCCAAGCTGTTCGGCGGCGCGCTCGACCGCCTCTTCGAACGGCAGGTGCTCGAATGCGTGCAGCGTGTTGTGGTGGATGAAGATGCTGATGGGGCCCTGCGCCGGGAGCACGTGCGCCAGATGGTCGATCATGTGGGCCAGTGGATGGTCCGCCGGACTGGCATCGGGAAGCGTGGCACTGTGGGACATCGAGAGCTTGTTAGTATAGAGATATATTAATATTATGTTCTATGAATGCCTCAGAAGCGAGGTCGTGTCGGTGAACCCTTGGCTGGCGAGCTGCAGACGTTCAAGGCGCAGTTCTTCCGCGCCTTGGCCCATCCCACGAGGATCCGCATGCTGGAGATCCTCGTTCGAAGCGGGCGCACCGTGCAGGAACTGCAGGAGGCATTGACACTGGACCAGCCGATCGTCTCACAGCAGCTCGCCGTGCTCCGCAACCAGGGCATCGTGACAGCGCAAAAGGAAGGACTGTCCGTCCGATATACGCTGCGTGACCCACTCGTCGGCGAGCTGCTCGATCTGGCCCGTCGGATCTTCGACAATCATTTCGACAACACCCGAGGGCTGCTTCGTGAGCTACGGCGCGAGGGCCGCCGAGGATAACGAGCGCACTCGATCAGGTATGACGACACGCTTCCGATTTCGACGAATCGGGCCGGATTTTAGCGCAAGGGGTCCGGAACGGATACTTTCAGCTGATCGCGTTGGTGAGTCGAGCCACGCCGAATCGTCGCTCCCTGTCGACCCACGTGAGCAGCGCCGGGTCAGGAATCGATTGATCGCTCTCGCGTTTACTGTGCCGATCGCGCAGCTCCTGCGGTTCCTGTTTCGCTGATTCCGACCACCCCCAGTGGCGGCGGACTTGTGTCGACTGGGCTTGCTTGGTCGTCGCTGGAACGCTGATCACCGTCGTTGTCAAGATGACGAACGACGGCGCCACATTGCTGTTCTGACGACGGGCTCATCGGCTATCAGAACCTGTCAGCCCATCGATCGAACTGGCCGTCCCGCTGCACGGAATGGAGCTGTGACGGCGAGTGCTCCCCAGACGAGGGCGAGGCCGAGGTATTCCGTCAGCTCGAACGGCCCAATGGCGTTCACAAGTTTGTCGTACGTCATTGCCGATACCAATGCGACGGTGTTGCCGACAAGCAACGCCCACCATGCCCATTGTTCACCACGGCGGAAGGCCGTGACAGTGATGGCGATCGCCATCAGCCCGAAGACCACGTTAAAGACGCCGTACATTCGGAAAAGTACGACCATGTACTTGGCGGCCATCGGAGCCGTGCTCACGGAGCTCCGACCACGAGCCCTTGGAGAAGCCCTCGTAACCGGCCGTCAGGATCGGCGTGCCACCTGGTCCAAGCAAGAAATCCGGCAATGCAGCCGCCATCGCGCCCCAGGCGACAAGTCCCGCATCGGCGATGAGAATGAGAATCCAGGCAACGTGGCGATTGACTAACTTCATAGGTCCCTCCGTAACCGGGCCGCGACCAACGACGAGGGCCGGCTCAGCGTCCGCCGGCCGCGGTCGCGGTCGCGTCGGCCTGCCGCGCCGCGGCGCAGATCGTCTCGATGTCCTGGACCGAGACCCGCATTTCGGGATGGAGCAGTGTGTACGGCCCAGGCATCTTTCCGTCAGACACGTCCTGGCACGATACCGACAGCAGCGTTCGCTGCACCTCCGGTGGATACGCGGCCCACTCCGAGAAGTTGACCGCCTTTCGCCCTTCCGTCACGCCGTACGCCATTAGCCAGGACGCGGGTGCGATCTGCGTGTACCACGGCCACACGGTGGCATTCGAATGACAGTCGCGGCATGCGCGATCCAGGATGGCGACCAGTCCGCTCGTCGTCCCCGCGTGCGCCTGAATGGTGCGGCTTACATCAGTCGCCGGGTTCGCGCGCTCGGGACGAACGAGTTGAGCGGCGGCGAAGACGACGACGAAGACAACAGCGGCCTGCTTCAGTCGTCTGCTCACAACTCCTCCTCGGACTCGGGCTCGACATGCAATTCGCTTGCTTGAACGAGGAACAGCCATTTGGAATTGAGCGCGCACCTGACAGTGCGCCCGGGATGTCTCGAGGGCTTCAAGAAGCAGGCGGCTGAATGCATCCGGATCACGAAAGAGCAGGACACACACACGCTGCGCTACGACTGGTTCCTCAGTACTGATGGGACCGAGTGCGAGGTTCGTGAGGCGTACACGGGTCCGGAAGGGCTGATCGAGCACAACAGCCATATCCTCGAAGCTCGAACCAAGCTGTTCAAGGACTACGCCGACAACCACTTCATGACCGTGTACGGAGAAGTATCACCGCCGCTGCTCAATCTGCTCAAGGCACACGCGGTTGGATTCAAGTGGTTCTCCTTCCTCAAGGGGTTGGAGCCATCCACCAACATCTGACGCCCGCGACGCACGGTAGGAGGATTTATGGCCAGCGTGGCAATGGCAGTTGAGAGCATCTGCGATTCACGTCTCCCCGTGTTCTGAACGATGTTCGCTTCGCGAGCGCACCTCAGTCGATGGCCTTGAAGAGATCAAGGCGCCGACGCTGGTGGTCTCGCTGGAGGACGACTTCTTCCGAGCGCTCGCGCCGGCACGTTTCATCGCGGCACACATTCCCGGCGCGCCCCTGCTGACGTACGCTTCCGGTGGCCATGCGTGGGTTGACCATGATGGGGAATTGTTGGCCGAGGTCGCTGCGTTTCTGAAACAGCATCGGGGACCGGCACTATCGCCCGAGCCGTAGTCCCGCAAATCCATTGACCCGAACGTGCAGCTCCCAACCCACGCGTGCGTCGACGCCGAGGCTGAGCCGGTCACCGGCAACAGTCCTCACGCCGCCGCCCGCCGTGAACGCACCCTCGCGTGACGTGAACGTTCCCCTGAAGAATGTCTCGCGTGTCTGAAACACTCCGCCACCCGCGACGAGGAATGGTGTGACCCGGCGTGGACGACCGCTCGTCGAAGCAAGGACGTCCCAGGTCACATTGGCAGTCGCGGTCAGATGACTATGGTTGTTGCCACCTATGTAGATGATTTCTGGTCCGACACTGATTCGAGGACGCAGGTACCACCGGGCATCGCCCCCGACCAGACTCTCGCTGACGATACCGTCGTCTGCGAATCCAACCCAGCCAGCCGCAAGTTCGAACGCGGCTGACGGCCGATCCTGTGCCGCCGACAGGTCAACCATAAGTGAAGCGAGCAGCGCAAACGTGGCCAGGGTCACGCGCAGACGTCGCATCCGTCTTCCCTCCGTGGCTCGCGGGCTCTCGAAGACCGTATCGATACAATTCCGAAACATGATCGACGTCCACGATTGCAGTCGTTGACCTGGTTGCCGAGCGCTCGGCTGAGACGCCGGCGGCCTGAATCGAGCTCGAATGGACCGAAGCGAAAGAGATCACCTCCGCTGCGCGCAATGCGGAAATTATGGCGGCGACGGCGGTTGCGGACGTCCAATGGTCGAAAACAGCGTGCAACGGACGCTGCAATCCTCGTGTGGCAAGAAACGGTCTGCAACGAACGCGGTGGTGCTGGTGCAGCGAAAAACGGCGCGAAAGTGGACGCTGACATTCCCTTACGGCATCAAACGCAGAAATACGAGCGCTCGCATTACGGTGCAGGAGGGTGTCAGGAATTTTGTGTGTGGGGCATAGGATGAGGAATCTATATGCCCCGACGACGGAAAGGCCAGGCCCCGGACGCCTCACTAGCGCCAGTACCCGAGGAGATTCTCAATCAGTTCGTGCG
>Ga0208185_1000106_pt1 | contig 51389 bp, 43 predicted proteins | sample EasRivMeERMLT700_FD_187532 | JGI IMG/M metagenome (GOLD analysis project Ga0208185, IMG submission 187532) | Soil microbial communities from meander-bound floodplain in the East River, Colorado, USA - East River MetaG ERMLT700 (SPAdes) (version 2) | ecosystem: Environmental > Terrestrial > Soil... | reverse complement strand
GTGAGGGCAATCGAAAGCCCGTATGCGAGCACTGTCGCCTGGCGTGATTCCTCCGCCTCGTACAGCGCATCCCGCCGCACGGCAGATCATGAAAACAATTTGCCGATCTCGCGCGACGCAGTCGTAGCGCGACGCTCGTTGAAAGCGGCGGTCGGCGAGGGGCCGGTGTCGAAGCTCTAGCAAATCCTTCAGCGGCTAGCAGGCCGCCGCAACTAGCGGTGCCCGGTGAGGTCATGAGCCGCCGCGACCCGGAGCGAATGCCCTTAGCTCGCGACAAACGCCGCAGTGTTGAGAAACAGGGGTCTCGGCGCTAATCGTCCAAACACCCGTCTACGAAGCACGTGAATGGGCGGATTGACCGTCCCGAAATGCCAGCAATTCTGACGCCCGTTCCGACAGGTTTTCGGAACACGCAACCGTCATAGCGCGCGTCGTTGCCCACCAAGCTCGACGTGGCTGTTGCAGTCCCGGCAGCGATGGGCGCACTTGGTGGGCGCACTTCGAGTTCACCCGCATAAACATTACGCCAACGATCCTCTGCAAAGAGATCGAGGATTGGCGCGAGGCGCGCGCGTGGAGGTCGCTCGCGGTCGAATGTCCCCACGACAGAGGTGCCGTTGACGACGACAGAGATCGACCGGCCGCCTTTGCTGAACGCTGGGTCCTATCGGGAGGTAAGGTCGGAGAGAGACCTGGCACCGCCGAACGGATCGAGCCACCGCCTTAAGTCGGCCTTGACAACCCCAAACTGCTGTATTGCGTACCGGAGTCGTGTGAGGCATGCTGCGTGAATCGTTGGAGGCCGTAGTCGCGCTGTCGGGCCGGCGAACGGTGTTTTGCCTCCGCGAGTCTTCAGTCTCCCGCTGCCGCTTTCCACGCGGTGCCTGATACCGAAGACGTACGGCGTCGGACCTCAATCTCCTCGAGCCGCAGAAAAGGACGAACAATGAAGGCATCCGCCTTGTTCGGGGCTGGTTGGGAAGACGACTCGCACCTCGATCTGGCGACCGTGATCAAGGTGTCCGAAGCGGTTTCGGGTGAGATCGTGTTGGAGAAGCTGATCGACGCGCTCATGCGCGCAGCAATCGAGCACGCGGGCGCCGAACGAGGTCTCCTGATTCTTCCTCGAGGGGACGACTATCGAATTGAGGCGGAGGCCACAACCAGTGGCGATACCGTGAACGTCGTCCTGCGACAGGCGGGCATCACCGACGCGGATCTACCGAGTACGGTGTTTCAGCAGGTCCTCCGGACCAAGGAGAGCGTTCTCTTACATGATGCGTCCGGTCAGAACCCATTCGCAGCCGACGAGTACGTTCGCGGGCATCACGCACAGTCTGTGCTCTGCCTACCACTACTCAAACAGATCAGAATCGTCGGGGTGTTGTACCTGGAGAATAGTCTCACCCCTCACGTCTTTACCCCCGCCCGAATGGCCATCCTCAGGCTGCTTGCCTCACAGGCGGCCACCTCATTGGAGAACACGCGTCTGTATGGCGACCTCCAAGAGCGCGAGGCACGCGTTAGACGCCTGGTGGATTCCAACATTGTCGGTGTTCTCATTTGGGATCTCGATGGACGGATTCTTGAGGCCAATGATGCGTTTCTCGACATGTTGCAATACCGTCGTGAAGATCTCGTCTCGGGTGGTGTGCGCTGGACCGATCTGACGCCAGCTGAATCGCGCGAGCGAGACGAACGCGCGACGGCGGATCTCAAGTCGACTGGGACGGTTCGGCCCTACGAAAAGGAGTTCCTACGGAAAGATGGTAGTCGCGTTCCCGTGCTGATCGGCGCTGCCCTGTGTGACGCACGAGGGAACGAAAGCGTCGCGTTTGCGCTCGATTTGAGCCAACAAAAGCATGCCGACGCAGAGGTCAGGGCGTTAAAGGATCGGCTCTATCGGGAGAATCTGGCACTGCGGGACGAGGTCAAAGAATGCTTCACGTTCGAGGAGATTGTCGGTTCCTCCCCGACGCTGAAGACGGCTTGTTCCCGGATTCGCAGGGTGGCTCCCACAGACTCCACCGTGTTCATTTCGGGAGAGACTGGCACCGGCAAGGAACTCATCGCCCGCGCTGTCCACACACGATCCCAGCGGGCTGGACGTGCCTTTGTCAGTGTGAACTGTGCCGCACTGGCGCCTACACTGATCTCCTCAGAACTGTTCGGCCATGAGAGGGGCGCGTTCACTGGAGCCACGCAAAGGCGGCTTGGGCGTTTCGAACTGGCTGATGGTGGCACGATCTTCTTGGACGAAGTGGGCGAATTGCTGCCTGAGACTCAGGTAGCGCTGTTGCGGGTCCTGCAAGAACGAGAATTCGAGCGAGTCGGCGGCGCCCAGACGATCCGGGTCGACGTTCGTGTCATTACGGCTACGAATCGTGATCTCGGGGCCGCGGCGGCGAACGGAAGCTTCCGACAGGACCTGTTCTATCGACTCAATGTGTTCCCCATTGAGGTTCCGCCCCTTCGAGAACGCCAAGAGGACATCTTGTTGCTCGTCGAATACTACGTGCACCGGTACGCCACCCGGATGGGCAAGAGCATCCGCTCGATCGACAAGAAGACGCTGAATTTGCTCCAGGCCTACGCCTGGCCAGGCAACATCCGTGAGCTGCAGAACGTGATCGAGCGGTCCGTGATTCTAAGCTCCGGAGAGGTGTTTGCCATCGACGAGTCGTGGCTGCCGAAACAATCGGTGCGACTGAGACCCCCGGTTGCGGCGTTGACACCGGCTCAAGGCACGCCCCGCAGCGAGCGGGAGACCATCGAAGCCATGCTCGCCGAGTGTCGAGGACGTGTCGGCGGCTCGTCAGGGGCTGCGTCGAAGCTCGGAGTTCCACCATCCACGCTTGACCATCGCATCAAGGCGTTGAACATCAGCAAAGCGCAATTCAAGTTTCGCTGAAGCCCGCAGTATCACCCGATTCACCCCGAACAACCCGATCCACCAGATCAACCAGATCCACCCAGATCCACCAGTCTCACCAATCGCAAGCGACTCGACATCAGGTTCTACCTACATTTCAGCCGATTGCCGCTGGCGTCCCGTTTGCCAGTCAGGCATCCGGGCAACAGACCACGCGACCATCACCTGCAGAATCGACCGACTCTCGATTGAACAGGACGCCGTTCTTCGCATCAGTGGTCGGATTACAGGGGAAGACCTGGATGTCCTTCGCATCGCGCTCGCGAATGGGTGACGAGAGAGCGAACCCATAGCCAGCGCCGCGAGTCTTTGGCGGGAACCGCGTTTTTCGAAAGCAGTCGCGAACTGGCTGCAAAGGAGACAGTCATGACAAACCTCGCAGATGTGGTGGAGGCAACGGCGATTCGTCCGTTCCAGGTGAATACCCCGGACGCGGAACTCACCGAATTGCGCCGGCGTATCACGGCGACACGATTCCCGGAGAAGGAAACGGTCACGGATTTTTCGCAGGGCGTGCCGCTCGCGACCACCCAGAAACTCGCGCGCTACTGGGCCACCGAATATGACTGGCGCAAAGTCCAGGCGCGCCTCAATGCCGTGCCGAACTTCATCACCGAGATCGATGGTCTCGACATCCACTTCATCCACGTGCGCTCGAAGCACGAAAATGCCTTGCCCATGCTCGTCTCGCACGGCTGGCCTGGCTCGATCATCGAGCAGCTGAAGATCGTCGACCCCCTGGTCAATCCTACGGCGCACGGCGGCACTGCGGCCGATGCCTTCCACGTGGTCATCCCGTCCATGCCGGGCTATGGCTTCTCGGGCAAGCCGACGGAGACTGGTTGGGGGCCCGAGCGCATGGCGCGCGCATGGGATGTGCTGATGAAGCGCCTTGGGTACACGAGTTACGTGGCGCAGGGCGGCGACTGGGGTTCCGTCGTCGTCGACTACATGGGCGTGCAGGCACCCAAGGGATTGCTCGCCATCCACACCAACATGCCCGGTGTCGTTCCGCCCGCGATCGATGCTGCGGCCTTCGCCGGCGCGCCGGTGCCGGCCGGATTTTCCGCGGATGAAAAGCACGCCTACGAGCAGCTGGCGGCCTTCTATAAGAAGGTTTACTACGCCGTCATCATGGGCACGCGTCCGCAAACCCTGACCGCGCTGGCAGATTCACCCGTCGGTCTGGCCACCTTCATGATCGACCACGACGAGCGCAGCCTCGAGCTGATCTCACGCTCTTTCAATGGAGTCTCCGAAGGTCTCTCGCCGGACGACGTCCTCGACAACGTCACGCTGTTCTGGCTGACGAACACCGGTGTTTCCGCGGCCCGTCTCTACTGGGAGTACAACCTGAGCGACAAGCTCAGCTTCTTTAGCCCGAAGGGCGTGAAGCTTCCGGTGGCCGTGAGCGCCTTCCCGGATGAACTCACCCAGGCGCCGAGGAGTTGGGCGGAGCAGGCATATCCCAACCTGATCCACTACAACAGGCTTCCAAAAGGTGGTCACTTTGCCGCCTGGGAGCAGCCAAAGGCTTTCGTGAATGAGCTGCGGGTGGGGTTCAAGTCGCTGCGGTAGTCGAGAGATCGCTCAAAGGTCGCACGGCGGATGGCGCGCCCCGCGTGCGCGTCATCCGCCCGCCTATCTCAAAAGGAAAGAATGCAGTGAATCAGATTATCAAGTCGCCGGCCGCAGACACTGAGAGAATCGACCGTGACCGACGACGCTTTCTCGGTACGGCGGCGATGACGATTGCCGGCGCCCACCTGGGCGTGTCCCGCAACGTAGAAGCGAACCAACGTGCGCCACGTGAGTTGGCGGCCATCGGCGGTGCGGCGGAGTGGCTGAATTCCCCACGCCTGCCGGCGCCAAGTCTTGCGGGAAAAGTCGTGCTCGTGGACTTCTGGACGTACACCTGCATCAACTGGCTGCGCACGCTGCCGTACATTCGCACATGGGCAGAGAAGTACCGCGAGGCGCTCGTAGTGATCGGCGTGCACACACCCGAGTTTGCGTTCGAACGGGACCTCGACAACGTACGTCGTGCCGTGCGCCAGATGAGGATCGAGTACCCCGTTGCGATCGATAACGATTACGCAATCTGGCGTGCCTTCAGAAATCAGTACTGGCCAGCCCTCTACTTCATTGATGCGCGCGGACGCGTTCGCCAGCATCACTTCGGTGAGGGCGAGTACCAGCGGTCTGAGTCCGCCATTCAACGGTTGCTCGCCGAAACCGGTGTCCGCGGCCTTCGTCAGGGTGAAGCCGTGTCGGTTGATGCTCAAGGCATCGAAGCCGCAGCTGATTGGGACAACCTGAAGTCTCCAGAAACCTACGTTGGCTACGACCGAGCGCAGAACTTCGCGTCGCGTGGCGGTGCCGAACTGGATCGACGTGGCGTGTATGCGGTGCCCGCGCGTTTGGCACTCAACCAATGGGCCCTGGCTGGCGAATGGACGATGGGAAGGCAGGCCACCGTCCTCGGCAGTCCCAAAGGGCGGATCGTGCACCGCTTTCGCGCGCGCGACCTTCATCTCGTCATGGGAGCGCCACGGGGCGAATCCCCGGTACGTTTTCGCGTGTCGATCGACGGGCAGCCGCCGGGTCCTGCTCACGGCTTGGACGTTGACGAAGGCGGCAACGGCACGGTTGTGGAGCAACGGTTGTATCAGCTGATCCGACAGCCGAAACCAATCGTCGATCGAACATTCGAGATGGAATTCCTCGATGCTGGAGTGGAGACGTTCGCTTTCACGTTCGGCTGACGGTGATGCTCACCCGTAAGCGATCATCTACGTCGAAAACCGATCGTTAAACCACGGCTCCCCGGAGTTCGAGTAGCCGCGCACCTCCCAGAAGCCTTTGTTGTCCTCCGCCAGGAACTCGATCTTGCGGATCCACTTCGCCCCCTTCCAGGCGTACAGCTTCGGCGTGATCATGCGGCACGGGCCGCCGTGTTCGCGCGGCAGCGGTTTACCTTCCCACGTGTGGACCAGCAGCACATCCTCGTCCACGGCGCGCGCCAGCGGCACGTTGACGGTGAAGGGAGTCTCGGTTCCCGGCATGAAGTCGTAGCCGGTGCACAGCACGAACTTCGCTTGAACTTTCGGCACGGCTAGCTCCGCCACTGTCCTGAACCGGACCCCGCCCCAGTGATTGTCGTACCGGCTCCAGTCGGTCACGCAATGAAAATCGCTGACATCCTCGGCCTGCGGCAGCGCGAGGAACTGCGCCCACGTCAACGTCAACGGATTCTCGACGAGCCCGCCGACTTCGAGCTTCCACGCCTCGACGGCGATGTCCGGGTGCTCGCCAAGATCCATCACGGGCCAGTTCCTCACTTCGCGCTGTCCGACCGGCAGCTTCGGCATGCCGTGCCGGTTTGCCTGACCGGTCCCCGCCGGCTTGCGACCGGCGAATTCGACGTTGACCGCGCCCTTGTCGAGCGCGATCTGCCGCTCGATATATTTCTCACGGCGTTGGACGAGGTCGTCCTTAGGCACGAGCGCATTGTATCAACGCGACGCGGCGCGTGAGATCACACGTCGCCCCAAGTCGCTTTCTCGCCAATCGCGAAAATACGGCCGACAATCGCTATGCCGCGGCCCACTGGAACTCCAAATCCTGCCCACCACGTATTCAGATTTGCGAACGCGAATCACCCCTAGCGTAGAGAGACCGGCCGGCCGGGCCAATGGGTCTGAGTGGTGGGCGCACCTGGTGGGCGCACTTCGAGTTCACCCCTATAAACATTAAGCTGACTATCCTCCCCAAAAAGATCGAGGATTTGATGAACGTGAACGGAGTGGGGGAGAAGAGTTTCCTCAAGATGAAACCGCTCATTACGGTCGCGGCCGTCAAGGCGAGCGCACAGGACGAGTAGCCGGCTCGACGGGTCGCGGGGGCGCGCCGCGCCGCCCGCGGCCCGCGCGCCACCGGTTCGCACCGGGCTACACCCTGATCGAGCTGATGTTCGTGTTCGCCGTGATGGCGATCCTCGCCGGGATGGCGATCCCGCAAACGACGGCTACCATTGAGCGTTCACGGACGCTGGGCGCCGCTCGGTACCTCGCCACCCGCTTGGCGATGGCCCGCACGCAGGCGGTCGCGCATTCCGCCAATGTGGCGCTCATGTTCGTCGCTGACGGTGACACGTACACCGTGGCGGCCTATAGCGATGGCAATCGCAACGGCGTCCGGACCCTCGATATCGCCACGGGTGTTGATCCTGTCGTCGAGGAGCCCGTTCGCTTCTCAGATCTGTTTCCACGCGTGTCGTTGTTTCTCAGCGATCCGGCGGCGGCGCACGCCCCGGATGCGAGTGTCTTGATGTCGTTCTCTCCTATCGGCACTGCGTCATCGCGCACGCTCTACGTTCGCGGAGGCGACCATTCGCAGTATGCGGTCCGTGTGCTTGGCGCCACCGGCCGCACCCGTCTCCTCCGCTATATCGACGCGACACGGCAGTGGGTCGAGGTTCTCTAGTGGTTGTGACTGGTACTCGTTCACTTCGGACGGTCCACTAGACGTGGAGCGCCGCCGCGCGACCAGACGTACCGTCGCGAGTGACGAACCACTCGCGCACGCGAAGCTCCGAACTGGTGGGCAACTGGTCGTGCTTGACGCGTCCAACTGGGGTGCGCTCACCGAGACCACCGCACGGCTGCTGCCGGGGCGACATCTCGATGTGCACATCGTGACGTCGGGCGGACGCACGCTCGTGCGAAGCCGCGTCGCGCGCGCGTATGTCTGTCGAGTACAGTCCGACGCGATTCACTACCACGCGGCGCTCGCCTTCGACCATTCGATCGATGCGGGTGCCTGCGGGTGTGCGCTGCCGTCAGTGCTTGCGGCCTCGCCAGGCACGTCAGGCTTACCTCGCGTGGCTCAAAACCACAACGCCGACATCGTCTTCGACAAACGCTTGAACGTCTAGCGGACTCCGGTTCACGGTAGTTCACACACGGGCCGCCCAGGAATGAGAGGCGGCTCTCGGACGATGTCGAGACTTCTTGCAGCGCTCCTGTGCGTACGAGAAGCACTCCCTTAATCCGCAGAAGGCGGGACAGTACGCGCGGTACGGAGGTCCTATGCTCGCTCCCATCGTGTTGGCGATTCTCGTCGCGCACGCTCCAGTCACCGCACAGGCGAATGCCGCCCAGCAGCCAGCCGTGCCAGCGGTACAACCAACAGCGGAAACACCGTGGTCACCCGTCGGCGTGCTCCGTTCTCGTGGTGGCGTGACGGCGCCGCAACTGATCAAATCCGCCCGTCCGAACTATCCCGCCGAGGCCATGAGCGCAAAGGTCCAGGGGTTCGTCAGGTTAGAGGCCGTCGTGCAGCCAGACGGAACGGTCGGCGAGGTTCGGGTCAGGCGTTCGCTCGACCGCAAGTTCGGCCTGGACGAATCGGCGGTCAAGGCCCTGAAGGAATTCCGGTTCACGCCGGGAACGAAAGACGGGGTCCCCGTCCCCGTGCTCGTGTCGAGCGAGATAGAGTTCACGACCAGATAGTGAGAGCGGCTTTTGAGCGGGGGACCAAATCGCTTCGCGGCTTCGCAAATCGGTGGGCAGGAATCCCCCAGCTTCGAGTAGTGCGCAGAAAACATTTATTCTCCGCACACCTGAATCGCCGTCTCCGATCGTCTGAAGTCAGTCAGATACAGGCGCCGAGTCCGACGAGTTTTTCGCCGCGCAGGGGAGGAATGAGACTCATACTGGCCATCATGCGGCGTGCAGCAGGGCTGTGTCTGTTGCTCGTGATGAGCGCATGCGGCGAGGAGCCGCGGTCCCCGCCCACGGCGCCGACAGTGCCCAATGTCCCAAGCCCCCCAGTCGCTCCTACGTTCACGCTCTCAGGCGTGATCACCGAGCGCTTCTCGGGCCGCCCGGTTCAGGGCGCGAAAGTCTGGGTGTGGCCGTTCACCTTCGCGCAGGTACGCGGCTGGCCTCCTGGCGGGATGCGGATGACGCCGTCAGACGGCGCCGGACGGTACACGATCTCCGGGCTCCCGTCTCTGGGGCCCGTCTGGGTAAGCACGGCACAAACCTGGGGGGACGCCTTCAGCGCGCCGTACATGCACCAGTGCGTGACGACCGTGACGGTCGAGAGCGACGCGACGTTGGACGTGACCGTCTCTTCTACGACGGATCTTGTCGCGCTCAACGCGTCCACGAGTCCAACGTCACCAAATTCGCGAATAGTATCTGGCACGGTGTTCGAAATCACCTCAAACGGCCGGCAGCCGGTCAACAACGTCTGGGTCGGGTGGGAAGCGTCTGTCATGGACGGCCTCGTGGCCGAGACGAGAACTGACGCGGCGGGGCACTATCGCGTCTGCGGTCTGCCACGGGAGCGAATCACCCTGTTGGCCGCACCGGCATACGGCAATGTCTTCTTCACCTCGGTCGATCCTGGTTCGGATGCGATCGTGGATTTCGAGATAGCGCGGAAATAACATGTGCGCCGCGAGGAGAGCAAGGGCAGTATGCTCACGCGCGTTCTTTACAAGACGAAGGTCGTGGCCTCGGTGAACTCGAAGGAGCTTCAAAGGCGGTGACGATGAAGGTATTTTTCAGCGCCCTGACGCTTGCGCTCCCCTTGACGGATCGTCCCCTGTCAGGTGCCTCGCCGCGCAATGTGGACAGCGGCGCGATGCACGACGGCGAGCGCCTGATCTTCGAGTGGCCATCGCCAACCGGCGGACTGGGAAACGAATGACCTACACGCACGGTCACCACGAGAGCGTATTGCGGTCGCACAAGTGGCGTACCGTCGACAACTCGGCCGCTTACCTCGCCCCGCACCTCACAACCGGCATCAGCGTGCTCGACCTCGGGTGCGGGCCGGGCACTATCACGGCTGACATCGGCCGGCGGGTTGCGCCCGGACATGTCCTCGGCATCGATGCGTCGGCCAATGTGATCGAGGAGGCACGCCGCGATGCCGGCGGTGGTCCGAACGTCGAGTTCTCGGTCGGCGACCTCTACGCCCTCCATACGGACGACGACACGTTTGACATCGTGCACGCGCATCAAGTGCTCCAGCATCTCCCCGATCCCGTTGCCGCGCTGCGCGCGATGAAGCGAGTGTGCAAGCCGGGCGGGCTGGTCGCGGCGCGCGACGGTGATTACGGCGCCTTCCGCTGGTACCCCGACGAGCCCGCGATCGACCGGTGGCTGGCGCTGTACCGCAAAATTGCACGCCGCAACAGGGGCGAGCCCGACGCGGGCCGATTCCTCCTTGCGTGGGCGCACGCCGCGGGCTTCGACGACGTGCTACCGGGCGCCTCAGTGTGGTGCTTCGCAACGCCCGACGACCGCGCGTGGTGGAGTGGGCTGTGGGCCGATCGCATGACCGATTCCGCGATCGCGCGCCAAGCCATCACCGAAGGCCTCGCGACAGAAAATGAGTTGCGCGAGATCGCCAAGGGATGGCGTCGCTGGGCCGCGCACCCCGATGCCTGGTACGCCGTCCTTCACGGCGAGATCCTCTGCCGCGCCTGGCCATTCCAGCCGGTGAGGGGTTGAGCCGGCCGCGGCGATAGCCGCTTGAGGGCGAAGGCAACTCGTCCTCGCTCCTCGATATCCGGTCCGGTGGTGGGCGCATCTGGTGGGCGCACTTCGAGTTCACCCGCACAAACATTGGGCCGACTATCCTCCGCAAGAAGATCGAGGACGATCTGAAATTCTGGACTTTCGGCGTCCATCCTTAGTGTTGATTGACGATCGTGCTTTTCCGCGTCCCCGGGTCCGTCTCCCGAGGTCTCTGGAACGCTCAGGGAATCTCGCGACGTTTCCAAAGTGGTGGGCGCGCTTGCGGTGTGTGTTGGATATCGCAACCGCTCTTCGGAAAATGTCCATGAGATCGGATTAAGCCCAGGTCAAGGCAAGTAAAGTTCAGGCCGCACTCACGTTAGCTGAGACAACTGCAGCCAATCGCGATCGCATCGAGGAAGCTGCGAAGTCCATGACCGTCAGGCCAGCTGAAGGACACGTCGAACATTCGGTCGGCAAGGGGACAGCTCCATCGAGTAAATGCAAGGGACATCTCTCTAAGGAGCTTTGACACAATCCCTGTAACGTCTTGATTCGATCCACATCCGGTGCCAGACTACGCAGCCTCGACGATCCTCCTAGCCAAAGCGAGGAGCCTCATGCCGGAAAGACTCATCGGAAAGATCGGCGATTTGCTGCATCGGCGGCCCTGGTACGCGCTACCTCAACTGCTCGCGTCCGTTCGTCTCATGGAGATCCGCAACGAGCTGCGTCAGAAGAATCTTCACGACACGGAGGAGCCCCCCCTCACACGAGAAGAGATTCCGCCTGATCTCGAGCCGCGACTACGGGAGGAGCGCACGGTCGACGGCACGTATAACGATCTCCACTACCCGGCGATGGGAAGTTGCGGCAGACGCTTTGGCCGCAACTTTCCCCTCGAGCATGTGTTTCCCGATACCGCGAACCTGCTCACGCCGAGTCCTCGGGTTGTCAGTCGCGAGCTGATGACCCGGGAGACATTTCAGCCCGTCCCTTTCCTGAACCTGATGGCCGCATCGTGGGTCCAGTTCATGGTGCATGACTGGTTCGTACACAAGCGGTCGCCCCTCGACGAAGGCATCGAGATTCCGCTCGCCCCTGGAGACGACTGGATTGACGGCACGATGAAGGTGCCGCGATCGGTTCCTGATCAGGCTCCGCCCGGATCGACGCGTCCGCCGGCGTATGCGAACCCGAACAGCCACTGGTGGGATGCGTCGCAGGTGTATGGCTCCGCTCCGGACGTTGCGGCAAAACTACGCACCGGGCAAGAAGGCAAGCTCAAGGTGGAAGCGACCGGCCTGTTGCCCGTCGATCCGACAACAGGCATCCACTTCGCCGGCTTCACGGACAACTGGTGGATCGGGCTCGCGATGCTGCACACGCTGTTCACGCTCGAGCACAATCACATCTGTGATTTGCTCGCGAAGGAACACCCAGCATGGGAGGATGATCAACTGCACGGCAAAGCCAAGTTGATCAACGCAGCCATCATGGCCAAGATACACAGCTTGGAATGGACGCCGGCGATCGTGCCGCACCCGGTGATCAGAGTCGCGATGAATGCGAACTGGTATGGGCTCGCTGACGATGAGCTGGTTGACATCTTCACGTTCCTCGAGGACAGCGATGTATTCGGCGGTATCGTCGGCTCCCACGCCAACCATCACACGGCTCCGTACTCGCTCACCGAGGAGTTCGTCGCCGTGTACCGGATGCACCCGCTCATTCCAGACCGGTTTACGTTTCATTCGCTGACGACCGGTGAGGTTCTCGAAACGCGCGAACTCCCCGACATCGCCGGACGGATGACGCGCGATATCGCCGATCGTGTGTCGATGCCAGATCTCTTTTACACCTTCGGCATTTCGCACCCAGGGGCGATCACTCTCCACAACTATCCGCAACACCTCCAGAACCTGCGTCGAGACGATGGCGAGCACCTTGATCTGGCGGCCGTCGACATCCTGCGTGATCGCGAGCGTGGCGTCCCTCGCTACAACCAGTTTCGCCGGCTGATTCACAAAGCGCCCGTCGCCTCCTTCGACGAGCTGACCGATAAGCCAGAATGGCGGCAGCAGCTCCGCCGCGTCTATGACAACAATCTGGAGAAGGTTGACTTGATGGCCGGTCTCTATGCCGAGCCGCTGCCGGAAGGGCTTGGCTTCAGCGAAACGGCGTTACGCGTGTTCATTCTCATGGCATCGCGCCGCCTCAAGAGCGATCGGTTCTTCACGGATGATTATCGCGAGGAGCTGTACTCCGAGTTCGGATTGAACTACATCAAACAGACCACGATGCTGTCGCTCCTGAAACGACACTATCCCGCGGTCGCACCGGCCCTCGAGGGTCTCGAGAATGCGTTTCATCCCTGGAAAGAGGTCACGGCCCCACGGACACCCTGAAACGATGGAGCCCGGCACACCAGCGTTGGGGAGCTGCAGCCCAAAGGAGAGAATGTGCGGCATTGTCAGGTTGAGGCGACCGCGGGCAGAGTAGCCGGATGCTCAACGGCGTCGTCCGCTCATGGTCCAGAGGACGGTTGGAATGGGATCGAAGGGGGCCAAAGAAAGACTAACGGATTGGATGGCTGGAAGCCGCCCTCACAATGCGCCGGCGGAACTGATCGAGTTCCTCGCCAAGCACGATCCAGCAATTCACTCGCTGGCGCTCGGTCTTAGGCAGGTCGTCCTCGACGCGATCGCGCCGTGCCACGAATACATCTTTCGGATGCGTTCAAAGATCGTGCTTCTCTATGGTGCGACGGAGCGCATCATGGCGGACGGTATCTGTCAGATCGCCATCCTTCGGCACCACGTGACGCTCGTGTTCCCCGACGGCATCGATCTCGAAGACCCCACGCGGATGTTGCGCGGCGCGGGCAAGGTCATGCGGCACGTCAGAGTGACGGCGTCAAGTGACCTCGCTCGTCCTGAACTCCGATCCCTGCTTCACCAAGCACGAGCCCTGGTCAGTCTCGCAGACCAGCGGCGCCGAGGCCGTCGTGACGTCATCACGCGGGTCAAGGCATCGGAGACATTGACATCGGCACGCGTCCGCGGCCGTCGCTAGCACGGACGTGGCGCCGGGTCTGACGCTTTGCGGGCGAGATTACCCGCGAGCTGTCGCCAAGGACTTGTCGACCGCCGGGTGGCTCTGGATCCGGTCCAGTGGTGGGCGCATCTGGAGTTCACTCGCACAAACATTACGCGAACTATCCTCCGCAAAAAGGCCGAAGATTTGCGCGAGGCGCACCCCGTCTACGTCCCTTCCAACTTGTGATCGCGCGGTGGGATCTCATGGACGTCGCCAGAGCCCGACGGCCACACAAAGCCAGGCGACCGTCAGACATCCGAACCCGAAAAAGATGGGAACGAGCGATTCGGCAAAGCCGATGGCGGCTACTCGTGAGAATGCCTGTGTCTGGCTCATACCCATGCCTCGCAAGACGTTGAGCAGACCAAGCGTCGAGCCACTGAGTGCTGCGAAAATCGTGGCCAGCGACAAAGGACGCATCAAGGCCAGGCGTTGCTCGCTCGGCCAGATGACGTAGACAACGCCCATGGCCAAGGGCACGACGCCCATGAACATACTGGCGAGGGCCACAATACTGGCCTGTGACAGTACCGAAATCATCGACACCTCCTCAAGGCGCTGACTCTGTTATAACGCTCGGCAGCGCGCAAACGTGACGCTGTCACGTTTCTTCGAGCTCCGCGTTAGTACCTCGATGGATCGCCAGTTCGAGCTCCAGCTTGTCGGCCGCCTGCGGAAGGGCGATCCTGAGGCATTCGATGCCGTGCACGAAGCCTTCAATGGCCGTCTTTACAACTTCCTTGCGCGGCTATCAAACCGCCGGGACGTTGCCGAAGATCTGCTTGAAGAGACTTGGCTACGACTTGTCGTGCATGCCCGGCGCCTTCGTCCCGACACCCACCTCGGCCCGTGGCTGTTCACCGTCGCCCGTCGCCTGCACGCGAGCTATTGCCGTTCACGGCTGCTGGAGGATTCGCACGCCGCCGGTCTGATCGGCCTCTGGCCCTACGGCCGGCCAGGACCGTCGCCGTTTGAAGCCTTGGAAGCCAGTGAGGCCCAACGGCGAGCAGCCACGGCGCTCGCCTCGCTTCCCCTCGCGTATCGTGAAGCATTGCTGCTGGTAGCGGTCGAGGGACTGCGACACTCGGAAGCTGCTGAGATCTGCGGTGTGACAACGGAGGCTATGCGCCAGCGCGTGAGTCGCGCGCGCGCTGTGTTCGCCCGTCGTCTGTCTGACGCTGAGGTGCCAAGCCTCACATCACTAAACGAGATTACGACATGACGTCTTACGATATTCACGATGCGAGCCTGGAGAGGCTGGAGCGTTTGCAGTGCCTGGCGCCGGACCCAAGGCGGGCTGAACGCGTGCGAGTGCGGTGCCGCACCCAGCTCGGTCGAAACCCGCAACGTCCAGCGCACACCGCCGTGAGGACTGGATACGCGCGGCGAGTGCTTGCGCCGGTGGTTGTCGGCGGCTTCTGTGTGCTCTACTTCGTCGCGCTCGTGACCACGGCACTTCGCCTCCAGGGCGTCTTCCACTGACCGTGCGGGGAAATATGCAGCCAGAGAGCCGTCTTCAGATAAGTCCTGAGCAGTCGGCAAGGGATGATAGCTGTCGCTGGGAAAAACTGCGCCGGTTTGCCGCGGCTAACGATTCAAATGAACCGCGCGACGCGGCGACGTTGCGGGCGGAATAGCGAGTACCTGGGACGTTGAGGTTCTAATGCGCAATGGTTCGTGGCTGGTCCTGGCACTCATATGCGTGTTCGGAGCGCGGAGCGAAGCGCAACCGGTTCCGCTCACCATTACCTGCAGCGACAGTAGCGGACGTCCCGTGCCCCCGGCCCAGGTGACGAACGGCACAATCGCCAAGGCCATGATCGATCGCGAGGGCCGAAGGGTCATCGAATACGACCCGCGATCGATTGACGGAATCAGTTCCCAACAACAACTGTTTGTTTACGCCCATGAATGTGGGCATCACGCCCTCGGCCACGACTTTCGTCAGCCGTTCAACATCAGTCAGGAGCAGGACGCCGATTGCTCCGGGGTCCGGTCTCTCATCAACAGATACGGGTTTACTGACTACAGCATCGGCATCCTCCAAGCCACCATGCGAGACCTCACGCCTGCGTATGCGCGGGATCTTCCATGGCGGCCTCGTCTGTACAACCTGGAAGACTGTCTTCCCAGCGTGATCTCAGCGCGCGCAGCTGCGAGTGGCCGCGCTGAGACGAGCGCCGATAGCTGCGTGCTTCACAACGATGGCGAAAATGCCATCCTCAGCAAAAGCCGCGACGGCCGTAGTATCGATGCCACCTACTCAGTCGGCAATCGATGCACGCGCGATTTGAATTGCACCTTCACGACGGAAATTGGCACGTTGCCGGACGTTGACGCAGACGTCGGAAGCTGGCGTGGTTTTCGTGCTCAGAAGACCATCACTGATCAGCACCGGTTAGGTCCGATGGCTCCAAAGGCGGAATTTCGCTTTCATGCGACCGTCGACGCAATTCCGACTGGCGAATCGGTGGACTTTCGCGTAATTACCTCCTGCCGATAGCTGCTCAGCGAGTACTGCTCGATTTGCGAGCTAGTTCCTCCGTGACCTTCCGTTCTCGTCCAGAAACCGATGTCGATTCCGCGTCGTTTCATGCTGGTGCGACACCAAGCGATGCGAATTTTTTGCGAGTGCGGCGCGGGTGTAGGATGACCAGAGCTTGACAGGCAATCCGAAATTCCGGGTCAAGCGTCTTACAAGCGATGAAAAAGCCGTATCTGCGGCTTGCGCTCATCCTGGTGGTCGTGCTCGGCGCGTTCGCCATCGTGCGGGGCGTCCGTGCGGGCGGCCCCGGTGATGAGGCGCGCCAGGGAACGACTTCGTTGACGGTCGCGCGCGGCGCGTTCCTGAACACCCTGCGAATGACCGGCCTCGTTGAATCGATCCATTTTCATAACGTTGCGGCGCCCCGGCTGGTCGGCACGACGGGACCGGGCAGCAACACGCTCATCGTCACGAAGCTGATGCCGAGCGGCACGCACGTCGTGCCGGGTCAGTTCCTGGTGGAATTCGACCGGCAGAATCAGCTGAAGGCCGCCATCGACAAGCGATCCGAGTATCTCGATCTGGAGGAACAGATTCGGAAGAAGAGCGCGGAGCAGGAACAGGCGCGCGCGAAGGACGATACCGAGCTTGCGGTCGCGGCGAACGCCGTCCAGAACGCCCAAATCGAGATGAGAAAAAATCCCTATCTGGGCCGCATCGATCAGGAAAAGAACGAGCAGCGGCTGGAGGAGGCTGAGGCGAAGCAGACACAGCTCAAGGCGACGTTCGATCTGAAGCGCCGCGCCGAGCAGGCCGACTTGCGAATCCTCGAGATCCAGCGCGATCGCGCGCAACACGCGATGCAATCGTCCGAAGACAACGCCACGCGGATGGTCGTCACGTCACCGATCTCAGGCATGGTCGTTCTCCGGATGGTGTGGCGGGCGGGGCAGCAGCTGGAGATCCAGGAAGGAGAGGAAGCGCGTCCGGGCATGCCGATCATGCAGGTTGTCGATCCGGCCTCAATGCTGGTGCGCGTGAAGGTCAATCAGGCCGACGTACACGCCCTGCACGTCGGTCAACCGGCGCGGATCTCGCTCGATGCCTATCCTGAACTTCAATTCCGGGGTCGCGTCGAGCAGGTCGCACCCGTTGGCACGACGAGCCTGCTGACGACACGGGTGCGCAACTTCGTCGCGATTGTCAGCATCGAGGGGAGCCACCCGAAACTACTCCCCGATCTGTCTGCGGCCGTCGACGTCGAGCTCGATCGGAAGGAGAACGTCATCGTCGTCCCGCGCGACGCCATCGTGCGCGAGAAAGACACCTTCTCGGTGAGGGTGCTTGACGGGGACCGCGTCCGGCCTCGCACAGTCACGCTCGGCGCGATGAACGACTACGAAGTGATTGTCGCGTCCGGCCTGGAGCCGGGAATGGTGGTACAGCGACATGTGGCGCAGTAACAAGCGCACGATCATCGTCTTGCTGAGCGGCCTCGCGATCGTTGCCGCCACTGCCGGTGTGAGCGGCGTGTTCAGCGGCAGGACGACGGTCGATGTGCCGACCACGACCGTTGTGAAAGGCGAGTTCATCGATTACCTGCAGGTGCGCGGCGAGGTGAAGGCGGTCCGTTCGGTTCCGCTGACGGTACCCACGACAGGTGGTGGCGACCTCCAGATCCTCGAACTCGCCAAGAACGGCATGAGCATCAAGAAAGGCGACGTCGTCGTCCGGTTCGATCCGATGACCGTCCAGCGGGCGCTCAACGACCGGCGCTCCGAGTTCAAACAGGCCGACGAGGACATCGGCAAGACGCAGGCGCAGCACCGCATTCAGGAACAGCAGGCGCAGACGGACCTGACGAAGGCCCGGTACCTCGTTCAACGGGCGGAGCTCGACACCATCCCGCATGAATTTCTCTCGCGCCTGGAGCGCGATCAGAAAGTGCTCGCGCTCGCCGACGCGAAGGCCAAGCTGGGAGAGGCCGAGCGGAAGCTGAGCGCGCTGCACGACATCGAGAAGGCTGAGGTGGGTAGCAAGACCCAGAAGCGGGACAAGGCGCGCTTCGATATGGAGCGCGCGGAACGTCAACTCGGCGGTCTCGAGATTGTGTCGCCCGTGGACGGTGTTGTGGCCATCATGCCGAACTGGCGCTCGTGCTGCCCACCGCCCGACTTCAAGCAGGGCGATCGCGCGTGGCCGGGTCAAGTCATTGCCGAAGTGCCGGATCTGTCAACACTGCGGGTGACGGCCCGGCTCGAGGAGGCGGAACGCGGCCGCATGCAGCCGGGCCAGGGTGTCGTCGTCCGCGCCGACGCGGTGCCCGACAAGCAGCTGCCTGGGAAGATCGGCGACATCAGCGCGCTCGCGCGTGTCGACTTTTCCAGCTGGCCGCCACAGCGCAACTTCGACATGATCGTGCAGGTCGACCAGATGGATCCGCGGCTGCGGCCGGGGATGAATGCGACCGTCCGTGTCGCCGTCGATCACGTCGCGGACGCGGTGTTGATTCCCGCGAGCGCGATTTTCGAGAAAGAAGGCCGCTCAGTGGCCTACGTTCGACAGCCGCGCGGCGGCTGGGACGAGCGGCTGGTGCAGATCTCGCGACGCGGCCAGGAACAGCTTGTGGTGCGCGAGGGCGTGCAGCCGGGCGAACGCGTCGCGCTGAAAGATCCGATTCCGCCTGTGAAGTGAGTCTGTCATGACGAAACCGAATCGGAAACGTCTCGGTTGGTCGCTCGCCGGCGTGGTGGGCATCGCGCTGGTGATTGCCGCGTTCGCCGCGGCCCCGATACACGGCGTACAGACCGAGGATGGTCTCATTCCGACGGCGCGCGTCGTCCAGGGCGACGTGCCGGTCGTCGTGTACGCGACGGGCGAGCTCAGACCTTTGGGGGCGCTGGCGCTCGTCGCGCCTGCAGTCGGCGGTCCGATGCAGATCCTCTCCATCGCGGCCACTGGAACCCCCGTCAAGGCCGGCGAGGTCATTATCGAATTCGATCCGAGCGAGCAGCAGGAGCGGCTCGAGACGGCACAGTCGGAGCTCGCTCAGGCGGAGCAGGAGATCGCGAAGATGCGCGCCGACGCCGTCGTGCAAGGCTCGCAGGCCGACGTGACGCTGCTCACGGCGCGGTTCGACGTCCGACGCGCGGAGCTCGACGTGCAGGGCGCCATTCTGAGCAGCGAAATCGACAAGAAGAAACTGCTGCTGTCGCTCGAAGAGGCGAAAGGCCGGTTCGCGCAGCTCAAGGACGACGTGGAGTCGCGCATTGCCAGTGAGCGCGCGTCGCTGGCGGTCCTCGAGGAGAAGCGCAATAAAGCCAGGCTTCAGATGGACAACGCCCAGCGCAACATCGACGACATGAAGCTGCGCGCGCCGTTCGACGGTCTGGTCGCCGTGAAGGACAACGACATGAACAATGCGGCGTGGGCCGGCGTTGTCGTACCGGAATTCCGTGCAGGCGACACGGTCAATCCCGGGCGGCCGGTCGCAGAGGTGCTGCAGGAGTCGGGCCTCGAGCTCATCGCCAAAGTGAATGAATACGATCGCGCGCACCTGAATACCGGTCAAACGGCCGATGTGACGATCCACGCCATGCAAGGCAAGAGCATGCCGGCGACAATCAAGGCGGTAGCGGGCGCCAGCCGCCGCGATGTATGGGCATGGAACGATCCGACGCGGACGTTCGACGTCAGTTTCGACGTGGCGTCCAACAATCCCGCCGTTCTGCACCCTGGCCTCACCGCGCAGGTGCGCATCACAGGCGCGCCGATCAAGGCGGCCCGGTACCTGCCGCGCCAGGCGGTCTTCGAACAGGATGGCAAGCCGGTCGTGTTCGTCCGTCAGGGCCGCTCTTTCGAGCCCCGCGAGGTGAACGTTGCAGATCGGACTGAAACCTACGTTGTCGTGACCAATCTTGATGTCGGGACTGAAGTCGCACTGCGGAATCCGCTCGCGGACGCAACGAAGGGTCCGGGAAGCGCCGGACCAGTGCAGCCAAGGGCAGGCGGGTGATTCCGGTAGTGGGTCTCAACCGGAATTCGCAGTTCGGCACCGGGCTTCAGGATCTGCGGCTTGGGCTCGACAACCTCCGCCTCCACAAGCTGCGCTCGCTGCTGACGATGCTCGGCATGATCTTCGGCGTGGCGGCCGTCGTCGCGATGCTGTCGATCGGCGCTGGCGCGCAGCAGCAGGTCCTGGCGTTCATCGAACAACTGGGCGTGCGCAACGTGATCGTTGAGGCGCGCGAGACGACCGATCCTCAGGCGTTCGGCAAGGTACGGAGCACGTCGCCCGGGCTCACCTTCCAGGACTACCGCGTCATCGTCGGGACGCTCGAAGGGGTCAGCGCCGCGACGGCGCGCAAGCGCTTTCTGCCATCGAAGATGCTGCCGAAGCCGCAGCGCGATATGCCGACCGTGTACGGCGTCACACCGGCGTACATTCCGATTGGCAATCTACGGCTCGCGGCGGGGCGTTTCTTCGATGACGGTGAGAACGAGCGCGCCACGCCGGTGGCAGTCCTTGGAGAGGGCGCCAAAGCGACGTTGTTCGGCCCTGACGAAGCGGTTGGCCGATACGTCAAAGTGAACGACCAGTGGTTGCGGGTGATCGGCGTGGCAGGCTCGCAGCTCAGCGTGCAGACTGAAACACTCGGCATCCCGGAGGAGGACCGGAACAACCTGATCTACGTTCCGCTCTGGACGGCGCTCCTCCGCCTCGAAGACAACTACAGCCGGTTCCGTGATGAGATCGACGGCATCTATCTCCAGCTTGAACCGCGAACGGACAGCGTGAGCAGCGCCGAGATGATTCGCGGAGTCCTGAATGCGTCGCACCGGAACACCCCGGATTTCAGCGTGATCGTGCCAGCCGCCCTTCTCGCGGAACAGCGTCGGACGCAGCGTATTTTCGAGGTCGTCATGGTGGCGCTTGCCTCAATTTCGCTGCTGGTCGGCGGCATCGGAATCATGAACATCATGCTCGCCAGCATTCTCGAGCGGACGCGCGAAATCGGCGTCCGCCGCGCGCTCGGCGCACGGCGGGCCGACATCGTGCGACAGTTCCTGATCGAGACGATTCTGATCTCGTTCGTCGGCGGCACGATCGGTGTGATTGTCGGCGTCGGGATGTCACGCCTGATCGGCCTCTTCGCGGGCTGGTCCACGATTGTGACGGCGAGCTCGATTCTGCTCGCGTTCCTTGTGTCGGTATCCGTCGGCCTCGTATTCGGTCTGTACCCCGCGCGTCGCGCCGCGAATTTGGATCCGATCGAAGCCCTCAGGTACGAATAACAACGCCCCGCGCGCTCGTAATGCGTCCGCCGTTTCCGAGTCTGGGACCGTGCATGGCGTGCATCTGCCGAACGGCATCGCGTCAGTTTACGGTCTACACTCGAATCGCATGCAGCTGGATGGAGGCGCTCCGCGCTCCTCTGTATCCGGCCACTGGTGAGCCCACTTGGTGGGCGCACTTCGAGTTCACCCGCATAAACATTACGCCAACTATCCTCCGCAAAAGATCGAGGATCAAGTTGCGAAAATCCTTCGCGAGAAGCACCTCCGGCCTCACTGCGCTTGAGGGGGCCGACCACAGTCGAGTCGCAGTGCTGCGAACGTGGTGGATCGCGCATCTCACCCGGTCATTTCAGTCAATCACGTCACCTACGCCGCCTTTGCCAGAGCGAATCCGACGAATGGCAAGCGTCGCATTTCGGCACTTTTTCGACCCATTTACCCGCTCTAACTGAGGCCGGAATCGGTGACTGAGGGATCCGACGCGATCACATGAGGTTTGCCCTCGGTTAGGCTCAGAGGGGGTTCGCGGCGAGTAGAATGGGAGTACGCTTAATAGGGACGGAACGAATTTTGGATCGGCGGGCTGATCGAGCGTTACGACCTCGTATATGCGTCTATTCGCTGCACGGGCACGGTCTGGGAGTACTCATGTTATTCATGCGACCGCCACGTCTGGGCGGCGCGCGTGAGCTACACGGACGCGCACGTATTGCTTGAGTCCGATCCCGCTCGGTTAGCGAGGTTGCGCGGGGGGCTGACTCGCGCGGGCATACCTACAGTCGCGGTGGCCCACATTGCCGAGCTGGAACGGTGGCCCTCGAACCGGTGCATTATCGCCGACGTGGATCGCGTCAGCCGCTGGTGGACCGATGTCGGCGCCCTTGGAGTCATCGCGTTGGCGAAGACACGAGGAGAGGGTATCGCCGCCTGCGAACGCGGAGCCGCGACCTGGCTGCTGCGAGACTGCAGCATCCCGCGCCTCGTTGCCGCCCTCAAGACCATCTGTTCATCGCGGAAGCGCCGGAATGCGACCTCCGACCGGCAAGCCGCGGCAGCAGACAAACCTGGTAAGCGGCATCGACGCTTGGTGAATTAGAGGAAATCGCAACGGCGTTCTTGAAGTCGGTCTCGGAAACCCACAAGGCGCTTCTGCATGTCCACGGCGACCCACGAAAACTTCTCAGCCGTCATCGCGGCCAGGATCGAGTCTGAGCGCCACGGACTTGCTGCCAGGTGGCTTGATCGCCTCGTGGCCGTCATCCCTGTACGGCCACTGGCGGTCTTTCCTTCTGAAGCGTTGCTTGATCACATCCCTGAGCTGATCAAAGAGATCGCCAGATTCGTCGCCGCACCTGAAGAGGAGATCGCCGGTAACACGTTCGTGGTCGCGAAGGCCCGCGAACTAGGTGAGCTGCGTCACGAACAGCATGCGTCTGTTCATCAGCTTCTCCGCGAATATGAGTTACTACGCAGCATTCTAGAGACGTTTGTCGGAGAGCAGGCTGAGGACCTCCGGTTAGCCCCACATCTAACGCAGGTCATTGGCTGCCTCCGAAGAATCAACCAGGGGGTGGCGATCCTGACGCAGACGACGGTCGATACCTTCGTCGAGCGCTACACCCAGACCATCGACGATCAGACGGCACGGCTCATTGGGTTCAACCGCATGGTGAGCCACGAACTTCGTCAGCCCCTCGGCGCTCTACAAACGGCCTCCTCACTCCTACGCCAAATTTCGGGTGACACCGATGCCGAGCGTCGTCAGCGTCTCGTCGCAGCCGTCGAGCGAAGCGCCTTGCGCATGGTTGAGTTGGTTTCGACGATTACGAAGATGAGCGGCCTGACCGCCCCCGACGACACCAAGCCGGGTGTTCAGCGCATCTCGTTGATTACGGTCGCCCAAGAAGCGGCGCGGCAGCTGCGCGACTCGGCAGGCGAGCGAGACGTTCAGATCGACGTCGCGCCCGACCTGCCGGACGTGACAGTCGATGTCGGCCAGCTTGAATTGGTGGTCACGAACCTTTTGTCGAATGCCATCAAGTATTCGGACCCCGCGAAGTCGCAGCGGCGCGTCGAGGTATCCCTCGTGCACGTGAACGACTCGACGTGTACCTTTCGAGTGCGCGACAACGGTCTCGGCATGACACCGGAACAGGTGCACAACGTCTTCACGCCGTTCTATCGCGGCCATGCGAACCGAGATAAGGAACTCGGTGTCGAGGGTCTGGGCCTCGGTCTCTCCATCGTGCAGGACTGTGCGAGGGCAATCGGAGCGTCCATTGAAGTCGAGAGTACCCTGGGAGAAAGCACCACATTCACCATCACGATGCCGGTCGGGACATATTCGAAGTAGACCGGGGTTGAATTCCTCCGGACACTCAATCGGCACCACATGCGACGATCCGTCGCTCTTGATGATCTGGAATCGGTCGATCAGACCGGACCGTTTGGCGCCGAAGCCTCACCTTAAAGGGATGAGCTACGAAGGCCACCAGACAACTCAAGAGGGGTGCGGTTGGCACGCAGGCTGCTGAGTCATTGTGGCGGCGCCGAGCATTGGGAGCATCGGCAATGGATGGACGGGGCCTAGCATGGATTCAACAAAACAGGGCCGTGCGAAGGACTTTGGGGCTGGGACGTTCGCGCAGGATTATCTCGCTGCCATCGTCGAGTCATCAGACGATGCCATCATCGCAAAGAATCTGGACGGCATCATCCAAGCATGCAACGCCGCCGCGGAGCGATTGTTTGGTTATCAGCCTGGCGAATTGATCGGGCAGTCGGTCAGGGTCCTCATCCCGCACGACCGCCAGCGTGAGGAGGACGATATCCTCGCTCGCATCCGCCAGGGCCACCGGGTCGACCATTTCGAGACGGTGCGGCTGACCAGAGACGGACGCCCAATCGACATCTCCCTCACCGTCTCGCCAGTGCATGACGCCTCAGGCGCAATCATCGGCGTCTCGAAGACCGCACGCGACATTACGCAGCGAAAGCAAGCGGCTGCGGCGCTGGCCGCGCAGCAGGAGTGGTTCCGAGTGACGCTTGGCAGCATCGGCGATGGCATTATCGCGTCCGATCCGGACGGTCATGTCACGTACATGAATGGTGTCGCTGAGACGCTCACCGGCTGGACGAACGGCGACGCGACCGGAAAGCCGCTGGTCGACGTGTTTCACATCGTCAACGAAACAACCCGACAACCGGTTCAGAACCCGGCCGGTGTCGTCATTCGTTCGGGACACGTCGTGGGCTTGGCCAACCATACCGTGCTGATCAGTCGTGATGGCACGGAGCGCCCTATCACGGACAGCGCCGCACCGATCCGAGACGACCACGGACGCATCCTCGGGGTCGTCCTCGTCTTCCGTGACTTCACGGAGCAGCAGAGGGCCGAAGAGGCGATCGCCGAACAACGGGAATGGTTCGAGACGACGCTGGAAAGCATTGGGGATGCGGTCATTGCCACGGACGTGCGCGGCCGGATCGTCTTCATGAATCCTATCGCCGAGCATATGACCGGCTGGCGAATCGATGCCGCCCGCGACCATGCGTGCACGGAGATATTCAATATCGTCAACGAAACGACCCGCCGGGTGGTCGAGAATCCGGTCACGCGCGTGCTCCAGGACGGCGTGATCGTTGGGCTCGCCAATCACACGATACTGATTGCGGCGGACGGCACGGAGCGGCCCATCGACGATAGCGGCGCGCCGATCCGAAACCGCGACGGGCGCATTGTCGGCGTCGTCTTGGTCTTCCATGATGTGAGCGACCGTCGGCGACTGGAAACCGAGCGCGAGGCTGCGGCAGGGGAGCGTGAGCGGTTGCTTGTTGCGGAGCGCACGGCGCGCGCAGAGGCCGAGCGCGCCAATCGTCTGAAAGACGATTTCGTCGCGATGGTGTCACACGAACTCAGGACGCCGTTGAACGCGATTCTCGGGTGGACCGACATGATGTTGAGAAAGCAGAACGACCAAGCCACGGTCGCACGCGGTCTCGACATCGTGGCGCGGAACACCCGCCTCCAGACGCAACTGATCTCAGACTTGCTCGACGTCAGCCGAATCGTCTCGGGGAAGCTCCGCCTCGACATGCAGAGCGTCCATCTGGCGTCAGTGATCGACGCGGCCGTTGAGATCGTTCAGCACACCGCCGATCAGAAAGGCGTCGAGATTGAACGCCAATTGGACACTTCGATCGGACCGGTGGCCGGCGATCCTGCGCGGTTGCAGCAAGTAGTCTGGAATCTGCTCTCCAACGCACTCAAGTTCACCCCCAACGGTGGGCGCGTGCGTATCGTCTTGCGGCGCGCCGGGTCGCAGGCGGAAATCATCGTGGAGGACAACGGCGCCGGCATCCCTCCAGACTTCCTCCCGTACGTGTTTGATCGTTTTCAGCAGGCTGACGCCTCGCGAACCCGCCGATTCGGCGGCCTTGGCCTCGGACTGTCGATCGTCAGGAGTCTCGTGGAGTTTCACGGCGGGACTGTGCAGGCCGCCAGTGGTGGTGAAGGGAAGGGGTCCACCTTCACGATCGGACTCCCAACGGGAGCGCCGGCTGAAGTCCGCACGGCGGCGCTGGCGACTGCAAGGAATGAGAGCGTGGAAGATATCTCGCTGGCGAATATCCGGGTCCTCGTCGTGGAAGACGAACCGGACGCGGCCGAATTCGTGACGAATCTGCTCGAAAGCCACGGGGCGTTCGTTGTGAGCGCGGCGTCCGCCCGAGAAGCCCTGGAAGCGGTGGTGCACGCGCGGCCCGACATCCTGATCAGCGATATTGGCCTGCCCGAAATGGACGGGTACCAGTTGATGGAGCAGATTCGGAAGATGGATGTGGCTAATGGGGGCGGCATTCCGGGCGTGGCGTTGACCGCGTTCGCACGATCCGAAGATCGAACCCGCGCGTTGCGCGCGGGCTATCAGACGCACTTGGCAAAACCGATCGAGTCGACGGAACTGGTCGCGACAGTGGCCAGCTTTGCCGAGTTGGTGAACGCCAGACGGACAGACGCGTCGGGCCATCGGTGAGCGCTAAACCCTGAGGATTCATAAAAAGTCCTGGCACGATAGACTCTCAGGATGCGAGTCGAGGCAGTTCTCTTTGATGCTGACGGCGTCGTGCAGCGCCCAACCGCCGACCGCCATGCGCAGTGGAGGGCACTATTAGGCGGCGCTGATGATGCAGTAGGAAAATTCAAATGCGACATTTTCGCAGTCGAGCGGCCGTGCCACGACGGCGGAGGCGACTTCCTGTCGGCATTGGGTCAAGTGTTGGTCAGATGGAACTGCACCGGCTCCGTGAACGATGCGCTCCGCGCGTGGACGGCCATCGAGGTGGATCGCGGTATGACCGGCCTGATTGCGAAGGTCAGAGCATCTGGGGTGCCTTGTTACCTCGCGTCGAACCAGGAGCCTTATCGGGCACGGCACATGTCGGACGTGCTGGACTATTCCAGTGTTTTTGATCGGCTGTTCTACTCTTGTGAGTTGGGCTGTTCAAAACCGGACCTCCGCTACTTCACAAACATCCTCCGGTCGCTGAATCTGGCACCGCAAGCCGTGCTCTTTGTCGACGACGTGGAAGCGAACGTTGCGGCTGCGGGGAGTGTTGGTATCCGCGCCGAGCTATTTGCGCCCGAGCCGGCAACAGATAGCGTTGAAGAGATGCAGCGGATTTTGTCTCGCCACGACATCACAATCGAGCGGGCGTCAGTCACCTGATAGACCCTCTAACCCTATTGGTTTTCTCGGCTGCCGGCACTGGCTGTGAGTGAATCCGGGGCCGCGGTGCTGCTTCGCGCACCAGGTCATGCGGCGAATAGCTTCATATTTCTGGGTGCCGCCTACATGGATCTTCGGCGATCAAGCATCGAGACGGCCGAGGCGTAGATCGGTTCTCTGCCGTTAAGGCGTAGGGTCTCCATAGCTCCCGGCGAACGTCAGCCCTCTCACGGCCGCGCCGCCGTCCCCTTCCTCATGCCCTCGGTCACAATACCCACTCTTTCAACGCCTGCGCCCTTCGCCGCGTCGATCACCGACACGATGTCAGCATAGCGGAGCGTGCCGTCGCCGATGATGAACATCGTCTTGTTCCGTCGTGCCTCGTAGAGGGTGCGCAGCCTCTCTTCGAGATCGCGCAGCATTACCTCTTGGTGATTGATCGAGAGCGTCTTCTTCGCGGTGTATTCCACGACTATGTCATCGACGAACTCATTCGACCTGGGTGGCGGCGACGTTTCAGGCGGCAGATCGGCATCGAGTCCTTTTTGCGACAGCGGGAGCGCGGCCATGAAGATGACAAGCAGCACGAGAAGTACGTCGATCATCGGCGTGATGTTCATGTCCGCGTTGGGGCGCGGGACTGACCCCTTCAACACGGTGTCCGCGCCGTAGTGCTTGTGCGCGTGAGGTGTCATACGGAGTAGTTAGACACCACACAGCGAGAAGCGGGTATCAAGATAGAAGTTCTCGCCCGGTCACCGGTGCTGTTGTTCCCCGTATCACTAATCGGGGCTCCGCGGCACCTGGGCTGCCCACAGTCTTCCACGCGGGCGGTGTGCTTCCCAGACGTTATCTGCGCCACGTTCGTGGCGAGGCTCTGGGTTGGGGGACGATGACGCCTCACCACCTCGGGCCGGGCGGCCCACCGCTGCTAGGGCCTCCACGACGCGATGAAGAAAAAGATGTTCGTCGGCGTGTCCTGGCTGATGAGCCCTTTGCCTCCTACTTCGGGATCGGCCTGCAGCTCGCGGACCTTCGTCAGGCTCTTGGCCTTCGCGATCGCGTTCCACACCGTGAGATCGCGGACCCGAATGTTCACGGTATGGAACCACCCGCCCCTCCGCTCAGTGAGGATATGACTGTGCGGCACGGCCGGACCATTGGGCAGTCCGCCCACGCGTGAGGCATCGATCATCGCCGGATGGTCGAGGCAGACGCTCAGGGGAGGACACGCAAGTGTCGACAGGTCGGGCTGGATGCCGCCGACCGCGGCGATCGCATAGATCGTGGGGATCGGTCCCGGTCTGGGCGGTGTCTCGGCGTCCGCGCCAAGCTCGCAGCCGCTGGTGGCCCCGCTCTCTGGGGGCTCAGCGCAGAAAAACGACTTCGTGTAGTACAGGTGCACCGTGTCACCGTCGACCCATCCGTCGATGTACCCCTTGTCGTCTGACTTCACGACATGACTGACCGGCGGACCCGTGGTTTCATCGTGAGCCATATGTACGGATTGAACGGTCGTGGTGAGCGACGTTGGCGATGTCGGAGCGCTGCGCTCCGTGCACCCTGCGACGAGAAGGACCGTCCCAGGGCAGACGAGTCCGAGCGAAAGCCATCCCCAGAGGGCCCGAACCGGTCGTTTGTGCGTCTTCATCTGAACCCTCCGTTTCGATGGGAGTGAAAGCGCCGCAATTGCTCTGTTGCATGTGTGAGCCCGCGCAATCGACATCTGCATACAGCACCTCAGTTTTGTTTTGCGCCTGCGGGTGACGTGATAGATGATGCTGTTGCCGACGCTGACCTTCAATGGACGCGGGCTGACCTCTTCGGTGACTTTTCAATAACCACGCAAGACCCTCTTGCGTCGTGTGTTACAGGGACATGTAACCTCGTGAGATGCGTCAGTTAGTGTGAGGGGGCCGCGAGGGCGACAGTAGTCCGACATGGAGGAAACAAACCGATCGACGCAGATCGTCCGGTTCGGCTCCTTTGAAGTCGACCTCCGCGCTGCTGAGTTGCGAAGGAGCGGGCTCAAGGTTCGACTCCAGGAGCAGCCGTTTCGCATTCTGGAGCTACTGCTGGAGCGTCCCGGCGAGACTGTCACACGCGAGGAGCTGCGCCAACGGCTCTGGCCGGCCGACGTGTTCGTCGCTGTCGACCAGAGTCTCAACAACGCAATCAAGAAGCTGCGTGCGGCGTTACGTGACCCGGCGGAGAATCCGCGCTTCATCCAGACTGTCGCCCGGCACGGCTATCGGTTCATCGCGCCAGTGGACGTGGTCCGCGTCGCACCTCCTGCAGTTCCGCCCCGCAGGTCGTGGCCATCTGCCTGGATTGCGGTCCTGTGTCTTTCCGGGTTCGCTCTCGCAGCGTATATCGCGGTCCACCGACCCGGCGTCCGGCCGCCGGCGGACCGCATCGCCCTCGCAGTCTTGCCGTTCAAAAATTTGAGCGGCGATCCATCACAGGAATACTTCAGCGATGGCTTGACCGAGGAAATGATCACTCAGCTCAGCACCGTGAATCCGCGGGGCCTCGGTGTCCTGGCCCGGACGTCGACGATGCGGTACAAGGACACCCAGAAGGGGGCGGACGAGATCAGCAAGGATCTGCACGTCGACTTTCTCGTGGAGGGAAGCGTGCGGCGGGAGAATCAGCGCGTCCGGATCTCAGCGCAGCTCGTTCGCGCGAGCGACCAAATACACGTCTGGGCGGAGAGCTACGAGCGCGACCTGCGGGAGATTCTCCTCTTGCAGCGAGAAGTCGCGCGGGATATCGCCCAGGAGATCAACGTCAGTGTCAGTCCCGCAGCGTCGGCACAGCGATCGACCGTGGCGGCGTTGAATCCTGATGCCTACGAAGCCTACATCAAGGGTCGATATTTCTGGAACAAGCGGACGAAGGAGGATCTCCAGAAGGCGATCGAGTATTTTCAATCCGCAATCCGAGATGAACCCACGTACGCAGCTGCCTACGATGGGCTGGCGGACTCCTGGATCGCGCTGGGCTGGTACGGTTATGTGTCGCCGAAGGAAGCGTTCCCTCAAGCTGACGAAGCGGCGAGAAGGGCGCTCGCGCTAGACGGCTCGCTGGCGGCGGCTCACACGTCATTGGCGATGGTGCGCTTCAACTACGATTGGGACTGGTCTCGGGCCGAGCGAGGCTTTCAGCGGGCCATCGAGCTCGATTCGGATTACCCGAACGCGCATCATTGGTATGCGGACTACCTCTCCGCGATCGGCCGACATGACCAGGCCATCACGGAGTCGGAGCGTGCTCGTCGGCTCGATCCACTCTCGCCTATCATCAACGCGTGGCTTGGATGGCGTTACCATTTCGCGCGTCAGTACGACGCTGCGATCGAGCAGTATCGCAGGACGTTAGAACTCGACCCCAATTTCGCGCCGACGCACCTCGTGTTGGGACAGGCCTACGAGCAACAAGGACGCGCGTCGGAGGCTCTTGCGGAATTGCAGCAAGCCCAGCATGTCGCGCGCGGCGGTCCTCTTTATGTCGCGGCGCTGGCGCACGCTCTGGCCGGCGCTGGAAGGCGGGCCGACGCTGAGCGGGAATTGCAGCGGTTGGTGGAGCTTTCAGCGAGACAGTACGTATCACCTGTCCAGATCGCGATCGTGCATGCAGGCCTCGGCCACGCGCAGGAGGCCATCGAATGGCTGGAAAAAGGGATCGATGGGCGCTCCGCCGGCATGGTGTGGATCAAAGACGATCCACGTTTCGACTCTCTCCGCCCCGATTCCAGATTCCAAGACATCGTCACGCGCCTTCGATTCCCGTGACTCCGACAATGGGGACCCCGCTGAGCCCTCAAGCCTCGCAGCCGAACTCCGGCCCGAGTTGGCGCACTTCGCACTCGATGTCCCACTCGTCCCCGTGGACTTTTAGGAAGCGCTGGGTCAGCTCGATCGCCTCCTCCTTCGACTCCGCCTCGAGGATCGCATAGCCACCGATCACTTCCTTTGTCTCCATAAACGGCCCATCGGACATCGACAGCTTGCCGCGGCGCAGCCGCATGCGCACCCCTTCTGAGGTCGGACGGAGCCCGGCGGTGCTTATCAGCCGGCCGGTGCGGGTCAACTCCTCTATCAGCTTGCCCATGTCGCTCATGAGCTGCTCGCTGGGCACTTGGCCGGTGTTCTCTTCGATGCGGATCATCGATATGAATCGCATGGTGATCGTCTCCTTGGTCGTCGGACAGTTACTTGTGGGTGCTGATTGCATCGCTCGGCACTTCGCTATTACCTAGTCGAACGAAGGTCGGGCAGATCGACACAGCGCGTCATCCGCGTGCCTAGGAACTGCGTTTCGTCATGGAACAGGCCACTGGGGACTCAAGCTGCAGCAGTTCAGAACCTTGAGCTGCGATTGCGATGCGCGGCAGCTTACCGTGCCCCTCAGCCCAGCTTGGATCTGGCGTCCTTCACCATAGAGATGAGAGCGGCGCGCACTTCCTCCGGCGTGCTGACCGGCTTGCCGAACGCCAGACGGACGGGTCGTGGTCCCCTTGGGGTCATCGCCGACATGTCGAAGCCGTACCTGTCGACGCCCGTCATGCTCGCGGACGTGATCTCGGTCGCTCTTGAAAAGGCCTTGCAGTAAAGCACCATGGCGTCGGCGTGGTCGGCGTTCATATGAGCAATTATTTCAGCGGCCGACGGACCGAGGGGATCCGGTTCGGCGGCCCGCCAGTCAGCCTCGCTGATCCACGACATCCGGCCATAGCCCCCGATGTAGCGGACATGATCTACATGCAGCTTCCAGAACGCGAAATCGCGGAAGTCAGCGTAGTAGCTCGAGTTCGGATGAGCAGCGAAGAATGCGGCACGCGCGCTGCCGCAATCCCCTTCGACGCGCGTGCACGGTCCGAGGATGGTGACGCGGCCGTTGGCGAGCGGATCTGCAGAGCCTCCCTCGGCCACCAGCAGCGACGCGCGAGGATCCCGCTCCAAGTTCTTGGTGTGCTCGGCGAGTCCGCTGATAAGGAAGATTGGGTTTCCGTTGTCAAAGGCGACGGTCACGAACGAGCCGTAGGGATAACCCTCCGGCTCCAGGGCCAGGGTGCACAGGGTCCCGGTCGAGATCTGGGCGGCCAATGTTCGCGCGCGCTCCGCGTGCGTGGGTGTCGGGACATTTACGTCGTACAACGGCTCCGGCGCGTCGCGTGTTGGTCGGGCGTGTGCATCTTCGCTCATGATTCTCCCTAACGGGCGATCGACTGCCCCGCGGCGTGGGTCTGGAATCCCTCTAACTGGCCGGCTCAGCGTGCTCGTCGATCAGGCCGCCGGCGTTCGTTGCGCCCAGGATTATCTCCCAGCGGACTTCGTGATCACGAGTGAACGGAGATCGTGAACCGTTTCATTATTGACAGTCAGTAAAGCCCTTCCGTAGACTCGCGCCACGAATTCAACACGTTGCGCCTCTCCTAACGCCCTTGTTGCGTGTGGCGGCCTGGCGCTGCGTTATTGAGGTTCCCCACCCCGCGAATCGACTGGCTGGAGGCTGCATGACGCTCCGATCCGCTTGGACTCAACTCTCGGTTGTGGTGACCCTGCTGCTCGTGTTGCCGATTGCCGCATACGCGCAAGAAGCCACGATCAGCGGAACGGTTACTGATTCCACAGGTGGCGTCTTGCCGGGCGTCACCGTCGTTGCGGTGCACGAAGCGACAGGCAATACCTTCGAGACGGTCACTGACGGCGAAGGACGTTACAGGATTGGACTGCGAACGGGATTGTTCCGCCTCACATCGGAGCTCGCCGGTTTCGCGACGATGACCCGCAACGGCCTGGAGATTCTGCTGAATCAGCAGGCGGTCGTAGACATTCGGATGAGACCGTCGACGTTAGAGGAAACGGTGACGGTTACCGGAGATGCGCCCCTGGTCGACGTGACGCACTCGCGGGCGGCGGGCAACATCGACTCGCGGCAGATGCAGGAATTGCCGATCAACGGTCGCAACTGGATGGATCTCTCGATGCTGGCACCAGGGAGCCGGACCAATGCCGTCACGGATGCGCCGACGACTGCGGGCATCGCGGGGACGTATCAGCTGAACCTCGACGGACAGCAAGTGACGCAGAACGTCGTCGGAGCGTCGTTCGGGAACCCCCGTTACAGCCGTGACGCGATTGCAGAGTTCGAATTTGTGGCGAATCGTTTCGACGCCACACAGGGTCGCTCCAGCGGCGTGCAAGTCAACGCGATTACGAAATCGGGGACGAACACCAACGCAGGGACGTTCTCGGCGTACTTCCGAGACGATCGATTCAATGCCGCCGACTTCATCGTGAATCGCGTGCTTCCTTATTCGAACACGCAGCTCAGCGCGACGTTTGGCGGGCCGATACGCCGCGATCGAATCCACTATTTCGGCAACTACGAATACGAGCGCGAGCCGCAGACGATAACATTCAACACACCGTATCCACGTTTCAATGTCGACCTGAGTGGCACTCGGCGCGAGCACAAAGGCGGCGTGCGCGTCGATGTGCAGATGTCGCCCCAGAGGCGTCTGTCGGTCCGTTACAGCAAGTGGAATCAGATCGTGCCGTATCGGACCGCGGGTGGTGCCACGACCACCCCTTCAACGGCCGAGGGAGCGGATCGATTCCAGGATCAACTTCTTGCGACGCTCACCCAGGTGTTCGGCACGCATGCGTTGAACGAAATCAAAGCGGGATATGCGAGCTTCCGGTGGGCTCAGTACTCTCAGATCAGAAATCCAGGCTCGCTTTCGGGCGGGGCGAAAGGGCCGGGTTGGGGTGCGCCAGGGGTTCTGCTGCTCGGACTGACGATCGGAGGTAGCCAGTCAACACCGCAGGATCTCGACCAGGCGACCTACTCGATTCGTGATGACTTTACCCGTTCGTACTCGAAACGGGGTCGCCACGATCTGAAGCTGGGCGGCGAGTACATTTACCAGCACATTTATTACTACGTCTGCCGGACGTGTATCGGTGTGCTGGACGCTAACCTCGGCCCGGTTCCTGCCAACGTTCAGGATCTGTTTCCGAACCAATTCGATGTGTCAACGTGGAATCTGGCGCCGCTGTCTCCGATCTCGCGCCGCTGGCGCCAGGGCGTAGGGGATTTCGATTTCGTCAATCCTCGGCATACCTACGGCCTGTGGGCGCAGGACGATTGGTTCCTCACCTCGCGGCTGACGCTGAACCTCGGCGTCCGGTACGACATGGCGCTCAACTCGTACGAGAACGGTATCGGCCTTGGCCCGTTCCTGCCGGCTGAACGTGCCAACGATCTCAACAATCTGGCACCAAGACTTGGCTTTGCGATTAGCGTCACCGACCGCACCGTGTTGCGCGGCGGCTTCGGCAAGTTTTACGGCGAGGAGCAGAACCCCCATCCAGTCAAGGCTTTCAATCAGGCCGCGATTCCGGAACGGCTGAATGACGGGCGAGCCAACTTTGCCGCGGATCCGTGGAACGGGCCGTCTCCCACGTATGAGGAGGTGTTGGCGTCTGGCCTCCGCCGCGACATCACCACGGCGATTCCTGGCCCTGAAATGGAGGAGAAATACAGCTATCAGGGCTCAGTCGGCATGCAGCGTCAGCTCGGAGAATCGATGGCGATCGAAGCGGACTATGTGTTCACCGGCGGACGACTCGAGCAGGGCACGATTAACGCGAACCTCTCCTACAATCCAGCGACCGGAGCGAACTATCCGTTCACCGACATCAGTCGCCGACCCTATCCCACGTGGGGCTCAGTCAGCATGCGAATACCCGGTGGGTGGTCGAACTATCACGGACTGCAGACGAACTTCACGAAGCGCATGAGTCACGGGTGGCAGGCCTCCGGTACCTATACGTTGGAGGACTACAAGGATGCGAGCCCGTTGCCGGTGGTTTTCAAAGCTGAAAGCCCCTGGGCAGGATCTGGGGCACTCGTCGCCGCGCGGGACGTCGGTGGCGAATACACGCTTGCCGCGACGGCTCAGCGCCATCGGGCGGTGTTCAACAGCATCTGGCAGATGAAATACGGCTTGCAGTTAAGCGGTTTGTACTTCTTCGGTTCGGGACAACGCTATAGCACAAGCTATGGTGGGGATCTACGGAACGCATCCATCAGCGCGGCCAGGCTGCGGCCAGACGGTACGATCGCTCCACGGAACAACCTCGTTGGTGATCCTATCCATCGCGTGGATCTGCGCTTTCAGAAGCGGATTCGCCTTGGGGGGAGCCGAAACCTTGACGGTATCTTCGAGGTGTTCAATCTCTTCAACCATGAGAACTATGGCGCGTACACGACGCAGGAAAGCAACAGCCAATACGGGAAGCCCTCGCAGAACACGAACGTCGCGTACCAGCCCCGGGCGCTTCAGCTTGGATTCCGTCTTGCGTTCTGAGCAGTCGTTTGCGACGGCTCGCCAATCGCGCAAAACGGCTGCGCTGCGGCTGCGTGGCGTCGTCATTTTCATGCTCGTGGCGGGCGCGCCAGCGTATGCGCTGGTACCGCCGGTGAGCGCCCAGACCTCCACCGTGGCACGTACATCGGACGGCCACCCGAACCTCGAAGGCATTTGGCAGGCGGTGAATACCGCGGCGTGGGACGTTCAGGATCACAGCGGAAAATTCGGCGTGCCTGCCGGCCAGGGGATCGTCGAAGGTAATGAGATTCCGTATCAGCCATGGGCACTCGCGCAAAAGAAAACCAACTACGAAAAGCGCGCGTCACTTGATCCCGAGGCGAAATGTCAGATGCCTGGAGTGCCGCGGATCACGTATTTGCCCTACCCGTTCCAGATTTTTCAGTCGGGCGAATACATCGCGATTGTGTACGAGTACATCCACATCAATCGCATCATTCACCTCGACGGATCCGCGCATCCCGACCCCGAGCTCATCGAATTCTGGATGGGGGACTCACGGGGACACTGGGAGGGGAATACGCTCGTCGTCGATGTGACGAATTTCACCGACAAGACGTGGTTCGACAGGGCCGGGAACTTTCATAGCGCGAATCTCCACGTTATCGAGAGATACACGCCGACCGGGCCGGATCACCTGCAATACGAGGCGACGATCGAGGATCCGAAAGTATTCACGCGGCCCTGGAAGATCAGTTTTCCGCTGTACCGACGCCAGGACAAGAACGTCCAGCTTCTGGAGTATGAGTGTTATGCGTATGCAGAAGAGCAGCAGTAGCGGGGCGTTCTGCGTCGCTCTGGTGAGCGTCATGCTGCTGGCGGGGGCTGGTGCCTTTGGCCAGTCGGTGAGCCCCGAAAAGAGTTGCGCGGAATTGCGTGCGGATCCGGATCAGTTTCACAAGTGCGCCATCGCCAGAGCCGCGACGTTCAGTCCGCGCCGTACGTCTGACGGACATCCGGATTTGCGTGGCTTCTGGGGCCGGACGCTGAACTCGTACGACCTGGAAGACCACCCGGCGAGCTTCATGATCCGCGCGCAGAAAAGCATGGTGGTGGATCCCGCTGACGGGAAGATTCCCTACCAGGCGTGGGCCATCCCCCAGAGAAACAAGAATGCGGCCACCTATGTGGATCCGAATTCGCTGTGCCGGCTGTCGGGTGTTCCACGAACAACAGGCTACATGTCCGACCGGATTCTGCTCCACCAGTCGCCGGACTACGTCGCGTTTCTTTCAGGCGATCACGGCTATCGCATCGTGTCCATGAAGGACGTTCCCCACGTCGGCCAGGACATCCGGCTGTGGAACGGCGACGCGCGGGGTCGGTGGGACGGCAACACGCTGGTGATTGACGTCGCCAACCAGAACGGCAAGACCTGGTTCGACATCGCCGGCAATTTCGCGAGCGAGTCGGTTCACGTTACTGAGCGCCTGACGTTGATTGATGCGAATACGATCCACTATCAGGCGACAATCGACGATCCGAAGGTATTCACGCGACCATGGACGATTGCGGCCGCCCTCGTCCGCAATGCGTCCGATGACAAAGAGCTGTGGCTCGAAGAATGTTACGAAGGCGAGCAGTCGTCGAAGCGCTTGCTTTCAACTCACGGTCGCTACCCCGGCTATTCGATTGCAGTCGGTCGTTGACGCTAGGAAAGGACACGGTAATGCGCGTTCACTCACTCGTATTGATTGCCATGACATCGCTGGTCACAGCGGCTGCTCCCGCAATTGCCCACCACTCGTTTGCGGCGGAGTTCGACGCGAATCAGCCGGTGACACTCCGAGGAGTTGTCACGAAAGTGGAAAGGGTGAACCCGCACGGCTGGATCTACCTCGACGTAAAGGATTCGACCGGAAAGATTGTCAACTGGGCGATTGAAACAGCTGCGTCGAGTCAGCTTGCGAAGCGAGGCATCGGGAAGAATTTCCCTCCCATCGGGATGGAGATCATCGTGACCGGTTTCCGCGCCAGGGACGGATCGACCACCGCCAACGGAGCTACGCTGAAGAATTCAGAGGGAAAGGACCTGTTTTCCGTGGCCTCTGGAGATGCGGACGCGCCACGAAGATAGTGTTCTCAATACAGAGACGTGCCAGCACGCTGTCAGGAAGGGTCGAAGGAGCAGTTATGTGGATACGAGTTTTTCGCGTGCTCGCCTGTGTATTACTGGTAACCTCCGCGCTGCTCGCTTCACCCGCAGCGGCCCAGTCAATTAACCCATATCCATCCGGCCCCCCTCACCACGATCCGCCGGCCGACAATTTCAAGTTCCGTGACTTGAGGGTGGAACTAAAAAATAAGATGACCGGTACGTTCACGGTGGCTTCCGTCGGAGACATGTTCTGGAGGTCCCCTGTGGCGGAGCGGATGAGTCCCCAGCTCCGAGACATACTGCGCAGTGCCGACACCACGATCGGTAATCTCGAAGGAACCGAGGGTTGGCAACCCAGGGATACCGCGAAGACCCTGCAGGCCTTGGGATTCGACCTCTTGGCGCCAGGCGAAGGCCTACAGGTCCATGAGCTTCTGGGCGAATTCGGGATAAAGCTGGCCGGAGCGGGACCCAACCTCACTATGGCGCGCCGCCCGGTGTTTCAGGAGCTTCCCCAAGGTCGCGTGGCGTTTCTCGCGGCGTGTCCGGGAACGAATCTCTGCGGCAACCGCGCCACCGACGGCGTAGTCGGAGGCGCGGGCCCGAGCCCCGGCGTGAATCCGCTCGGTGTGACTGTGTGGAATACGGTTACTGCCGAACAATTCAATCAGCTGAAAGCCATACTGGACTCGGTCCTCGCCCGTCGAACCGAGCCTGACGTTGTTGTTCCGAGCGACCTGCCGCCTCCCCAGCCCCCTGGGCGTCTGATGTTGTGGGGCCAGAGGTACATGGTCTCAGCCAAGCCCGGCGAGCTTCATTACGACCTGGACCCCACCGATGAGCGGGCGCAAATTCTCGCAGTGCGCAACGCGAAAGAGGTCGCCGACTTCGCCGTGTTTCACATGCATGTTCACCACAACCGCTACTCGTTCCAGCAGTACTCCCACGATAACTATCCCCCGAACTACTTGCGGCCGTTTCTCCATAAGTTGATCGACAACGGCCTCGATATGTATTTTGGTTCCGGCAATCACTCGATGCAGGGCATCGAAATATATAAGGGCCGTCCCATCTTTTACAATCAGGGGAACCTTGGCGTCGATCTGGTGCGCCAGCCCGATTCTCCGCCCAACCCAGCCAATGTGACTCGCACCGAGGAGCGAGAACAGACGGCGGCGTATTTACAGGATGAGCCGACTTCCGTCGCTTATATGGCAAACACAACCTACAAGGACGGCCGTCTCGTAGAAGTTCGTATCTATCCTGTGGATGTGGGCGTCGGCAGGAGGCCGTGGTCGCGAGAGAACATTCCCGAGACTCCTTCGCCGGAACTGGCGCGCTCCATCCTGGAGCGGCTCCAAAAATACTCGGAGCCGTTCGGCACGAAGATCAGTATCGAGGGCAATATTGGCATCATCCGGGTCCCGCCGGAAGCGACCGTGGATGTTGGTGGCGATCTTGTCATCCCCGGGCGCCAGCCCCGAGCCAGGTGAGCGCGGCCGGTCAATTGGATCGTCAAGAGCGGTAGGCGTCGGAGCTCGCCGATCTAAGGAGGAATCAATGAACGCGGTGGCGCCACGTGCGGGAGCAATCTCCTCTGCGAGACGTGTCGCGACGGCGTTCATGCTGGCCGTCACCTGCTCGGCCACCGCCGTCGCCCAGTCGCTAGTGATCACCAACCAAGGGGCGAGGCCATTTGGCGGAAAGGTCCTCGGAGAGGCGTCAGCAGGGTCGCTCCACTGCGACCACGGCTACGTCGAGTGGCAGATTCCTCGAAATCCGCGCAGAACCCCGATCGTCATGGTTCACGCCAGCAGCACCAAGACGTGGGATACGACGTTCGATGGCCGCAACGGTTTTCGCAACATCTTTCTCGGTCGCGGCTTCCAGGTCTACATGACGGATTTGCCGCGAACGGGGCGGGCGGGCCAGGGATGTGCGACGACGACGTACACGCCGCGACCCGACAACGATCAGGCGTCATTCACGACGTGGCGACTCGGCCTGTGGCTGCCCGGCGATCCGACACCCGACTTTTACCCCGGGGTACAGTTCCCAGCGAGTCCCGCCGCGCTGAATGAGTTTCTACGCATCCAGTACCCCGAATTCAACGCGCCCGAGAACGAGCAAGTGGAGACCGATGCCCTTGCCGTGCTCCTCGACGAGATCGGTCCCGCGGTCGTCCTGACGCATTCCTCGACTGGCATCCGCGGGTGGATTACGGCCACCAAGACCGCCAAGGTCGCCGCGATTGTGTCCTATGAGCCGGGAAACGTGGTGTTCCCCGATGGCGAGGTGCCGCCACCCCTGGCCAGAATGGACGGAACCATGATGCCGGCCGGAAACGCGGTACCGATGGTCGATTTCATGAAGCTGACCAGGTTCCCGATTCAGATTGTGTGGGGCGACTACATCCCGTCGAAGGGTGAGGCGGTCAATGTCGGTCCACGCCTCACTCTGGACAATCGGCGTATCAACGTCGAACGGGCCAAGCTGATGGTCGCGGCCATCAACCGGCACGGCGGACGGGCCACGAACATCATGCTCCCCGAGAACGGGATCACCGGAAACACGCACTTCCCGATGATGGATCTCAACAACGTCCGGATCGCTGATCTCCTGTCGAGATTCCTGGCAGATCACAGGCTCGACCAGCGAAAGTGAGCGGCGCCAGTTGGGGCATAGCGCTCCGAAGGAAGCGTGCCTTGGAGGGCCCGCGTTTAGGCCGCTTTCCCTGCGCCAGGAAATCATCATTGAGGATTAGCCAACGCGACGAGTTCAAGACGCGACATCGGTTCGGCAGCCTTGACGAGGCTCAGGGCCACCTGCTGCAATGCCTGGTGGATGTCCGCGCGTGGCACCAGTTGCATCAACTTCTCATCGGTACGCGCCGATTCAGTTCATGTCGCATCGCCGGGTTGGCTCAGGCGCGACGTCTCAACCCAGGCATCAGGCGCATGGCGTTGCCGTGGCAGATCTTCGCAAGGTCTGCGTCGGGGAGCCCGAGTTGGCGCATCACCCCGAAGGTCTCCCTGACGTAGATCCCCGATTCCGGCTCGTAGGGGCAGTCGGAGGCGAAGAGCACGTGATCGACACCGAAGAAGTCGAGGCCGCACCGCGTCGGCGCCAGGGCGCCGAATTCCGCCGTGTCCGCGTAGAACATCTTGAAGTAGTCGATCGGGCGTTTTTTCAGCGATTTCAGCAATGCGAAGTAGTCCTGGTCCGACGTGCGCTTGCCGAGCTGATCCCAGCCGTGCCCGACGCGCCCTGCGACGTACGGGATGATGCCGCCCAGATGGTGCGTGACGACCGTGAGGTTCGGCCATCGATCGAACGCACCTGAGAACACCAGCCGGGCCATGGCCGTGCTGGTCTCGTAGGGCCAGCCGAGTGTCCACCAGACCTCGAACATCGACTTCTCTTCCGTTGCGTAGTCGGCGAAGCGCTCGCTGCGCGCCGGGTGCAGGAAGAGCGGGACGTTTGCCCCGTGGGCCCACTCGAACAGCGGGGCGAATGCCGGGTGGTCGAGCGGCTGGCCGGCTGCGTTCGAGTAGATCTGCAGGCCGACCGCGCCGAGATCCCGTGTGGCGCGCATCGCCTCGGCGACAGCCGCGTTGGAACTGTTCAGGGGCAGCGTCGCCAGGAACCCGACGAATCGATTGGGATGTTTTGAGACGATCTCGGCGAGGCCGTCGTTGCCGATCCGCGCCAGCTCGATGGCCCGGTCGGGGCCGCAGAAGGTCTCGATTGGCGGCGACCCCAGTGAGATGATCTGCGAGTAGTCGTCGAACTCATCCATGAGGCGGAGGCGCGCGTCTATCTCGCAGAGCGATTTGACCTGCATCGAGCGGCGGAACATGCCCTGGTCGGGCGCCCATGCCTGAAACTTCTGAAGGAAGCCTGGCGGCATGAAGTGCGTGAAGACATCGATTGTGTGCATAGGCGCCAAGATTACAAGGGAGTGGGGAGCGCGCCGCAACCCTTATAATCACAGCCGCTTCACCCCACATCTGTGTTGCTGACTCCCCCTGCTCGCCTTTGCCCCGCCCAGGCCAATCTGGGCGATCAATTCATACGTGCGCGTCATTTCATCCACATAGCGGCGGTCGGTGCGGCGCTTTGCGTGGCATCGCCCGCGGAGGCGCAGGCGCCGTTTCATCTTGAAGAGGCGACGATTTTCAACATCCGCTCTGCGTTTGCAAGCGGGCAACTCACCTGCACGCAATTGACCAAGCTCTATCTCGATCGCATCGAGGCTTACAACCTGAAGGGTCCGTCGCTTCACGCCATCATCAATGTGAATCCGAAGGCGATGGAGACGGCGGCCGGGATGGACGAGGCATACCGGGCCAACCGCGCGGGCGTGGGAACGCTTCACTGCATCCCTCTCGTGCTCAAGGACAACTTCAACACCGCCGACATGCCGACGACGGGCGGCAATGTCGGCATGAAGGAATCGCGACCCTCGGCCGACGCCTTTACCGTGGCGAAGCTGCGAAGGGCGGGTGCGCTGATCCTCGGCAAGGCGAACCTGCAGGAATTCGCGCGCGGCGGCATGTCGAGATCGAGCCTCGGCGGTCAGGTGCTCAACCCCTACGACCTCACACGCACGCCGGGCGGCTCGTCCGGTGGCACCGGCGCATCGGTCGCGGCCAACTTCGCGCTCGCGGGCACGGGCAGCGATACCGGCCAATCGATCCGCTCGCCATCGTCTGCCAACAATCTCGTCGGCGTACGCCCGACGCGCGGGCTTGTCAGCCGCCGCGGCGTCATCCCGAACAGCCAGACGCAGGACGAGGTCGGTCCCATCGCGCGCACCGTGACCGATGCGGCGCTCGTCCTCGACGTCATGGCCGGATACGACCCGGCCGATCCGATCACCGTCTTCGGGCGCGGACATCAGCCGGCGAGCTTCACGCATCTGTTGCACGCGGAAGCGCTCAAGGGTGCGCGCATTGGCGCGATGACGAATCTTTTTGGAAAGGACGAACGGCACCGTGAGGTCAACACGGCGATGGACGGCGTCATCGCCAAGATGGAGGGCCAGGGAGCCACCGTCGTTCGCTTCGAGCTTCCCGAATACGATCGGCTTCTTCCCGTCATCGCCACGGACCTCTACGAGGCGAGGACCGTCACGGAAAATTACCTGGCCGCTCTTCCACCCAACTCGCCGATCAGGAGCTACGGCGTGCTCGTGGCGGCAAAGACCTCCGCTGTGCAGAAGACGCTGGAAACCGAATATGCCATTGCCGACGGCATGAACAGCGCGGAATACAAGGACCGGATGCTGAACCGCGACAAGCTCCGCCTCGCGGTGGCGAACAAGATGGCGGAATTGAATCTCGATGCGATCCTCTACCCGCACCAGAGAATCCTGGTCGTGCCGGTAACCGCCGTCGACCAGTTGGAGCGCAACGGCCCGCTGTCCAATGGGACCGGCTTTCCGGCGGTCACCTTTCCGGCGGGATTCTCAGCAGCCACCGCCACGGCACCCTTGGGCGTTCCGATAGGGGCCGAGCTGCTCGGCCTCGACTTCACCGAAGACAAGCTTCTCTCCTACGCCTACGCGCTGGAACAGGCGGCCAACCCCCGCAAATCACCACGGAGCACGCCTCCTCTGTCGGGCGAACCGTAACACCGCCCTTTCGCGCGGACAATTGCGCCGAACACCAGGAAAAACTGGGGACGTCGCAGCTGACCGTTTGGTGGGCGCAAAGAAGATCGAAGAGCTTACACGATCATGGCACCTCCCGCAGCGGGCCCTGCGGCCAGAGAGGCGTCGTAACAGTTCCACACCAGGACGCTGTAGTTGATCGGGGCGTGGTCGGCGAGAAAGCCGACCAGCGGCAGCTCGAGGCCTTCGCCGCCGCCCACAACCTGGCGAACAGTCATCGCTTCGCGAGTCGAAATCATGTTGGCCGCTGGATCCAGCATGGCCTCCAGCCTCTTTGTCAGGTTGCGGTGCAGGTAACCGGCGCCGTCGATGAACTGCAGGTGTCCGACGTGGCCGAACAGGAAGCCGAGCGGCAGGTTCGGCACGATGTCGGAGTCGTTTCGGAAACGATAGATCGGTACGCCAATCGCTTTGCCGAATGCCTGGTCGCCCACTCGTGGCGACCCGAAGGTGTAGCCGCCCTGCAGCCGGAACGACGCATCCGCTGACAAGCGACTCGCCGCGAGCGTCGCAAGTGCGGCACCAAGGCTATGCCCCGTCACCCACAGCGGTCGCTGCTTACGAGCCTGCTCCGCCCGCAGGTGGCGCTCGATCTTCGTCCACACCTCACCCAGCGCTGCATTGAAGCCGGCGTGGACCAGATGACCGGCCGGATCGGGAACCGGCAGGAACTGCACGTCGACGACGAAGTCGAGCACCGATGACCAGAAGTCGTCCACCTGTGTTCCGCGGAACGTCAGGACGATTGCGTCAGGCAGCGAGGCAACGTAGGCCTGCGTGCTGTGGACTCCGTGGAAATGCATGACCGCCGCGGCCATGCCAGCCGTCGTGAAGGCGGACTCGACCGCGGCGGGCGCCGAATACGCCAGGAGGGCGACGTCGGCCATCCACCAGGCGTTGCGCAGGTTCAGCGCGGTGTCGAGCGGTTGGAGGGGATGCTCGCGCACCGACTCGAAGAACGTGTACGGTTCTCTGACGTTGGCCGGCGGGTTGAGCGCCCGCGGCGTCTGGCGCGGCAGCGGCTTGTGCATGGTGCGAAAGATATCCGATCCGTTCGTCTGTTCGTGAAGGGCCACTTACCGTTGCTGCTCGCTGCCGAACTCCGGCCCGTCCAGCTGGCGCACTTCGCACTCGATGTCCCACTCGTCCCCGTGGACATCTAGGAAGCGCCGGGTGAGCTCGATCGCCTCCTCCTTCGACTTCGCCTCGAGGATCGCATAGCCACCGATCACTTCCTTTGTCTCTACGAACGGCCCATCGAACATCGACAGTTTGCCGCGGCGCAGCCGCACGCGCACCCCTTCTGAGGTCGGACGGAGCCCGGCGGTGCTTATCAGCCGGCCGGTGCGGGTCAACTCCTCAATTAGCTTGCCCATGTCGCTCATGAGCTTCTCGCTCGGCACTTGGCCGGTGTTCTCTTCGATCCGGATCATCGATATGAATCGCATGTCATCGTCTCCTTGGTCGTCGCACGGTGGCGCGTGGGTGCTGGACGATTGCATCGCTCGGCCCCTCGCTACTTCCTAGTCGAGGGAAGGTCGGGCGGATCGACACAGCGCGTCATCCGCGTGCCGAGAAACTGCGTTTCGCGCTTCGTTGGCGCTCAGGCGATGAGGACGCTGCTCGGGGGTGGGAGGGCGTAGGCCTGGCGCGACCAGCTGCGGCCCGTGTCGCCTGATAGGTAGAGGTTGCCGTTCCGATCGGCGATCGCGACTGCCGAGCCGTACGTGGCGATACAACCGGTGTCGGCAATGCCGTCGATCCATTTGGGCAGGCCGCCGGCTATGGCGACCAGAGGACCGTGTCCATCGACCCGTCGTCGGTAGATCGCGCCCTGGGCCGCGAAGTGGTCTAACGATGCGGACACGAGGACGTCGTCGCCCGCAAACGCGACTGCGGAGCAGTACGAGGCATGCAGGCCCTCTCGTTCGACGTCCCATGTCAGCCCACCGTCGCGGCTGGTGCAGAGCCCGATCGCGGCGGCGGCCATCACGACGCCTGGACGGTTCGGGTGCGCGCGAACCTCGTGGACGTCGCTGTCGACGTCGATGGTGGGCTGCCACGTTGCGCCGCCGTCCGTCGACCGGGGGATTCCGCCGACGTGGACGTTGGCGAGAAGCACCGCGCCGTCAGGGGTGGCGGTTATCGAGCGGATCCCGAGCGGCGGTCCGACGCGCTGACCGTTAATGACTGCAGAGCCTGCGTACCATGTTTCGCGCCCGGCCACCGCGTCGAAGCCGCGGAGTTGCTCGGGTGCTCCCTCGGCGTCGACGCGCAGAACGCGTGCATCATCAGTCCCGACGTAGATGACGTCGCCCACCGCCACGCAGCACGCGAGATCGAACTCCGTGGTCGCGATCGTGCTCCACACGCCGTCGGGAGCGCGCCGACGAAGCAAGCGTCCGTTGACGATGGCGAGCGCGCCGCCATACCCGTCTGGTGCGAGCGCTCTGACCGACTGATGGGCGAGCTCTTGGCCGGGAGTCTCGCCGCCGACGACGAACAGCCCGTCGCGCCAAGTAGCCACAAGCACTGTTGGAGTTGTCACGACGGCATGCTCTCAACAAGATGCGCGCCGCCGCAAGGATTGGGATTCGACCTCACCGCGGCACTCCTTCGCACCCATGCCCTGGTGTCTTGCGACAAATCCCGGCCGTTCACCGGCCGCGCATCTATCCCGATTGGTGGGCGCACTTCGAGTTCACCCGCATAGACATTACGCCAACGATCCTCCCCAAAGAGATCGAGGATCTGATGAACCTGAAACCGCTCATTCTCGCCTTGACAGCTATATTCAACGGCCGTATACAGTCCAGCCAGGGCTTCAGTCGCTTCGCACCCACTAGCGGTGCGGCATTGACGTGGCCCCTCTGGTCGCTTGTTTCGGGGCGAGATCGCCCTGAGTGCAATCGTTCCTCTCTAATTGAAACCTCGATCTGTGAGAAGGGGATCACTAATGCGTCACCACGTTCTCGGGGTAATCGTCACTGCCATGTTCCTTGCGCTGCCGATGGTCGCGACCGCTCAGGAAGCGACGATGACAGGCACCGTCACCGACAGCACCGGCGGAGTGCTGCCGGGCGTAACTGTCACGGCGACTCATGATGATTCTGGTAATACCTTCGTTGCGATTACCGACGGCGCGGGCACCTTCCGCATGCCGCTGCGTATCGGACGCTACACCCTCACGGCCGAGCTCGGCGGGTTCGCCACCGTCACGCGGACGGGTATGCAGGCGCAGGTGGGACAACAGCTGGCGGTGAACCTGCAGATGGCGCCCTCAACGGTGCAGGAAACGGTCACGGTGACTGGCGAGGCGCCCCTCATCGACGTCGTCTCGTCAACGGTGAGCGGGAATATCGATCAGCGTCAGGTGCAGGACCTTCCGCTGAATGGGCGCAACTGGCTCGACCTGACATTGCTCGCACCGGGAAGCCGGTCGAATGCGGGCGGCGAGTCGCCGATCCCCCGCGCACAGGTCGCTTTTCAGATCAATATGGATGGTCAGCAGGTCAGCAACAGCGTCACGAGTACGACCCAGCCGCGCTACAGCCGCGACTCGATCGCCGAGTTCGAGTTCGTCTCCAACCGGTTCGACGCGACGCAGGGCCGGTCGATGGGTGTGGTGGTAAATGCCGTCAGCAAGTCCGGCACGAACCGCCCGGCGGGCACGTTCTCCGGATATTTCAGGGACGCCAAGCTCAACGCCAAGGATTACGTCCTGAATCGTACCCCGCCGTACTCGAACCAGCAGTTCTCCGGGACATACGGTGGGCCGATCAGAAGGGACCGGATTCACATCTTCGCGAACTACGAATATGAACGCGAGCCGCAGGTCTACGTCTACGACAGCCCGGCCTTTCCGAAGTTCAACATGGACCTGGAGGGCACGCGAACGCAGTACACGGGGGGCGTGAAGGCGGACTTCCAGTTCACCAACCGGACGCGGATGTCGACGCGCTTCACCGACTACCATCAGTACATTCCTGGCAGCGGCGGCGGGGCTACCACGCATGTGTCCGGGGCCACCGAGGCGGACCGGAGAACCCGACAGCTCTGGAACCAGTTCACGCAGGTGCTCGGCAGCAACACCGTCAACGAGCTCAAGGGCGGCTACTTCGACTACAACTGGGGCTTCACGTCGCTCACCAAGTACAAGGGCGGTGCGTTCCCCAATTGTCCGCTGCAGAAACCCGAGGGAGTTCGCTGCGGATCGACGCGGTATCAGGTGCGTGGCTATACCATCGGCACCGCCACGAACCAGCCGCAGTACATCGGACAGGACAGCGTGCAGGTGCGCGATGATTTCACGTTCGCGTACAACGCCGCCGGACGCCACGACGTGCGGATGGGCGGCGAGTACCTGCACCACGCCTTCGATTTCCAGTGGTGCAGCTTCTGCAACGGGAATCTCGATGCCACGCGGGGAGCCGCCCCGTCGGCGGACGCGTTGTACGCGATGTTCCCGGTGTGGAACGACGCCTCGACCTGGAATCCGCTGCCGTTGAGCGCGAGCTCGATTCGCTATCGGCAGTCGGTGGGCGATTTCCACCTGCAGAACAAACGGAACGCGTTTGCCTCGTGGTGGCAGGACGACTGGAAAGTGACCTCGCGGCTGACATTGAACCTGGGAGTCCGCTGGGACGCGGATCTCGGCATCATGGGCGAGAGAATCGCGATCCTGCCGTGGCGATCGGGAAAGGTACCCTATGAGTGGGACCACGTCGCCCCGCGCCTGGGCTTTGCCTACCGCCTCAACGACCTTACGGTGCTGCATGGTGGCTACGGCAAGTACTACACGCAGCTGGAAAACGACGCGTCGCACCAGTCGAATCTCAACGCACAGACGATCATCCCGGAGGCGACCTACGATAATCGGGTCGACTTTGCGGTGAACCCGTTCAACGGACCGCTGCCGACGTTCGCGCAGGCGCAGGCGAGGCTCTGCTCCGCCGCCCTGACGCCAAGCTGCGTGCGCCGCGAGATCAGCTCGGAGATCCCGTCGCCGGATCACAAGCTCACCTACAGCCACCAGGCGTCGCTTGGCATGCAGCGTCAGATCGGCACCGACCTCGCGGTTGAAGCGAACTACGTCTTCACCGGCCAGCGTAGGGAAGAGACCACGGTCAATATGAACCTGACGTACGACCCGGCCACGGGCGATAACATCCCGTTCAGCATCATCGCCTCGCGACCCTATCCTGATTGGGGCTTCGTCAACGGCGAGTTCATGCGCGGGTGGAGTAACTATCGGGGCCTGGAGACGTCGCTCACCAAGCGGTTCAGTCACAAGTGGCAGATGGCCGCCACCTACACGCTGGGATCCCTCTGGGATTCAACTGGCGATCCCTGCCAGATCGTGCGGACCGCCGACGGCTCGCCGCGCTGTGACGAGATCCCGTTCAAGCTGAAGCAGGATGTGGGAAGCGAATACACCCACGCGACGACCGACCAGCGTCACCGTGCGGTACTCAATGGCATCTGGGAAGTCGCCGGCGGTTTCCAGGTGAGCGGCCTCTACTTCTACGGTTCCGGCATGCGTACGTCGGTCACATGCTCGTGCCCGGCGCGTGACACAGGCTCGGGCGGCGGCACGCGCCGGCTGACCGACCCGGTGCTCATAGCCCGGTACGGGGAATTCCTACCGCGCAACAACTTCGTCGGCGATCCGCTTCATCGAGTGGACATGCGATTCCAGAAGCGGTTTCCCCTCGGCGGCAACCGTACAATCGACGGCATGTTGGAGCTCTTCAACGTCTTGAACCACAAGAACTACGGTTCGTATACGACAGCGGCCGACAACGCGGCGTTCGGGCAGCCTGTCTACAACAACAATGTCGCCTATGCGTCACGCGCAGCGCAGCTCGGCTTCCGCTTCGCCTTTTAGACTCTCGTGATGGCGGGTCCGAAAGGACCCGCCGTCACACGGTCGCACCAGCCGCTCGCAGCATGTCGACGTGCGGTTAACCGCTACAAAACGTCGGTGGGCGGTGTGAGGCGTTATCTAGTAGGGGTAACCTCGAAGCCTTCGCGTCTTGGGCTTCCACTCAGGTAGGGAAGCGTATTCATCACCAATTGGCATCTTGACCTTCGGCAGACTCTGGGCGTCGAGTACCGCGTCCTCCGGGATGACATCGTTTATGTAGAGCAGATAGGCAGTCAGTGCGTACACTTCATCGGCGGTCAGCGTCCCCTCTCTATTGAGAGGCATCGCGCGATTGATGTAATCCCATACCGTCGTCGCGAACGGCGACCGGATCGGCAGTATTCGCCCCCGTTCCCAGGTGTCAGTCTTTGGGTCAGCTGTGCCTTTCAAACTGGGAGCTCTGCCCTCCCTCCCCATCTTCCCGTGGCATGCCGCGCATCCCTTCTCCACATAGAGCTCCGCGCCGTCCTTGGCGGTTCCGCGCCCCGGCGGGAGTTCCGCTCCGTCAGGACCGATGGAGATATCCCAGGCACGGATTTCCTCTGCGCTCGGCACGCGTCCCACACCATACGTGGACGACTGCGCCAACACGGACGCTTCCAGGAGCAGTCCCCCGAGAAGCAGCGCACACGCGAGAAACCTATGCGTGCCCATTGAGCACGCTCCCATCGCTGGCGATCCGCCACGGCTGAATGGTGTTGTCCAGCCCGGGCACCTCGCCCAGGGGCACGTTGAAGAACTTGGCGACCTGGGCTCGCGTCGGTTGCACCGCTCCGAGTTCGTCCGTGCAGCGCGAAAGCAGGACGGTCTCTTTTCCGTCCCAGTTCCAGGGGCAACCGAACCTCGTATGCGCCATCCGCTGAGCGGTTCCCTTGATCTGGGCGTCCATCCAGTGCTTGCCGTCGTCCGTGGAGACCTCCACCCTGCGGATAGCTCCGCCACCTGACCAGGCCAGGCCGCTGATCTCGTAGAAACCTTTGCCGGGCAGCTGTTGTCCGGCGGACGGGTACGTGATGACCGATTTCGGTCCGACCTGATAACCCAACGCGGTCTCCTTCTCGTCCTGACGAAGGTGGCCGTAGTCGTTGTAGTTCATGTAGTACCGGTCCACGAGCTTGATTCGCCGCACATACTTCGTTGAGAAGATGCCTTCGAAGCCGGGAACCAGCAGCCGGAGCGGAAAACCCTGCTGGGGCCGCACCGGCTCGCCGTTCATGCCATAGGCCACGATCACGTCGTCCAGGGCCTTGGCGACCGGCATGCTTGACGCGCCCTTCACTTCCTCAGCCCCTTCCGCAACGAACCAGGATGCTCCGCCTTTCACGCCGCACTCTTTGAGCAGCGTAGACAGGAGGACTCCGGTCCATTCGGCGCAGCTGGTCATTCCGTGCGATTCCTGAACGTTCTTGGCCCTGGGCGTCGACCGGTTCCCCGCGCACTCGATGAAATGAAGGCGCGTGACGGAAGGCAGGCGCTTCAAGTCCTCCATCGTAAAAGTCAGAGGACGGTCCACCATGCCATGGATCATGAGGCGGTGCTCTTGGGGATCGATGTCCGGCAGGAAGGAGCCACGCGTCGTCGCCACGTAATGGAGCGAGGATGGCGTGATCACGCCCACCGAATCCTGAAGCGGGGTCGCCACATGAAAAACGAGCCCGAAGGAATCGGGCGAAGGCCTGCCGCCGTGGGGTATGCGTACCGAGGTCACGAAACGTGAGCGGTCGCCGTAAGCGATCAGCTCCTTGCTGCCCTTGATCATCGCTCCGGATGCTCGTGTTTGGCCTCCGGATGCTGGCGTTTGGCCGCTCGCGGGCGCTACTGCTCCCAAGGTCAAACCACCGGCCAACGCGGCGCCGCCTTTTAGGAATTCCCTTCGATCAGGTCGTTTCGAACCCATCGGTCTCTCCTTCGAAGATGAGGCTACCTGGAAATCGCTTCCCGCCGGGTCGAAAGTATACGCTGATCTCGGGGTCCAATCGAGCACTGTCCTGAGTGCCCTTGGACCTCGCTTGTCACGCTTTGCAGCATCCAGGACGTAGTCCGCCGCCGAACGCCATGGACGGGGGAGCCTCAACTTGCACCGCGCCGTCGGCCGAGAGAACCTCGTCCGCGCTCCGATTCCGCCCGCGTGACGTGCTCGATCCAGTCAGCGCGCTGTGCTACGAGCGATCGCGGGGTTGACGTAGCCGGCGGGCAGTACGTGTTGGGCATCGAT
>Ga0208185_1000104_pt1 | contig 52039 bp, 50 predicted proteins | sample EasRivMeERMLT700_FD_187532 | JGI IMG/M metagenome (GOLD analysis project Ga0208185, IMG submission 187532) | Soil microbial communities from meander-bound floodplain in the East River, Colorado, USA - East River MetaG ERMLT700 (SPAdes) (version 2) | ecosystem: Environmental > Terrestrial > Soil... | reverse complement strand
TTGCCGGGCAGGCGCGGCGCATCATCGAGATCAGGGACGGGCGGATCGTGAGCGACCCCGGCCCGAAGTTGTCCGCGCCGTCGTCCGGCCAGCGGGCGGCGCCAGACATCGGGCAGCCGCAGCATGAAGGCGGCGCGTCGCTACTAGGCGGCGCGCTCGAGGCGGCGAAGACCGCGGTGCGGGCGCTGCGCGCCAATCTGTTTCGCACGGTGCTCACGCTACTCGGCATCGTGATCGGTGTCGGCTCGGTCATCGCGATGCTCGCCATCGGCGACGGCGCCAAGCAGACCGTGCTCGATCGCATCAGCGCAATGGGCACGAACCTGCTGCTCATCCGCCCGGGCCCGCCGGTCCGCAGAGGCGTCGGCGGGACCGTCGCCTCGCTGGTGCCGGAGGACGCAGAAATGATTGCCGCGCTGCCCAACGTCCTCGCCGCCGTGCCCGAGCTCGGGGGGAGCGTCACCGTGCGCGTCGGCAATTCCGACTACCAGACCCAGGCGACCGGGACGACCGCGACGTTTCCGGTGGCCCGCAACTGGCCGGTCAGCAAGGGCGTATTTTTCTCCACCGCGGACGTAAAGAGCTATACCGCGGTGGTGGTGCTCGGCCAGACCGTAGCGGACAACCTGTTTGCGGCGGGAGTGGATCCCGTCGGCCAGTACGTCGTATTGAACAACGTGCTGTTCCAGGTGATCGGCCTGATGGCGGTGCGCGGCGCTTCGCCGCAGGGCCAGGACCAGGACGACGTGGTGCTGGTGCCGCTGACGACGGGAGGGCTCCGCCTGTTCGGGCAGCGTTTTCTGCGTAACATCACCGTGGCGGTGGACGACGTCGAGCTCATCGACGAAACGCAGGACGCCGTGACGGTGCTGCTGCAATCGCGCCACCAGGCCGTGGACTTCCAGATCCGCAACATGGCATCGATCCTGGAAACGGCCACGGAGACGCAGGATACCCTGACCATACTGCTCGGCTCGATCGCGGCCATTTCGCTGCTGGTGGGCGGCATCGGCGTGATGAACATCATGCTGGTGAGCGTGACCGAGCGCACGCGCGAGATCGGCATCCGCATGGCGACCGGCGCGCGCATGAGGAATATCCTGCAGCAGTTCCTCATCGAGGCCCTGGTCGTGTCCTTGCTCGGGGGAGCGATCGGCGTGGCGGGCGGGCTTGGCGCCGCGGCGATCGTCGGTGCGTTCGGCACGCCGGTCCAGTATTCGCCCGGTCCGGTGCTGCTCGCCTTCGGCTGCGCATTTGCGACCGGGCTCGTTTTCGGCTATATGCCGGCACGCAAGGCGGCGCGGGTGGATCCGATCGTCGCGTTGGCGACATGATGAAGCGCCTCGCATCGATGGCAGCCGTGGCGGCGCTTGGCGCCTGTTCCATTACCGGCAGTGCGCCCCAGGTACCGGCAATCGCATCCGACATGCCGGCGGCCTGGGTCGAGCGGGCGCGCTCCGATGCGGACGCGGCCGTGACGGCACCGGATTGGTGGCGAGCGTTCAGTTCGGAGGAACTATCGGCCCTGATCGCCGCTGCCGTGAATGCCAACCCCGATCTGGTGATCGCAGCCGAGCGCGTACGCCAGGCGGAAGCTCAAGTCCGGATCGCGGGTGCATCGCTGTTTCCGGAACTCAACTTCGGGGCGGGCACCTCGCGTCGCGAGACCCGCCCGGATGGAGGCAGCTGGAGCACGAGCGACGGGTCGAGCGCCGCATTCAGTGCCAGCTATGAGCTCGACCTGTGGGGACGCAACGCCGCGGGCGTGCGCGCGGCCGAGTCTTCGCTGCGCGCCAGCCGCTACGATCTCGAGACCGTGCGGCTCACGCTGGTGACGGGTGTCGCCACCGCGTATTTCCAGGTCCTGTCGCTGCGCGGGCGGCTCGCGATCCTGCGCGGCAACCTTGCGATTGCAGAGCGAGTGCTGAATGTGGTGGACGTGCGCGTGCGCAATGGCGCTGCATCCGCGCTCGATCTGTCGCGACAGCTGGCCGGGGTGCTGAGCCTGCGCGCCTCTATTCCGCCGCTTGAACTGCAGGAGCGCCAGACCCTGTACGCGCTCGCGATACTGGTCGGCAGGCCCCCCGAGGGCTTCGACGCGGCGGGTGCGAGCGTAACCGCGCTCGCGGTGCCGCACGTGGCGCCCGGGCTTCCCGCTGACCTGCTGGTGCGCCGGCCGGACCTCGCCAGCGCCGAAGCGCAGCTGGACTCGGCCAACGCCAACGTCGCTGCGGCGCGCGCAGCGCTGCTACCGGGAATCCAGCTTACGGGATCGTCGGGACTCGCGAGCAATGTGCTGCTCAATTTTCTAAACGCGCCCACTGCGACACTGGCGCTCGCCGCATCGCTCACGCAGACGATATTCGACGGCGGCCGCCTGACCGGCCAGGTCGATGTCGCAGCATCGCGCGAGCGGGAGCTGGTAGAGAATTACAGGAGGGCCATACTCGCCGCGCTGGCGGACGTCGAAAGCGCGCTGGCCTCCGGCAGCCGCACAGCGGACCAGGAAGCGCTGCAGGCGCAAGTCGTGGACCAGTCGCGGATCGCGCTGCGGCTCGCGGAAATCCGTTATCGCGAAGGCGTCGACGACTTGCTGACCGTGCTGGACGCGCAGCGCACGCTGTTCCAGGCCGAGGATCAACTCGCGCAGACCCGCCTGTCGCGGCTGCAAGCGTCGATCGGCCTGTTCAAGGCGCTCGGCGGCGGATGGAGGATGACCGAGCCGCCGGGTAAGCCTTCACAAGGTTGACGATCGCCGTATGCGCGCTAGCGTACGGAGCGTTTCGAGCAAGGCAACTAGCATCCCTCTGACGCACGCGTCGTCCGGTGCGGCAATCCCCGAGAGGGAACTTGAAATTCAACACTACGCCTGTCCAAGGATCCTGCCATGACAAATATGCTTAAAGTGATCGAAGTGATTGCCGAGTCCACCAAGAGTTGGGAGGATGCTGCGGCGATTGCGGTTGCTCGCGCGGGAAAGACGCTGAAAGGAATCAAGTCCATCTACATCAAGGATTTTCAAGCCAAGGTCGAAAACAACAAGATCGTCATGTATCGAATCAACGCAAACATCAGTTTCATGCTTGAGTAATTAGTGAACGGCCGGGCGTTGACTACGTGCGCTGGCAGACAGACGACGGCATGCAGACGCCATATCCTTGCACAGGCGAGGTTAAATCGAATCAAGGAGAACCAAGATGAGCATCGGAATGATACTTTTGATTGTGCTGGTGCTGGCGCTTGTGGGTGTGATTCCGACCTGGGGCCACAGCAGCAGCTGGGGTTATGGCCCCAGCGGCGGCATCGGATTGTTGCTGTTGATAATCGTGATCCTGGTGCTGATGGGCAAGATATAGGCAGACCATGAATACCAGACTTGCGGCAACTCTGGTGATTGCTGCCCTGCTCGCGCCCGTGGCTGGCCATGCGGCCGATGCCAAACCGGTGAAGGAAAGCAGCAGAGAGAACGTCGGCGATGTGGTGACTACCACCCGGACCAGAGTCGAGTATGCCAAGGATAAGCCCGTCAAAATTACACGCCATACGACGGGCGTGTCTTCGGTCAAGAACGAAAGCAAGGGTCAAGCCAAGCAATAGCAGGATAGAGAAGGGAAGCTCAAAGCCGTCCTGAGCTGAAGCCTCGGCGCGGGCTTTGCCCGGGAGTGTACGGTCGGACATTGGGAGGCCGCCATTCGAGCGTCCCCGGGGCGACTTCGGAGCCCCTGCAGCAGCTTGACCGTCCGACGGGCCCGGAATGCCATGACAATTCCTGCGGCCTATGTGTGCCAACGCACGGAGCAATCGGGGGAAAAGGCGAATGATCTAGTTTCCTCGCCCGTCAATACTCTCTCCTCTTGTTGCCGGGTTCCGGGCCCCGGTCATGATTGTTTCCGGGGGTTGGTTTTTCTGTGGCTGACACCCGATCGCGTGACGTGAACTGTTCCGGACGCGGCAATCTCCGAGGCAAGTCAGTCGCCCGATTGAAAGGAGTACGAAATGAACTGGGATCGCATCGAAGGCAACTGGAAGAAGGTCAAGGGCAACGTCATCGAGCAATGGGACGACCTCACCGAGGACCAGCTCGCCAGCCGGATCCGGGAATCGTATGGAATCTCGGACGACGAGGCGGAGCGCGAACTCACGGACTGGCAGCAACGCCTGACTGAGATCCGTCGCGCCGCGTGACGACGCAGGCGCGAACGGCGGCTGTCGTCCGGCCGGGGTGCGAAGTGCTCACGAATTGCGCCTGCCGTGCCCAGGCGGTGTCTCGCTCGTTAACTGCTGGATCGCCCATCAGAAGCGAAAGTTGCTGGCGCCGAAGAGTCCAATCAGTCCGATGACGATCAAATAGAGGGCGACGATGTAGTTCAACAGCCGGGGAATGACAAGAATGAGAATCCCGGCGATCAGCGATACCAGGGGAGCAAGACTCAAGGTGATATTCATGGAGCCAATCCTTTCTTCAGGGAAGGTGACGCAGGATGTGTTTCAGTCTTTCTTTGCCCATGCGCCGAATAGCATTTACGCCGAATACGATGCCCGCTCTGTACGGTTCCGCACGGAGACCGGTGGGTTCGCGGTATGTGCGACAACGCACGGAACGGCGTAACGGGCGGGACGATAATTACCCTGACGATGGATGGCTCGCGACCGGCAGAATCTGACGCGATGCCGTCGAGCGCAGACATGACGTCGACGCGGCTGTGATGTGAAGAGGGGTGCGATGAAGACCATTGGGTTTTCCGTGCTGTCGGTCTTGCTGTCGATCGCAGTCCACGGCGGGATTTCGGACACCCTGAGCGCTTCCGTGCCGCCGCTGCCCCCAACGCCGGTGCCGGCGCCAACGGACCACTACGCCGGTTCGGCGGAAAATTCTATGCGGGAGCGGGAAGCAGGCGGTCGTATTCCTTCTTGACCACTGCGTAGCACTCGCATACCCGGTGCTCCAGCTTGGGGCGGTCGAGCACGGTGATGTGGCCGCGGCTGTAGTGGATCAGCCCCGCCTTCTGCAGGTGCCCGGCGGCCTCCGTGACGCCCTCGCGGCGCACCCCCAGCATGTTGGCGATCAGCTCCTGGGTCATGGCGAGCTCGTTCGAGGACAGCCGGTCCAGGCTCAACAGCAGCCAGCGCGCGAGTTGCTGCTCCACCGAGTGGTGCCGGTTGCATACCGCGGTCTGCGCCATCTGCGTGATCAGCGCCTGCGTGTAGCGCAGCGCCAGGTGCTGCAGCTCGCCGCCCTGGTCGAACTCCCGCTTCAGCACCACCGCCTCGAGCCGGTAGGCGAAGCCGGCGCTTTGCACCACCGCGCGGCTGGGCGTGGTCTCCCCGCCCATGAACAGCGCGATGCCGACCACGCCTTCGAGTCCGGTCACCGCGATCTCCGCCGAGGCCCCGTCCTCCATGACGTAGAGCAGGGAGACGATGCTGTCGATGGGGAAGTAGACGTAGCCCAGGTGGGCGCCGGCCTCGTAGACCGCCCAGCCCAGCGGCAAGGGCACGAGTTCCAGCTCGGGCAGCAGCCGCTCGTAGTCCGCCGCGGGCAGCGCGGCCAGCAATCGGTTCTGCCGGGGGCTGAGTTTTCGTGAGACGGCGGGCGTGATGCTCATGGACGCAAGGCTCAATGGTGGACGCGACAAATTCCAAACCGCACCCCTGAACCGCGAACCCGACTCTCGATCGAGTTTCTTATCAGATGGTTATTATACCTGGATCATACATCTTCTGTACGCTAGCGCACAGAGCCGCCTGCAGCGGATGAGAATAATTGCATCTCCTCCCCCCGTGACCGCCAATTTTGCTCAGTTCCTGGCCGGATCGCGGCCGGCTGGCGGGGGTGGGGAAGCAAGCACGATAATATGGCCCGTCATGCGCAGGCTGCGGCGATTTCCGCCCGCTCTTCCGGTGCGCGGTTTCAGCGAATCTGGATCAAGGCCGGATTGATTTTCCGATCGTTGGTCAGGGGTTCTATTCAACGCGCGGCGCGCACCACCGCGAAGCGCGTGCTGCGGCAGGTGGTACGCAAGCTCTCACCAACCCAACCGGGCCTCCCGCACTCGACCTGGCGGCTCGACCGCGACGCAGGCGGAGACCTGCGGCTCGGAGGCAAGAAGCTCGAGGGGCTGCTCGAGCGCTACGGCTCTCCGGTGCATGTGGTCGACGGGGCGCGGCTCAAAGAGAACGCCGCCCGCTTCATCGCCCGCCCTCTTGGGGCCCCGCTGCGGTACTACCGGCTCACTGGCCCGACCTGCACGCTGGGCGACACGCTCTACCCGTTCGTCGAGCTGCCCGAGCTGAAGCTGGGCGACGGCCTGGCGATCATGGACTGGGGGGCCTACTTCGTTTCCTACTCCACGTGTTTCTCGTTTCCCCGGCCCGCGGTGGTGCTGGTGGAGGACGGGCGGGACCACGTGCTGCGCCGCGCCGAGACCTTCGAAGACATGGTGGCCCTCGACGGGCCGCTGGCCGGGGCGGGCTGAACATGAAAGCCTCTGCGTTCGGAGCGCTCGGCCTGCTGGCGCTGAGTTTCGCCGGTTGTGGCGACTTGGCGAAGTTGCCGTTCGAAGCGGGTGTCGGCCCCCAGCCGGCGCTGCCGCCGCCGACCTCCACGCTGCTGCCTACCCTTCACATCGCCCCGGCAAAGGGCTGGCCCGCGGGCGCAACGCCAGTGGCCGCAGCCGGCCTTTCGGTGAAGGCATTGGCGACCGGCCTCGATCACCCCCGCTGGCTCCAGGTTCTTCCCAACGGCGACGTGCTCGTCGCCGAGTCCAATGCGCCGCCCCGGCCCGAGCAAGGCAAAGGCATCAAGGGCTGGATCAAGAAATGGTTCATGACTCGCGCGGGCGCCGGCGTACCCAGCGCCAACCGCATCACGCTGCTGCGCGACGCCGATGGTGACGGCGTGGCGGAAACACGAACCGTCTTCCTGCAGGGGTTGAATTCGCCCTTCGGCATGGCGCTCGTCGGCCGCAACCTCTACGTCGCCAACACCGACGCCGTTGTGCGCTACACCTATAGCGACGGCGCAACACAGATCACCGGGCCCGGCGTAAAGGTCGCCGATCTGCCCGCAGGCCCGCTCAACCATCACTGGACCAAGAATGTCATCGCGAGCCGCGACGGTTCGCGTCTGTATGTGACGGTCGGCTCGAACAGCAATGCGGCTGAAAACGGCCTGGATAAGGAGGAGGGCCGCGCCGCCATCCTCGAAGTGGATACCCGGAGCGGAGCCCAGCGCATCTTCGCGTCCGGGCTGCGCAATCCGAACGGCCTGGCGTGGGAGCCCGCCAGCGGCGCACTGTGGACCGTGGTGAACGAACGCGACGAGCTCGGGAGCGATCTCGTTCCCGACTATCTGACTTCGGTCAAGGACGGCGGCTTCTACGGCTGGCCGTACAGCTACTTCGGCCAGCACGTGGACGGGCGCGTGCAGCCGCCGCGGCCCGATCTTGTGGCAAAGGCCATCGTGCCGGACTACGCACTGGGATCGCACGTCGCCCCGCTGGGCCTCGCCGCCGCCGAAGGCAGCGCGTTACCTGCGCCGTTTCGCAGCGGGATGTTCGTCGGCCAGCACGGCTCGTGGAACCGCAGGCCGCGCAGCGGCTACAACGTCGTCTTCGTGCCGTTCACCGGCGGCAAGCCGTCGGGCCGCCCGGTGGAGGTGCTGACCGGCTTCGTCAGCGCCGACGGCGATGCCTACGGCCGGCCGGTCGGCGTGGCGCTCGACAAGGGCGGCGCGCTGCTGGTGGCGGATGACGTGGGCAACGTCATCTGGCGTGTCAGCGCCGCGGCCCGTTGACCGCGGCCTCAACAACCGACACCCGCGTCTTTTCTGCCCCGGCTTCCCGGCCTTCTGCAAGCATTCTTAACGAGGAGAACCACCATGAGAACATGTCGATATGCAGGCACAGGGAGTGCCGGGAAGCAAGAATGATCCCGGGACGAGGCCAGTCTGTACGTTCAATGATTGACCGCCGATGCCGCTCGCGACCCGTCCGGATCGCGGTCGTTTCAAAGGGGGGGAGGACGCCGGCATGGGCCGGCGAGATTACGGGCGGATTGAATTTCCTATCGCTTATCGCTGCTCTCCCTGCGCCATCGCGCGCGCGTTGGGCACGTTGTCGGCAAACACGCTGATATCGAATCCGGGCGGCAAGCTGATCTTTTCGATTGGCAGCCTTTTCCCCACCGCGGTCGTTCTAATGGCGAGCGCGGTCAGAAACACGCAACGCCGCAGGCACTCGGTCAATTCAACAACCATCGCCGTAGAAACGCAAATCCAGGTCCAGGACTCATGAATTTGACAGTTTGAACTATCGGTGAGCAAGTACATTGAAACATCGGGGCTATCAGATAAGTCTGTACGAGCGCAATAAGATGACTGAGGTCGTGAGACTATTAGGTAAGAATCTCTGGCGCGGTGACGGAGAGCAGAATTGGTCGTATTTTAAGTGGAAGTACCATGACAATCCGTACGCGAACCAACCGCTGGCTGTAATCGCGAGTCACGAACGGTCTATCGTCGGATTCAGAGGCTATTTCGCCACCATCTGGTATCTTGGCAGCAACGATAATAGGGTAGTAATCCTGGAGCCGGCTGACACGGTGGTGCATCCTGAGCACCGGCGTAACGGACTCAGCGTGGCCATGGGAAATTTTGCGATGGATCAGTTCGCCGCGAAATGCAGTGTTTTGTTAAATACGTCCGCCGGGAAGAATGCGATCCCTGGATATCTGCGCCTGGGCTTTGTATCTCTCGGGAAGAAAGCTTACTACCGGAGGAGCAGTTTTTCTAGGGACGTCAGCGTTATATGGAGAGGTGTGCTGAAAAGACAAGAGAAAGAAGGCGACTTACCGGCAAGCAGAAGGAACGTCTTATTTGGAGAGTTCGGCGACGTCGTGGTGTCGAAGAGTCCGGGGGAGGAAGACATGTCCCGTGTGGCCTTCAGCAAAAACGAACTTCCTGCGAAGATTAGGCTATTGCAGGACCAGGTGTTCTTTCGGTGGAGGTTCGAAAACCCGAAAGCGCGGTACGTGTTCTATTTCTATAGACAGGCTGATGCGATTGTGGGATACCTTGTGATGCTAGTCTCGAACGACATGCGGCAAGGGTTCATCGTGGACTATGGACAAGAACGCGATGGAGCGATCGGAGAAATCCTGGATCACATTGCCAAAATGGCAGAATTTGAGGAGGTAAATATTTTGAACATCAGCGTGGACGATCATCTTTGGGAAACTTTCAAGTCACGAGAGTTCAAGAAGTGGGGCTTACATCGATTAGTTAAAAAGATAGTCTTTAATGAACAGCCAATTTTAGTGCGACCGGTAAAGAGACAATGCTCCGAGGATGATTGGTTTTTGGGGGACTTGGATATCCGTAACAGGGCGAACTGGGAATTCAAGCAAATCTGTCAAGATAACGTATAGGTCGCCATGGGGACCCGTCATCACTCGGGCCCATATCCTCTGTGACGTCATCGATCCTTGGGCCAACAACGAGCGACACTGTCTCCATACATCCGTTTACGTGCTACGAAGTCATTGCCGTCGATGATGGTTTGATAGATTCGTTCACAAACCTTGTTTTCCCGGCCATGCGAAGCGCGGGCATTCGTCGAGTCGTTCGGGCCCATCCTTGATGGCACGACTCAGACGTCTTGCGATAACGAGGTGACGTTGGTTCAATTTTCCGCGTGCAGCCGAATGAGCAGGGAAGGCCCGCTGCGGCTCCTCCTCCTTGGGTCGCAAATGGCCGCAGGCGGAGCGCAGCACATTCTCTTGGCACAAGCGACCTGGTTCCGAAATCAGGGATACCATGTTGCCGCAGCCTTCTTCTACGACAAAGAATGTGTCCACACTCAATGGCAGGCGCGATACGCAATAGACATCATCGACTTGAAGGGTTGGCGGGCGGGAGCGGGCATTACCAGCAACCTGCTGCGCCTCCTATGCGCAATTTACCGGCTCGTTCGGCTTATCTCTCGGGAGCGCTTCGATGCAGTCGAAACATTTACCCATCATGCCAATCTGCTTGGTTTGCCGATCGCATGGTTTTTGCGTGTGCCAAAACGCGTGGGCACTCACCATGGACGACCTCATATGGGGCCTGGGTTGGGCCGATTGCACACCTATCTGGCAAACGCCAGCGTTATGACACACCTTGTCGTAGTCTCGGAGCACTTGCGTGAAGAGGCGATAGGAATCGAGAGGATTCGACCCGAAAAAGTTAGCGTCATCGCCAATGGGATTGACGGCTATGGTTGGGATCCAGCTGTGCAATCAGCAGCACGGCGGATCCGATCCGAACTAAAGGTGCCAATATCGGGTCGTCTCGTCCTCTCCGTGGGTCGCTTGATTCCCGAGAAAGGGCACATGCATCTTATCGAAGCGATGCCGGCGGTACTCGAGCGCTTCCCCGATACGATCGTTGTAATCGCCGGCGATGGGCCACTTCGTGATGCGCTTCAGCGGCGCGCGCATGAACTTACCCTGGGAAACAATGTGCGACTTCTTGGTACACGATCGGATGTGCACTGCCTGTTAGCGGCGGCCGATTTATTCGCCTATCCATCCGTCCGAGACGGTTGTCCGCTTGCGCTTCTTGAGGCGCTGAGCATGCAGGTCCCCATTGTTGCGAGCACCTTTGAAGGTGCCAAGGGCGTTCTCGAACACGAGAAGACGGCTTTGCTGGTCCCGGCTGGGGACACGAAAGCTTTTGCTGCCGCGTTGGTGCGCGCGCTCGGATCGCCGGAGTTACGGCGAGAACTCGCCTTGGCCGGCGCAAATCTTGTCGTGCGGAAGTTCTCGATGCGGACGATGTGCCAGCGCTATGATCAGCTTTTTCGGGCTCCCTCGACTATTCCTGCTTGAAGCGAGGCACACCCCGGTAGGACTCTAGCTCGACCCGGAGCCCTTTTTTGGAGATTTCCTGGAAGGGATCTCGAGAAAATTGAAGACTCTTTATGAACTGGCAATACCTTCTGATCGGACCAGATGCCTTTAACAACAATGCGAATCCTTACCTTAAGCTACGAATTTCCACCACTGGGAGGAGGCGGTGCCAGGGTCGTTGAAGGCCTCGCCAGGGAACTGACAAGAATCGGACACGAGGTTGATATTGTCACCATGGGATTTCCGGGGCTACCAGACCATGAAGACGTGGAAGACTTCAATCTTTACTGGCTGGCGTCCGTCAGAAAACGGGCGGATATCAGCCACACGCGCGAGATGGTGCCGCATTTATTGTCTGCATACCCGCTTGTGAAGCGACTCGTGGCGACCAGGAAATACGATATCATTTGGAGATGCGTTGTCAGGAATGCAGCACGCGTGATTTGTCCCAGTGTTCACTTACAAGGGCTACTAAAGAAAGTCAGCAATTCGGCCAAGTCGGAGATCATTCCAAATGGCATGTCGGAGGATAAATTCAATCCGGTGCGCACCAAGCGTATGCGCATCCTGGTTGTGACCCGCATGTTTGAGAGAAAGGATGTTCAGTACCTGCTGAAAGCCCTGCGGGGCAGGACGCTGGACTGCGAGATCAATATTGTGGGTGATGGTCCCTACCTTGAAACCCTCAAGCGGATGGCCATGGATACACCGGCTGACATCCACTTTTGGGGCTGGCTCAATAATGAATCGGACGAGCTGAAGGAACTGTACGAGACATCCAGAATCTTCGTGTTTACTTCGCAACGGGAAAACTTTCCTGTGAATTTGCTAGAGGCGATGACAGCTGGTATGGCGATCGTGATCTCGGAAGACCCTGGTTCCGCGGAAGTAGTCGGTGACGCGGCTTTGCATGTACCGGACAACCAGCCGGAACAGTTCTTTGACACCTTGCAGCGTCTCGTGCGCGACCCGGTGCTGTGTGACGAATTGGGCAGAAAGGCCCGACGGCGTTTCGAGACGCACTTTACGTGGCCAACCATTGCACGCGAGTACCGCAAACTTTTTGAGAAAGTCCTTTGCTGAGCATGGGCCGACCGTTCCCCCGATGTACTTGAAGACGACCCAATGCTTGGGCTTCGCAGTGGTGGGTCGGCCACTTGATGTTGGATCAGGGTAGATGGCCGGCGGGGGCGGTCTTTCTTGCGCACCGGAATAATTTGTCCTGGGGAAGGCCTTCGAGCATGGCAGCGAAAGTGCGTTGATCTCGTTGCCAAGCTGGATTTCGTTGAGCTCTGCCTGGTCATCGTGGATGGTGACGCAATTGCGGAGGCCGGCCCGCAGCGGGGTTCGCTTGCCAACCGGTTGAGACGCTCGCTGACACCCGGACCGCTGCGCTTCGTTGGCTTGACGGAATCATTGTCGACCGTTCCGACCGCTGCGCTTCTGGACGGGCAAGCGGCTTCAGCGCTTGTTCGCGAGCTCGCTATCGACCTCGTTATTTGCTTCTCGCCGAGACCGGTGCCTGGAAACCTTGTTTCCGCGCCAACCTTCGGCGTCTGGCGACACTGCATTGGTGCCGGCGCCGATGGCGGCGGCGATCCGCCGTGTCTGGAGGAGATCCGTGAAGAAAGGCACATTGTCGAGATCCGTTTGCTAAGACTGACAGGCAAGGACTGCGGCGGGGAGATCTTGAAGGAAGCTGCGGTTCAGACGGTCAAAAGATCCTACCGGGCGACACTCGCGGCGGCTGTCTCCGCGGCGGCGCATCTCCCGGCTCAAGTCTGCATCGAGATCAAGAAGTTGGGTAAACCGATCTTGCCGGCACGGCGATTTGCCATTGAGCGTTGCGGCAAGCACGCACCCATGGCTCGGCGAGCCGTTTCAGCCATGGGAAAGATGCTGAAGCACAGAATTAGATGGCTAGCTCACGGTGTGTCGATGAGTGAAGAGTGGACCCTGGGCATAGTCGATAGACCAGTCGCGGGCTGCCTTGAGGACGACTTCTTGCGAGAGCCGCGCTTTATTCCGACCGACAAGGCTCACTACCTAGCCGATGGCTTCGGCTTGGTCCTAGACGGACGAAACTTCGTCTTATGCGAGCAGTTTGATTATGCGGCCGGTAGAGGCGCTATTGCGTGGCTCGAGTTGGATTCTGACGGCAGGGTTTTGGCGGGCCCTACCCAGGCGTTCAACACCACCGCCCACGCTTCCTATCCATATCTGTTCAGCCATTGCGCGCGCGTCTTTTGTTGTCCGGAAACCTGGGAGAGTGGGTCCTTGAGCCTTTGGGAAGCAGTCAATCCTCCTGCCGTTTGGCGTTGCCGCGGGAAGGTTCTTGCGGGCGTGCCGGCAGTTGATCCGGTGATTTTTCGTCACGGCGGCCTCTGGTGGCTGTTTTGCAGCCGTGAGGACGACCAACCGAACGAGAAGCTCTATGGATGGTACGCCGAAGGCTTGGCAGGCCCATGGTGGCCCCACGAGCTCAATCCACTCAAGATAGATGTCCGCTCTGCCCGTTCTGCCGGCGCTCCCTTTCTCAGCGACGGCCTGCTCTATAGGCCAGCCCAGGACTGCTCGCGAGCCTATGGGACTCGTATCTCGATAAATCGGGTAACGCAACTGTCCCCCAGTTATTTTTCCGAAGAGGTCGTAAGGGTCATCGATCCACCGCGCACGGGCCGCTTTCAGGACGGAATCCATACGATCGCTCCGTTGGGGGACGTTTGCCTCATTGATGCAAGGCGATGGCAACTTAGCCCGAGAGGACTTCGGCTGAAGATACGAAAACTGCTGGCGCCACGTTCAAGTCAAAGGCACCCAGCATTCAGGTCTTGAAACGCAGAATTCCAGATTCCGCAATAGTCGATCGGAACACGATTCCAAGCGGGATCAAGGCAAGCGAATACAAGAGAATGGCGATGGCCAGGGACTCCCAATCCTGAGCCGGCGCGGTCAGTTGAATTGCAGCGACGGCAAACGCACACCATATCGTCGGCGCTAGCGATCTCGTCAGGCCACCGTAACCGGCGGAGTTTGGCCTGCTCGCCGTCAGTACCGACGTGGTCGCTGCGGCATAAGCCATCCTGGATAGCAGTGCACCGACCGCGACCCCTATAAGCCCCAAGCCGAGGGAGAGAGCAAGCACGGACAGAGAAATGTTCAGCGTGACCGCGCCCAGACAGATCAGCGGCACGCGCCCTTGATGGCCCTCGGCAACGACACCCATGACCGAGACGTTCACGATCCCCTGTAGGACGCCGATGAAGATGAAGATTTGGGCCAATATGATGGCGGCTCCAAAATGCGGCAGCAGGGCTAATACTGCCGGCGACATCACAAGGGCCACAAACCCTGCAAGCGGCGGCAGCAGAATCGAAAAGGTCGCCAGCGAACGGTCCATGATCAGGCGTCCGGTTTGCCTGCGGTGATCTTCGCCCTTTGCTCCATAAACGTCCGTCAGGATTACGTTGCGCACGATCAGCGCGACGTGCACGCCGAGTCCGGAAAGGGAGACCGCAAAGGCGTAGAGTCCGAGAGCGGCAATGCCGGAAAAGGCCCCAACGAGCAGTTGGTCGATGGTCTGCAGGATCGTGGTCGAAATGTTGGTCAGGCTCACTGGAAACCCGATTCGAAAGACCTGTCCTGCCTGCCTCAGTGACCAACGTGGTCGCCACGGTACTTGGCGGGCGGCGATGCAGAGACTCGTTAAGGTTGCCGCGAGGAAACCTGCGAGTGCGCCGCCGAGGCCCCAGGCGAAGGCGAAGGCAACCGTGAGGGTCAGCTGGAGAACGGCGTGCAAGAACTCGAGGATAGCAAAGCGCCGAAACATGCCGACCGCCCGCACGAACGTAAGAGCATATCTCCAAAGCCGTTCCGGTATGAGCGCCACCGCGATTCCCAGAACTGTCAGCTCTGCAAGTCTCCCAAACGGCCAGAGCAAAGCGAGGGCTACGCCGGCGGTTAGCAGTCCGTAGAGGCACAGGGTGGGGCCGAGGACTATCTGCCCCCAGACCCTTTGCGCTTCCGCTACGAGTTTGCCACGCGGCGGGCCAGCCGCCGCCACCTCGACTTCCATCCCTCGGTTCAAGGTTTGGCCGACAAACCCGAAGTAGTGCAGCGCCAGCCGGAACAAGGACCATGCGCCGAAGAGCTCCGGACCGAGAAAGCTCGCAATCGCAACCCCGCGCAGCCCGAGAAGTCCCTCGACAGCGGAGCGCGAAACCGTGTATCCGACGATTCGATGCAACACTATTGCCGAGGTTCGCTGTGTTGCGAACTCGCATTTGAATTCTTTTTATCCCGATGCACTGACGCTTTACCACTGGGCCGCCAACAAGGCGGTTTCACAGGCGGTTGTCACACGGACCGATGCATTTGTGACTGGTGCGATGTCAATCCCCTACCGCACTGGCGGGCTTTGCGCTAGGCTTTTTCGAAACCACCGACAGAAGCCTGCGCCCTAACCGCCGCCCCAGGCCGTCAAGGAAGGAAGCGGCCATTCTAGAAATCCAAATGGTAAGTGGCAGAGGGTCCTCCCGGGCATAGCGGAAGTAGGGTGTCAGGCAACGTTTGCGCTTGCCGAAATAATCATCCCAATAGCGCCCAAGGCATTTCTTCATGGAAAGTCGGCCGGTCAGGGGGTCCATGCCATGGCGCTCCAGCACGTCGGTACGAAAGCGATCGGTGGCAAGACCGATAAGGTCCAACGGCAGGCAAATGAAGTCTTCGAAGGGTTTCAAGAGCAAGTAGCCGTGAGGATAGTTGCTGGCCGCTTCGGTTTTCGGTTTCTCACCCCGGGCAATCTGTAGGCACATCAAGGGCACGTTGATACCCAATTCGGTTCGATACCAAAGGTTAATGCCGAGCCGAGGGTTGATTTCCATGAGCTTGGGCTGCCCATCGCGCGGGTCGACCTTGTGTTGCACGGTAACTCCGCCCCACCAGTTAATGTGTTGAGCAAGGGCGATCGCTTTTTCGACAAAGGGTCCGTTCGGCACGGTTTCGCACGCGCTCGCCTCACTGCGGAAGACATGGCTGCAGTGCCGCCGAATGCGCACGGTCAGGGCAGAGACAACTCGCCTGTCGCGATCCAGGACCAGGTAGGAACTCTCATTCTGTTGACCGGGAATGTAGTCTTGGATCATGGGGGCGCCGTGGCGGGCCCGGGTGGTTCGGCATTTTTCGACCAGCTCGTCGGCGTCCTTGACAAGCGCCATGCCCCGGCCGCCGGTCGTGAAGCGCAGCTTGATAATCCAAGGAGGCGGCACGTTGTGGGCGATGCGCCGCACAACCTCATCGCTTTCAGCCAGGTGCGTTTCGGGAGAAGGAAAGCCCACTTTCCCGGCCGCAAGTATCGTCTGATATTTGTCCAGCGGAGTTATGACGGTGTGCAGCTCAGGGACCGGGATGACGATGCCCTGCGCCTCGAGACGTGCCTTGTTCTTCGAAAAGACATAGACCCAGGCGTCGTTGGACGGAAAGATGGTGTCGATGTTCTCCCGCGCGCAGATCTCAAGGATGCGCGCGATAAAGGCTTCCTCCAGTGCGGTGTTTTCCGGCTGGATGCGCCCCGCCATCCAGTCCGTTTCGGGATCCGGCACCCGGTAACGCCGGTCGATGAGCCGTGAATAGGCCGCATGTTCGATGGGCCAAAACCCCAAAGGCCGCCCACCTGATAGGGTGGCGACGATCCATTCCGCATAGGGCCGCAGGCAGCGCGTGATCGAATAGGCCTGAAGCGCGTGAGTGTTGGTAACCAGGAGCCTCATAAATGACCCTTTCGCCACGCGAACGCTGCTCTTGGATTCACACTTGGGGGGGGGCCGCGCCCCGATCGCCTTTCCCAGTGCTTTGACCATCATGACGCAGCCTACTGTCCGCGAACGATAAGCGAACCGAGTCTTCGCGCGACGGATCAAGAGTGGAACAATAAGAACTTCCTTAGAGTGTCTTGTACGATGCGTTGCATTAAGTCGTTCTTTATCGGGTAAGGTTAACACGACGGCGGCGTCTGAATGCCGTCTTACGGCCCGAAACGGACCTTCAGTAGGCGCCAAAAACCGCTCCCGGCGAAGAGGGGTCCGTGGGAGTGCGGCTTCAGCGGATTAGGCGGCGGCGCGCTCCCGGTTACGGCGTTCCCCTTAACCTACGTCGGATCTCCCGCCACGTCGCCTGAACGAAATAGACGATAGCAGGAAGCGGGTCGTCCCAGCGAAAGATTGCTGGCACGGCCCCAATCCTTGTGCGCAGCCACGCTCTCGCGGTTAATCGTCCCTCCCGGAAAAGTTGCCAGCACACGGCATTGTCGAGCGCCGCGTTGACCCAGTAACGGCCAACCGGATAACTTGTGATCTGCCCTACTGGCCGACCCAAGGCGTCTTGATATGCCATATCGATCACATTGACCCCACAACTTACGGCCAGGCTCACACCACCCCAGGCGCGCGGATTGAGATCGAGCAGCTTGAAAAGGCCATCCCGTTCGTCGTACTTGAATTGCGCGTTGAACACACCACGATATCGGAGTGCCGGGAGCAGTTGGTCCAGAATTTCTATCGGCGCCTTTGCCTCATTGAGGGGGATACTTACCATGCAACTGCTAACGCCGAATAGGTCGTCGCTTAACCGGACGCAGCGACGGGCAAAACGCGCACAGACGGTCCCCATGCGATCTATGAAGCCGTCAACGTAGTAGTGGTTGGTTGCAGGCCCCGGGATGTATTCCTGGAGCACAAATTCAATTCCGTGCTGCCCGGCCTCACGAATCCACATTATTGCCTCGTCCGCATTCGCCACAAGGAGTGCTTTTTTTTGGAACCGGGTACTGAAGGCGAGTGAGTTCCGCGGTTTGAGGAAAGGGTTGTAAAAACCACTGTCCCACAGCGTCCGGACATCGTCGAAGGCACCAATCGAGATTGTTCGTGGATGAGGCAGCCCGAGGCGAGGCATCATGTTCGCGAACCGGCTCTTATCCAAGCAGATATCGAGACTCTCCTGCGGAGGGATGCTGGCCGGAAATCGAGCAGCTAGAGTTCGCTCGAGGCGACCCACGGCCGCGACCCACGCGTCCGAGCAGGGAATAAGCACCATCCGCTCGACTGAAAGGCGTCCGAGAAATTCAGACAGAGAGTCTGCATTTGGATCATTTTCAAAGTCATCGTGCAGCCGACGATGCCAGCGGCAGTAGGAAACAAAGCTCGTGCCCGCCCCAACGGAAAACTGAGGTATACCGGCGCGTGCAAGGGCCCGGATAACCCCGAGTGTTGTGCGATGCGGGCTACCCAAGACCAGGACTGGGGTCCTCGATTGAGTTCTCGAAATGGTGACACCGACATCCACTGTTGGATACTCTGCGCTCCCGCTTAGCCACGTCGTCTCGGACGTAGCAGCACCAAATACACGGTCGATCCGCCCTGAATGTCGGCCTTCGGCAAAAGCGGTCGCCCGACTGTTATTGGAAATTTGTGACGCGCACTGTCATAAGCCTGTTGCTTGAACGCTTAGAAGTCAAATAGTGGAGCAACCACAAGCAGTGCGATAAGCTTTGTTTGCAGTCGGCAAAAACTTGTTCCGTCAGCTCACGTGCGCGAAAACATGACATGACCTTCCGACGCTGGAATTGAGACGCGACTCAAAGTTGAAAGGACAAGAAGAGCAGTTTCTGCGGAGGTTAAGTGTCGCTGTCGCTCCGGCTTTCATACTGGGGTCTGACTCTTCTAATGGCCTAGCGTTTGTTCGAAGCTTGGGTCGGAGGGGAATCCCCGTTATGGCAGTTGGATCCAGAAGACATTCCGCTGCTCAGACTCGCTACGCGAGCACCATTGTTCAGCCTGTGCATCATGACGGCGAAACACTACTTCTGGCGCGGCTGCAAAGGGTGGGACTGCGATTGCCTGTTAAGGGAGCAATAATTCCCTGCAGTGACGATTACGTTCTGTTCCTGTCCAGGTATAGAGACAAACTGGCGGACTATTACGAGTTCGTCCTTCCGCCAGAGAAAATCGTAGAGAAACTGGCCAGCAAGAAATATCAGTATAAGCTCGCTAAGGAAGTGGGCGTACAAACTGCGCAAACCTTCAGGGAAGTCTCCGACCTGAGAAACATTGCCTCAAAGATCAGGTATCCGTGCATTGTTAAACCAGCTTATCCACACCTCTGGAGACAGCACCAAGAGCGAACTGGCGCCAGAAACCGAGCCAAACTCCTGGTAGCGAACTCACCTGAAGAGCTAACGGAGTATGGCCCTCTAATTGCCGAAAGCGGTCTGGAGTGGATCGTGCAAGAATATATTGAGGGCGGGGACGACAGACTATACGCTCTCTACGCATATTTCGACCGAGATTCCAAGCCACTCGCTGCATTCGCTCGCGACCCGTCTGGATCGCGGTCGTTTCAAAGGGGGGGAGGACGCCGGCCTGGCCCGGCGAGATTACGGGCGGATTGAAATTCCTACCGCTTGGCAGTCGACGCGGGCCGCTGGCCCGCGTTGCTTTTTCTGACGGCTGACAGCTTGGTTAGCGCTGGTGGTCCCAAGTCAGATCCCAGCCGTTCTTCACGCAGCGTTCGAGCAGCTCGATCAGCGGGTGGGCGCGCTGCTGCAGCGAGACCCTCGGCCCTTTCTCCCGCTCCTCATCGTCGGCGCGCGGGGCGGGAGCGGGCGCTGCCGCTACCGCTTTCTTCAGCCGGTCCAGGGCAGCGGGGATGTCCTTGGCGAGGATCGCGCTGGGCACGGTGCCGCTGTGACCCATCATCTTGAGCAGCTCGAGCGCGACATCGCCGAACATCGTCATGTCACCGGCATCACTGCGGAATCGCACCAGCATGGCTCGCCTCCTTGTTCCAAGGACCGCCGCACGGCGCGCGGGTTCCCGCGCGCCATCTTATAGACTACGGTGATTGACCGCCGATGCCGCTCGCGACCCGTCCGGATCGTGGTCGTTTCAAAGGGGGGAGGACGCCGGCATGGGCATAAGGTCTGTTATGCGCAGCCCGGGAACGTTCCCGCACTTATTCCCGGCGCGCCGGCCTGGCCCGGCGAGATTACGGGCGGATTGAATTTCCTATCGCTTGATAATTCCCCTGGTGACTTCCCGAACCTCGATGATTCGCCTGATCCGGTGGTTGAGCGGTCTTTGCGCGGCCGTTGCCTTGTCGGCCGCGTCCGCGATTGCTCAGGACAACGGCGGTCGCGGTCCCTTTCCCTCGTTCAAGGAAATGGAAGCCGCCGGCGCCGTCATCGGCGAGATCCGGATAAGCAACGAGAACATTTTCGACCTCGACGATCCGAGAGAGAACAATTGGTTCTACCGGCTCGGCAACGCGATCCATGTCCCGACGCGCGTTGGGCTGCTGAGGAGCATCTTGCTGTTCCGGAGCGGCGAGCGGGTGTCGGTGCAGTTGATCGAGGAAACGGAGCGCTTGCTGCGCAACCAGGGGTATCTCTACGACGTCCGCATCCAGCCCGTCGCTTACCAAAACGGCGTCGTCGACATCGAGGTCGCGACGCGCGATTCGTGGTCCCTCGATCCGGCTATCAAGCTGGCAAGGGAAGGCGGCGTCAATTCCGGCGGCTTCGGCCTCAGGGAAAACAATCTCCTGGGCACGGGGCTGGCCATCGGCTACGCCTACGAATCCGAAGCGGACCGCAACGGGAACGAGTTCTCTATCGGGCACGGCAATGCCTTCGGCAGCAGGACCGCGGTCGAATACCAGCACACCGACTTCAACGACGGCAAACGCGATTCCTTCCGGCTCGAGCGACCCTTTTATGCGCTGGACACCCGCTGGGCGGCGGGCCTGTCGGCGACCCGGCACGGGCGGATCGACTCGATCTACGGCGGCGGGGTTGTGGTCGGGCAGTATCGCCACCAGGGCGACACCGGGGAAGTCTACGGCGGGTTCTCGCGCGGCCTCGTTGACGGGTTTGCGCAGCGGTTCTCACTGGGCATCGAGTACCGTGACGATGCCTATCGCGCAGATCCCACGGTGGTGGCACCGCCCGAACTGCCGCAGGACCAGAAGCTGGTCGCGCCCTTCGTGCGCTATGAGTTGATCGAAGACGATTACCGCAAGACCATCAACCTCGATCGGGTCCAGCGCACGGAATACCTGCGAATCGGCACCGATCTGCGCCTGCAGCTGGGGCGCGCGATGACGGGCCTGGGCTCCACCGGGGACTGGTGGCTCTACAAATTTGAAGGCAGCAATGGATTCGCCTTGAATCCGAGAAACACGGTGATTGCTTCGGCGTACGCGCGCGGGCAGTACGGCAGCAGCGGGGGCGAGCATCAATTCGTCGGCGCCAACGCGAAGTATTACTTCCGGCAGGTGAGCGGAAACGTGTTTTACGCGTCAATCCTGGCGGACGCAGTTGCCAACGGGAACGCAGCGGACCAGGTGCTGATCGGCGGCGACTCGGGCTTGCGCGGCTACCCGCATCGATACCAGAGTGGCACGCGGCGGGCGCTGATGACCGTGGAGAACCGCTATTACACGGATTGGTTTCCGCTCCGCCTGTTCCGGGTGGGCGCGGCGGTCTATGTCGATCACGGCCGCGCATGGGGCGGCGACAATCCAAACAGCGGCAACCCGGGATGGCTTACCAACATCGGCTTCGGATTGCGCATCTTCAGCGATCGCTCGGCTACCGGCCGTGTGCTGCACATCGACCTGGCGTTCCCGCTCGACTCGGACCCCGCCATCCGGTCCCCCCAGCTGCTCTTCAAGTCGCGAGCGAGCTTTTGATCGCGCCGCCCGCCGCGGGAGCCGCTAGCAGCAGTCGCAACCGGCGCCCTCGGGTAAGGCGAGCGTATCCTTGAGCCAGGCATAGGGGAGGTTTGGGAGTCATCCGGCGCATCCTCGAGCACTTGAGACAGTGGGCGCCGCTCGCCACCGAGCGCAGTCCGCCGCCGGGTCCCACCGCGAGTTGGCCGCGGCATGCCAACTTGCCACTGACCTATCACCCGGTTCCGGACATTGCCTGACCTGCAGTAAACGGTCGGGGCGCGGGGAACCGCCGATGCCGCTCGCGACTCGTCCGGATCGCGGTCGTTTCAAAGGGGGGAGGACGCCGGCCTGGCCCGGCGAGATTACGGGCGGATTGAATTTCCTATCGCTTATCGCTCTGTGAGGGACGAGGGATGGCGGGGCTTCCTTTGCGCATGCTCCGGACGGGGACCCGGCGGCGCAGAATGCTCGCTTCGGGGACGCCCATGTCGTACAAGCTGACGCTAAAGCACGAGCCTTCGTACCTGCACGTGATCGTCACCGGCCTGAACAGCTGGAAAACGTCGCGTCCTACCTCGCGGAGATCATGCGGGAGTGCATGGCCCGGAGGGTCTACCGGGTCCTGATCGAGGAGCGTCTCGAGGGGCCGCGCCTCGGCACGATGGACGTGTACCAGGTCGCGGCGGAGGGTGCCGATCGCGCGAAGGGTCTCTTCGAGGCGATTGCCTATGTCGATGCGAACGCCAAGGGCCGCTTGATGGAGTTTGCGGAGACCGTCGCGGTCAACCGCGGCCTGCCCGTGGTGGTATCCGCGTCAGTGGACGAGGCGAGGAAATGGCTGCTGGAAGGCGGCCGCGCGATGAGCGGCAACTGAGTCGTCCGCTCGATCGCGCGGAGGTAACCCGGCGCATTGCGTCCGGAGTTACCGCACGATAATCGTGATGCTGAAGTCGCCGCGCAGCAGAGACACCGAGTAGCCGCCCTTCGCCGCAGCCGTGGCCTTCTGGAATTCGGCGAGCGTCTGCACCCGGCGGCGGTTCACCGCGTAGATGATATCGGCAGCACGGAAGCCTGCTTGCCAGGCCCGGCTTGCCTCCTCCACGTCGGCGACCACGAGGCCGCCGCCCTTCAGCCGCTGATGAAGCGTGCTGCCGCGCTCGATCTCCACCACGCTCATGCCAGGCAGCTGCGGCACGGCCTTGCCTTCGACGCTCGCCGCATCCTGAGGGGGCGCGATGGTGGCTCGGACGTTGCGCGCGTCCTTTCCGCGCAGCACCCGCAGCTCGATTTCCTCGCCCACCGGCGTCAATCCCAGCCGCGCGCGCAGCTCGGCGGCCGCGCGCACTGGCCGCCCGCCGAGCGCAACGACGACGTCGCGCTCGCGCAACCCCGCCTTCTCCGCGGGCGAGCCGGCCTGGACGGCCGCAATCACCGCGCCCTCGGAGGCGTTCACGCCGAGCTTCTTGGCGATGTCGGGCGTGAGATCCACCATGTCGATGCCGAGGCGCCCGCGTCGGACTTCGCCGAAGCGCGCGATCTGGGCGAGCACCCCGCGCGCCATATTGGACGGCACCGCGAAGCCGATGCCGACGTTGCCGCCCGAGGGTCCGATGATCGCGCTGTTGATGCCGACCAGCTCGCCGCGCAGGTTGATGAGCGCGCCGCCTGAATTGCCGGGGTTGATCGAGGCGTCGGTCTGGATGAAGTCCTCGAAGCCCTCGGGCGAGAGTCCGCTCCTGCCGAGCGCGCTCACGATGCCGGAGGTGACCGTCTGCCCGATTCCGAACGGGTTGCCGATCGCGATCACGTAATCGCCGACCTGTAGCGTGTCCGAGTCGCCGATGCGGATCGCAGACAGGCCCTTGGCCTCGATCTGGAGCACGGCGATATCAGTGCCGGGATCGGTGCCGACGAGCTTCGCCGGGAGCTGGCGCCGGTCCTTGAGGGTGACCAGCACCTGCTCGGCGTTGCGGATCACGTGATGGTTGGTGATAACGTAGCCGCGCGCCGCGTCCACGATCACCCCCGAGCCCGCGGCCTGCTCCTGCTGCTGCGGCCGGTCGGGCAGGTTGAAGAAGCGGCGGAAGAACGGATCCGCGAAGAGCGGGTTCGACTCGAGGGGGGATCGCGTGATCACGGAGATGTTCACCACCGCCGGTGTCACCTCGTTAACGATCGGCGCGAGCGTTGGCAGTCCCCGCGCGTCCGTCTGCGGCTGCGCCGGGACCGGCGATGCGACCAGCAGCGTCAGTGCGGTGAAGACAAGAAATCTCAGCTCATGAGCCATGGCCTGACCCCCTCACCCTGCGCCCGCGGAGGGCGGAGCAGGTTCCAAGCGAATTATGCTTGGATGCGACCCCGGAGCGGGATGCAGCGCCGCACTAATCCGCGTGCTTACATGCGCCTTCACGGTCGCATCCCCGAAATTCGGGGCCCCTGCTCCACGTTTCGGCGCACCTCCCCCCAACTGGTGGAGAGGGGCATTTTCCATAAGTTCCCGTTACTTGAGAATCCGGAAGAGATTGTTGAAGTCATCCGACCACACGCTCAGGCCCGGGATGTCCGAGATCTCGCTCGTGAACTTTGCAATCTCCGGGCTCTCGAGCAGTGCCTTGTCGCGCGTGACGAGTACCCAATCCGTGCGGGCGAGGTCGCTTTCCTCCGCGTCGTCCGCGATCAGCGCGACGTGCAGGCCAAGCTCGCCAGCGATGCGCTTCACTACCGGGGCGAGGTCGAGAAATCGATTGGTGACGTGGAACGCGATCACGCCCCCGGGCTTGAGATGCCGGAGGTAGACCGGCAGCGCCTCGCGCGTGATGAGATGCACCGGTATCGAGTCGCTCGAGAACGCGTCGATCACGAGCACGTCGTAGTTCTGAGGCGCTTCCCGCTCCATGGAGAGCCGCGCATCGCCCAGGACATGCTCGATCTTCGCGCCGCTGTCCCTGAGGAAAGTGAACTCGCTCTCCGCGACCGTCACCACCTGCGGATTGATCTCGTAGAAGCGATAGACGTCGCCCGGTCGCCCGAACACGGCCAGCGTGCCGGTGCCGAGGCCCACCACCCCCACGCGCAGCGCGGAGCCCTCGAGGGCCTTGAGCGCGCGCGAGATGCCCGAAGTCGTGCCGTAGTACGTGGTCGGCTCGTCCTGTCGCCCCGCCGAACGGTACTGCTCGCCGTGCATGATCACCCCGTGCATGAGCCTCCGCACCGCATCCCGCTCGCCGTCGGCGCCGATATCCTTCACGCGCAGGGTGCCATAGAAATTGCGCGTCATCACGCGCGTGTCGCGGGCGAGGTAATCCATGTAGGCCCAGGCGTGGTAGCCGGTGAAGCCGACTGCCGCAAGCACCACCATCGGCACCGCCGAGTGCATGAGACGCGTAACGTAGGCGGCAATCAACAGCGTCACGACCAGCCCCGCGCCGAATTCGTAATAGGTATTGAAGAGCTTGACCGCAACGAGACCCACCGCGATGCCGCCGAGCGCGCCTCCCAGCGACACCATGAGATAGAACTGGGTGAGGTAGCGCGGGGCGGGCTTTCTCGCCGCGAGCTCGCCGTGAAAGAACATGCACATCACGGACAGCCCCACGAAGTTGAGCGGCACTGCTTCCTTGATGTCCATGATGCCGCGCTCCTCGTGCAGCGCCCACGCCATCGCGCACACGACGACGAGCAGCGGCACGAGGAAGATGTTGCGCTGGTACCATCCGCGCCCCTCGAAGCACAGGATGAACGTGACGAGGTAGAGCGTGAGCGGGAGGATCCACAGGAAGGGCACCGAGGCGATGTCGTGGGTGATGTGATTGGTCACCGCAAGCAGCATGAATGCGCCCATGCCGGATAGCAGCAGCCACGCGGCATAGTCGCCCGGCCGCGGCGACGGACCCGCTTCCGGTGCCGTTGCCGCTTCGCGCGCGCCCGTTCTCCCGCGCAGGCTGTACCAGGCGGACACGGCACACAGCGCGGCGAACGCGACGTAGGCCGCGCTCCAGCCCCAGGACTGGACCGCCGTCGTGACCCAGGGCTCGAACGCAAAGGGGTAGGACAGGAGCGCGAGGAGCGAGCCGAAATTGGACAGCGCGAACAGCCGGTACACCGTGCCCGCGGGGAAGGTGCGCGCGAACCATGCCTGCACAAGCGGGCCGGTGGTGGACAACAGGAAGTAGGGGAGGCCGATGGTGACGGCAAGCAATCCCAGGATGCGCCATGTCGGGTCTTCGTCGCCGACCGGCTTCCATCCGGCGTCCGCGATGATGGGAAGCGAGGCGAGGCTCGCGGCGAGGAGCACCACGTGCAGCACGACCTGCGTGCGCGCGGCGAGCTTGCGCGTCGTCCAGTCCGAGTAGGCGTAGCCCGCGAGCAACAGGAACTGGAAGAACACGAGGCAGGTGGTCCACACCGCGGCCGAGCCGCCGAACCACGGCAGGATCTGCTTGGCGATGATGGGCTGGACCAGGAACAGCAGGAACGCGCTCGTGAAGATCGTGACGGCGTAGAGGATCATCGGGCGGGCGGGCGCGAAAAAGCGCGTATTATACGGCGCGAACTGAACTGACTGCGATGCGTGCCACGCGTTATTTCCGCGAAGGCGGGAATCCAGTACTTTGCGTGCTTGCGTTGACCGCCGCGCTCGCATGGAGCGGCGGCGCGCTCGCGGTGTGCCCGAGCCACGAGATGGTCAACATGCTCCTGCGCTTCCAGGAGGCGCGAGACCCGGTGCGCGGCCTGCGCACGGACCTCTCGATGCGCGACGCCGAATGCGGGCGCCGGCGCCTGGTCGAGAAGCTGGAAGCGGTCGACAACCGGGTCATCGGCTACAAGGCCGGGCTCACCAACGCGAAGGTCCAGGCGCAGTTCGGCGTCACGAGCCCGGTGCGCGGCGTGCTGCTGGAGAAAATGCTCCTCGCTGACGGCGCGGACGTTGCCGCCGATTTCGGCGCCCGGCCCGTATTCGAGGCCGACCTGATGGTGGTGGTGAAGGACGCCGCGATTCACCAGGCGAAGACGCACCTCGAAGTGCTGCGCGCGCTCTCCCTTGTGATCCCGTTCATCGAGCTGCCCGACTTAATGGTGGCGGAGGGCGAGAAGCTCTCCGCGTCGCTCATCGTCTCGCTCAATGTGGGCGCTCGTCTCGGGGTGGTCGGCAAGGGCGTCCCGGCGCAGGCGACGCCCGAATTCGCCGCGGCGCTCGCCGGCATGCGCGTCGTCGTGCTGGAGCGGGGCGGCAAGGAGCTCGCGAGCGCAACGGGCGCGGCGATTCTCGACCACCCGCTCAACGCGGTGCTGTGGCTCGTGCAGGACCTGGAGCGCTCCCGCATCAAGCTCAAGCCGGGCGACATGCTGAGCCTGGGTTCATTCACGCCGCCGTTGACGCCCCGGCCGGGGCTCGCCGTCACCGTCCGCTACGAGGGATTGCCCGGCAACCCCGCCGTCTCCGTGCGCTTCAAGTGACACCGGGTCTAAGATATGTGACGAATGGTTGGCACATGAAGCGCGAAAATGCACTGGTGGTGCTCTTGGCAGCTCTCGTGCTGGCGCCCGGCTGCGCGCAGATGGCGCGGCAAGACGCGGCGACCGACCTTGGCGGCACCTCGTGGCAACTCGTGAGGTTCCAGGGCGGTGACGACCGGGTCCTGGTGCCCGACGATCGCGCGAAGTACACGATCGCTTTCGGGGCCGACGGTTCCGTGAGCGCGCGGATCGACTGCAATCGCGGCCGGGGGTCGTGGAAGTCGGACGGTCCGGGCCGGCTTGAGTTCGGCCCCATGGCCCTCACGCGCGCGATGTGCCCGCCGGGTTCGCTCCACGACCACATCGTCAGGCAATGGGGATACGTCCGGTCATACATCATCCGGGACGGGCGTCTCTACCTGTCGCTGATGGCGGACGGCGGCATCTACGAGTACGAGCGGATCAAACAACAATAGGGTCAGACTGGATTCTGTCGAAAGGGGGAGTCAGTGAATACAAAACGGTGGTTGTTGGCGAGCGTGGCGGTGTTTGTGGTGCTGGCGGTGCTGGATTTCGTCATCCATGGCGTGCTCCTGCACGGCCTGTATCAGCAGACGGCGTCGCTGTGGCGTACGCCGGCGGATATACAGCGGCTGATGTGGATTTTCTGGGCGGGCTACTTGGTATTCGCGGCCTTCTTCGTGTTCATCTATTCGCAGGGCTACGAGAAGGACAAGTCCGGAGTGGGGCAGGGGTTCCGCTTCGGCCTCTATGTGGGCGCGATGCTGTCCGTACTGCACGGCTTCGGCTGGTACGTGATTCTGCCGATTCCGCTCGCGCTCTCCGTCTACTGGTTCCTGGCGACGCTCGTGGAGTCCATCGCGATGGGAATCGCGGCAGGCCTGGTGTACCGCGCGTGACCTGAAAAAGCTACGCCGCGCGCGGGGGCCAGTAGGCGAAGCCCAGTCCGGCCTTCACGTGGTGGGCCGGCACGTAATCGACGACGGTGGCCGGCCACTGGCACGCCCCCGCCGCGCTGATCCACGACCGGAGCTCGCCGGTGCCGCCGCGCAGGGTGTCGGAGTCAAATGTGAAGAGATTCTTGAGCTGAGCGCCGCGGTTGCTCGCGATGCGCTCCAGCACCCAGCGATCGAGCGGCTCGTCGATCCAGCCCGCGCGCGGTCCCTGCGGGTCGTGCGACATGCCGCCGGAAGCGCAGATCGCCACGCGCTCGGGCCGGTCGCGCAGGATGTCCGCGATGGCAACGCCCAGGTCCCAGCAGCGCGCCGCGCTGGGCTGCGGCGGGTAATACGCGTTGATGAAGAACGGGATCACCGGGATATCGAGGGCGGGCACGAGCCTCGGATAGGGAAGCGCGAGCATGTGGGAGACCCCGCGTTCAGGGTGGGGGCCTGCCGATGGCATCGCGCCCAGGCTGGCGGCGTCGAAGCCGCGATGGAGCAGCCCCGCTCGCAGGTGCTGCGCCAGCACCGCGTGCACCGGTATGTCCACGCGCGCCGCCTCGGGCGGCGCCTTCATGTAACGCGGGGCGGACGTGCCCCAGACCTTTTCGCCGGTGTAGATGCAGAGCGCCGGGCTGTTGCGGGCGTCGAACATGTCCTCCTGGTCGTCGCCGATGAAGATCAGCGCATCCGGCCGGTAGGACTGGATCTGCGTGCCCAGCGTCGCATAAGCGCGCTGGATGCGCTCGATGTAGCCGCGGATCACCTCCATCGTCTCGAGCTTCGCCGAGGGCGGCTGCGACTCCCGCATCGCCTGTGGAATAGTCGCGTAGGCGACCGGCCATAGCTCGGCCGTGCAAAACATCGCCGGGGCGTGGGAAAAGGCAAGTCCGAGACCGAGCATGCGTGAAATCTTCCCGTTTGCCGCCCATGTTACCGGGTTCGGAAAGGCAATTCCGGAGGATCGGTCAAGTATCGCGGCGGCTCGGTCATTCCCGGCGCGACCTCGATTCGCCAGAATTCGCCTCCGTCACTCAATCACTTATTGGAGAAATGCAATGAAGGACTCGGCCGGATACGAAATCAGCGGGGCGAACGCGCAAAGCCTGGATGCCCTGGAACAAGGTCTGCATGAGCTGCGCTGCTATATCGGCGACCCGGTTGCCTCGGTGGAGCGCGCGCTTGCTGCGAGCCCGGAGCTCGTAATGGGGCACGTCCTGAAGGCGTACCTTCATCTGATGGGGACGGAACCCGGGGCGTTGCCCGTGGCGCGCGCGGCGCATGAGGCGGCACAGGCGCTTCCCGCCAACGACCGCGAGCGCCGCCACCTGCAGGCGATCAAGCTCTTGACGGAGGGACGCTGGCGGGCGGCCGGCCGGGCGCTCGAGGATCTGAGCGTGGAATATCCGCACGATGCGCTCGCGCTGCAGTGCGGCCACCAGGTTGACTTCTTCACCGGCGACTCGCGCATGCTGCGCGACCGCATCGCACGCGCATTGCCGGCGTGGGGTAAGGGTGTTACCGGCTATCACGCGGTGCTCGGAATGCGCGCGTTCGGCCTCGAGGAGACGGGCGACTATGCGCGCGCCGAAGCCGCGGGCCGGCAGAGCGTGGAACTCGAGCCCCGCGATGGCTGGGGCCAGCACGCCGTTGCGCACGTGATGGAAATGCAGGACCGCCGCCGCGAGGGCATTGCCTGGATGCGCGGCAATTCCATCGCCTGGTCGCGCGAGAGCTTCTTCGCCAGGCACAACTGGTGGCATCTGGCGCTGTTTCACCTCGGGCTGGGCGAAATCGACGAAGTCCTGGCGCTCTACGACGGCCCCGTCTACGGCGAGCCCTCGTCCGTCATCCTCGAGATGATCGACGCCTCGGCGATGCTGTGGCGGCTGCATTTGCGCGGCGTGAACGTGGGCAGCCGGTGGGAGGCGCTCGCCGACCGCTGGATCCCGGTCGCGACCGCCGGCAACTACGCGTTCAACGATGTGCACGCCATGATCGCATTCGTGGGCGCCGGGCGGGGCAAGTCCGCCGACGCAGTGCTGGAAGCCCAGCGCGCCGCGATGGGGGGCACGGGAGACAACGTGGATTTCACGCGCGAAGTGGGCTCCCCCGTCGCGCGGGCGATCAAGGCATTCGGCGACCGGGATTACGCCCGGACCGTCGAGCTGCTGCGGCCGATCCGGAGTTACTCGCACCGATATGGCGGGAGCCACGCGCAGCGCGATCTCATCGATCTCACGCTGATCGAGGCCGCGGCGCGCGCGGGCCAGAGCAATCTGGCGGCTGCGCTCCGTGCCGAGCGCGCGGACCGCAGGCACGAAAAAGGGGACGCACACCTTTTTCGCATTGTTGCGAACACGCGGACGAAAGTGTCAGTCTGAAAAAGGTGTGCGTCCCCATTAACGGTAGACGAGTACCGGGATCCGGCAGCCAGTGATGACGCGCGCGGTTACCGAGCCCACCAGCTCGCCGGTGATGCCCTTTATGCCGTGCGAGGCCATGACGATGAGATCGCACTCGGTCTGCGTCGCGAACGTGATGATCGCCTCGTGCGGCGAAGCGTGGTGCATGGAATAGGTCTCGCACGGGACCCCGATCATCCGCGCACGGTCGGCGACCACTCTCAGGTACTGGTCTGCTTCCTGCTTGGCAACGTCGGCGAGCGCGGGGGCCTTCACCTGGACCGGCGCGTATTCCTCGAAAGTGTCGGGCGGGCGCTCGACGATCACGCAGAAGCCCGTCACCTTTGCGCCAACGGCCTTCGCGAACTTGAGTCCGCTGTCCACCGCGACCTGGGAAAGCGCCGAGCCGTCGGTCGGCAGCAGGATGTGCTTGTACATAGGTCCCACCTCCTCGATAGAGTCGGCCGGGAAAGGCAATCCAGTATAGGCCCAAATGGTGGACGGTGGCACCTGTCATATCATTACGCATGGACTCGATGATCGAGCAGCTCGCGGAATACGTGGCCGGCCTGCGCTACAGGAACCTCGGCCCCGACGCCGTCCACCAGTGCAAGCGCAGGCTGATCGACACGCTCGGCTGCCTGGCCGGAGGGTTCGACGCCAGGCCCTCGGTCATCGCGCGTTCGCTCGCGCGGGGCGTCAGCGGCAATCCGTCCGCGCGCATCCTCGGCACGCAGGAGCGCTCCACGCCCGAGCTCGCCGCCTTCGCCAATGGCGTCATGATGCGCTACCTCGATTTCAACGACGCCACGTTCGGCAAGTCTGCCGGGCATCCGAGCGATGTCTTCGCTGCGGTGCTCGCCGTGGCCGATGCCTTGCGCGCGGATGGCCGCGGCGCCATCACGGCGTCGGTGCTGGCCTACGAGGTGTTCTGCAATTTTTCCGAGTCGGTGCAGCGCGAGCAGGGCTGGGACCACGTCGTGTTCGGTGTGGTCGCCTGCGCCGCCGGTGCGGGAAAGCTCCTTGGGCTTTCGCGCGCGAAGATGGGCAACGCGATCGCGCTTGCGATCATTCCCAACATGGCGCTCGAGCAGACCCGCACCGGCGAGCTGTCCATGTGGAAGGGCTGCGCCGCGGCCAACGCTGCGAGGAACGGCGTGTTCGCAGCGCGGCTCGCGCAGGAGGGCCTGACCGGTCCCGCGCAGGCGATCGACGGCAAGTGGGGTCTGTGGCACCCGCTCGGAAAGTTCCAGTGGCAGCCGTTCGGCGGGCGCGGCGTGCCTTTCCGCATCACCGGGACGCACATCAAGTACTTCCCGGCCGTGGTGCACGCGCAGACGCCGATCACGGTCGCGCTCGAGCTGCACGGCCAGGCGCGGCCGGAGGAGATCGAGGCGATTGCGATCGACACCTACTGGGTGGCGGAACGCTACGTGGATCGCGGCAACGCGCTGTGGCACCCGGGCACGCGCGAGACCGCGGATCACAGCATTCCGTACTGCGTTGTAGCAGCGATCGTTGATGGGGCGGTCACCGAGGAGACTTTTTCCGCGAAACGCATCCGCGACCCGCGCATCGCGGCGCTGCTCGAGCGCACCACGATCCGCGAGAACCCCGCATTCACCCGCGCGCATCCCGGCGAGTGGCCATGCCGTATCGAACTCACGCTGCGCGGCGGGAAGAAACGGATTGCCGAGGCGCCCTACTTCAAGGGGCACGCGCAGCGGCCGCTGTCCGACGCCGAGGTCGAGGAAAAATTCCGCTCGCTCGCGGAGCCGCTGCTCGGACGCCGCGCCGCGGATGCTGTGCTGGCGGCGGCGTGGCGGTTGGATAAGCTTGCGGACGTGGGTGACTTGCTGAAGCTGCTGAAGTTTGGCGCGCGTCGGCGGAAGTAGATCACTCCTCGCCCTTGATCCCCGACTCCTTGATCACTCTTGCCCACTTTGCGCGCTCGGCCTTGATCTGGGCGGCGAGTTGCTGCGGCGTGCTGGCGACCGCCTCCGAGCCTTCGGCCGCGATGCGGCCCGCCACGTCCGGCTGCTGCAGCGCCCGGTTGACTTCCTTGTTGAGGAACCCGACGGTCGCGCGCGGCGTCCCGGCGGGTGCGAGGAGTCCATACCACTGCGTTACCGCGAACCCCGGCACGCCCGCCTCGGCGACGGTCGGCAAGTCGGGCAGCGCCTTCATGCGGGTCGGCCCGGACACCGCCAGCGCGCGCACCCGCTGGGCCTTGACATGGGTCTGGGCACTGATGATGCCCGCGAACGTGAAGTGGATGCTGCCCGCGAAGAGGTCGGGATAGGCGGCGGCGATGCCCTTGTAGGGCACGTGCACGACCTGGATCTTCGTCATCGTGCGGAAGAGCTCCGTCATGAGGTGGATCTGGCTGCCCTGTCCGACGGACGCGAAGTTGAGCTTTCCGGGGTTCGCACGCGCGTGCGCGACGAGCTCGGATACCGACTTCACGGGGAGCGAGGGGGTCGTCATCAGCACGTAGGACTGGGCGCTCAGCTGGGAGATTGGCGCGAAGTCACCTTCCAGGTCATACGGCACCCGGAACAGCAGGGGACGGATAATCTGGCTCACGCTAAAGATGTTGAGCGTGTAGCCGTCCGGTGCCGCGACCCGTCCCAGGTCGAGCGCGATCGCGCCGCTCGCCCCCGGCCGGTTGTCCACCACGACCGTCTGTCCGAAGTTGTCGGAAAGAGCCTGTCCGATCGCCCGCCCGATCGTGTCCGGGCCGCCCCCGGCCGCGGTCGGTATGAGCAACCGGATCGGCTTCGCGGGATAGGTCTGCGCGTGTGCCTGGATGTGCACGGCGAGCACACACACCAGGGCCGCGCAAGCGCCATGCGATGGCCACATGACTTCCTCCTCTCGATCTTCTAGTTTTCCTGCTTCGGGAACTGGAGCAGCAGCGCTTCGAGACCCTTCGAGCCCGATTCGAATGCCAGCGGCGCGTCGTCCGTGGAAACGAAGACCGTGGACCACGCTGGAAACGTTCCGGCATTGATTTCCAGGTTTCCGTTCAGCACGAGGTAGTACTGGCCGCCGGTTGCGCGCGGATCGGGACCGGTGTGGCTCATGCCTGGTCCCATCCGGATCAGCGACGCACCCAGTCCGTCGCTCCCGTCCAGGTCCTGCAGCAGCGGTTCCACGCTCGCATCCTTCCGGTCCATGAGAACCGGCTCGGTGCTGAGCGTGATGCCGGCGGCGACGCCATGGCGTTTGCGCGAAGGCTTGAGCGCCTCGCGATAGCCGGGCTTGTGCAAGTAATGCGCACCGGGATCGCTCTTCGCGCGCAGGGTGAAATACGAGTAGCCCTGGGGTCCGGCGTTGATGGGGCCGTAGCCGGTGTGATGCTCCGCGAAGTGCACGGCGAGCGTGGCGGCAGGTTGCCGGCCCATGCCGCCACTGCCCGCAACGAAGACCTGGAACTGGTCGACCTCGTGAAAATGCGGCAGGATGGTTTCGCCAGCGTGCATTTCGATCAGGAACGCCTGCGGCTCGTTCCCGATTTCGCCGCCGTAGCCCGGCTTGCCGAGGAAGTCGGTGCGCCAGTGCTCTTCGCCCGTGCCCCGCGACTGGATGATCCGCCGGCCCTTGAGGACTTGCTCTCCTGCGACCGCTTGCACCATGTTCGACTCCTGTCGAGCGCCCGAAGCTACGCGCGCATCAGCCGCGCCAGCTCGGCGGCGTCCTTCATCTTCTCCAGGCTCAGCACCGCGTCGCGCAGCTTGCCGACCCGCGCCTTGGACAGAGCCTTCGATGCGAGCTTCTCGTATTTTTCCACGATCTCGGCGTCGGAGGCGAACTTCTTCTCGCTTCCACGCGCGGCTTCCACGGTGCGCTTCATGACCGCACCGTCCGTGAGATGCGCTTCGACGTGCACCTTGTGGCGGAACTTCGCGCCGAGCGCGGTGATCGCCGGGTCGTGGACGACTTCCACTTTCTCGGCGAGCTTCATGCGCGCGGGGTCCGCCACCTTGGCCTCGGTGAACTGGTCCACGAAGCAGTCGCCGTCGATGAGCCAGGTCGCGACGCAGTAAGGGAGGTTGAGCTGCGCGGAGGTGAGCCCCTGGGGCACGTACTTCCAGCCCACGTGATTCACCGTCACCTGCGAGCCGTGGACCACAATCTTCCTGACGTCCCGGGGGCCGAAGCGGCGCTCCCGCTGCATGTCGCGGATCGCATCCAGCGTGGTGTGGTTGGTGGCGACGCAGGCGTAGAACTTGAGCGCCACGCCCATCGTCTGCCAGGTCTCGCCCAGTCCGGCCGTGAGCTCCTTCAGGTTGAACTGATCCTTCGACTGCGAGAGCGTGGTGCAGAAGCCCCCGTATTCGCTCTCCAGCACGTTGACGATGCCGGTGAATCCGGCCTCCGCGAGCAGCGCGCCATAGAGCCCGCTCTGCGAGGAGCGTCCCGCGTGCATGCGCTTCACCATCGCCCCGAACTGCGCCGCCATCAGCCCGGCAGCCTGGGTTCCGGCGATGCCGAGTGCGTGCACCGTTTCGCCGGCGTCGAGCTTGAGCCCGCGCGCGGCGCCGGCCGCAGCGGAAAAGACACCGAGCGTCGCGCCCGAATGCCAGCCCGACGCGATATGCGCAGGCCCCATGCACAATCCGACTCGCGGTCCGATCTCGTAGCCGGCGACCGCGGAGGTCAGGAACTCCTTGCCGCTCATGCCGCCCCTCAGTTCAGCGATCGGAATGAGGGCCGGGAGCACCACCGCGCCCACGTGCAGCACTCCGCCGCGATGCACGTCGTCGAGCTCGAAGCCCTGCACCGAGGTGCCGTTTGCGAGCGCGGCGTGAGGGGCCGAGAGCTTCTTCTTCGTGCCCCAGACGGCGCACTCGCGCGTCGAGTCCACCTTCGAAAGCGCGTCCTGGAGGATCCGGCACCACTCGAGGTCTGCGCCGTAGAGCGCGCAGCCGAGCGCATCGAGCACGAGTAGCTTCAAGCGGTGCCGGACTTCATCCGGGATTGCGTCGTATTTCAGACCCGACACGAACTCCGCGATGCCGCGGGTGTAGGGGTTGTCCTGGGTGGCTTCGTGGCTCATTGCGCTAACCCTTCGCAGCCGTCGCGGCGCTCGCGCCGGCCATGCGGCCGAACACCGCCCCGGACACGAGCCCGGTGCCGCTCGGATAGTTGAAGTAGAAGAGGCCTCCGACCATCTCCCCGGCCGTATAGAGACCCGGAATGCGGTGGAAGTGGACGTCGAGGACCTGCCCGGTCTCCTTGTCGATGCGAAGCCCCCCGAAGGTAAAGGTGATCCCGCAGGTCGTCGCGTAGGCGTCGAAGGGGGGCGTGTCGAGCGGCTGCGCCCAGTTCGACTTGGGCGGCTCGATTCCCACCGTGCACTTGCGGTCCTTCACGGTGTGGTCGAAAGGCACGTCCTTGCGCACCGCGGCGTTGAACTCGCGCACGGTCTTCAGAAATTGCTCGGCGTTGACGCCTTCCAGCCGCGGCGCGAGCGCCTCCAGCGTCGGGGCGCTCACCTTGGTCACGAACTTGATGCGGTACTCGGAGCGCAGGAGCTTCGTGACCTTGGAATCGAACACCTGCCACGCGAACTGGCCGGGCTGCTTCAGCACTTCGCCGCCGTACTTGGCGTAGGTGAAGGAATGGAAATCCGCGCCCTCGTCCACGAAGCGCTTGCCGTCGGCGTTGATGAGAAGCCCGAAGATGTAGCTGTGCTTCTGGAACTGGTCGCCGACGTTGACGTCGCCGAACTCCGGCGCGTAGCGGTCCCAGCCCGTCGCGTGGCAGCCCGACCAGTTGCCGCAGGGCGCGGCGCCGATGTCGAGCGCCATCCGCAGGCCGTCGCCGACGTTGAAGCGCGTGCCGCGCACCTTGGCAAGCTCCCAGCCTGGCCCGAGGTAGCGCGTGCGCCATTCGGGGTTCGCCTCGAAGCCGCCGCACGCAAGCACCACGGATCTTGCACGGAACTCGACGGGCTTGTCCCCGTGCCGGGCGCGGATGCCCGCGACACGCTCGCCGTCGTAAAGAAGTGAGGCGACGCGCGTGTTGTAGAAGACCTCGATCCCGGCCTTCTTCGTCGCGGCATCGAGGCTCAGCACCAGTCCCGCGCCGCCGCCGGAGGCTTCGATCGGCATGCGCCCGAAGAACACACGCTTGCCTCCGACCAGCCCCGACTGGCGCCCGAAATTGAGATTGAAGCGCACCCCCTTCGAGCGCAGCCACGCAAGGGTGTCGAGGCTACGATTGACGAGCAGCTCCGAGAGATCAGGATCGGTGCGATAGCTGGTAAGCCGGTAGAGATCGTCGAGGTACTCCTCGCGCGTGTTGGTGCCGAAATCGCTCGTCGCGACTTCCTGATCGGTGATGTCGGTCAGGCGCCTGAGATCGTCCACCGTGCTGTAGGCGAAGCGCATCACGCCGCCGGCGAAGCGGCTGTTGCCGCCGGACTCATCCTCCGTCGCGGCCTCCAGCATGGCGACGCTCACGCCGGATTCGCGCGCGGACAGGGCCGCGCACAGGGCGGCATTGCCCTTGCCAACGACGATCACATCAAAATGTTTCATCGCGGGCATGGTAACCTAAATCCCGCGGGCCTAAGGGGAGCGGGTCGCAGTGGAAGACATCTTCATCGCCAACGAAGAGCAGCGCGCCATCCTGGCGACCGTTTCCCGTTTTGTCCACGAGGTGGTCGTGCCGCGCGCAGCGGCGCTCGACGCGGACCCCGACCCCGAGAAGAGCTTTTCCTGGGAGATCGTGGAGAAAGCGGACGCGGTCGGCATCCGCACCATGACGCTCTCGGAAAAATGGGGTGGGCTTGGCGCCGACTCCCTCACCACCGCGATGGTGATCGAGGAGCTCGGCAAGGGCGATCTCGGCGTGTCGGTGATCATGGCGCAGACGTTGAAGATCGCCCAGATCATGCAGAAGGCGTTGAACGCGGAACAGCAGGCGCGCGTCCTGCCCGGATTCGCCAGGGACCCGCGCGGAGTTCTCGCGATCGGAATCACCGAGCCCGACAACGCCTCCAATTACTTTCTTCCGCACCCGGTGCCGTTTCGCACTGGCGCCCGCAAGGCGGCAGGCGGCTGGGTCGTGAACGGCATGAAGCACTTCATCTCGAACGGGAACCGCGCGAGCCATTACCTGCTGTTTGCGCAGACCGAGCCGGGCAAGCCGATGGCGGAGGCGTCCACATGCTTCCTCGTGGAGCGGGATCGCAAGGGCTTCACCATCGGGCGCGTCCACGACAAGATGGGCGAGCGCCTCGCCAACAACGCCGAACTGATCTTCCAGGATTGCTTCATCCCGGATGAGAACGTGGTGGGCAAGGTCAACGACGGCTTCAACGTGCTGGCGGAATTCTTTCCGCAGTCGAATGCTTACGCCGGTGCTTCGGTCCTCGGCGTCGCGGGTGCCCTGCACCAGAAAGCGATCGACTGGGCGAAGGTGCGCGTGCAGGGCGGCAAACCACTCATCGAGCACGACGGCATCCGCGCGCAGATCGCGGAAATGCGCATGCTGATCGACGCCTCGCGCTCCTACATCCACCGCGCTTGCTGGCTCGCGGACCACCAGGAGCACGGCTGGGACCGGACGCTCGGCGCGCTCCCCAAAGCGATGGCTGCGCAGGCGGCGTGGAAGATTGCGGGCTGGACGATGGAAATTCACGGCGGCCACGGCTACATGAAGGAGCTCGGCGTCGAGAAGCTGGTGCGCGACGCGGCCGCCTTCCTGCACTCCGACGGTGTCAACCGCACGCTATTCCTCAAGGCCGCCAACTTCATGTTCCGGGACTGAAACTCTCCTTCCCCCTTGAGGGGGGAAGGCTGGGATGGGGGTGAATTGGACAGACGAATGGTTTGGTCATGAAAGCAATGGTCCTCAAGGGGCCCAATACCCCCTTCGTCCTGAGCAAGGTCCCTGACCCCGTCCCCGGACCTGGAGAAGCCGTCGCGCGCGTGCTGGCCTGCGGATCCGGCCTCACCATCCAGCACATCAAGGCGGGCCGGATCGCGGCCGAGTTTCCCCGCATCATCGGCCACGAGATCACGGGCGAGATCGTCGCGATCGGAGCCGGCGTGAAAGGGCTCGCGGTCGGCGACGGCGTCACGTCCTATTACTACCTCAACTGCGGGCATTGCCGCTGGTGCCTCGCCATGCTCGAGCCGCTGTGCGCGAACTCCGGCGGCAACGTCGGTCGCAACTGCGATGGCGGCTACGCCGAGTACATCAAGCTGCCCGCCCACCTCTTCATCCGGTTTCCTGAGGGACTCGACTACAAGGCGCACCCGGCCGAAATCGGCGTCGTCATGGATGCGCTCGCCACCCCCTACAAGGTGCTGAAGCGCGCGCGTGTCCGGGCCGGTGAGACCGTCGCGGTGTTTGGCGCGGGCGGAGGGGTCGGTATTCACCAGGTCATGCTCGCGAAGTGGGCGCACGCGCGGGTGATTGCCGTGGACGTCGCGCCCGGCAAGCTTGCCGCCTGCCGCAAGGCCGGCGCCGACGAAGTGGTCGATGCATCCGCCGGTCGCGTGGCGCAAGCGCTGCTCGACCTCACGAAAGGGGAGGGGGTAGACGTCGCCATCGATTATGTTTCCAGCACGTCGACGTTAGAGGCGGGCGCGCAGGCGCTCGGCCGCCGAGGGCGCCTGGTGACGCTCGGGGGTGCGGGGCAACCCTTCCGGGCTTCCGCTATGGACATGCTGCTCAAGGAGCAGGACCTGCTCGGCAGCCGCTACGTGACACGCAGCGAGATACTGGAGACGCTCGAACTGGTGGCGCGCAAAGAGGTGTGGCCGATCGTCACCGAGATCCGCCCGCTGGAGGAAGCCGAAGCGCTGCACGAGCGCCTCGAGCGAGGGCTCGTCACCGGCCGCGCCGCGCTGCTGATAAAGTAGTTATCAAAGTCCCTTCCCCTCTTGGGGGAAGGTAGGATGAGGGGATGATCATCAGGGATGAGAAGATGAACACATCAGTTAGAACTGGTTCCGCGATACTGCTTGCCATATGCGCCGCCGGCGCCTCCGCGCAAGCGTATCCGGTCAAGCCAATCCGAATCGTCGTGCCGTTCTCCGCGGGCGGCCCGGCCGACATCACGACGCGCACGATCGCGCCGCGCCTGACCGAGCTGCTCGGGCAGCCGATCGTCGTGGATAATCGCGCCGGCGCCAACGGAGTCATCGGCGCGGACAACGTCATCAAGTCCCCGCCCGACGGCTATACCCTGCTGATGGCGACCGCCAGCGTCGCCGCGATCAACATGGTGACCTACGTCAAGCCGCCGTACGACACGCTGCGCGACATGCAGCCGCTGACGCCGGTGATGACGACCTCGAGCCTGATTGTGGTCCACCCCTCGATGCCGGCGAAGACCTTGAAGGAACTGGTCGCCCTTGCCCGGGCTCGTCCCAACGAGATTGCGTTCGGCTCCGCCGGCACCGGCGGCACGCTGCATCTTGCGGTGGAGATGCTGATGAAGGACGCGAACGTGAAGATCACGCACGTTCCCTATAAGGGCGCGGCGCCCGCCGTTGCCGACGTCGTCGCCGGCCAGATCAACGGCATGTTCGTGGACCTGCCGGTGGTCTCGCCCTACGTGAGATCCGGTCGGGTGCGCGCGCTCGCCACCGCCAATCCGCAGCGCACGCAGCATTTCCCGGACATTCCGACCGCGAAGGAAGCGGGCTTCCCGACCGTCGAGATGACGAACTACTACGCGATGCTGGCCCCGGCGAAGACGCCGCGCGATATCGTGGTCAAGCTGCACGACGCGATCGTCAAGGCGGTTGCGACGCCGGCCGTGCGCGAGCGACTGCTTTCCGTCGGCGCGGATCCCCAGACGATGGGGATCGATGAATTCACGCGCTACCTGCGCGCGGACATCGCGAAGTGGGACAAGCTGGTGAAATCGGTGGGCATCCAGTTCGAGCGGTAGTCGTTCGATTTACGCCCGGAGATGGGGCTCGCCGAAGAGTTACGTTAATTCGACACGCAATCACTCCCTCCTATCCCGCATTGTCAGCTCCCGACCGCGACATAAGGCAATAAAGTAATCAGGGTTATTGCGAGTTGTTGGCCATCCGTCTGTTGAGCGGAAGGGAAGGGGTATAAACTCATCCGGTCAAGTCTTTCTGGTCAGCCCTAAGGAGGGGACGATGAACCTCGCCATGACAGGGTTGCTGCTTGTATTGGCGCTGGCCGCGGCGGGAAGTGTGAAAGCGGACGAGCAGCTGCGGCGCGAGGCGTTGAACCTGTTCGGACGCATCGAGGCTGCGCAGACCTTGCAGGTGACGTCCGAAATGGAACTCGGCCGCGCCCTGTTCTGGGACACCCGGGTATCGAGTGACGGCAAGACCTCCTGCGGCAGTTGCCATCTCGTTCGTAATTGGGGCGCTGACCCGCGTCGCTTCTCGATTGATGCGCGCGGCAAACCGACTTCGCGCCATTCGCCTACCGTGTTCAATGCCATGAGCCAACCGTTGCTGCGCTGGCTGAGCGATCGCAAGAGCGGCGCCGACCAGGCCGAAGGCTCCATGACGGGTTCGATGGGATTCCCGACAAAGCAGGCGGGGGTCGAACGCCTTGGCGAGCTCGACTATCTGCCGGCGTTCCGCGCGGCATATCCCCAGGATACGGATCCTTTGAGTGCGCGCAACTACGGACGCGCCCTTGCGGCCTACCAGGCCAGCCTGGTGACTCCCGCGCCGTTCGACCGTTTTCTGGCCGGCGACGATAGCGCGCTGAGCGACCGGCAGAAGGCCGGTCTGCGGACCTTTATCGCAAACGGCTGCGCCGGGTGCCACAACGGGACTCTCCTGGGCGGTACGGCGCTGCAGCGCTTCGGCGTGGTGAAGCAGTATTGGTCCGAAACCGGCTCCGAAAAGGTAGACGTCGGGCGCTTCGCGATAACCAAGAAAGAGGAAGACCGGTACGTGTTCCGGGTGCCGATGCTGCGCAACATCGCAAAGACCGCGCCGTATTTCCACGACGGATCGATTGATCCGCTCGACCGGGCCGTGCGGATCATGGCGAGCGTGCAGCTCGGGCGCATGCTCGACGATGCCACCGTCGCAACTATCGTCGCGTTCCTCGAGTCCCTGACGGGTGACGTGCCGGAGCACTACGCGCCGCCAGGCCAACGGCCTGAGATGTAGAACCGACTCTGGCGGACCAAGCCGGCGCAGCCTACTCGGCGTCAAGGTCGAAACGGGTGTTCAAACGCGTGGTTGGGGCCCAATTTCAACGAAGCTCCCGGCGAACCACGAGTTTGAGCCCGGACCACACGTCATCGACGGCACAGACTTTGACGTCCACGAAGCCGAGTGGAAGCGCGACTTCCCGCACGACGTCTTCCGTGATGTCGGTGTCCACCTTCGCGGCCTTCTTCGGCCACGACACCCAGACGATCGCCTCCGGATCGAGTCTCTTGCGGTAAGCGGGAAGTGCGCGCGAGAGATCGGACCTTCTTGTGGCGAAGATGTGCACAACGTTCGTGGTTCGATCAAACTTCGACACGAACTGCACGGACGCCGGTAGCGGCTCAAGGAGGTCGCGGTAGTTAGCCGGCGCGCCGGCCGCGAAGACCTTCAATCCTTTCTGGATGCCGAGTTTCCCCGCCAGGGGTGTGCCCGAGTAGCCAGCCACGTGCGGAGCGCCTATGCGGGCGAACCTCAGTCCGGGACGGGCCATTGCGGATTCCAGGCTATTTCCCACAGGTGACCGTTGGGGTCCTGGAAATAGCCTGCGTAGCCACCCCAGAAAGTATTTTGAGCAGGCTTTACGATCGCCGCGCCTGCACGCTTCGCCTGCGCCATCACCTGATCCACTTCGGCCCTGGAAGCAACGTTATGGCCGATGCTGAACCGTGGGGTGCCTGACTCTTCCAGCGGCAGCCCCGAGTCCTTGGCCAGGCTCTTGCGCGGGTAGAGCCCGAGTTTGAGATTTGCCTGCAGGTCGAAAAAGACAACCGCCCCGTACTCGAATTCCGTGCCGATGATTCCCTTCGTCGCGAGACCAAGCCCATCGCGATAGAAGCGCACGGATTTCTCCAGATCATCAACGGCGAGCGTAAGTAGGCTGATTCGCGGCTTCATAACCGACGCACGCTGCGCACGGCTCTAAATGCGCGCCAGGCAAGCTTCCAGGCGCCCGCTCAAGCGCGTTGTTACACAGATCAATGATACGTTCCAGAAAGTCCTTTGAGCTTCTGAGGATCGTCGACCTTGACAGCGGTTCCAATGACATACGCCGCGGCCCAGGAAAATGCGGTGAGCCTGCGACCGCCCTTCGCGTTTACAACTGCATTCGCGCCCATTTTCCTGGCCTCGGCGGCGAGCAAGGGATAGAGCGTCACCACGCTGTCGTAGCCGGCTTGCGCATCAGCTTGCACTGTCCCGATTACCTTGTACTCAATTCCCTCGGGCATTGCTGCTTGCGAAATGAAAACCGGGCCCTCCCACGCCGATCCAGTTGGGCCGATGGGGGTTGATGTGGATGTCGATGTGGATGTCGATGTGGATGTCGTCGAGCACGCATTTAGCGCAAAAAGAATGGCAACCACAACTACGGCATTACTTGGGTTCATTGACAACTCCTTACGATTAGAGAGGCTTAACGCCGCGCTTGAGCCGCGGCCGACGAGCGCAGCGACGAGGGAACCGCGAGCGGCACGCTCGCGGCCATCGGCTCGAAGCGCTGGTTAGGCGTCGACATGTTATGAGGCTGGCGATTTCGAAGCGCGCGGGAATGCCGCTCGGAATCTCCTGAAAACAAGCCAGTTCGCAGCGACGGCGGCTACAACCATCAGGCCCGCCAGTAGACCCATTGCGGTGAACGCCTCACCGAAGTGTCCCGCTGCGCCCGGGGCCGTGGCACCCATCCCGGGAAGCGCTGCCGGAATCGCGATTAGCGCTGCCAAAAGAGCCAATGGTGCTACGGAGAGAGCTCCCCACCGCAATCGCGTTCTTATCGGAACCCAGGATGACACCAGAATCAGAAGAGTGCCGCCAAGGTAGATAAACCCCAGGACAAGACTCGTGAAGATCACTATCAAGATGATGACAATGACGGGAGGTTCGTCCATGGCGTCTCCGACGCCTAACGTTTGCGATGAGCCGCGCTCAGGAGCGACGGCAGCACGCAAGCTGCAAACGCGTCGGCCTTGATCGCATAGTTAGATTTTGTTTCCATTGGGCACTGTCTTGGTGAGTGATGTTATGGTTGGACGACCACCTCGTACTCCTCCGGCGCGCTGACGACTTGTGTGCTCGCTGCTCTGAGCCGTTTAGGAGCCGCAGCGGTGCCGTGCATATTCGCTTCGGTGTCCCAAAGCGTGATGCCGATGAGCTTGCCACTGTTCCTGTTGACGAGCAGGTAAGCCCCTTTGAAGCCGTCGACGTCTTTGAATCCGGAGACAACCACTTCTCGGAAATGCCGAATACCATCATCCACCTTTTCTGGGACTTCACTGGTTATCCTGACTCGCGCAAACAACTGTTCCCCCTTTCTCCGAATGAGCTGCCTGCATCTTAAGCAGCCGCTGGACGTAGCTTACTTGCGATCGAAATTCGAGTGCCTCGCTAGCACGAAATCTAACGTATAGTGAACTTCCTAAATGTCGACTAATTAGACACCCGGCTTACCGGTATTGTCATCATTCTCCGGAAATCAAGCAGTAATGACGTTGTAGTTGGCTTTGGCGGCCAGGATAGGCTGCAAAGAACGCAGGAATATCCAGATTAGGCTGCGGCGCGTTTTCAGACGGCGTTGAAATCAGCGCGTTGCTGGATGCGCTTGCATCCGGCGGGGCGATCCCTCACCCCCGCCCCTCTCCCGAGCGGAAAGGGGAGGACGTGTCTAGACTGCGCGGGTCAGCGTGCCGCTCTGGTAGTCGCGGACCGCCTGCTCAATCTCGTCGCGCGTGTTCATGACGAAGGGGCCGTACTGGACGATCGGCTCGCGCAGTGGGCGGCCAGCGAGCAGGATGAAGCGCGCACCGTCCGCGGTCGACTTGATCTCGATCTGGTCGCCCTCGGAGAGTACGCCTGCACTGTGCGTCTTGAGCGGGCGCGCCTTGCCGGCCGGGCCGACTTCGACGCCGCCTTCGTAGGTGTATAGAAAGGCGCTGTAGTCGGATTTGATCGGATGCGTGAAGCGCGCGTCGGCGGGCAGCTCGATGTCGAGGTAAAGCGGGTCTGTGCTGAGTCCCTGCATGGGCCCCGGCGTCGCGCGGCCGTCCACAATCAGCGTGCCGGCGATCACCTTTGCGCGCCCGCCGCCCGGCAAATCCACCACCGGAATCTTCGCGGCGGGAATGTCGCGGTAGCCAGCGGGCTTCATCTTCTCCTTCGCCGGCAGGTTGATCCAGAGCTGGAACCCGCGCATGCGGCCGCGCTCCTGCTGCGGCATTTCGGAGTGGATGATGCCGCGGCCCGCGGTCATCCACTGCACGTCGCCGGTCTTCAGGTCACCTCGGTTGCCGAGGTGGTCCTGGTGCAGCATGTGGCCGTCGAGCATGTAGGTCACGGTCTCGAAGCCGCGGTGCGGGTGGTTCGGAAAGCCGGCGAGGTAATCATCCGGATTGTCGGAGAAGAATTCGTCGAGCATCAGGAAGGGGTCGAGCCGCTCGCCCTGCGACTTCCCAAGGCTGCGCCGCAGCTTCACGCCCGCGCCGTCCGAGGTCGGCACGGACTCGATCACCTGCCGCAGCGTGCGAGCGCTCATGGCTTTTTACTCTTCGTCGTCCACGGTCTTCAGCAGCGTGAGCCGCATGCCGATGCGCATGCCGTAGGCGCGTGCGCCGGCGAGAATCGCCTGGCGGGTCTGCGCCGGCAGCGCCTCGGGCGGATGCACGCCGGGCGAGCCGCGCGGAAAATGTTTCACAAACAACGCGGCGAGGTGCGCGGTTGCCCAGGAGATCGGCGAGGCGTGCACTTCGCGTCGGCGCATGTCACGCAGCGTGGGAAAGCCCGCGTCCCAGCGGATCACGGCGTGCCGCCCATTCTTCTGGCCGCGCGCCACCACGGCCGCGGCGAAGCGCGCGCGGTAGAGCACGCCGCGGGCGACCAGCTTTTCCACCTGGCGCGGGGTCGGTGTCTGCGGGAACCGGCTCGCCGCCGGCCCGGATGACTTTCTCAGCTTGCCCTGCCGGTACCAGCGGCGCAGCCGCTCGAAGTCGTTGCCGCCGATCTTAACGTCGAGCTCGCGCAGCTTGAGCACGCGTGGCAGCGTTACGACTTCGTCCTGCGCGGCAAGCACGACGCCCGCGGGCCCGATCGGCGGGGCGAAGCGGAACACCTCCCGCTCGCCGAAGCGCTTTCCGAGCCGGAAACGACCCTGCCGGTAGACTGGCGGCCTCGAGACGGCCTCGTCGAAGGCCGAATCGTGCGACCACTGCGATACAGGGGCGTCGCTGTCGGTGCTTTCGTAGAGCCGGATGTGGACGGTGTCGAGGCGATCGAGCAGATCGGCGCTGCGGGCGACCAGCAGGTTGGTGAGGCCCGGGGCCAAGCCGGCATTGATCACGGCGCTACGGTTCTTCGCTTGGAACTGCCGGTCGAAGCCAACCTGCTCCGCCTTGAAGGGGTTGCTGGTCTGGTGCGAAGCGGTGTCGAGGTAATGGGCGCGCAGCCGCAGCGCCGCGCGCAGGACAGTCCGGTTGAAGACCGCGGGGCTGGCGTTGACGAGCAGGTGGCTGCCCCGCGCGGCCCTCACGATGCTTCTGAGGTTGCGGGCATTCGCCTGCCGGATCGGGATCGCCGATTTCCGGCCAAGGAAACGGCGCGCCCGCACCGGGTCGCGGTCGCCGCAGGTGACGTGGTGACCCTGGCGCACGAGCAGGTGCGCAATGAGCGAGCCGGTGGCGCCGGCGCCGAGGACGAAAATCCGCATTTGAGATTCACCGATACGAAGAATCAGGCACTTACTGGACTCCCGCCTTCGCGGGAGTGACGGCGGCTCCCTAAGCCGTTGATGATTATACGTGTTCTGGCAGGCGCCGGAGACGGCGCAGGCCCACGAGGATCAAAAGGTAGATGAGCGCGGGCAGGCAGAAAAGGATGAGGATAATCGAACGCGCGAAGGGGCAACTCACGCGGCGGCTTGCTTGCGGGTTTCTCCGGCGATGATCGCCGTCACCTCGCGCACGTCCCTCAAGTTCTCGAAGCCCTGGATCGCCGAGTAGAGCGCGGAGACGCGCTCGCGCGGCAGCGCGCGCGCCGCGCAGTTCTCGAACTTCTCCTTCAGCAGCCCCGCCGGCAAGGGGTTGTCGGAGGTGCGGCCGAACGGCTCGTCCATCCTGGCTGAAAGAGACTTGCCGCCGCGCAGCGCGACTCTCACCTCGGCGCCGAAGTGGTTGTCGGCCGGGAACTGCGCCGTCGTGTAAGGCGCGGCATGCACCCGCGGCAGGAGCTTGCGCACCGCCGGCGCCTCGTACGCGCTTGCCTCGAAGTGCTCGATCGAGATGCGCCGGTCGAGAAGCGCCCGCGCCATGCAGTACTGGACGCTGAACTTGGCGTCGAGGTCGCTCTTCGGCTCGGGACGGTTGGTGTGCTCGAGCCGCCGCGCGTGGGTCCATACGTCCACGCGTTCGATGTCCTCGGCCGCAGGCTTGTGTTCGCGCGCGAGCTTGAGCATCGCATCGAGCGCGGAGTGCGTGCTGCCGCAGCACGGGTACTGCTTGATCGCGATGCCGGGCTTGACGATGTCGAGCGGCTCGCCCCAGGCGGGGAGGATTTTCGCAGCGTCGTAGTTGCCTTCGCCGTTGAAGACGTTGAAGAAGCCCTGCTTGTGCTCGAAGACGCGGTCGCCGGCGGCAAAGCCGTCGCGCGCGAGCAGCGCCGCGAACATCCCGTTGCGGGTGCAATGCCCGATGTGCAGCGGCTTCACCATCGTGCCGAAGTTGGCCTTGATGCCCGACGCCAGCGATGCGGCGATGGAAAGCGCGGTCGCGGTCTGTTCGTCGGACAGCTTCATGAGCTTCGAGCAGGCGGCGGCGGCGCCGAAGACCCCGAGCGTTGCGGTCGGGTGCCAGCCCTTGGTGTAGTGATAGAAATGGACGCCCAGCGCGATCTTGCATTCGGTCTCGAAGCCCGCGACGTAGGCGGCCAGGAAATCGTGCCCGCTCGCGCCGGTTTCGTCCGCGATTGCGAAGAGCGCTGGCAGGATCGGGACTGAGGGATGGCCGCCGAGCGTGTTGTTGCAGTCGTCGTAGTCGAGCGCGTGCGCGGCGGTGCCGTTCACCAGCGCCGCCTCGAGAGGAGCAGTCCTGCGCTTGCCGCCGAAGATGAGGCTCGGTCCGGCGCCGCGCCCGGCGACGCCCTCCACGATGCGCGTGCAATCCTCGCGCGCGCCGGCGAGCGTGACGCCGACGGTGTCCAGGATGCCAACCTTCGCCCAGTGAATGGCCGGGTCGGGCAGCCCCGCGTAGTTGAGCCCGTTGATCCGCTTTGCGAGTTCACGTGCGAGCGTCATGGGAGATCCGGGGGTGGTGGATTCCGTATCTTACCCCCGTCACTCGTAGATCATCACGCGTTGCGCTGCAGGGGATTTCGATTTACGCGAGACGTATAATCAACCGATTCCACGAAAAACCCCCAGGAGGACTGCATGACACTCAAGACACCGGCACGGGCCTGGCTTTTTGCGCTGTTTTGCGGCGTAGCGGCCGTCGCGCAGCCGGCCGCGTTCCCGGACCGCAACGTCCTGATGGTCGTGGCGGGTAGCCCGGGAGGTGGACTCGACCTGACCGGTCGGGCGCTGGAGCAGACAATGCTTGAAACCCGGCTGCACAAGACCGGCTTCGTGTTGAAGCACATGGGTGGCGCGGGCGGTAACCTCGCGAAGGCGTACGTTCACCAGCGCAGTGGCGACCCCTACACGCTTTACGTCGAGTCAAACCGGATCTACGTCAACAAGCTGGTCGGCACCACTCATCTCGATCACCGCGACCTGACGCCGATCGCGCGGCTGACCACGGAATACCTGGTATGGGTGGTGCGGGCCGATTCGCCGTTCAAGTCCGCGAAGGAGGTTCTCGACAAGCTCAAGGCGAGTCCCGGCTCCGTCGTGTTCGGGGTGGGAACGGTCCCGAGCAACGACCAGATGAACATCCTGCGCCCCGCGCTCGCCTACGGCATCGATCCGAAGCAGATCAAGATCGTGATCTTCAAGAGCGGCGGCGACCTGATGATCCAGCTGCTCGGCGGCCACGTGCCGGTGATCTCCACGGGGCTTTCCGAGGCGATCGAGCAGGTCAAGGCGGGGCGGGTGCGGGTGCTGACGGTTTCCTCTCCCAAGCCTCTCGAGGAGCTTGCCGGGGTGGCGACCTGGCGCTCCCTGGGCATCAACGTCGAGATCCTGCACTGGCGCGGGCTCTTCGCTCCTCCGAAAACGCCGGCGAGCGCGGTCAAGTACTGGGACCAGGCGCTGGGAAAGATGGTCAAGACCGACTCGTGGAAGAAGTCACTGGACAGGCACGGCTGGTTCGACGCCTATGCGGGCTCGGCCCAGTTCAGCAAGGACCTGGAAGGCGAGATCAAGGTCTACAACGCGATCCTGACGCAGCTTGGCATGGCGAAGGGTCCCGGCAAGTGACGCTGTTGTACGATCCGACTGCTCCGCGGCGAAGCGGCGCAGGGAAGGCCGGCACAAGTCTCGCGACGCTCTCCGGCAAGGTGGTGGGCTTCATCGACAACGCCAAGCCGAATTTCGATCACCTGGTGGACGAGCTCGCGGAGCGGCTGATTGCGGATTACGGCGTGAAGCGCGTCATCAAGCGCAGGAAGACCTTGGCGTCCATCCCGGCGCCGGACGAGATCGTGAGAGAGCTTGCCGACGAGTGCGACCTGGTCATCACCGGGTCAGGCGACTGAGGGTCGTGCGCGTCGTGGAGTGTCCACGACAGTGTCGAAATCGCGAAGCTTGGCCGCGCGGCGGTTGCCGTTTGCTCCACCGCGTTTATCACGCTGGGACGTGCGCAGGCGGGGGCGCTCGGTAGCCCCGAGCTGCCGATCGCGGTCATTCCTCATCCCTTCGGGACGCGCACACGGAGTGAGGTGCGCGACCTGGCGCGGCAGTGCGCTACTGACGTCGTGGCGCTCGTGACGCGTAAATCCGGCGAACAGTGATGAGCGACGAGCGCGCTGCGCTGTTCGAGGCGCCGGACGACATCGAGGCGATCAACCGCCTCTACCACGAGCGCCATTGGAGCGACGGCTTGCCGGTGGTGCCGCCCACCGTCGAGCGGGTCGAGCGCATGCTCGCTTCGTCGCCCCGCCCCGCAGCGGAGATCGTGGCGAGCATCGCGCCGGGCTTCGGTGCTGCGACCGTCGAGCGCATCGCCATCAATGCCGTGTTGGCAGGTTGCGCGCCGGTCCATCTGCCCGTCGTCATCGCCGCGGTCGAAGCGGTGGCCGCGCCGGAGTTTAATCTTCAGGGCATACAGGCCACCACCAATCCCGTCGCGGTGTGGATCATCGTGAACGGCCCGGCGGCGCGTCGGCTGGAGGTGAACGGCAGCTTTAATTGCCTGGGACAGGGGACGCCGGCGAATGCCGCCATCGGGCGCGCGCTGCGCCTGGTGCTGCAGAACGTCGGCGGCGCGCTGCCCGGAGAGATGGACCGGGCGACGCACGGCCAGCCGGGCAAATACACCTTTTGCTGCGCGGAGAACGAAGAGGCGAGCCCGTGGGAGCCGCTGCACGTCGAGCGCGGCTTTTCGCGCGACGCCAGCACCGTGACCGTCGTGGGTGCGGAAGGCACGATGAACATGAACACCCACACCAAGGACGCGGGTGAGCTGCTGCGTGTCATCGCCGAGACGATGCAGCATCCTCCGAGCAATGAATACTGCTACGGGTCCGAGCCGTGGCTCGTTCTCTCGCCCGAACATGCGGAGATCCTCAGGGCGGGCGGGCTTGCGAAGCGCGACGTCCAGCGGCGGCTGTGGGAGCTCTCAAGGATGCCCGCGGGACGCATGACCGAGCGCGACCTGATGCGCGTCAAGGCCGCCCGCGGCAAGGAGCTGGGGGAAATCCGGCCGGACACGCTGCTCACGATCGCGCACCGCCCGGAGGACATCCGCGTGATCGTTGCCGGTGGCCCCGGCACGCACTCCGTCTACGTGCCGTGCTTTGGCAACACCCGCGCCGTCACGCGCGAAATTTCTGGCGGAAGAGAGTGGGAGTCGAACCCACAAAGGACCGCAAGCGGCCCCAACCGGGTTTGAAGTCCGGCCGCCCCACCGGGGACGATTCCCTTCCGTTTCATCAATCCAGTCGGTCGCGGATTGCTTCCGCGACACGTTTCGATTCGGCGACCGCATCGCGCAGCAGCCCGCTGTAGCCGGCGCGCACCGCGCCGATCGCCCACACGCCCGCCATCGAGGTCTCGAACGCATTGTTGGTGACGAGGTGTCCGTGTGCGTCCCGCCCGATGCCGGACGGCGCGCACTCAGCGTTCGGCTCGAGCCCGATGTAGGCGAACACGCCGGCGCTCGCGATGTCCCCGGCCTTCCCGTCGCGCTTCACGCGCACCTTCTCGACCATTTTAGCGCCGAGGATCGCTTCGACCGTGGCATTCCAGATGGTGGCGATGCGGGGCTCGGAGGCGACGCGCTCCACCAGGTGCTGCTGCGCACGGAAGCGACTGCCGCGATGGACGATGTGGACCTTGCGGCAGAACTTCGCAAGCACGAGGGCTTCCTGCAGCGCAGAGTCGCCGCCGCCGACGACCACGACGTCCTCGTTCTGGAACAATGGGGCATCGCAGTCCGCGCAATGCGAGACGCCGCGCCCTTCGTACTCGTCCTCGCCGGGCACGCCGAGCTTTCTCAGTCGCGCGCCCGACGCGAAGACGACCCGGCGCGCCCCGTAGATGTTGCCGGCCGAGACCTCGAATGCGCCGCCAACGGATCGGATCGCGGTGACCTCGCCCTGGACGCTCGTCACGCCTGCATCCGAATTTGCCTGCATCAGGTCAGAGGCGAGCAGGGTTCCCGATTCCGCCCCGGGGTAGCCGTCGAGCTCGTTCACGTTGATCACGAGCCCGCCGAAGAGGTTCGCTTCGAACGTCGCCACACGGAGACCCGCACGGCGCGCGTGGACGGCGCAGGCGAGCCCGCTCACGCCTTCGCCGATCACGATCACGTCATAGCTCGTCTGTGCCATGGCTCGTTCGCGGGGGCTATTTTCTTGCGGCTTTCGCAGGCGGGCGCGCCGGCTCGGCGGCGCCCAGGATCGGGACGAAATCCTTGCGCGGCTTGCGCGCATCGCCCACGCGCTGCGTGATGCCGAGGCTGTCGAGAAACTCCAGGATCTCGATCGCGAGACCGCGGCCGATGCCGGTCGCGTCGCGGTACTGCGCGGCGGTGAAGCCGTTCGGGTTTGCGCGCGCGAGCGCGTGCGCGGTCGCCGCGAGCGTCGCGAGGGTTGCTCGTGGATAGAAGCGGTCCGGAGGCACTCGCATCACCTCGCCACCGCGGCTCTTGCGGTGCAGGAAATCCTTCAACGCCGCTTCCTTGAGCTTGAGCGCAGCCGCGAGCTCCACCACGGGGGGTGGCGCAAAGCCGCCCTGCTGGAGCGCGGGGAGCACGAGTTGCCACATGCGCAGGTCCTCCGG
>Ga0208185_1000103_pt1 | contig 52686 bp, 55 predicted proteins | sample EasRivMeERMLT700_FD_187532 | JGI IMG/M metagenome (GOLD analysis project Ga0208185, IMG submission 187532) | Soil microbial communities from meander-bound floodplain in the East River, Colorado, USA - East River MetaG ERMLT700 (SPAdes) (version 2) | ecosystem: Environmental > Terrestrial > Soil... | reverse complement strand
AACCCACTGATGAACGCCGAAATCGCGCAAATAATGATGCCGCCTCTTCTCACGCGGCATCGCTCGTCCAAGAACCGGGTTTTTATACAGCCTCGTTAGACGCCGCCTATGTCCGGCCGTAGCTGACCTTCGATGCACTTTGAATGGGACCGCGCAAAGGCAGCAGCCAATCAACGAAAGCACAAGGTCACATTCGACGAAGCGGTAAGCGCTTTCTACGACCCTCTGTCAGCGACGTTCCCTGATCCTGACTCTTCGCGCACCGAAGAGCGGCTCATCACCATCGGGCACTCATCCCAGGAGAGGCTGCTGGTGGTGGTCCATACCGAGCAAGGTGAGACAATCCGCATCATTAGTGCACGACTGGCTACGGCGCATGAGCGCAAACGGCATGAAAGCTAAACGCACCAACGAGGTGGCTCAAATGCGGGCCGAATACGATTTTGACTACTCAAAGGCCGTGCGCGGCAAGTACTACAAGCGACTTCTGAAGGAAGGGTCGAACGTCGTTGTCCTTGACCGCGATGTTGCCAAAGCATTCCCTGACTCGGCTTCTGTCAACAAGGCGTTGAGGTCCGTGCTAAAGAGCAGACGCCCGCGGCGTCTAACAGCGCGCTTAACACGGGCGCGCGATAAGGCGCCGCGCGCCGATTGACGCGAACGTTAGACGGCAGCGGCGGATTCAAGCGGATCATGAGCACGCGAACCCTTGAAGCGGACTACCTCGTGGTCGGCTGCGGCGCGGCCGGCATGGCCTTCGCAGATTCGTTGAGCGCCGCTTCCGATGCCCAAATCATCATGGTGGACCGGCGCCACGCACCGGGGGGACACTGGAACGAGGGCTACCCGTTCCTGCGCCTGCACCAGCCGTCGGCGTACTACGGGGTGAACTCGACGCCGCTCGGCGGCGATACGATCGACCGCCAGGGACTGAACCAGGGCCTGTACGAGCGCGCCAGCGGCGCCGAGATCTGCGGGTACTACGACCGGGTCATGCAGCAGCGACTGCTGCCTTGCGGGCGGGTGCGCTACTTTCCGATGTGCGACTACGCTGGCGAGCACCGGTTCGTGTCGCGCGTCTCGGGTGAGCGGTTCGAAGTGAAGGTGAAGAAGAAGCTGGTCGACGCCACGTATCTCCAGCCTTCGGTGCCTGCGAGCTGCCCGCCCCCGTTCGAGGTCGCACCAGAGGCACGGTGCGTGCCCGTCAACGAGCTCCCCCGGATGGCACCGCAAGCCAGGGGCCACGTGATCATCGGCGCTGGCAAGACGGCTATCGACGCGTGTCTGTGGCTGCTGGAGATCGGCGTACCATCCGGCGACATCCGCTGGATCAAGCCACGCGAAGCCTGGCTCGCCAATCGCGTCTTCCTGCAGAGCGGCGAGCAGGTCGGCAAATTCATCGAAGGGCTTTCCCTCCAGCTCGAAGCGGCCGCGCAGGCGACGTCGCTCGACGACCTGTTCCACCGGCTCAACGCGGCGGGGCAGCTGCTGAGCATCGACAGTAGCGCCAAGCCCGCCAAGTACAACGGCGCCACCGTGACCGCAGGCGAGCTGACGGAACTCGCCCGCATCGAGAACGTGGTGCGGCTCGGACACGTGCGGCGCATCGAGCGCGACGCGATCGTGCTGGACCAGGGAAGGATCCCGACGAGTCCGGACCACCTGCACGTCCATTGCGCCGCGCGCGGGCTCAATCCGGCTCCTGGCATCCCCATGTTCACTGCCGATCGCATCACGCTGCAGCCGATCCGACCGGGCCTTATCCCCTTCAACGCGGCGATAGTTGCGTTCGTCGAAGCGACGCGCGACGACATCGCGGAGAAGAACCGCCTCTGCCCACCGAACCCGTTGCCGCAGGTTCCGCTCGACTGGGTTCGAGGGACGCTCATCGGGATGAACGCGGACTACCTGTGGGGGAAGGAGCCGGACATCGCCGATTGGCTCGAGCGCGCCCGGCTCAACATCGGTCGAGGCTTGCGACGCCGGAACGACGATCCGCTGGTGCAGGCGGCCTCGAAGCGCTTCGGCGTCAACGCGCGTCCGGGGGTCGCCAAGCTGACACAGTTCCTGCGCGGTAGCAGTCTTGCCGTCTAACACCACAATCGAGAGGGACGCGCGCAAGAACAACGCGCGCCCCTCATCGTGAACGTTGATATGGCTTTCGTTGTCAACGAAGGCGAGTTGATCCTGCCCGCAGGGCGCGGCGGGTGAGTGGCAATACTCGAGTGCCAGATAGGGAACGCGGCGGGGCCATCTTGAGCGACGGTCGATCAAGCTGATATTCGCGCGTTGGGTAGCGGCATGACTGCTGTGCGTCGCGGAGCTGCCTCGGTCTAGGATCTGGGATGCCGGCCGTGAGGCCGGACCAATAACGTTCGGCAAGGGTTCTCCTTTCCGCGGTCGCGCCGCGTTTCCTGTCTGGCATGCGGGTTGAGTGTTGTCGCGGGTCTCCTTTGTCGCGTCGATGAACGGTTGCGATCCTTCAATTCACTGCGGCTTGACGCTCTGGCCGATCGCCCAGACGAAGCCCGAGAGCTCGCGCGCGAGCGCGACCACGATCTTGTTGTGATTGAGGTGCCGGGCGTTCAGGCGCCGGTACTTGGCCGATAAGCGCAACTGCGCACGCCAGGCGATGTCGCAGGCGGCTTTGGGCAATCCTGTTTGCCGTGCGGCGATGATGCGCGTCACCCGCGCCGGATGCCGATAGGCCCAAGCGGCCTCGATCAGCGCGCGCCGCGCGTAGCTGTTGCCCGCCTTGGTGATCGAGCCCTGGCGGCGCTGTTCTCCGGAGGAGGCCTCCCGAGGGACCAAGCCAAGGTATCCCATCAGCTGCCGAGCCGAACCAAAGCGGGTGAGATCCCCCAGTTCGGCGATGAGCGTCACCGCGTGCACGAACTGGATGCCGCGCATCGCCTGCAGCGAGCTCACCACCGGCGCAAAGCGCCAGGTGCGGGTCTCGGTCTCGATCGCCTGGGTGAGCCGCTCGATGCGGGACGTGGCCACCGTGATGGCATCGACATACTCCTCGAACACGATTTGCTGCGCCGGCTCGGGCAGCTTCAATTCTGACAGCCAGCGTCGGTGCGCCCCGGTCCAAGAGGTCTTGCCCACGTAGCGGATGTCGTTCCTCAAGAGCAGCGCCTTCAACTGCTGGCGCACGCGCCGCTGCGCGATCACCGCATCGTCGCGCCCACGCACCAGGTCCCGGATCGCCTCGTCCCGGATATCGGGCACGTGGATCGCCTCCAGCTCCCCCGCGCGTGCGAGGCTCGCCAGCCGCTCGCTGTCGCGCCGGTCGGTCTTTACATGATCCCCCGCACGCTTGGGCACCAACGCGGGCGAGACCACCATGCAGCGCTCCCCCAGCGCCGCGAGCTCCCGGTAAATCCAGAACCCGCAGGGCCCCGCTTCGTACACGAACACCCGCTCCCCGCCCTTGGACTGAAGTTTCCTCGCCATCTTCAGCAGCGAGCCCCGATCCCCGCCGATCTGCCCGAGGCGGCGCAGCTCGCCGCCTTGCTCAGCGAGGCTCACCTCGATCGACTCCTTGTGCACGTCCATCCCCACATAAACCTTGCTAGACTTTTCCATGGTCCGCCTCCGTTCAGTGTGTTTGCGCCACCGTGCCAAACCTGTGGCTCTGCGCGCCCATCGCGCAACCCACGTTACCGCGGAGGCGGACCGCCTCCCACCGAACGAAAGCCATTCTGTCTAGGAGTCACGGGTCCGCGAATGGGTGACGACATCATTTCCTACATCGAATGCCAGGCGTTTCGCTGGCATTTTCTTTTCGTGATCCGGGGGGTATCGTCCCGATCGAGCGAAGCCCGCATGACGGAGGGTACGCGATGATGACCATCCCGGAGGCCGCATGGATTCACGCATGATGAGACGCAACTTCGCCGCCGGTCTCCTCGCCGGACTGCGCGTGGTATGGCCAGTCCTGTCTCTCCTGATCGGACTGATGATCGCCCTGGGCCTCGTCGTCGGGCTGAGGGAAGGTTGGTCGATACAGGAGTCGATCTACTTTGCCTTCGTATCCGGTCTCACGATCGGCTATGGCGACCTTGCCCCGAAGACGCTGCTGGCACGCACGCTCGCAATCCTCATCGGGGTATGCGGCGTGCTGTTCACCGCACTGCTGGCCGCGATCGCCGTGAAGGCCCTCACGGCAGCCAGTGGGGACGGCGACCGGTAGCCCGGTCGGCAACAGAATGAAGGGGAAGCGTGACTCCTAACAACGCTTTGTTGACCGACGCCTGCCTAACAGCGCTGCGCGCTTGGTTCAGCGCGGCAAAACGCGGACGTTAGATTGCATGTCCGACAGCGTCCTTTACGGCCTCGCCGGATTGGTGTTCTTTCAGGCTTACGTCACGGTTCGTATCGTGCGGCACAAATCCTATACCTCAGAAAAGAAGCGGCACCAGCTTCTAATCATCTGGCTAGTCCCCTTCGTTGGTGCCGCACTGGCTCTTGCTGGTCTCTCGACGGATAGGGAATCCCCTGTGCGCCCTGACAAAGATGTTGTGCCGCGAAAGCCAAGCAATCGAGATTGATAAGGAATATGCAATCTACCCCCCAGTGGAGCATTCATAGGGGATGTGGGGCCCGAATCTTCGGGACCGCTGTGGACTCTCGCGCTCTTGTGTTTCGGCACTTCGTTTGTCGGAGTCTGCATGCTGGTGTATGTCGTCCTGCAATGTCGCTGCCCCTATTGCAAAAAGCCGGTGTACTCGTGGTTTGGAGCACTACCGTCGCCATTGGTGCGCCCACCCTGCAATGGCACACTCAATCTGTCAGGTGCTAGGCGTTGATCGCCTGGGCGATGCGCTCGGGCGTGAGCGGCAGGTCGCGCACGCGCACGCCGAGGGCGTCGTGCAGCGCGTTGGCGATCGCCGCGGCGGTGGGACCCATGGTGCATTCCCCGGAACCGACGGAAGGCTGATTGCTTTCAAGAAGGAACACTGAAACCGGCGGGACTTCGCTGAACTTCAGGATCGGATAGTCCTCCCACGCCGCCACGCCCGGGCGCCACGCTTCCTTGAGCGTCCAGCTCGCCGCCTGGATGCAGCCGCCCTCGATCTGGTTCGCGACGCCGTCCGGGTTCACCGCGATGCCGACGTCGACCGCCGCCACCAGACGTGTCACGCGCAGCTCGTGGGTCACTTCCACCTCGGCAAGCACCGCGCAATAGGCCCCGAGGTTCTTGTATTTCGCGTAGCCGATGCCGTGACCGCGGTTTTCCGCTCGCTTCCAGGACTTGAATTCCGGGGCGAGTTTCTCGATCACGGCTCGTCCTCTGGGATCCTTCAAGTGAGCAAGCCTGAAGGAAACCGGATCCCTGTTGGCTGCCGAGGCGCATTCGTCCATGAAGGACTCGATCGCGAACACGTTGCCGTAAGCGCCGAGCGAGCGCAGCGAGGAGCTGCGCAGGGGCATCTCCCTTACATAGTGGTTCACCACCTGCAGGTCGGGGAAGTCGTAGCCGGGAATCGCGTTGCGGTCGGCGCCGCCCGCGGGCAGCGGCGGGTTCACCGCGGGCGAGAGCTCGAAGGGCGCGGCGAGGTGCGCTGCGGCGGTGAGCGTCGGCTTGTCCGCGCGGCCCGGCCGGTGAGTGTGGCCGTTGCTCCAGAAAGCGTGGCGCCACGAGACGATGCGCCCGTCCGCGGCGAGCTGCGCCTGCATCTCGAAGGCCATCGCCGCGCCGTACGGCTCCCAGGCGAACTCGTCGTCGCGCATCCATTGCACCCGCACCGCCCGCCCCCCGGCGGCGCGCGCGAGCAGCGCAGCGTCCAGCGCGACGTCGTCGGCGCCGTTGTGGCCGTAGCAGCCCGCGCCCTCGGCGTGCGTCACCACGATGTCTTCCAGGGACATGCGCAGGACCATCGCCAGGTCGCGGCGCAGGTTGAAGATCCCCTGGCTGTGAGTCCAGAGCTCGAGCCGCTTTCCCTCCCAGCGCGCGAGCGCGCACGACGGGCCGATCGACGCGTGCGCGATATAGGGCTTGGTGTACGCGGCCTGCACGCGCTTCACGCCGCGCGCGCGGGCGGCAGGGTCGGCAAGCTCCTTCGACACCTGGCGCTCGGCGACGTGCGCCTTGAGCCAGGCGTGAATATCGTCCGGCACCGGCGCGCTTTTCTCCCAGGTGCACTGCGCGCGCAGCTTCGCCGCTGCCGCGATCGCGTCTTCCTCGCGCTCGGCCAGGACTCCGAGAAAGCTTCCGTCGCGGACGACGGAAACCCCCGGGAGTTCTGCAAGGCTTTTCAGTCTCAGAAAAGCGTGCGCGGGCCTGACGACGCGGCCGTGCAGCATGCCGGGCAGCACCATGTCCTGCACGTAGCTCGCGCGGCCGGCGAACTTGCCTGGAAGATCGAGCCGCGGCGCGCTCGTGCCGACGATTCGCGAGCCGGACTCGGGCCTGCGCTCCTCGCGGGCCTCGGCGCACGCCAGGCGCAGCGCCTTGCCGCCGTCCTGGATCGACAGGCTGCCGGAGGTGACGCCTTCGTTCGGGCTGTAGGCGGTGCTCGCAGGAAGCATTCGAATCTTTTCCAGTGCAACCCCGAGTTCCTCGGCTGCAATCTGGGCGAGCGCCGTGAGGATGCCCTGCCCGAGCTCGACCTTGCCGCTCGCCACCGACACCGTGCCGTCGGGCTCGAAGCGGACACGTTGCAGATGCGGCTTCTCAGCGGGCATCGAGGATCGCGCGCACCACGCGGTTGTGCGAGCCGCAGCGGCAGAGGTTGCGGTCCAGCGCGGTTCGCACTTCGTTTTCCGTGGGCTTGGAATTTTGAGAAAGCAACGCGACAGCGGCCATGACGATGCCGCTCATGCAGTAGCCGCACTGCGCTGCCTGATGGCGCTCCAGCGCCTTCTGCACCGGGTGCGCGCCGCCGAGGCCCTCGATCGTGGTGATTTTCTTTTCAACTGCGAACGACACCGGCAGGTCGCACGAGGCCATCGCGCGCCCGTCGATGAGCACGAAGCACACACCGCACTGCCCGCTGCCGCAGCCGAAGCGCGTGCCGGCGAGCCCGAGCTCGTTGCGCAGGACGTACAGGAGCGGCGTGTCCGGCGCCGCCTCGACGCTGCGCCGCTCGCCGTTGACCTCGAGGATCATCGCCCGATCAGTCCAGCCTCGCCTGGCGCAGCCGGCTCACGCACTCGTCCACGAACGCGCGCACCTTTCCCGTGACCAGCTTCGACTGGGCGTACACCACCTGCACAGGGACGGGTTCGGTTTCAAACTCCTCGAGCACATAGGAAAGCTTCTTTTCCTTCCGGTAGGACGCGGTCTGGTAGGACAGGAACAATCCGAGGCCGGTGCCGTTCACGCACGCATCCAGGCCGCTGTCGATGTCGCTGCACGATATTACGGCGTTTACCGGCACGGCAACCGTGCGCCGCCCGACGCGGAAGTGCCAGTCGCCGCGCGGCGCGAGCCCGGTCAGCCGGACGCAGCCATGCGCGCGGACATCCTGCGGCGCGCGCGGCGTGCCGGCGCGGCGCAGGTACTCGGGGCTCGCGCAAACCACCCGGCGCACGTTCCCTACCGGAATGGCGACGAGCGACGAGTCTTTCAGGCGGCCGATGCGGACCGCGACGTCGATTCCCTCGTCGATCAGGTTCACGACACGGTCGACGAACAGCAGCTCCGCGGTCACTTTGGGGTACCGCTGCAGGAAATCGCCCACGATGGGCCCGACGTAGCGCCGGCCGAACACGACCGGCGCCGTGACCGCGAGCCTGCCCTGCGGCTCGGCGCGGCCCGCGGTGAACGCCGCCTCGGTTTCCTGCACCGCCGAGAGGATCGCTCGGCAGCGCTCCAGGTACTGCGCGCCCTCGTCGGTGAGGTGGATCCGTCTGGTGGTGCGGTTCAGCAGGCGCACGCCGAGCTCGCGCTCGAGCGAGGCGAGCGTCCGCACCACGGACGGAAGGGAGGTGTCGAGCGTCTCGGCGGCGGCAGTCAGGCTTCCCTTGTCCACGATGCGAACGAAGGTCTCCATTGCGGCGAGCTTGTTCATTACTTCAGTTTCCGAAGCAGTCCACTGCGGCACGCCCCATTTATTACAGTTCGCGAAAGTGTGACCCTACCACGCATGAAACCCGACGAAGTGATGTTTTCAGCGACCGTACGCGCGGAGCAGTCGCGCCGCGGCTCGCGCAAGGGCTATGCGCACGCCGCGGCGAAGGGCCGCTTCCGGCACGAGCTGCCCGACGAGGTGATCGCCTTCATCGCCGAGCGCAACTCGGCCTACCTCGCGACCGCCAGCGCGGACGGTCAGCCCTACGTGCAGCATCGCGGCGGCCCGCCCGGGTTCCTGCGCGTGCTGGACCGCCGCACCGTCGCCTTCGCCGACTACACCGGCAACCGGCAATACATCAGCACCGGCAACCTCGCCGAAAACGAGCGCGCGTTCCTCTTTCTGATGGACTACGCCGAGGCGCGCCGCCTCAAGCTCTGGGGCCGCGCGCGCGTGGTGACCGACGACGCCGACCTGCTTGCCCGCGTTGCCGATCCGGATTACGGCGCGCGCATCGAGCAGGCGATCGTCTTCACGGTGCTCGCCTGGGACTGGAATTGCTCGCAGCACATCCCCAGGCTGGTCCCCGCCTAGGCCGATCTTGCCTTCGCCATCGCGCGCCAGACGCGCGCCGGCGAGAGCGGAAAGTCGAGCTGGTGGATGCCGAGCGGGCGCAGCGCGTCGATCACTGCGTTCGCCACCGCGGGGAGCGCGCCGGTCGTGCCCGCCTCGCCTGCGCCCTTGACCCCGAGCGGGTTGCTCGGTGAAGGCACCGAGTGGTCGTGCAGCTCGACGCGGGTCATGATTTCCGGCCGCGGCATCGCGTAGTCCATGAACGAGCCAGTGAGAAGCTGTCCACTCGAGTCGTACACGCAATGCTCGGCGAGCGCCTGCCCCACGCCCTGCACGATGCCGCCGTGCAGCTGCCCGTCGAGCAGGACGTGGTTCAGCACCCGGCCGCAATCGTCGACCGCGACGTAGCGCAGCAGCTCGACTTCGCCGGTCTCGCGGTCGATCTCGATCTCGGCGACGTGCGCCCCGCCGGGGAACGCGGTCGGCGAGGGAATACTGCCGCGCGTATCGAGCTCGGCGCCGTAGCGGCGCGCGACTTCCTTGAAGGTGATCGAAAGGTCGGTGCCTTTCACCTGGAACTTGCCGGCATGAAACTCGACGTCGCCGGGGGAAACCTCGAGCGCCCTGGCCGCCAGGTCCGTCGCCTTCTTCACGACTTCCTTCGCGGTCGCGGCGAGCGCTCCGCCGTGCGACATCATGCTGCGCGAACCCACCGTGCCGGCGCCGATCAGCGGCGGGCCGGCCGGATCGCTCGCCTTCAACGTGATTTCCTCCGGCGGCAAGCCAAGAATCTCTCCCACGACTTCGGGTAAGACCGTTTCGTGCCCCTGCCCCGACGACCCGGCGAGCACGTGCAGCGTCGCCTCGCCCGAGGCTCCAAACCGGATCATCGCTTCTTCCTTCGGCAGCGCGGCCGCGCCCGAGGGCTCGCAGAACACGGCGCAGCCGATGCCGCGCAGCTTGCCCTTCTTGAGGGAATCCTTTCGTCTGGACTCAAAGCTCGCCCAGTCGGATTTCTCCAGGGCTTCTTCGAATTCGCCCGCGGGGTCGCCGCTGTCGTAGGTGGAGCCCACCGGCGTCTTGTAGGGGAACGCCTCGCGCGGAATGAAATTGCGCCGGCGGATCTCGACGCGGTCGATGCCGGTCTCGCGCGCCGCCTCGTCGACCAGGCGCTCGACCAGATAGGAAACGTTCGGCCGGCCGGCGCCGCGGTACGCGGTGGTCGAGGTGGTGTTGGTGAGCGCGAGCCGGTGCCGGCCGTAGAGCGCCGGGATGCGGTAGACGTTGATCGCGTGCGTGGACGGGTTCAGGGTGTTGATGAGCGGCCCGGGCTGCGAAAGGAACGCTCCGGCGTTCACCACCCAGCGCACGCGCAGGCCGAGGAAGCGCCCCTCGCGGTCGAGCGCGAGCTCGCCCTCGAGGCTGGCGGCGCGGCCGTGGTGGTCGCTGACGATGGTCTCGAAGCGCGAGCCGACCCACTTCACCGGCTTCCCCAGCTTGCGGGCGGCGAACATCAGCGCGCAGTACTCGGGATAGGCCTGCGAGCGGATACCGAAGCCGCCGCCGACGTCCTGGGCGTGGATCCGGATCTTCTCGGCCGGCACGCCGGTGATGGCCACGAAGTTAGGCAGCATCAGCGCCAAACCCTGGGTGCTGGTGTAGATGTCGAAGCTCTCGCTTTTCGCGTCGTACGCGGCGAGGCATGCCTTGGGCTCCATCGGCGTGCCGGATACGCGCGTCGAGTCGAGCTCGAGGCGCGTGACGTGCGCGGCGCCGGCGAATGCCGCTTCGGTGGCCTGCTCGTCGCCGTACACGTAGTCGAAGGAGAGGTTGCCCGGAATCTCCTCGTGCAGCTGCGGCGCGCCCGGTTCCAGAGCGGCTCGAGCGTCCACCACGACCGGCAGCTCGCGGTACTCAACTTCGATCGCCTCCGCCGCGTCCTGCGCTGCCGCCGCCGAGGTCGCGACCACGAGCGCGACTTCCTGCCCGACGTAGCGCACGCGCTTGCGCGCGATCACGTCCCGGTGCGGCACCTTGATCATCGCGCCACCCTTCCCCGGGTACCTCACCATCGGCGGCGGCGTCTTGAACTCGGCGGTGTCTTCGCCCGTGAATATTGCCTTCACTCCCGCAAGTCCCAAGGCGGCCTTGTTATCGAGAGACACTATTTCTGCGTGGGCGCGGTCGGAGCGCAGGAAGCAGCCGTAGAGCTGCCCGGGCAGGTTCCAGTCCGCGGTGTACCGGCCGCGGCCGGTCAGAAGTCGGTCGTCCTCGCGGCGACCCTTGAATTCCTTCACGCCCGCAGCTATCCCGGCAGAGGACAGGACTGCCAGGCGACGAACTTCCAGCCTTGCGGCGTGCGCGTCCAGGCGTTGAGGAACACCAGCCTGAGGGACTTCGGCTGGCCGTTGACTTCGACTTCGATCGCCGCCTTTCCGTTCACCAGCGCGACTTCGCCCAGGAAGCGAACCTTGCGCTCGCTGCAGTCGACGCTCTTGTACTTCGCCTTGCCCGCCTTGATCGACTCGAGCCAGCTCGCCTTCGTGTCGGTCACGCCCGAGGAATGGGTATAGAGGAGCTGGTCGTGCGTCAGCTTCTCGAGCGCCGCGAGATCGCGCGCGATCATCGCGGCGAAGCGCTTGTCTTCCAGTCCCAGGATGTCTTTCTCGCTGCTCATGGCCACACCTCCCTCGCCACCTCGACGACCCGCTCGAGCTTGCGCCACTGCTCGTCCTCGCTCAGCTTGTTGCCGTGGTGCGTGCTCGAGAACCCGCACTGCGGCGAGAGACAGAGGTTTTCGACCGCGACGTACCTGGAGGCGGCTTCGATCTGCTTCTTCAGGAAATCCTTATCTTCCAGGGCCCCGGTTTTCGAGGAAACCAGGCCAAGGACGACCTTCTTGCCCTTGGGCACGAAGCGCAGCGGCTCGAAGCCGCCGGCGCGCGCGCTGTCGAACTCCATGAAGAAGCCGTCGACGCCGCTCGAGAACATCTGCTCCGCGACCGGCTCGTAGCCGCCCTCCGCGACCCAGGCGCTCTTGAAGTTGCCGCGGCAGGTGTGCATCGTGATCGTCATGCCCGCGGGGCGGCCCTGGATTGCTTTTCTGATGGTGTCTGAATACTTGAGCGGCAATGCGGCTGGGTCGTCGCCGTTCTTGCGGCAGTTGTCGCGGATCTTCGGGTCGCAAAGGTAGGCAAACGAGACATCGTCGAGCTGCAGGTAGGTGCAGCCTGCGGCTGCGAAGGCGGCGATCGCTGCGCGGTAGGCCTGCGCCGCGTCGTCCCAGAATTCCTCGAGGTCGGGATAGGCCTGGCGCGAGATGCCGGCGCGTCCCGCGCGCAAGTGAAGCATCGAGGGAGACGGAATCGTGAACTTGGCCGTTTTCCGGGTTACGGACTTGAGAAAGGAAAAATCGTCGACCATGACAGGCTTCGAGTAGCACAGCTTGCCGGTGACGTTGGGGATCGGCGGCTGCTCCTCGGTGCCGCCGAATTTCGTGCCCGGGTTCTGCGCCAGCGCCACGCCGTCGAGCTGCTTCATGAAGTCGAGGTGCCACCACTCGCGGCTGAGCTCGCCGTCAGTGATCGATTCCAGACCGATCGCTTCCTGCCTTGCGACGACGCCGCGGATCTTCTCCTTCAGGCTAGCCTTGGTCAGCCCCGCCGGTCGAAGCAGGCTCCCGACATGATCAGCTCGGAATGGAGGCTTCATCAGTCGGCCTTGGCCCCCGAATCCTTCACCGCCTTCGCCCACTTCTGCACCTCGTCGCGCAGGAAGGTGGCGAACTCGCCGGAAGTGTTGCCGCGCCATTCCAGGCCGAGCTGCGCGAGGCGCTCGCGCACGTCGGGCGTGGAGAGCGCGCGGTTGATCTCGGAGTTGAGGCGGTTGACGAGGTCCTGCGACATGCCGGCGGGCGCGAAGAACGCGGTCCAGGTGAGGTCGTCGAAGCCCGAGAATCCCAGCTCGTTCACCGTCGGCACTTCCGGCAATGCCGGCGAGCGCTGCGCGCTGGTGACGGCAATCGCGCGCACCCTGCCGCTCTTCACGTGCGCGACGGCCGGCGGCATCGAGGTGCTCGAGATCTGGGTGTGGCCGGCGACCGCCGCGCCCACCGCCTGCGCCGGCTGGTAAGGCACGTGCGTGATGTCGACCTTGGCCGCCATCTTGATGCGCTCCATCGACAGGTGCGTGGTCGTGCCGATGCCCGAGGAGGCATACGAGAGCGGTGTCTTCCGCGCGAGCTCGATCAGCTCCTGCAGGTTCTTCGCCGGCACCGCCGGGTTCACGGTGATGATGTTCGGCGTGCTCGGCCCGAGGATCACCGGAATGAAATCGCTGAACGGGTCGTAGCCGGCGTTCGCGTAGAGGCTCGGGTTGACCGCGTACGCCACGCTCGTGACGAGCAGAACGTAGCCGTCGGGCGCCGAGCGCTTGACTTGCTGGGTAGCGACGTTGCCGCCGGCGCCGGGCTTGTTCTCCACGACCACCGACTGGCCGATGGCTTCGGACAGCTTGGGGGCGACCAGACGCGCCACGAGGTCGGTGGTGCTGCCCGGCGCGAAGCCGACCACGATGTGCACCGGCCTATGCCGCGGCCAATCCTGCGCGGCTGCAGGGAAAGAGCACGCCAGCAGCAACAGAACGACGATTTTCATGGCGCCCTCCTCCAGCGGCCGATGCTACCATCGCCGGCATCCTGCGTTGAACATCCGTCGTTTTGAATATCCTTTTCGCATCGAAGACCGAGGATCCGAACGTGTGGCTGCCGCGGCTGAAGCACGCGCTGCCGCGGGACCGCTTTTTCACCCATCCCGAACCCGACATCGACGTGGCGCTCATCGCCACGCCGCCGCCCGGCACGTTCGAGCCGCTCAAGCACCTCAAGCTCGTGCAGTCGCTATGGATGGGGGTCGAGCGGCTGCTCGCCGACCCGGCGTTTCCGAAGGGCGTGCCGCTCGCCCGCCTGGTCGATCCCGGAATGGTGGCGGCGATGTCGGAGACGGTGCTCGCGCACGTGCTCGACTGGCACCGCCATCACTATTACTACCGCATCGAGCAGGAAGCGAGGCGCTGGCACCGGCTGAATCAGCACCTCGCCTCCGATCGCACCATCGGGCTGCTCGGCCTGGGCGAGCTCGGCAGCGACGTCGCGCGCAAGCTCGGCGCGCTCGGCTTCAACCTCGTCGGCTGGAGCCGGCGCCCGAAGACCCTCGCGGGCGTGACCTGCCTCACCGACCTCGATGCGGTGCTCGAGAGAAGCGACGTCGTCGTCTGCCTGCTGCCCCTCACCCCGCATACCCGGGGAATTCTCAATTCCAAGACATTCAGGAAAATCAAGCTCGGCGGCGCGGTGATCAACGTCGCGCGCGGCGGTCACCTGGTCGCCGAGGACCTGATCGCCGCGCTCGACTCCGGCCATCTCGCCCAGGCCTATCTCGACGTTTTCGAGCACGAGCCGCTGCCGCACGACCACCCGCTGTGGACCCACCCCGCCATCACCATCACGCCGCACACCGCCGCGCTCACCGAGCCGCGCACCGCGATCCCGAAGATCGTCGAGAACGTCGAGCGCCTGCGCCGCGGCGAGCCGCCGCTCAACCTGGTCGACTTCGACGCCGGCTACTGAATTCGGGGTCAGGGCCACAACCCGTTTTCCTAATTCTCACCCTGACCCCGAATTAGTAGGTCAGCTTCGGGTACCAGTCCTTGCCGCGCCCTTCGGGGGTGAAGTCGAGCAGGTTCCACAGCGGCCAGATCGGGTCGACGTGGCGCGCGTTCTGGCCGGGCTCGTCTTTCGCGAATAGGAGTTCGGTGGCGTAGTAGTGCCGGACCGCCTGGTCTTTTCTGAAGACATTGAGGATCGGCATCTGCCCGCCGTCCGGGGTCTCGCCGTGGTAGTCGCGGTTGTAGTTGTTCTTCTCCGATGACAGCAATTTCAGGTTCGACCAGCCGCGGCTTCTCGCGTGCTCGAGAATGCGCGGCAACGGAGATTTGGCGATGATCACCAGGTTGGTGCGCTGGGCGACGTGCTGGGCATTGCCGTCCAGGGCGTCGAGCATCGAGGTGCACATCGGGCAGGCCTTGGCCATCTTCGGGCCGTACATGAAGCTGTAGGCGACGAGGGTGTTTCCGTTCTCGAGGAGCTGCGACAGCCGCACCGGGCCCTTCTCGCTCTCGAACACATAGTCCTCGCGGGAACCTCGCCGCCCCGGCAGCTTGCGGCGTTGCGCCGCCACCGCCTCGACCTGCCTTCTCAGCTCGACCTCGGCCTGCAGCAGCTTGTCCCGCGCGCTGCGGTATTGCTTGCTCTCGTTGGGGAATTTCATCGCGGCGTCCTTTCTGCAAACGGCATGCCGGTCGTCTCATGTCGTTTGTAACTTGGGGTTCCGAGTTTTGTCTTGACAGTGATCCACCATCTGAATGATACTAAACCTAATGGTTAAGTATCAAGAGCGCGAAGACGAAGCGCTCGACGCCGTGTTCGCGGCGCTCGCGGACTCCACGCGCCGGAGGATCCTGCAGTCGCTCAGCGAAGGCGAACTCGCCGTGAGCGAGCTGGCGGCGCCGCACGACATGTCGCTCCCGGGATTCATGAAGCATCTGCGCGTGCTCGAGGACGTCGGGCTGATCGCGCGCAACAAGGAAGGGCGCGTGGTGAGCTGCGAGCTGAGCGCCGCGCCGATGAAGGCGGCCGCCGCGTGGATGTCGCGCTACGAAAAGTTCTGGACCGAGAAGCTCGACTCGCTCGCCCGCTATCTCTATCAGCAGGAGGAATTGCAGACATGGAACCGAGACTGGCCGAGAAGCCCTCGCTCACCCTCAGCCGCCGCTACCCCGTCGCGCCGGAGAAAGTCTGGCGCGCGTGGACCGACGCGCAAGCGGTAAGGAAGTGGTGGGGGCCCGGCCCGGGCGAGCCGGTGTCGGCGGCCGAGCTCGACGTGCGCGTCGGCGGGCGCTTCCGCATCGTGTTCGGCGGCCCGGACGGCAAGGCGCACGAGTGCGCCGGCGTCTACCAGGAGGTCGTGCCGAACCGCAAGCTCGTCTTCACCTGGAGCTGGCCCAACACCACGCCGGATCGCGTGTCGGTGGTGACGATCGTGTTCAAGGAAATCCAGGATGGCACCGAGCTCGTGTTCAAGCACGAGCAGCTCTTCGACGAGAAGGCGCGCGACGACCACCAGCGCGGCTGGAGCGGCTCGCTCGAAAAGCTGGCGGCTTTTCTCCAGGGCGGCGCGTGAGGAAGCTCATCCTAAAGATGCATACCTCCCTGGACGGCTACGTGCGCGCGGCGAGCGGCGACGTCATGGGATGGGTCTTCCGCACGTTCGACGATGAGCTCGCGAAGTGGGAAGTCGAGGAGCTCTGGAAGGCGAGCGCCCATCTGATGGGCCGCAAGGTCTACGAGGAAATGGCCGCGCATTGGCCGACGTCGACCGAGCCGTTCGCGCCGCCGATGAACCAGATCCCGAAGGTCGTGTTCTCGAAGTCGGTGAAACGGTCCGATTGGCAAGGCACGCGCATCCACGGCGGCGATCTCGGCGCGGAGATCACGCGGCTGAAGCACGAGGCCGGAAAGGACCTGCTCGCGCACGGCGGCCCCGGCTTCGCGCAGTCGCTCGCGAAGCTCGGCGCGATCGACGAGTACCGCCTCGTCGTGCACCCCGCGGTTCTCGGCGGCGGGCTGCGCCTGTTCGAGGATGCGATGGACCTGAAATTTGCGAGCGCCAGGTCATTCCCCGCGGGTGCGGTGGCGCTCACCTACACCCGGAACTGATTCCCCGATTGTTTCCCCAACACGGAGGCTGAAATGTACGTAGACGGATTCGTATTGCCGGTACCGAAAAGAAACCTGAAGGCCTACCGCGCCATGGCCACCAAGGCCGGCAAGGTGTGGCGCGAGCACGGCGCGCTCGACTACAAGGAGTGCATCGGCGACGACGTGAAGAAGGGAAAGCACACGTCGTTTCCGCAGGCGGTGAAGCTCAAACCCGGCGAGGTGGTGTGGTTCTCCTGGATCGTCTACAAGAACCGCAAGCACCGCGACAGCGTGAACAAGAAGGTGATGAAGGACAAGCGCCTCGCGCCGATGATGGACCCGAAGAAGATGCCGTTCGACGGCAAGCGCTTCTTCTGGGGCGGCTTCAAGGTGGTCGTCGACCTGTGAAGCCTTTCGAGACCAGCCGCGTCTTCGACGCGCCGCGCGCCAAGGTCTGGCAGGCCTGGACCGAGCCCGCGCGGCTGAAACAGTGGTGGGGCCCGAAGGGGTTCAAGGTCCACACCTGCAAGCTCGACCTGCGCCCCGGCGGCACGTTCCTCTACGGCATGAAGGCGCCGGACGGCAGCGACGTGTGGGGCAAGTTCGTCTACCGGGAGATCAAGGCGCCGGAGAAGTTGGTGTTCATCGTCTCCTTCTCCGACCCGCAGGGCGGCGTCACCCGGCATCCGATGTCGCCGACGTGGCCGGAGTACATGCTCTCGACGGTGGAGTTTTCCGAAGTCTCCGGAAAGACCAAGGTCACGGTCACCTGGATCCCGCACGAGGCGACCGAAGCCGAGCGCAAGGTGTTCGAGGAAGGCCGCGAAGGCATGAAGCAGGGCTGGGCCGGGACCTTCGAGCAGCTCGAGGGCTACCTGAAAAAATGAACGAGCAGACGATCACCCTGACGCGCGTGTTCGAAGCGCCTCGCGAGCGGGTGTTCGCGTGCTGGACGCGCGCCGAGCACCTGCAGCACTGGTTCGGGCCGAAAGGATTCACGATCCATTCATGCGAGGCGGACGCGCGGCCGGGCGGCACGTTCAAGCTGTGCCTGCGCGCGCCCGACGGCAAGGATTATTGGGTGCGCGGCAAGTACCGGGAGATCACGGTGCCGAGTCATTTGGTGATCGACTGCGCGGCCGACGACGACAAGGGCGTCGAGCGGTTGCAGGAAGTGATCGACGTGACCTTTACCGAGTCGCGCGGCAAGACGACGGTAGCGGTGAATGCAATAGCGCGCGGGCCGAGCGACGAAGCGGCCGCGATGCTCAAGGGAATGGACAAAGGCTGGGCCCAGACCGTCGAGCGGCTCGGTGCACACTTAAGAGGGAGATGACACGGAAATGACTATGCTGAAATGGAGCCTGGCCGCGGTCGCGGCGATTGTCGTGGTGTTCCTCTTCGTCGTGGCGCTGCAACCGTCCGACTTCAAGGTCGAGCGCAGCGCCACCATGCGCGCGCCTGCCCCGGCGGCGTTCGCGCAGGTGAACGACTTCCAGAACTGGCGCGCCTGGTCGCCGTGGGAGAAGGTCGACCCGGCGCTCAAGCGCCAGTACGAAGGTCCGAAGGCGGGCACCGGCGCGGTTTATGCGTGGCAGGGCAACAAGGACGTCGGCGAAGGCCGCATGACGATCACCGAGAGCCGCCCGGGCGACTTGGTGCGCATCAAGCTCGAGTTCTTCAAGCCGTTCGCGGCGACCAATACCGCCGAGTTCAGCTTCAAGCCCGCCGGCGCCGACGCGACCGCGGTCACGTGGACCATGACCGGCCAGAACAACTTCCTGTCCAAGGCGATCTGCATGTTCGTGGACATGGACAAGATGGTCGGCGGCATGTTCGACCAGGGCCTCACCCAGATGAAGTCCATCGTGGAAACCAAGAGCTAGGAGACGCAAATGCAAATCCAACCGTATCTGTTCTTTGACGGCCGCTGCGAGCAGGCGCTCGACTTCTACAAGCAGACCCTCGGCGCCAAGGTCGAGGCGCTGATGCGCTACAAGGACAACCCGGACCCGAAGTACAACCCGCCCAACTCCGACGACAAGGTGATGCACGCCTGCGTGCGCATCGGCGACACGCAGGTGATGGCCTCCGACGGCAACTGCCAGGGCAAGCCGAGCTTCCAGGGCTTCTCGCTCACGATCAACGCGGCCGACGCGGCCGAGGCGAAGCAGCGCTTCAACGCGCTCGCCGAAGGCGGCCAGGTGCAGATGCCGCTCAACGAGACCTTCTTCGCCAAGAGCTTCGGCATGGTCGCCGACCGCTTCGGCGTTTCGTGGATGGTGATTGCGGGACCGAAGAACCCCGCATGAAGAAGACCTACAGCGGCAGCTGTCACTGCGGCGCGGCGCGCTTCGAGGCCGACATCGACCTCGCGCAGGGCACCTTCAAGTGCAACTGCTCGATCTGCTTCAAGTCGCGGGCGTGGCTGGCGGGTGTTCCGGCGAGCGACTTTCGCCTGCTCTCCGGCGAGCAGTCGCTCGCCGACTATCAGTTCGGCAAGCAACGCATCCACCACCGCTTCTGCACGAAGTGCGGCGTGCGCCCCTTCTCGCAAGTCAACGACCAGTTCGCGGTGCGCGTGAACTGCCTCGACGGCGTCGACGCCCAGGAGCTGATCGACGCGCCGGTGAAGTACTTCAACATGCGGCACGACGACATGAAGTCGCCGCCGGCGGAAACGCGCCACCTGTGATGACCGAAGGGAAGCGCTGGCTGGCGTTCTACCTGCTGTGCGCGGGCGAGTTCATGATCGTGATCGACACCACGATCATCAACGTCGCCCTGCCCTCGATCCAGGCCGACCTGCGGTTCAGCGACGCGTCGCTGGTCTGGGTGGTCAACGCCTATATGGTCACCTATGGCGGCTTCCTCCTGCTCGGCGGGCGACTCGGCGACCTGTACGGCCAGCGCCGCTGGTTCCTGCTCGGCACCGCCCTCTTCACCGTCGCCTCGCTGGTGTGCGCGCTGGCCAATACTCAGTGGCTGCTCGTCGTTGCGCGTGCGGTGCAGGGCCTGGGCGGCGCCGCGGTGTCGGCGATCGCGCTCTCGCTCATCATGAACCTGTTCAGCGAGCCGGCCGACCGCGCCAGGGCGATGGGCATCTACGGCTTCGTCTGCGCCGGCGGCGGCAGCGTCGGCGTGCTCGCGGGCGGCCTGCTCACCAGCGCGCTGAGCTGGCACTGGGTGTTCCTGGTCAACCTGCCGATCGGCGCGCTGGTGTGCGCGTTCTGCTTCACCCTGCTTGCGCCGGATGCCGCGCCGGCGCAGAAGCGGCGCCTCGACGTCGCCGGCGCCATCACGGTGACCCTGTCGTCGATGCTCGCGGTGTACGCGATCGTGAACGGCAATTACGCGCTGCTGGCGCTCGCCGCGATCCTGCTCGCCGCGTTCCTGGTGATCGAGTCGCGCGTGCGCGACCCGCTGATGCCGCTGCGCGTGTTCCGCATCCGCAGCGTCGCCGTGTCCAACGTGATCGGCGTGCTGTGGGCCGCGGCGATGTTCGCCTGGTTCTTCATCTCCGCGCTGTACATGCAGCTCGTGCTCGGCTACACGCCGATGCAGATCGGCCTCGCCTTCCTGCCGGCCAACCTGATCATGGCGGTGTTCTCGATCGGTCTGTCGGCGAAGCTGGTGATGCGCTTCGGCCTGAAGGCGCCGATCGCGGGCGGCATGCTGCTCGCGGCGCTCGGGCTCGCCCTCTTCGCCCTCGCCCCGTCCGGCGGCAGCTTCCTGGTGCACGTGCTGCCGGGCATGCTGCTGCTCGGCGTGGGCTGCGGCATGGCGCTCAACCCGGTGATGCTCGCCGCGATGAGCGACGTCGACCCGAGCGAGTCCGGCCTTGCCTCGGGCGTGGTCAACACCTCCTTCATGATGGGCGGCGCGCTCGGCCTCGCCGCCCTGGCCAGCCTCTCCGAAGCCAAGGGGTATCACGCCGCTTTCGCCGCCGGGGCGCTGTTCGCCGCCATCGCTGCCGCGATCAGCTTTTTTCTGAACGCAACGCCTTCCGAAAATTCCGCGCCCGCTGTCGATTCTCAGGGGGCTCGTTCGTGAAAGGGAAATAGATGAAATCCACGCAGAAGATCACCCCGTTCCTGTGGTACGACGGCAAAGCCGAGGAGGCCGCGCGGTTCTACGTCTCCATTTTCAGGAAGTCGAAGATCAAGAGCGTCCGACCGGGACCGCATGGATCGGTGATGGGCGTGGAATTCCAGCTCGAGGGGCAGGACTTCATCGCGCTGAACGGCGGCCCGCACTTCACCTTCTCGCCGGCGATCTCGTTCTTCGTGAGCTGCAAGACGCAGGAAGAAGTCGACGAGCTGTGGGACAAGCTCTCCGCGGGCGGCGAGAAGCAGCCTTGCGGCTGGCTCAAGGACAAGTACGGCGTATCGTGGCAGGTCATCCCCACGGTCCTGGGCGAGATGCTGCAGGACAAGGATGCCGCGAAATCGCAGCGCGTCATGCAGGCGATGCTGCAGATGAAGAAGATCGACATCAAGGGCCTGGAGGAGGCGCGTCATGGGTAATCCCGTAGTGCATTGGGAGCTGATGTCCAAGGACCCGGCGAAGGTGTCGGACTTCTACGCCAGGATCTTCGGCTGGAAGGTCGACCACCGGCCCGGGATCAACTACCGCATCGTCGACACCCGCGCCGAAGGCGAGATGCGTGGCATCAACGGCGGCATCGTCAAGCCCGACAAGCCTGGGCCCTGGCCGGGCAACATGCTGTTCTACATCCTGGTCGACGACCTCGCGAAGTACCGCAAGAAGGTCGTCGCCGCCGGCGGCAAGATCCACGTCGAGGAGCAGAAGGTTCCGGGGATGGGCAAGTTCGCGCTGTTCACCGACCCCGAGGGCCGGATGATGGGCTTATGGAAAGCAAAGAGCGCGTGAAGCACCTCAGCGTACGGATCGATCGCTCCGCGGCCGAGGCCTACGAGCTCCTCTCCCCGCCCGAGAGCTTTCCCAAGTGGGCCTCGGGGATGGGCGGGTCGCTCCGGCGCGAAGGCGCGGACTGGGCGATCGACACGCCGGAAGGGACGGCCATCGTCCGATTCTCCGAGCCGAATGGCCGTGGCGTGCTCGATCACCAGGTGAACCTGCCACGCCGGGCACCAATCTACGTGCCACTGCGCGTGGTGGCGAACGGCGATGCGTGCGACCTCGTCCTCACGCTGTTTCGCCAGCCCGACATGTCGGACGAGAAGTTCGCCGCCGATGCCGAGTGGGTCATGCGCGATCTACGGGCCGCCAAGCGGCTACTGGAGGGATCATGAACCGAATTACGACCGGACCGGCGGGCGTGCGGGTGCGCGTGAAGTTCGGAGGCGAGCTGATCGCGGACAGCCGCGATGCCGTCGTGCTCCACGAAGGCAGCTACCCGCCCGTGTACTACCTGCCGCGCAAGGACGTGAAGATGGACCGCCTTGCGCGGACGTCGCACCGCTCTCATTGCCCCTTCAAGGGCGATGCGTCGTACTACTCGTTGCAGGGCGGCCCCGAGAATGCCGTCTGGAGCTACGAGCAGCCGATCGCAGCGGTGGCGGCGATCAAGGAGCTGCTCGCGTTCTATCCCGACAAGGTCGAGATCTCGACCTCCTGAGGAACCCAGGCGTTTCATCTGAAACGCCTTCGCCGCAGTCGCGCTACTCTTGGACGATGGCCGCGGCCATCGAAATCAGGCAGCTCACCAAGACCTACGCCTCCGGCCTGCAGGCGCTGAAAAGCGTCAGCCTGGAGATCCGCAAGGGCGAGATCTTCGCGCTGCTCGGCCCGAACGGCGCCGGCAAGACCACCCTCATCAACATCGTGTGCGGCATCGTCACGCCGAGCTCGGGCAGCGTGCGCGTCGACGGCCACGACATCCTCCGCGACTACCGCGTCACGCGCGCGAAAATCGGGCTGGTGCCGCAGGAGCTGCACACCGACATGTTCGAGACGGTGTGGGGCACCGTGCGCTTCAGCCGCGGCCTCTTCGGGCGCGCACCCGACCCCGCGCACCTGGAGCGCGTGCTGCGCGAGCTTTCGCTGTGGGACCGGCGCGACGACAAGATCATGACGCTGTCGGGCGGCATGAAGCGCCGGGTGCTGATCGCCAAGGCGCTCGCGCACGAGCCGCAGATCCTGTTCCTCGACGAGCCGACCGCCGGCGTCGACGTCGAGCTGCGCCGTGACATGTGGGCGCTGGTGCGCGCCCTGCGCGACAGCGGCGTCACGGTCATCCTCACCACGCATTACATCGACGAGGCCGAGGAGATGGCCGACCGCATCGGCATCGTCAACAAGGGCGAGCTGGTCGTGGTCGAGGAAAAGGCCAGGCTCATGAAGAAGCTCGGCAAGAAGCAGCTCACGCTGCACCTGCTCGAGCCCATGGCCGCGGTTCCCGCCGCGCTTGCCTCCTGGAAATTGCAGATCGGGAACGCAGGCAGCGAGCTCCAGTACACCTTCGACGCCGCCGATGAGCGCACCGGCATCCCCGCGCTGCTGCGCCGCCTCGGCGAGCTCGGCATCGGCTTCACCGACCTGCAGACCCGCCAGAGCTCGCTCGAGGACATTTTCGTGGACCTGGTGAACCAGTGAACCGCCACGCGATCGCGGCGATCTACCGCTTCGAGATGTCGCGTTTCAGGCGCACGCTGTGGCAGAGCCTCGCCACGCCGGTGATCACCACCTCGCTCTACTTCGTGGTGTTCGGCGCCGCCATCGGCTCGCGCATGGGCGAGCTCGACGGCGTGCCCTACGGCGCGTTCATCGTGCCGGGGCTGATCATGCTGTCGCTGTTCACCGAGAGCCTGTCGAACGCCTCGTTCGGCATCTACCTGCCGAAGTTCACCGGCACGATCTACGAGGTGCTGTCGGCGCCGGTGTCGCCCTTCGAGCTGGTGCTCGCCTACGTCGGCGCGGCGGCGACCAAGTCGATCCTGCTCGGCCTGGTGATCCTCGCCACCGCGAATCTGTTCGTGCCGGTCAGCATCGCCCACCCGCTGTGGATGATCGTGTTCCTGGTGCTGACGGCAACCACCTTCTGCCTGTTCGGCTTCATCCTCGGCGTCTGGGCGAACGGCTTCGACCAGCTGCAGTTCGTGCCGATGCTGGTGATCACGCCGCTCACCTTTCTCGGCGGCGCGTTCTACTCGATCGACATGCTGCCGCCGGCGTGGCAGACGTTCAGCCTGTTCAATCCCGTGGTCTACCTGATCAGCGGCTTCCGCTGGAGCTTCTACGGCATCGCCGACGTCCCGGTGTGGATCAGCCTCGTGATGACGCTCGCGTTCTTCCTGGTCGACCTCGTACTGGTGGCCTGGATCTTCAAGACCGGCTACCGCCTGAAAACCTAGGAGACCCGAATGCTGCTACAAGGCAAGAACGCGGTGATTTACGGCGGCGGCGGCTCGATCGGCGGCGCGGTGGCACGCACGTTCGCACGCGAAGGCGCGAAAGTGTTTCTCGCCGGGCGCACGCTCGCGAAGCTGGAAAAGGTGGCGCGAGGCCTTCCGAATGCCGACGTCGCCGAAGTCGATGCGCTGGATGAGAAGCAGGTCGACCGGCACGCCGATGCCGTGGCGGCAACGGCGGGCCGCATCGACATCGCGCTCAACGCGATCGGCATCGTCCACGTCCAGGGCACGCCATTCGGCGAGCTGTCCCTGAAGGACTTCGCGCATCCGATCGCCGCCTACACGCGCGCGAATTTCATCACCGCGAAGGCGGTGGCGCGGCACATGGTGAAGAAGGGTTCGGGCGTGATCCTCACGCTGTCGACGCCGGGCTCGCGCATGGCAGGCGTGGGGTTCCTCGGCTACGGCGTGACCTGCGGCGCGATCGAGACCTTCTCGCGCATCCTCGCGGGCGAGCTCGGCGCGAGCGGCATCCGCGTCGTCTGCCTGCGGCCGGACGCGATTCCCGAGGCACTGGCCACGTCGCACGCGCGCGAGGTGTTCAGCGGCTTTGCGAAGCGCGCCGGCACGAGCATCGAGGCGATGCTCGCCGCGCACGCCAGCACCGACACGCTGCTCAAGCGCCTTCCGACGCTCGCCGAAGTCGCGGACTTCGCCGCCTTCGCCGCCTCGGACCGCTGCGGCGCCATGACCGGCGCGATCGCCAACCTGACCTGCGGCTCGCTGGTGGATTGAGGCGCTAGCGCGCGAGATAGCCGGAGTCGACCGGCAGCGTCACTCCGGTGATGCAGCGCGCGGCATCGCTGCACAGGAACAGGATCGCCGCGGCGATGTCGCCGGTCTCGGGGAGCCGGCCGAGGGGCGTGTGCGCCATCACGGTCTTCAGCACCTCGGGATTGGAGAAGATCGGCGTCGTGAGGTCGGTGCGCACGTAGGTCGGCGCGACCGCGTTGACGCGGATATTGTCGGCCGCCCATTCGAGCGCGAGCGCGCGGGTGAGGTTGACGACGCCGCCTTTCGACGCCTGGTAGGACGCGTTCGGATAGATGCCGCCCGAGAGCCCCATGATCGAGGCGAGGTTGACGATCGCGCCGCCGCCGCGCTTCTTCATATGAGGATGCGCGAGCCGCGAGCACAGGAAGAGCGCGGTCAGGTTGAGCTCGAGCACCGCGTCCCAGTCCTCCTTCTTCACTTCCACCGCGGTCTTGCGCACCGCGCGGCCGGCGTTGTTCACGAGGATGTCGATGCCGCCGATCCGGGCGAACGCCTTCTCGACCTCGCTTTCGTCGGTGACGTCGCAACCCGTCTCGACGTCGAGCACCTCCACCCGCGCGCCGGCCTTCTCGAGCGCCTTCGCCGTGGCCGCGCCGATCCCTTTCGCGCCTCCAGTAACAACGGCAACTTTGTTGGTTAGATCGAGGGAGAAAATGGGGTCTGTCCCTGATTTTCAATCAGTATACTCAGGCGCATGTTCGACCTCGTGATCCGCGACGCGACGCTGCTCGACGGCTTGGGCTCGCCGCCGCGGCGCGGCGGCGTCGCGGTCAAGGACGGCAGGATCGTCGAGATCGGCCGGATCCTCGGCAGCTCGAAGGAAACGGTGATCGGCGACGGGCTCGCGCTGATGCCGGGGATCATCGACAACCACACGCACTACGACGCGCAGCTCACCTGGGATCCCTGGGCCTCGCCCTCGCCCGCGCTCGGCGTCACCACCGCGATCATCGGCAACTGCGGCTTCACCATCGCGCCGTGCCGCTCGGGCGACCGCGACCTGGTGATGAAGAACCTGACCCAGGTCGAAGGCATGTCGCTCGCCGTGCTGCGCGCCGGCGTGCGCTGGGAGTTCGAGACGGTGCCGCAGTACCTCGACATGCTCGAGCGCCAGGGCAGCGCGCTGAATGTGGCGGTGTTTGCCGGCCACTCGGCGGTGCGCACCTACGTCATGGGCGGGGCGGCGACGGAACGCGCGGCAACGCAGGAAGAAATCATTTCAATGAGGAGGATTGTGGTCGAGGCGATGCACGCCGGCGCGGTCGGCTTCTCGACCAGCACCTCGCCCGCGCACAACGGCGAGGGCGGCAAGCCGATGCCGTCGCGCCTCGCGGACGACACCGAGCTGCGCGCGCTGGTCGGCTGCCTGCGCGAGGCGGGGCGGGGCGTGTTCATGCTCACCAAGGGCGGGCACACGCAGATCGGCTTCCTCGAGGAGCTCGCGGCCGAATCGCAGCGCCCCGTGGTGATCGCCGCGCTGCTTCATAGCAGCACCAATCCCGACGCCGTTTTTCATGATTTACAAGAAATTCAGGAAGCCAACAAGCGCGGGCGCAAATTGGTCGGCGCGGTGTCGTGCTGCCCGCTGGCGATGGAGTTCACCCTGCATTCGCCTTACGTGTTCGAAGGGCTGGAGAGCTGGCAGCCGGCGCTGGCCCTGAAGGGAGACGCCTTCAAGGCAAAGCTGCGGGAAAAGACGTTTCGCGACGGCCTGCGCGCCGAGCTTGCGCGCCCGGCGCACTTTCGCCTGTTCAACGGCGAATGGCAGCAGGTCCACGTGATCCAGTCCGGGCGCGTCGAGCTCGAGCAGCGCTCGCTGGCCGAGCTCGCCCGCGCCGCGGACAAGGACCCGCTCGAGCTGATGCTCGATATCGCCCTGGAAGAAAACCTCGACACGGTGTTCAGCGCGCTGCTGCTCAACTCGGACGAGGCCGCCGTCGGCCGCATGCTCAAGCACCCGTGCAGCCTGGTCTCGCTGTCGGACGCCGGGGCGCACCTCACGTTCTTCAACGACGCCGGCTTCGGGCTGCACCTGCTCGGGCATTGGGTGCGCAGCCAGGGCGTGCTGACCCTGGCCGATGCCGTCTGGCGGCTGTGCGGGCACCCGGCTCAGCTCTTCGGGATCAGGGAGCGCGGCGCGCTCAAGGTCGGGCACCACGCCGACCTCCTGCTCTTCGACCCGGCGACCGTCGATCGCGGGCCCAAGCGCCGGGTGTTCGACCTGCCCGGCGGCAACCCGCGGCTCACCACCGCCCCGGTCGGCGTGCATGGCGTATGGGTCAACGGGGTCCGCATCGCAGGGCGGGACGGGACCTTCGACAAGAAGAAGCTGCCGGGGCGGCTGCTGCGCGACTTCGTCCCGTAGCCAAAGCACGACACAAAAAGTCGAACGGCGACAAGGCCTTGGGGCCGGCGCGGCGAGGAAACGTCGCCGGCCGGCGACGGCGACCTTTCCGGCGGACACCTGTGGCCCCAAGGTTTCAAGCACTTACGGGCGGGTACGGTTCATGCATCTAGGGACCGGCTGTCCCACCCACTACTACAGAGAGGGAGCGTAAAGTGCTACAGAAAGACGGGTTCTTCCGCAACAGGCGCGACGATTCGTTCCGCCCGACTCAACCGAACGCGCCGGCGCCTGTGGCCTCCAGCACGCCCGCGCCCTCTACCACCGAGCCGGAAAAGAAAGCAGACGAGCGCAAGGAATCCAAGCTCGTCGTCGGCCACGACATCAAGATCAAGGGCGTCGAGATCAGCGACTGCGACACGCTGGTCGTCGAAGGCCGCGTCGAGGCCACCCTCGATTCGCGCGTCCTCGAAATCGCCGAGCACGGCGTGTTCCAGGGCACCATCGCCGTCGACCATGCCGAGATCCGCGGCCGCTTCGAGGGCGAGATCACGGTGCGCAAGCAGCTCATCATCCAGGGCACCGGCAAGGTGTCGGGCAAGATCCGCTACGCGAAGATCAAGATCGAGGAAGGCGCCGAAGTTTCGGGCGACCTCGCGGTGATGGACAAGGCCGCGCCCTCGATCAGCGTCAGCAAGCGCGTCGCGAACGCCTAGACAAGCCCGGAAAGCGAATGGAACAAGGAACGCTCGCGTTCACCGCGATCTATCTCCGCTCGAACCACGGGTACGTCGGCTTCATCGAGGAATTGCCTGGAGTGAATTCCCACGGACGCACGCTGCATGAGGCGCGCGAGACGCTGAAGAAGCTCGCCGCCGTGGTGTTCGACGAGGAGCGCCGCGGGGCCGAGGAACTGATCGCCGGCAAGGACGTCGTGCGCGAGTCGTTCCTGGTCCCGTTCCCGCGCCAGGCCTGAGCCAGCACCCTCTTTAGCGCCTTTTCCCCTGAAGAAGGCGCGAACCGTCCCCGGAGGCCACCTGGCCTCCGGGGTTTTTTTTTGCCTGGAGCATTCCCTCGGCTTCGATGAAGCGCGCGACGGCGTCGAGGCCCTGGCCGGTCTTGAGGTTGGTAAAGACGAAAGGGCGCGCGCCGCGCATCTTCCGGGCATCGTGCTCCATCACTTCCAGGGACGCCCCGACCATCGGGGCAAGGTCGATCTTGTTGATCACCAGCAGGTCGGACTTGGTGATGCCGGGGCCGCCCTTGCGCGGGATCTTGTCGCCGGCGGCGACGTCGATCACGTAGAGCGTCAGGTCGGAAAGCTCCGGGCTGAAGGTCGCGGCGAGGTTGTCGCCGCCCGATTCGACGAACACCAGGTCGAGGCTCGGGAAGCGGCGCATCAGCCGGTCCACCGCCTCGAGGTTGATCGAGGCGTCCTCGCGGATCGCGGTGTGCGGGCAGCCGCCGGTCTCGACGCCGATGATGCGCTCGGGCGCGAGAGCGCCGTTGCGCACCAGGAACTGCGCGTCCTCCTCGGTGTAGATGTCGTTGGTCACCACCGCGATGTCGTACCTGTCGCGCAGCGCACGGCACAGCGAAAGCGTCAGCGCCGTCTTGCCCGAGCCAACGGGTCCTCCGATGCCTACCCTCAGCGTCATGAGCGGAATAGCCTCGAGTACTGCGTTTCGTGCCGTGCCGAAAGGAACGCCAGCCCGGGTGCCAGGTTGGACCACGACGATTCCTCGAGTTGAAGCTCCGCCAGCGGCTCCAGCCGCGCTCCCAACGCCAAGAGCATCTTCTGCCCGGCCGTCTGTCCCAGCGGCACCGCCTTCACCGCGACCATCACCTGGTTCTCCAGCCACGACCAGAGATAGGCGACCACCGCCTCGCGCGGCTCGATTTTCCAGTGGCGCACAGCCAGGGCAAAGGTGGTGGGGAACGCGGGTTCCCTTATTGGGACAGGGATTTTCAGGTGTTCCAGCAGTTTCGCCAGTGCCTGACCCATTTGGAGCGTCTCGGCGCGCAGCTCCGAGGTCTCGCGCGTGGCGACGAAGAAGTCGTTGCGCTCCTGGGTCGGCGCGGCGATCTGGGCACGCAGCACCTGCGCCTCCATGCGCGCCACCGAAAGCTCGAGCACGTCGCCGATCCATCCCTGCGCAGTCTCGGCATCGCGGACGTGACCGGCCTCGATCGCGGCTTCGAGTCCCTGCGAATAGCTGTACGCGCCGACCGGAAGCGTCGGGCTGGCGAGCTGCAGCAGGCGGGCCAGGCTCATTCGTGAGAATGGAAATGATCGTGGATGCGGCCGCCGTGGCCCATCTCGTCGTGCTGGTGGCCGTAGGCCCCGGCCTCGGGCTCGAACGGGGCCTCGACGTGCGAGACCCGCGCGCCGAGCTTGCGCGCCATCTCCTCGAGCACGTGGTCCTCGGCGATGCGCAGGAAGCCCTGCCCGACCTGCAGCGGCACGTGCCGGTTGCCGAGGTGGTAGGCGACGCGCGCCAGCTCGGCCGACTCGATGTGCAGCAGTTTTTCGGGCGCGGCGACGATCTCGACCTCGCGGCCGTCGGTCGCGGTGACGCGGTCGCCGCCGCGCAGCACCTTGCCGCGCGGCAGGATCAGCGCGACCTCCTCGCCGTTCTCCGCCTTCGCGCGCAGGCGGCTCTTCTGGCGTTGCTCGAACGGCAGGACCAGCTTCATCAGAACAGGAAATACCGCTGGGCCATCGGCAAGACCTTGGCGGGCTCGCAGACCAGCAGCTCACCGTCCGCGCGCACCTCGTAGGTTTCGGGATCCACGCTCATCTCCGGCAGGTAATCGTTGTGCACCATGTGCTTCTTGCCGATCCGGCGGGTGTTCTTCACCGCGACCAGGGGCCGCTTCAGCCTTTCCAGTGATCTGTTTTTCAGAGAAGCTTTTGAAACGAAGGTCACCGCCTTCGCGCCGAACATCGGGCGGTAGTGCACCGGCTGCGGCGTCGGGATGGAGGCGTTCGGATCGCCCATCGCCGCCGCCGCGATCATGCCTCCTTTCATGATCAGGAACGGCTTCACGCCGAAGAACGCCGGCTTCCACAGCACCAGATCGGCGAGCTTGCCTTCCTCGAGCGAGCCGACTTCGTGCGAGATGCCGTGGGCGATGGCGGGATTGATCGTGTATTTGGCAATGTAACGCTTGACCCGAAAATTATCTGAAAGACCTTTTCCCAAGGTCGATCTTTGGATCTTCATCTTATGGGCGGTCTGCCAGGTGCGGATGATGACCTCGCCCACCCGCCCCATCGCCTGCGAGTCGGACGACATCATCGAGAACGCGCCGAGGTCGTGCAGGATATCCTCGGCGGCGATGGTCTCGCGCCGGATGCGCGATTCGGCGAACGCCACGTCCTCGGCGATCGCCGGATCGAGGTGATGGCACACCATCAGCATGTCGAGGTGCTCCGCGATGGTGTTGACCGTGTAGGGACGCGTCGGGTTGGTGGACGAGGGCAGCACGTTCGGCCGGCCGCAGACCTTGATGATGTCGGGCGCATGGCCGCCGCCCGCGCCCTCGGTGTGATAGGTGTGGATGGTGCGGCCCTTGAACGCCGCGATCGAGGTCTCGACGAAGCCCGATTCGTTCAGCGTATCGGTGTGGATCGCCACCTGCACGTCCAGCTTGTCGGCCACCGCCAGGCAGTTGTCGATCGCCGCCGGCGTGGTGCCCCAGTCCTCGTGCAGCTTCAAGCCGATCGCGCCTGCCTTGACTTGCTCGATTAAAGGCGCGGGAAGCGACGCGTTGCCTTTCCCCAAAAACCCCAAATTCATCGGGAATGCATCCGCGGCCTCGAGCATCGACTGGAGGTGCCAGGGCCCGGGCGTGCAGGTGGTGGCGAAAGTGCCGGTCGCGGGGCCGGTGCCGCCGCCGATCATCGTGGTGACGCCCGACATCAGCGCCTCGTCGATCTGCTGCGGGCAGATGAAGTGGATATGGCTGTCGATGCCGCCCGCGGTGGCGATCATGCCCTCGCCGGCGATCACCTCGGTTCCCGGCCCGATCGGGATGGTGATCGCGGGCTGGACGTCGGGATTGCCGGCCTTGCCGATCTTCCAGATGCGCCCGTTCTTCAGGCCGATGTCGGCCTTGACGATGCCCCAGTGATCGACGATGAGCGCGTTGGTCACCACCGTGTCGGCGGTGTCCTTCGACACGCGCTGGCTCTGGCCCATGCCGTCGCGGATCACCTTGCCGCCCCCGAACTTCACCTCCTCGCCGTAGACGGTGAGGTCCTTCTCCACCTCGATCCACAGCTCGGTGTCGGCGAGCCGCACGCGGTCGCCGACGGTCGGACCGTACATCTCCGCGTAGGCTTGCCTCGTGATTTTCATTTCTTCAAGGGTCCGTTGACGGCGCCGGTGAATCCGTAAACTTTCCGGGCGCCGGAAAGCGGAATCACCTCGACGGTTCTCCTCTGCCCGGGCTCGAAGCGCACCGCGGTCCCCGCGGCGATGTTGAGCCGGCAGCCGTACGCCTTCTTGCGGTCGAATTCGAGCGCGGCGTTGGTCTCGAAGAAGTGGTAGTGCGAGCCGACCTGAACAGGCCTGTCCCCAGCATTCACTACCTCGAGTCTCACGGCCTTTCGACCCTTGTTCAACTCGATGTCGCCCGCGGCGACCTTGATTTCGCCGGGAATCATGGGATGGGGTTGTGCACGGTAACAAGCTTGGTACCGTCGGGAAAAGTGGCCTCCACCTGGATCTCGGGAATCATCTCCGGGACGCCCTCCATGACCTCCGCGCGCTTGAGGAGCGTCGCACCCCAGCTCATGAGCTCCTGGACGCTGCGGCCTTCGCGCGCGCCCTCGAGGAGCGCCGCGCTGATGTAGGCGACGGCTTCCGGGTAGTTGAGCTTGAGTCCCTTGCCTTTGCGCCGCTCGGCGAGCAGCCCGGCGGTGAAGATCAGGAGCTTGTCCTTCTCGCGCGGCGTGAGCTCCATGCGGAAAGTCTACTTCAGGTACGCCAGATCCGCGGCTCGATGGCCTGCCGGCCTGCGATCGCGGGGCGTAGGACGCTCCAGAGCCGGGTGAAGGCCGCCATCGCCTCCTCGGTGGAGTTGCCGAGATGGCGCGCAATCAGCACGCCCGGCACGAGAGTCACCGCGGCGCCGGTTTTTCTGCATTCGCGCAACACCGCAGAGTCGAGCTCCGGTGATGCGGCGAGCAGCGTGCCGAACACGCTGTGTCCCCCGAGGCCCACGGCAGAGCGCAGCAGCGCGCCGCCGCCGTCGAGCTCGCCGCGCTCGAGCCATAGAAGCTTCCTGTCTGCAGAGACACGCGTGTGGGATTTCAGGATTCCCTCGTTGAACCTCTCGCCGGATCCGGAGCGCCCGAGGCAGACGATCTCCCAGCCGATGTAGCGGCCGCCGGGTCCCAACCGGATCTCGCAATCGAGCTCGGCCAATGCGGCGTTGAAGACGATGGTCTCGCGCGGCAGCCATTCGAGCGTGCCCTTGACGTCGAACACGAGCTTCTGCCTCGCCCACGGGCCGGCCGAGCGGTACCACTTCGCGGCGCCGGGCGTCGTGAGCAGCGCATGCCCTTCCGATTTCACTTCCAGCGTCAGCTCGTCTCCGCCGGCGATGCCGCCGGGCGGGTGAACCACGATGGCGTGGCAGACCTCCTCGCCTTCCGGATACAGCGGCTTTTGCACGACCAGCGGGCCGTCGGAGGCGCGCTTCGCCAGCACGGTTCTCCTTCCGTCACGCTCAAATTCGAGCGCGAGCTGCGCCCGCCACGAGCTCGCCAGCGCCTCCACGCTCAGGCCGCCAGCGGCTCGTATCCCCAGCCGAAGAAGGGCTCGCCGCCTTGCTCGGTGATGAGCACGACTTCCTCCAGCCAGGCGCGGGTCGTTTCACCGCCGGGGTAGACCACGTGCAGCGGAACGACCATTCCCGCCTCGAAGCGCCAATCGGCGGTCCTCTCCTCAACGTCCCAGTGTGAAAGCCCCAGGCCGTGGAAGAAGATCACCGCCGCGTCGGCATCGGCGACGCCCGCCTTGCGGTAGAGCTCGCGCCCCCTCGCCTGCAGCTCGCTTGGCCGGGTTCCCGGTTTCATTTCCGAAATGAGTTGTTCGGAGACCTGTGCCGTGGCGCGCAGGTTGCGCTTGCCCTCGCCCTGCGGCTCGTCGCCCACGACCCAGGTCTTGCCGCCGTCCCAGCAATAGAGATCCAACGTGCCATGGCAGTCGAACATCACATGCTCGCCGCGTTGCACCTCGAAGTCCTCCAGGCCGGTCTGCAGCGTGAGCGTGGCGTCGGCGCCGCGGGGATGGCCCCAGACCATGGCGCCCGGGTCGCGCACGAATCCGCCAAGGTCGATTGCGGCGGCATGATAGGCGTGGTTCAGCTCCTGCCAGCGCATGCCCTTCTCCCAGGACTTCGTGGTGCGCTCGATCGCGGCACGATTGAGCGCGGTGGCGCGGCGCAGCAGCTCGATCTCCGCGGGAGTCTTCACCGCGCGGGCGAACATCAGGGTGTCATAGGCATCGACCGCGTCGGCGCCCAGGCGGTGGCCAAGAGCCAGATCATCAAACCCTATGCGGCCGCGCTCGAGGCCGAGATCGGCGAGCGCGCCGCGCAGCGCCGAATTCATGTCGAAAGCGTAGTGATTGCGTGCGGCGCGCAGCCAGGAAATTTCGTTTGTGCCAGACGGAATAAAGCGGTCGATGTCCTCGCGCTGCGGCGCCCGGTCGAGCGGCATCATCACCGCACGGAACGGCCGCAGGTCGCGCACCCAGCTCGGCTGCGCCAGGAACGTCGCCAGGTAGTAGTCGGCGAGCACCAGGACGGGATGGTCGGGCGCATGGCGCGAGAACGCGAGCGCGTAGGGGCGAGGCTCGTCGGCCTTGTGCGCGATGCCGTTGAAGCCGCAGAGGTAGAAGAGGTTGAGCGGGGTCGAGACCACGATGCCGTCGAGGCCGCGCGCCGTCATCGCGGCAAGCAGCCGCTCGAGGTTGCAGAAGCGCTCCGGCAGAGGTTTGCGCGCGAAGCGCTCGCTCATACGACTCTCAACAGCGCAGCGACCACGGCGGCGTCATCCTCCGGGCGCAATGCCTGCGGATCGATGATCAGGATTCCCTGCGCGGCGAAGCGCTCGGAGAGGTGCACCGGCGGCTCGCCGGCCTGCAGGCGAGAGCTCAAGGCAATCGGATTTTCAACCGTCAGGTGGAGCTGCGGCACGCGGCCGGTCTCGCGCGCCGATACGATTTTCTTAACAACTCCCTCACCGAGATCTTTCGCAATGCGTGCGAGGCGCCGCTCGAGCGCGGCGTTCGAGGCCTCGTCGTCCGCGGCGGCGTAACGCTCCAGGGCAACCAGAAGCCCGACGATCTCTTCCTTGCCCGCCTTGAAGCCGCGCCCGAGGCCGTGGTGCGGGATGCCTTTCATTGCCTGAACATCGATCAAGTCCGGGGCCACCCAGGTAGCGGGAGACACATCCATGTCGAGCTGCTGCACCAGCGCCGCGCCGACCAGGTCGCGCCGTCCCGCGAGGATGCCCGAGGCCTGCGGGCCGCCGATCGCCTTGCCGCCGGAGAACGCGACCAGGTCGGCGCCCATCTGCAGGAATTTCTTCAGATTCGATTTGGGAGGAAGCTGGGCTGCCGCGTCGACGATCACGGGAATGTCGCGTGCCTTGCACACGCTGCTCACGACCGGCAATTCATGAATGTTGCCGGGACTGGCGGAAAAGCCGAAAGCGGCGGTGCGCGGCGTGATCGCCGCCTCGATCTCCCAGGCCTCGAGGCCGCGCACGCCGGCGCCGGTGCCGCGGTCGTTGTGGCCGATGTCGACCAGGCGCGCGCCCGAAGCGCGCAGCGCGTGCGCGTAGCCGGTGTACTGCGTACGCGGCAGCAGGATCTCGTTCGGAAAGCTCTCGGCGTGCGGCAGCGCCGCCATCTTCGCGATGTCCCAGCGCGTCATGGCCGCAGCGGCGGCAAGGGTAAGTGCGGCTGCGGCGCCGGTCGTCACGATTCCTGCTTGCGCAGTCGTAATTCTTGAAATCGTCCTGCTCGCGGCCGACTGAAGCTCCCCGATGTCGACCGAAGCGCGCGCGGCGGCTGCCATCGCGGAGACCACTTCCTCGTCCATCAGCGCGCCGCCCAGGCGCGTGAGCGTTCCCGCGGCGTTGATCCGGCGCTTTACACCGAGGGCCGTATAGATATCCTTCGACATGAAAGGATAATAAGGCATGGATCCCCGCATCGACCCCATAAGCTTCGAGCTGTTCAAGAACGCCATCTTCTCGATCGCCGACGAGATGGCGCTGACCGTGTTCCGCACGACCTACTCCGGCGTGCTCAAGGACAACATGGACTACTCGACCGGCTTCGCCGACGCGGAGGGCAGGCTGGTGGCGCAGGGCCTCACGCTTCCCGGGCACCTCGGCTCGGTGCCGACGGCGATGCAGTCGATCATGCAGCACTACCGCGACGACATCCGGCCGGGCGACGTGTTCATCATGAACGACCCCTTCGACGGCGGGATGCACCTGCCCGACATCTTCGTCTTCAAGCCGCTGTTCCACGAAGGCGAGCGGATCGCGTTTGCCTGCACCGTGTGCCACCACACCGACGTCGGCGGGCGGGTCGCCGGTTCCAACGCCTCCGACTCGACCGAGATCTATGCCGAGGGGCTGCGCATCGCGCCGCTCAAGATGTACGAGGCGGGCGTGCTCAACAAGACGCTCATGACCTTCATCGAGCGCAACGTGCGCCTGCCGGTGAAGGTATTCGGCGACCTGCGCGCGCAGCTCGCCGCCTGCCACATTGCTGAAAAGCAATTCGCCGAGCTGGTTAGCCGGTATGGTCCGGAACAAACAAGAACGTATATGCGCGAGACCATCGATTACGCGGAGCGCCTGACGCGCGCTGCGCTCGAGAAGCTGCCCGACGGCGAATGGAGCTTCGAGGACTGGATCGACGACGACGGCGTGGACTACGGAAAGCCGATCCGCATTTTCGTCACCATCCGCAAGAAGGGCGGCCACATGGTGGTCGACTGGACCGGCACCCACCCGCAGGTCAAGGGCGCGATCAACAACACGCTCTCCTTCACCAAGGCGGCGTCCTACACCGGCGTGCGCTCGGTGCTGCCGCAGGGCATTCCGAACAACGAGGGGGTGTTCAGGGCGATCGAGGTGATCTGCCCGCCGGGCACGGTGGGAAACGGCGTTCTCCCCGCGGCCTGCGCCGCGCGCGGCCTCACCGGCTTTCGCATGACCGACTGCATGTTCGGCGCGCTCGCCATGATGCTGCCCGACAAGGTCAAGGCGGCGGGCGACGGCGGCAACACCGGCGTGTCGATCGGCGGCTACGACGCCGGGCGCAAGCCCTTCATCTACGTCGACTTCACCTGCGGCGCCTGGGGCGGGCGGCCCTGGGCCGACGGCCTCGACGGCAACTCGCACATGTTCGCCAACATGGCGTCGCACTCGATCGAGATCACGGAAACCGAGCAGCCGATCCAGTTCCTCGCCTATGAGTTCGTGGCCGACAAGGCGGGCGCGGGCAAGTACCGCGGCGGCGTGCCGTTCAAGCGCGATTACCGATTCCTCGAGGAGGAAGCCGTCCTCCAGGTGCGCTCCGACCGGCGCACGCACCGGCCCTTCGGCCTCTACGGCGGCAGCCCCGGCATGCCCTCCGAGAACTACCTCAACCCCGACGGCGAGAACCGCACGCTGCCTTCCAAGCTCACGATGACCATCCGGCGCGGCGACGTGTTCCGCCACGTGCTCGCCGGCGCCGGCGGCTGGGGCGATCCGCTCGAGCGCGATCCCGCCGCCGTATTGAAGGATGTGAAGAACGAGCTTTTGTCCGTGAGGAAGGCCGAGGCCGATTACGGGGTCGTGATCATCAGGAAAGAGATTGATCCAAAAGCAACGGCAAAAAAGCGCGCCGAGATCCGCGCGGCCCGCGGCTGGCGCGAGGTGCCGGCCGTGCAACGCGAAGACCCACTGCCGAAAGCCAAAAAAGCAGCCTAGTGACAAGCTATCGCGTCGGTGTCGACGTCGGCGGCACCTTCACCGATATCGTGCTGCTCGGCTCCGACGGCACGATCCACACCAAGAAGATCTCGTCGAGCGTGGAGAACTACGCGCAGGCGATCGTCGAAGGCCTGGCCGAGGTGTTCCGCGAGACCGGCCTCGCCGGCGCAACCATCGACGAGATCCGCCATGGCACCACCGTGGCATCCAACGCGATCCTCGAGCACAAGGGCGCTCGGACCGGCCTGATCACGACCAAGGGCTTTCGCGACGTGCTCGAGATCCGCACGTTGCGCATGCCGCGCATGTACGACATGGGGTGGACCAAGCCCGCGCCGCTCGTCGAGCGCTACCTGCGCCAGGTGGTGGACGAGCGCGTCGACGCGCAAGGGGTTATCGAGAAACCTTTGCATCAGAATGACGCGGAGCGGGCCGTGGACGAGCTGCTCGCGCAGAAGGTCGAGGCGATCGCGGTGTGCCTCCTGCATTCGTTCGCAAATCCGGCCCACGAGCTATTGATTCAGGACGTCATCAGGAAAAAAGCACCCCATCTGCCCTGCTCGATCTCCTGCGAGGTGCTGCCGGAGATCAAGGAATACGAGCGCACCTCGACCACGGTGGTGAACGCCTACGTGACGCCGATCGTTGCGCGCTACCTGCGGGCGCTGCGCAAAGGCCTCGACGACGCGGGCGTGCGCGCGCGCGTGCTGCTCATGCAGTCGAACGGCGGCCTCACCACCGACGCCGCAGCGGTGGAGCGGCCGGTCCATATCATCGAGTCCGGCCCCGCCGGCGGCGTGGTCGGCGCGCAGGCGCTCGCGCGCGCCAAGAACCTGCCGAAGATCATCAGCTTCGACATGGGCGGGACCACCGCGAAGGCGGCGATGGTGGAGGACGGCGAGGTGACCCGCGCCCAGGAGTACTCGGTCGGAGCCGGCATCATGGTCGGCTCGCGACTGCTCACCGGCGCGGGCTATGCTCTCAAGGTGCCGGCGATCGACCTCGCCGAGGTCGGCGCGGGCGGCGGCTCGCTGGTGTGGATCGACCCCGCGGGCGCGCTGCAGGTCGGCCCGGAAAGCGCGGGCGCCGCTCCCGGTCCGGTGTGCTACGACAAGGGCGGCGAGATCCCGACGGTCACCGACGCCAACCTGCTGCTCGGCTACATCAGCCCGGCCTACCTCGTCGGCGGCGCGGTCAAGCTGAACGCCGACAAGGCGCGGCGGGCTTTCGCCGAAAAAATCGCCACCCCGATGGGGATGACCCTGGAAAAAGCGGCCCACGGCGCGCATCTCATCGCGGCCTCGAACATGATCCGCGCCATCAAGGCGGTGTCGAGCGAGCGCGGCCGCGACCCGCGCGAATTCGCCCTGTTCGCGTTCGGCGGCAACGGCCCGGTGTTCGCCTGCGGCATGGCGGCTGCGCTCGGCATGAAGCGCATCGTGGTGCCGCCCTCGGCGGGCCTGTTCTCCTCCTTCGGGCTGCTCTACGCCGATGTCGAGCACCACTACTCGCGCACCTTCAGGCGTCTTTTGCGCAAATCCGATCCGCGCGAGATCGAGCGTGCTTGGGATGCGATTGCCAGACAGGCGAGCGACCAGCTTGCAGCCGAGGGATTTACATCAGAAAAAAGAAAAATCCGGCGCTCGGCGGCCCTGCATTACCACGGCCAGACCTACGAGCTGACGGTGCCCCTGCCCGACGGCCCGATCGATTTCGGCGCCCTGGAAGAAGCCTTCGGCCGGGAGCACGAAAAGACCTACGGCCACCGCGCCGGCGCCGACGAGCCGGTCGAGCTGGTCTCCATCCAGGTCGTCGGCCAGGGCCTGCGCGAAGGGCCGAGCGTCCCGGAGCGCGTGAGGCCGAGCCGCCCGGAGCCGACGCCGCCGCCACCGCGCAACGCCTATTTCGGAGACTGGATCGAGACCCCGATCATGCGCCGCTCCGACCTAGCGAAAGCTAAAAAAGGGCCGCTGATCGTGGAGGAATATGACGCCACCTGCGTGGTGCCGCCCGGCGCGAGGGCGGAGCTCGACGCCGGCGGCAACATCGTGATCGAGCTTTTGAAGACGTAACTTCTTGGACGTCTAAGAGGCTCGATGGAGCGACTTGCACTACACCAGTCGGCGACAATCGCCCCGGTCAGGCCCGCCTGCTAGACGAGTAATCTGCTCTTCGGCGAGCTCACACTTCCTCGGCGCCCGGCTACAACTCGGGCGCTAAGGAGCGTTAACAAAGTACGACACTATCGCCTTATCGGTGCACTCGCACGGTAGCGCTAGTTGCGAAGCCGCTGCTAATACCGTTGTGCTGTAGCTTTCCTGTAATCATGACATCAACAGCTTCACCATCGGGGTTTCCGCCGTTGAAGCTTTTCAGATCGGCCCGATTGAATTGGACTACGTATTGGGTGCCGTCGCCGGAGAGTCTTCCCGAGATAGCCACCGCATCTTCCGCTTTGATGTCGCTCGGAACCCATTGGTGGAAGGTGTCCGATCCGTGCGGCGTCGACAGGACGATGACGACTTTGCCTCCTCCGTTGCGCAGATTGAGCGCGTCAGGCGCGTGCGCCTGAATGATCAACGGGGAAAGATAATCGTGCGCCGGGTTTTCCAACGAAGGGTCATTGTTTCCGTCATCAATGCACACGAAGTTTGCCGCGTCGTTCGTGGCACCGGTGCCCGTGTAGCGAGCTTGCTTGGGATACACGCATAGCGGCCGCGACATTACAACGCTGCCGCCTTGGGATCGGCTGGCGACGATGCTCTCCGGGGCTTCGCCGTTCTCTACCCAGTTGACAAGAGCGGTTAGAGCGTCAAACGTATTCGGTCCAAGCCCGCCCGAGCAGTGACCCATGCCAGGCACCATGAAAAGCCTAGCGAAGGACTGGACTTGTTCGAGCGAGAGATTTTGCTCGTCGCGGATGCGGTTGTAATAGGTAATCGTGTCCCTAGGCACCACGATGGAGTCGGCGAAGCCATGGTAGAGAATCAACTTGCCGTTATGGCCACGGAAGCGCGAAAGGTCCGTGGACAGGAAGTTGACGGTTGGCGCGAGCGTTGCGTCGATCGTGGCCGTGTCCTTGTCCCAATCGACGGTAAGCGGGTTGTAGGCGGCACCCAGGGCCCAATTCAAAATCCCCGGGAAGGCCGGCGAAGTCGTGCCTTGCAGGCTTCCCCAGCCAGTTTCACTGCCGCGTAACCAGCCTGGATAGATCAATGCGCCGGTTCGCGGATTTCGCAGACCATCGTAGAAGGCCCTTGCCGTATAGACCTCCGACGCCGTTAGGCACGTCGGCGCGTCGCCGGCGCTGCACAACAGGGCCGCAGGGTCGAATGCGCACTTGCGTGGATCGGTGAGAAAAGCGTCCGTTGCTAGTCCGCCATCCTTACCTACGCACGCCTGTAATACCGCTTGATTGAGCATCGTAAGCTTACTCGCCGGGATGACCGAACCCGGCGGCGTGTGGGCCACCTTGTAGTTGTTGACGAACGTCATATGCAGATGCGTGCGATTGTGGCCCGGTGCACCGGCAAGGATGCCGTCGTAGTCGTTCGGGAAGAGCTGCGCTTCCTCGAGCCCTTGATGTCCGCCAGTCGAACAACCGGTGAAGTACGAGTGGCTCGGAGCCCTGCCGTAAAAAGCCTGAACCAGGATCTTGCCGGCGACCGTCATCAGATGCGTCGACCGCGAGCCGAAGTCCAGCCATTTCTCCGGATGGCCCACCAGCGCCATTCCGTTTCCACCCGACGCGGGCGCTGTGCCCATGTCAGTGTTCGCCGTCGCGTCGCCCGCCCTCAACGCGGTACCCAGCGCGCCATAGTTGACGCTCCCTGTGTAACCGCCGCCGCCGAGTCCTCGGAACCGGCCGCTCCAAGTGGAAAACGGCAGCCAGACTTCGACCCGAATATTCGAATCCAACGACGGTGCCATCGTGAGGGCGACGCGACAGAACTCGGGAAGGTTGGTTATTGCTGCCCCGATCGGTGGCTGGAACGATCCGGCGGGCACCGTTTGCGCTGCAGTAATCGTCGCGTAGGGGATTTCCAGCGTGCTAAGGCTTTCGCACGTCGCGCCGATTGCGGCAGGCACCAGGCCCAGTGCCGCAATCGCAGCGAGGATAGTTTTCTGCCACGCCGATGCGGCGGCCTTTGAATTACTCATGTCTTCTCCTCCCTGACGACAATTTAGGCAGCCCGTCCCATCAAGGACAGGGCGCTAGGGGCAGGTGATTCCCGGCCTCGCTCGGCGCGAGGCCGGGGCATTGCTAATGCTTAGCGACCCCGTCCGTGTGGGACCAGTCCGGATACCGGGGCATCACCCAGCGGCTCACCACCCGGCCCGTTCTTGAAGGTCGTGGGCACGGCATCGGTCTGGCCGACACCTGGCAGCGTCCAGTCGCAGACACCGTTTGGGAAAACCGCGGCGAGACGCGCCCTCTGACCCTGGTCGAAGGTAATGCCGTTGTAGTCCGGATCGCTGAAGTTCAACGGCCTAAGCTGGCATTTGAATATGTTTTCAGCCTGAGGACCGCCAGCGACGATGTGAGGAGACCTCGTGTTTTTGATCAGGCACTCGGGACTCTCGAAGCCGACATCAGAGCCTGTTGGGCTGTTGAAGCACGCGTCGCCGTAATCAGCAGGCTTGTTGTTGACGATCTTCTGCTCGAGAGCGGTCTCGCTCGTGTCGCTCTCGACGGCTGCGAGCCAGCGGTCCATCGTGTCAAATGCCAGGTTAGTCGCGGTGGCCCCCACAGATCCGAAGTGAAGCCGGATCACCTGGTTGCCATGGTGGCCGTTGGCCCGGTCGAGCCGGTCGCGCGTCGACCATGAGCGCCAAGGCATGTGGATGTCGGGATTGTTGCTGTGCGCGCGCATGTCGATGATGGCGGCCTTGGCTAGTTGCTTGCCGTCGGCGAGGATGCCGCTTTTGTAGATGGTGGGCAAAACGTCCGCCTGCGCAACCACGCGCGCAGCCGGAATCGTCGGACTGCTTGTGCTGCCACCCGACCAGACCCGGTCGTTGTTGTAGCTACCGACGGTTTCGTTCAAGCGCACGAACTCCTCGGGAGAGATCACGCCTTCCTGAAGCGTCTTGAGACCGTATTGCACGCCCACGTTGTCGTATGGGAGCTTGGTTTTCGTGTTCCCGTCGACGTCAACGAATGTGCCCCACTGGGGTTCCTGTGGGCCGCCATCCGTGTCGCAGCGTACGCCGTTCGGCCGGAGGGTCGGGTGATAGACGATCGAGGCTGGAAATCCGAAACCGCAGTTGTTCGTGTTCGTCGGAAGAAACTGTGGCAGGAACGAGTTCACCCATGTGGTGCAGTAGCCGGAAGTCAGATGACCGTTGACTGCCGCTCTTTGCGCTGCGCTCAGGGGCGCGCCCTGCGGGGTGCTGTAGTAGTTGTTGAGCAGCCCACAGTCTTTCGTCTCGATCCACGTGCTCACTGCGTCCGGGTAACTTATCGTGGTCATTAGCCCGTTCAGCAAGCCCGGCATGACTGTCGCGGGGGTCGTTTGCATCATCGACCCGCCGGAGCCTCCGTCGGACATCGTATAGCGGATTTCGCCATACGTTTCGGTGATGTGCTCCTTGACCATCATGATGGTTTCCGCGGCCAGCAGCTCGTTGTTGTTCAGCGAGTGTTGGGTGAGGAGTGAGGTGGCGACCATGAAGCCGCGCGGCAGCGCGTTTGCGTCGAAGTTTGGGCCCGCCGCCGCTTCAAAGCGATTGGCCGAGGTTGCCGCGCCCATCTTCCACATCACTTTGCCGTTCCAGCCCTTTTGCGGCGCCCACGGCGCCGACGGCTGAGCGGGATCGTAGAACGTGACGAGCGAATAGAGGCTCCGATTGATCGTGCCCTTCTCGACCCGAAGCAGGCTCTTCACCGTGTCGCCACGGTCGTTCGTGAAGTTGGCGATCTCATTGTCGCCGGGCCGGCTTGCAGGGTTGTCGATTAGCGGGTACGGAACGAAGCACGGATTCGCGCCCGTGATCGTGAACGTGCAGTCCGTGCCCTCTCTCGCCTTGGGCTGGTAGTAGTACAGATACTCGATCGGGGTGTTGCACTGGGCGTCGAACGGTTCCGAAGACAAGCCGCTCGCCCGGGTGTTCGTGGTGCCGGAAAGGCTCGAATCTCTGGGAGCGGTGACGGTAACGGGTCTGACCGTCGGCGTCGCACAAATCCAGGGCGCGAGCTGACTGCCGCCCGAAAAGACAGGCCCGCCATTCGCATGGTTGGTGATGGTGATCTCCCGACCGGCCCCGCCAACCCGAACGACCAAACTGTTGTCGCCGAGCTTGAGGTCGGTGACTAGGCCCATATAGCGGCCGTTGGGACGCTTCGCGAAAGCCGGCCGAATGTCGACGCCGTTGAGCTCGATTCTTGCCGCCTTGGAATGCGCCACCGCCTCCCATTTGATCTCTACCAGCGCATCGCCTCCGGAAATGAGATCGGCTCGGTTCGAGAGTACGAGTATTTCGGGGGCAGCTTGTACTGCCAGCGAATGGACGAAGCCGGCCGCGATGAGCGAAGCACTGAAACCAAATCGCTTCCAATTTGCCACCCTAGTGAAACCACCATTTAGTGCTCTTGTCATCGTCCTTCCCTCCTCCAGTTGATTAGTCGCCCCAATGGCACTTCAGCCAGTGCCTCTCCTTGTTCGCTGGCCAGCGGCCCGGGAGTTCCGGCCGCCCTCCTCCAGGAGTCGCGTGATGGGTCTTTGACAACCTTACGCTGGCCGGCACGTATGCGCTGTCGTCCGGACGACAACGCAGCAGCGTCAGTCGTAAGTGCGTGCGTCGGTCACCAAGATGCCGTCCTTCGGTAACGAACCCAGCGGCACCTGCTCGACTGTCCCGCGCAGCCGGGTCACCGCATGGAGGGTCTCGGAGATCGGTGCCGGGTTACCGATCGGATATCTCGACTCGATCTTCAACACCATTTCATCGTTTCCCTGCCGGTCCCGGGATACGAGAACCCTGGCCGCCGATATTTCATTGTGGCGCCGGATGATTTCCTCGATCTGGGTGGGATGGACAAACATTCCGCGCACCTTGGTCGCCTGGTCTGCACGCCCGAGCCAGCCCTTGATTCGCTGATTGGTTCGGCCGCACGGACTAGGACCCTCAAGATAAGCAGATAGATCTCCAGTGGAAAACCGGATGAGCGGATACTCGGGGGTCAATACGGTTACGAGGACCTCCCCGACGGCGCCTTGTTCCACGAGATCTCCAGTACCAGGGTTAACAATCTCAACGAGCACCTGCTCGTCGAGGATCAATCCGTCTCCCGCCTCGCTCTCGTAGGCGATAAGTCCCAGATCCGCTGTTGCGTAGCATTGGAAAGCCGCAATGCCGGCTCGCTTGAATTCTGCGCGCAGCGCCGCACCAAATGCCTCGCCCGAGACCAGCGCTTTGGCCAGGCAGCTGACATCAACCGCGGCCTGAGCCGCTTTGTCGAGCAGAATTCGCAGGAAGGACGGCGTGCCGACGTATCCGTTCGGCCTTATGTCTGCAATGGCGCGCAGCTGCAGCTCCGTTTGGCCGACCCCTCCGGGCACCACGGCGCAGCCCAGCTCGTGGGCTCCTGTTTCAAATACCGATCCGGCCGGAGTGAGGTGATACGAAAAACTGTTGTGGATCACGTCGCCTTTACGAAATCCTGCAGCGAACAAGGCGCGTGCCGCGCGCCAGTAATCCGCACGCCTTGCTTCCGGTTCGTAGATCGGTCCCGGCGAAGCGAAGATTCGTGCCAGCGCCCCGCATGCCACGGTAGTAAGCCCGCCGAAGGGCAACTGCTGCTTTTGCCGTTCGACAAGCTGAGCCTTGCGGGTCACCGGCAATCCCGCCAGAGCGCGACGGCTATCGATCTCGCGTGGCTCCACTTTCTGCAGAAGTTGCGCAAAGTAGGTCGATTTGGCCTTTGCGTGTGCGATCTGTCTTGGCAGCGCGGACAGGAGGCCGGATTCGCGCTGATCCGCAGCGCGAGTTTCGAGCTCGTCGAAATATCTTTTCATGACACTCCTCAAAGCCAGCGTTTGCGGCGTTTGAATGATTTCAGGTTCTTGAACGACTTCCGCTGCTCGGTGGCTCCGCCGCCCAGGTAGAACTCCTTGACGTCTTCGTTCGCCAGCAGCGCCCGCGAGGTGCCATCCAGGACGACCTTGCCTTGTTCCATGATGTAGCCGTACGAGGCGAGCCGAAGGGCGAGATGCGCGTTTTGCTCCACCAACAGGATGGTCACGCCAAGCTCCCGGTTGAGCTTGCCAATGATCGCGAACACCTCCTTCACCAGGAGCGGTGACAGGCCCATGGAAGGCTCGTCCATGAGTATCAGCCTGGGCCGCGCCATCAGCGCGCGGCCGATGGCAAGCATTTGCTGTTCTCCTCCGGAAAGGTATCCGGCGAGCCCGGTTCGTTCCTTGAGGCGGGGGAAATACTGGTAGACGCGCTCGATGTCTCGTTTCACAGCCGCCGCTCCGTCTGTTCTGGTGAAGGCACCGACGCGAAGATTCTCCAGGACGGACATGTCGGCGACGATGCGGCGGCCTTCCATCACCTGAAACACGCCGCGGCGGACGATCGCGTCGGGCTCTGCGGACGCGATCGACAAGCCGTCGAACACAACATCGCCGCGGGTGATGCGACCGTCTTCCGACTTGAGCAGCCCCGAAATGGCTTTCAAAGTGGTCGACTTTCCTGCGCCGTTGGCACCCAGCAGCGCCACGATTGCGCCTTTCGGCACCTCCAGGCTGAGCCCGCGCAGCACCAGGACGATGTCGTCGTATACGACCTCGAGATTGTTGACCGAGAGCAGCGCCCGGGCAGGCTCAGCATGCGTCGCAGCGCTCACCAGCCGAGCCACTCCTTCTTGCGCGGCAGATCGATGGTCGCGATGCGCGTCATCTGGATGGTCCCCTTGGCGACGAGCTCGGCGATCGGTGCATCGGGGGCGTCCTTCACTTCGGCGCGGTACAGATCGAGCTGCAGCAGGCTGCGATGGTCCTGCGCGGTCCAGGTCGACGGCTTGCAGACGCCTTCGGTGCCCTTCGGCGTCCAGTTTTGCCGCGCGTACATTCCCTTGCGGATGTTCTCGCCCGTGACGCCCCCGTTGGCTGCCGCCCATTCCATGGCCTCTTTCATGTACAGCGTGGCGCACACTGCCGCGAGGTAGTGGCTGGCACGGTAGGCAGTGCCGCTCGGATCGGACATCTTCGATATCTCGCGCATCAATGCCATGCCGGGCGCTTTGCCGGTCCAGATCGCCGAAGTGCGCACCGGGTACACCACGTTATTCGCGGCGCTGCCGGCTGCTTTCATGGCGTTCTCGTCCATGCCCCACACGTTGCCGAGGAACTGCACCTGCACGCCGACCGTCTGGCAGGCCTTGAGGATCGAGATATTGGATCCGGCGGTATTGCCGAGGTAGGCGTACTGCGCGCCCGATTGCCTCAGCGTGAGGCACTGCGCGGTGTAGTCCCCCGGGGTGAGCGCGAACTGGATCGGCGGCAGCACCTCGAAACCGAGCTCGCGCGCGTACTCCTCGGCGGCCGCCTTGGGCGAATTCGGATAAGGATGGTTCGCCCCCATGTGAACGTATTTCGGCTTGCCCTGGCCGCCCTTTCTTTTCCAGTCGTCCGCTGCCCACTGCACGAGGCCGCGGGCGGCGTCCGAGTAGCTCGGACCATAGAAGAAGTTATAGGGCGTGGCTTTGTCGGCCTTCGAACCACCTGCCGGGTCGGTAAGCGTCGCCGCATAAGACGCGGAGAAGTACGGGATCTTGTCCTTCGTGACGAACCCCACCAGCGCCTCCGTGTCCGCCGTACCCCATCCTTGAATGGCGACGACTCTCCCCGACCAATTCTTGTAAGTGGAGATCGCGCGGGGAACCTGATAGGAATAGTCGACGGTTTCGTGCTCGAGCTTCCTGCCCGCGACGCCGCCCTGCTTGTTGATGTACGCGATCGCATCGGCAACGCCTTGGCCATATGGGCCGCCGACATCTGCAGTCGGGCCGCTGAAGTCTGCGAGATGCCCGATCGAGATGCCCTGCGCAACGACGACCGTGGTGGCGAGCGAAAGCAGCGCTCCCACGGCTAAGACACCACCAGCCCTCATTCTCTTCACGTACATTTGTAGTCTCCTCTGCAAGAAGTCAGTGCGAAAAGGGGTATAGCTTCCAGTACGCTCGGATCTGGCGCCATCGGTGAGCCAGGCCATCGGGCTCGAAGACCAGGAACAGCACAATCACTGCGCCGATGGTCATCTCCCGCAGAAAGACGATGCCCTCGCTGAGGGATAGCATGCGATCGATTGCGCTCCCGGAGAGCATCTTCGCGAGGCCACCCATGACCTCCGGCAGCAGCACCATGAACGTGGTGCCCATCAGCGTCCCCATGATCGATCCCAGGCCGCCGATGATGATCATCGCGAGAAACTGGATCGAGAACAGAATATCGAAGCCCTCGACGGAGACGAATCCGAGGTAGTGCGCGTAGAGCGCTCCGCCGATGCCGGCATAGAACGCAGCGAGCCCGAACGACATCGTCCGGTATTTCATGAGGTTGATTCCCATCATCTCCGCGGACAAATAGTGATCGCGAACCGCGACCAGCGACCGTCCGTCTCTCGTGCGCATGAGGTTGGTCGCAGCCAGATACATCAGCACCACATAGACAAGCACAACATAGAAATACTGATAATCGCCCGCTACGTCGTGGCCGAATATCGAGAAGCTCTTGGCCGCGGTGCCGGCAACGCCGCCCGTGAACCAGCCGGCGCGGGCAAAGAAATCCTGCAGAATGAACTGGGCCGCCAGAGTCGCGATCGCGAGGTAGAGGCCCTTAAGTCGGGCGGCCGGAATCCCAAATACAAGGCCGACGGCGGTGGTGGCAAGGCCGGCAAGCGGAATCGCGAAGAACACAGGAACGTTCAGCTTGTTGCTGAAGTAGGCGGAGGCAAACGCGCCGAACCCGAAGAACACCGCATGACCAATCGAAATCTGCCCGGTGAATCCGACCAGGATGTTCAGGCCGAGCGCGGCAATGCCGAGGTAGCCGATCTGGACCAGCAGGCTCAGGCCGTATTTGCCAAGAACGAGCGGTGCAAAACACAGCGCCACGATGCCGAAAATGCAGAACGCAAGCGACAGCCGCGTCGGGAAGACAATCTGGTCGCTTCCGTAGGAGGTCTTGAAATCCCCGCAGGGCCGCAGGGCGATGGTGGATGCCATGTGTCTCCTAGACGCGCTCGATGTCCCGTGTGCCGAAGAGGCCGTATGGCCGGATCATCAGAATCAGGATCAGTACATAAAAGGGAGCAATCTCGTAGAGGTTGCCCCATCGCAGCAGCTGGCTGTCCGCGTAGTGAGCCAGGTTCTCCAGCACACCTATGACGAGCCCGCCGACCACCGCACCGACGATCGAGTCGAGCCCTCCCAGGATCACCGCCGGGAACACCTTGATCCCGAAGAAGGAGAGCGCTGGGGACACGCCGTTCACGACTCCGACGACCACACCGGCAAGGGCCGAAACCATCGCCGAGATCCCCCAGGACAGAGCGAATACCTGGCGCACGGAGATGCCGAGCGATTGAGCCACCTGCTGGTTGAACGCCGTGGCGCGCATGGCGAGGCCCATGCGCGAGAACTTGAAGAACCAGGCGAAGCTGATCATGATTCCTATGCTGATCAGCGTCGACATGGCATACACGGTCTTCACCTGAAGACCCAGCACGTTCATGCTCGGCTGGGCGAATATCGGGGGGAACGGCTGGGCGGAAACGCCGAACAGCCACTTCATCAGGGCCTGGAAGAAGATCGACAGCCCGATCGTCACCATGATGACCGATATCACCGGCTCGCCGATCAGCGGCTTCAAGACCACGACCTGGAGAATCAGGCCGAAAGCCATCATGAATGCGAGGGTGGTGAGAAACGCGGCAAAGAATGGCAGCTGAAACTTGAGCAGCAGCCACCAGCAGGCCCAGGCGCCGATCAGCATGAACTCGCCCTGGGCGAAATTCACTACCTGGCTGGCCTTGTAAACCAGAACGAAGCACATCGCGACCACGCCATAGAGCGCGCCGACGATGAGACCGCTCACCAGAAGCTGGAAAAGGAGCGTCCAGTCCATCGTCATCCTTTCTCCGCTGCAGACCCCAGATCCATGCTCTTCAGCCGCGTGCGGATGCGCTGCCGGGTCCCGTCCTGAAAGGCAACGACCGTATCGACGTCGATTTCGGCAGCGTCCGCGTAAAGCGCCCCAATGATGTCGGCGTACTTTTCGTTGATGACCGACCGGCGCACCTTGCGCGTGCGCGTCAACTCGCCGTCATCGGCATCCAATTCCTTGTACAGCAGGAGAAACTTCCGCACGCGCTGCGCAGCCGGAAGTCCTTCATTGAGCTTTTCGATCTCACCTCGCACCAGGTCGTAGACTTGCGGCTTCGCCGACAGGTCCGTATAGGTGGTGAAGCCGATGCGCTGTTTCTCCGCCCACCTGGAAACGATGGAGAAACGGATACAGATGAGCGCCGCGAGATACGGCTGCGCATCGCCAAGGATCACCGCCTCGGCTATGTAGGGGCTGAACTTCAGCTTGTTTTCGATGAATTGAGGTGAGAAACGGTCTCCTGCCGACGTGGTAGCCAGGTCACGTACCCGGTCGATCACCACCAGATGGCCGTTGCGGTTGAAATAGCCCGCGTCACCCGTCTTCATCCAACCGTCGTCGTCGAGTTCTGCCCGCGTCGCAGCTTCGTTGCCGTAGTAACCCAGAAACATGTTGGCGTGGCGGCAGACAATCTCGCCGACCCCGTTCGAGTCCGGTTCCCGGATGGCAACGTCGACCCCGTCGAACGGCGTGCCTACCGTCTCGTAGTCCACTTCTGCCGGCCTGTGGATCGTATAGGCCCCCAAAAGCTCGGTCTGGCCATAGAGTTGGCGAAGTGGCACGCCGAGGGCCTGGAAGAATCGGAAAGTGTCGGGACCCAGCGCCGCGCCGCCGGTCGCCGCGGAGCGCAGCCGGGAAAAGCCGAGCCTGTCCCGCAGGGCGCGAAACAGCAGCAGGTCGGCCAGTCGCGAGCGGTGGCCCGACCGCTTGTCGAGCGCAGCCATGCCGAGCCTCATCCCAACCCTGTAGGCGAGCCGCTTCAACGGCGAAGATTCCATGATGCGGGCGCGCACATCGGCGGCGATCTGCTCCCAGACGCGCGGCGCGAAAAGAAGGAACGTGGGACCGATCTCCCGCATGTCCGCCATGGTGGTTTCGGGCTCCTCGACGAAGCTGACCCGCATTCTCGAGAGCAGCGCCTCGCCGAGCACGTACACCTGTTCCATGATCCAGGGCAGCGGCAGCACCGACACGTACTCGTCGTCGGGCCCCTTCGGATCGATGCTGAGATAGCGTTCGCAATGCCGGATGAGCCGCGCTGCCGAGAGCATGGCTAGCTTCGGATTGGCCGTAGTGCCGGAGGTCGTGCACAGGATGGCCACGTCATCGCCGGAGCTCCTTTGCAGGAGCTCGCCATAGAACTTCGGCTGCTGCGCGGCGAGCTGCTCGCCCAGGCGGTCCAGCTCGGCCGCGGGCATCAATCGGGGATCCGCGTATTTCTTCATGCCGCGCGGATCGCTATAGAAGATACGCGTGACGCGGCGCAGGCGCTCGCCGAGGCCAAGAAGCTTGTCCGCCTGCTCCTCGTCCTCCACCAGGAGCACGCGAACATCGGCGTAGTCAACCAGATACGCGATTTCCTCCTCGAGAGCATCCCTGTACATACCGAGGCTCAGCGCGCCGAGAGCATGCGAAGCGATTTCGCCAAAAACCCAGTCCGGCCGGTTGTCGCCGATGAGACCGACGACGTCGCCGCGCTTGATGCCGATCGCCGCCAGCCCCAGCGCACGAAGTCGCACCCGGCGCTCATAGTCGGCCCAGGTGTAGGTGCGCCATATTCCGAACTCTTTCTCGCGCAGTGCCACTTCGTCGGGATACTGCGCGGCGTTGCGGGCAAGCAGCTTCGGCAGCGTGTCCGCTGCCGGCCCGGTGTCGAGGTGCTCGCGGTGGCGGCCGGCCGTCCCGGCGGCATGCCTGATGAGGCTGCCCGGTGCAACGCCGGGCTTCATGGCGAGGCGTCCACCAGGAGATCGTCCTCCTCGCCAAGGTACGCTTTCTTCACAAGCTCGTTTGCGAGCACTTCCGCTGGAGTTCCCTCGGCGATCTTGCGGCCAAAGTCGAGCACCATCACCCGATGGGAGATATCCATCACCACACCCATGTCGTGCTCGATCATCATCACCGTCAAGCCCCACTCCTGATTGAGATCGACGATGTAGCGCGCCATGTCCTCCTTCTCTTCGAGGTTCATGCCCGCCATCGGCTCGTCGAGCAGGATGAGCTTCGGTTCAAGCGCCATGGCGCGCGCCAGCTCGACGCGCTTGCGCAGGCCATAGGAGAGCGTTCCGGCGACCGCTTTGCGAATGTGCTGAATCTCCAGAAAGTCGATGATCTCTTCGACCTTGCGCCGATGCGCGAGCTCCTCGCGCCTTGCGCCCGTACCCCAGAAGATCGACCCCGAGAGAAAATTGCTCCTGAGCAGGTGGTGGCGCCCGACCATGATGTTCTCGAGGACCGTCATGTGATTGAAGAGCGCCAGGTTCTGAAAGGTCCGTCCGATGCCGACCGCCGCGCGCCGATGGGGCTTCAGCCGCGTGATGTCCCGGCCTTCGAACAGCAGGCGCCCGGCTGCCGGCATATAGCGGCCCGAGATGCAGTTGAGCAGCGACGTCTTGCCGGCACCGTTGGGTCCTATGACCGAGAACAGCTCTCCGCTGCGGACCGAAAGCCCGACATCGACCAGCGCCCGGATGCCGCCGAAGCCGAGCGAAAGGTCCTCCACCTTGAGGATGGTCTGGTCATCCACTTCGGCAATCCTCAAGAACATACAGCTCGTGCGAGAGGCCGTTGGTGCTTGGCCTCTCGCATACCCTCAACGCGGAATTGAGACTAGATCAGTCGTCGCGATCGTGCCCGTGGCGCCGATCATGACGATCATCACCATGCTCGCCATCGTCGCCCAAACTCACCGCGTGGCCGGGCTTCGGATACGCCAGCCAGGTATCCTTGATGCCCTGTTGCTCCACGCCGCGCCGCGAGAAGTCGCAGACGCCATCCGGGAAGATGGACTTCAGCCGGCTGGCCTGAGCGGAGGTGAATGCCACCTTGTAACTGCTCAGCCGCAGCGGCTTGAGGTGGCACTTCATGATATCGCCCGCTAGCGGTCCACCCGCTTCGATGCGCACCGTGGAGAAGATCGGGAAAAGCTGGTTGCACGTCGCCGACGGATTCATCGTGAAGCGCTCTGCGTGGGCAACCCCGGACGATTCCCAGCAGGTGTCAGTCACCCAGGCGGGCTTGTTGCGGATGACCTTCCAGGCGTAGGGGATGCGCGAATCATCGGCAGCGATGTTCTCCAGCCACTCGTTGTGCGCGCGCAGCGCGAGCTCATCGAGATCGGGAATCGAGGTTCCGGCGGTAGAAAACGGGGTCAGCCAGTTGACCTGGTTTTCACGCGTTCCATTCGCTCGCACCAGTCGCTCCATGAAGGCGAACGTGCGCACCCGTGTATGAATATCGATGCGGCCGCCGTCTTCTCTGTAGTTCCTGGTATCGATGGTCGGCACGATCTGGTTTTCGCCCGAGGTCAGCCTGCCGGTCCGATAGGTATTGCGGATCGCCGTACGATCGCCCTTGCTGCGCTCGGGAACGAAATTGCCGTCGACATCCAAACCGTGACGCAACTGAAATTGC
>Ga0208185_1000102_pt1 | contig 52872 bp, 58 predicted proteins | sample EasRivMeERMLT700_FD_187532 | JGI IMG/M metagenome (GOLD analysis project Ga0208185, IMG submission 187532) | Soil microbial communities from meander-bound floodplain in the East River, Colorado, USA - East River MetaG ERMLT700 (SPAdes) (version 2) | ecosystem: Environmental > Terrestrial > Soil... | reverse complement strand
GCGCTGGTAGCCGCGCAGGCCGGCGAAATCGTCGCTTCCCGGGGTCTGGGCGTGCAGCGCTCCAGCCGCGGCCTCGCCGCTGTACGGCGGCAGCGGCGAGCGCTCCGGCCGCGGATAGACGAGGCAGCGCGCATCGGGCTCGAGGTAGCTCCAGGCGCGGAAGAGGCCGAGCGGGAAGCGCGTCTCGAGCATGACCCGCCCGAGCGGTAGCCAGCCGCGCCGCGGCGCCGGCACTGCGAGCACCACCTCGCTGACTCCGCCGGGCGCGATGTCCACCACGAGCTGCGAGCCCGAGGCGAGATGGCGCGCCAGGATCGCCGGCCGGTCGAACGCCGCGCGGCCGTCGAGGTAGAGGCGGAACTGCGCCGACTCGCCGGCGAACACCGGCTCCGCACGTCCCGCGCTCGCCGCGATGCGGGCGAGGTTGCGCGCGGTGTGCACCATGCCGACCAGGCCGAGGCCCGCGAGCAGGAAGGTGAGGGCGAAGCCGAGCGACAGCGCGTAATTGATCGAGCCGATGAGCAGCACGAGAAGCGTGCCGCCGAAGTACCACCCGAGCCCCGCCGGCACGATGTACACGCGCCGGTGCACGAGCTGCTCCACGCCGCGCGCGGGCGGCGTGAAGCCGTAGAGCCAGTTGGAGATGCGCGGGTTGCGCTCGAGAAGACGGGTGAGCACGTCAGGACTGCCTCACGCCGTCGGCCCGTCGTATTTCCACCGGCCGCGCCAGGCGGCGAGCACCAGGTTCGGATATTCGGGCTTGCCGAGGCTGCCGTTATACCGCCCCAGCGCGCGCCAATAGTCGCCCTTCTCCATGTCGAGATAGTGGCGCAGGACGGCGCAGCCGTAGCCGAGGTTCGTCCGCAGGTGGAACAGATTATGGCTCGGCTGCCCGATCAGCTTCACCCAGAACGGCATCACCTGCATGTAGCCGCGCGCCCCGGCGCGCGAGACCGCGTACTTGCGAAAGCCGCTCTCGACCTCGATCACGCCGAGCACGAGCTGCGGATCGAGGCGCGCGCGCGTCGCCTCGTACTGCACCGTGCGCAGGAGCTCGAGCCGCTGCTGCCGGTCCGGGATGCGCTTCTCGAGGCGCCGGTCCATCTCGGAAAGCCAGCGCTGGCCGTCCGCGGGCTCGCGGAAGTACATCGCCGCCGGCGCCCGGTCCGCCACCATGCGCGAGAGCCGCTGGCGCACGCTGTCGGCGAGCGGCTCGTATTTCTGCTCGCCGCCCAGGGCAAGCCCTGGCGCGAGCAACAGGGCGCAGAGGAGCGCTTTCACCCCAACCGTTCCTTGAGGAATGCGCCGGCGTCTTTCAGCGGCACGTCCTGCGGCTTCTCGTCGCGCCGGCCTTTGTACTCGATGGTGCCTGCGGCAAACCCGCGATCGGAGATGACGAGGCGGTGAGGAATGCCGATGAGCTCCATGTCGGCGAAAAGCACTCCCGGGCGCTCGTCACGGTCGTCCATGAGCACTTCGATGCCAGTGGCAATGAGCCCCGCGTAGAGCTCATCCGCCGCCGCGCGCAGCGCGGCGCTCTTGTGATAGCCGATCGGCACCAGGCAGGCCTGGAACGGCGCCATCGGCGCCGGGAACACGATGCCGCGCGCGTCGTGGTTCTGCTCGATCGCCGCGGCGACGATGCGCGTCACGCCGATGCCGTAACAGCCCATCTCGAAAGGCTTGGCTTCTCCAGCTTCGCTCAGAAAGGTGGCCTTCATGGCGTGTGAATACTTGGTGCGCAGCTGGAAGATGTGCCCGACCTCGATGCCGCGCGCGATCTCGAGCCTTCCTTTGCCGTCCGGGCTCGGGTCGCCGGCCACCACGTTGCGGATATCCGCCACCTGCGGTTCCGGCAGGTCGCGCCCCCAGTTCACCCCCGCGAGGTGGAAGCCTTCCTCGTTCGCGCCGCACACGAGGTCGCTCATCGCCGCGACCGTTCGGTCCGCGATCACCTTCACCTTTGCGCCCACCGGGCCGATGTAGCCAGCCTTGCAGTGAAGCGCGCTCAGGATCTCCTTCTCGCTCGCGAAGCGAAAGGCACCAATCACCTTCTGCGTCTTGATCTCGTTCAGGGCATGATCGCCGCGCACCAGCAGCATATGGAACTCGTCGTCGTGCATCACCGCCACGGCTTTCACGGTCCTCGTGAGATCGATCCTGAGAAGCTCCGCCACGTCCTCGCAGGTCGTCTTGCCCGGGGTCGGAACTTTTTTCATTTCCTGCGTCGGCGCGGAGCGCTTGCCCGGTGATAGCGCTTCCGCAAGCTGGACGTTGGCCGCGTAATCCGACTGCGGCGAGAATGCGATTGCGTCCTCGCCGGAGTCGGCGAGCACGTGGAACTCGTGCGAGCCGGTGCCGCCGATGGCGCCGGGATCGGCGGCGACGGCGCGGAACCGCAGGCCGAGCCGGGTGAAGATGCGCGTGTAGGTGTCGTGCATGTTGCGGTACTCGCGCTCCAGACTCTCGTAGTCGGCGTGGAACGAGTAGCCGTCCTTCATGATGAACTCGCGCCCGCGCATGATGCCGAAGCGCGGGCGGCGCTCGTCGCGGAACTTGGTCTGGATCTGGTAGAAGTGCACCGGCAGGCGCCGGTAGCTCTTGAGCTCGGCGCGCGCGAGCTCGGTGATCGCCTCCTCCGAGGTGGGCTGGATCACGAAGTCGCGCTCGTGGCGATCCTTGAAGCGCAGGAGCTCCGGCCCGTACGCCTGCCAGCGGCCCGACTCCTGCCAAAGCTCGCCCGGCTGTACCACCGGCATGCTGAGCTCGATGGCGCCGGCGCGGTTCATTTCCTCGCGCACGATCGCCTCGACCTTGTGCAGCACGCGCATGCCGAGCGGCAGCCACGTGTAGATGCCCGCCGAGAGCCGCCGGATGATGCTGGCGCGCAGCATCAGCCGATGGCTGACCACTTCGGCCTCGGACGGACTCTCTTTCTGCGTCGAGATGAAAAACTTCGAAGTTTTCATTCGAGCCACACCGGCGTTGTCTTTGTCAGTGGGCTGTGGAAAAATCGTTCAAGGCATTCTAACTGAAGGCGGTCTGGCCCATGCTCGACAAGGAAGGCTACCGTCCGAACGTCGGCATCATCCTCGCCAACCAGAGGAACGAGGTCTTCTGGGGCAAGCGCGTGAACCAGCACGCCTGGCAATTCCCGCAGGGCGGCATCAAGCCGGGCGAGACGCCGTTGCAGGCCATGTACCGCGAGCTCGAGGAGGAGATCGGGCTCGAGCGCGCCCACGTGCGCATCCTCGGCCGCACCCGCGAGTGGCTGCGCTACCAGGTGCCGGAGCGCTGGGCGCGCCGCGAGCGCGAAGCGAAGAGCGCGGCGTACCGCGGGCAGAAGCAGATCTGGTTCCTGCTGCGCATGGTCGGGCGCGACTGCGACGTGCACCTGCGCGCGAGCGGCCATCCGGAATTCGACGCCTGGCGCTGGCACGACTACTGGGTGCCGCTCGAGGCGGTGATCGACTTCAAGCGCGACGTGTACCGCCAGGCCCTGATCGAGCTGCACCGCTATCTGCTCTCGGACCGCCGCGGCCGCACGGCGCGCGCGCAGGCCCTGTCCTGATGGATCGCGAGTACGACGCGCTATCGATCCGCGAGCTCGGCGCAGGCGCGGGCTTCCGGCGGCCGACGCAGGCGCAGGCGCCCGAGGTTTCGATCGAGTCGCCCGCGCTCGAAGCGATGACCGACCTTAGGCGCACCACGCCGGCCACCATCCGCCCGCAGGCGCCGCTTGCCGGCGCGAACCAGTTCATGATCACGCGCGGCGTGCGGCTGCTTCTGGTGGTCGACGAGCGCGAGGACGTGCTCGGCGTGATCACCGCGACCGACATTCTCGGCGAGCGGCCGATGCTGGTCGCGACCGAGCGCGGCATGCGGCGCGACGAGCTCACCGTCGCCGACATCATGATCCCCGCGCAGCAGGTGGAAGTGATCGCCCTCCCGGACGTGGCCGCCGCGCGCGTCGGTCACGTGCTCGAGACGCTGCGCCGCGCCGGCCGCCAGCACGCGCTGGTGGTCGATTTCGACGACATTCCTTCGGGCCGCCCGCTGACGCCGCCGGGGCGGCGCGCGATAGTGCGCGGCATCTTCTCGCTGTCGCAGATCGCGCGCCAGCTCGGCGTCTCCGTCACCACCGGCGGCGAGGTCGCGCGCACCTTCTCCGAGATCGGCGCTGCGATCAGATAGCCGTCGCCAATCGGCCGAATTGGGTATTTCCATTTGATCTATCGCCCGGCGGGCCGTAGTCTCCGCTCCCATGATTGAACGCAACTCGCTGCTGTCCCTGGAGGCCTACGCGAAGCAGCGCAACGCGTTTCGCGCCCAGGTCATGGAGCACAAGAAGTGCCGCACCGTGCATCTCGGCAGCCATGTCACGCTGCTGTTCGAGGACGAGCTCACCATCCGCTACCAGGTGCAGGAGATGTTGCGCATCGAGCGCATCTTCGAAGAGGAGGGCATCCAGCACGAGCTCGACGCCTACAACCCGCTGGTGCCCGACGGCGGCAACTGGAAGGCGACCATGCTGATCGAATACCCCGACGAGGCCGAGCGCCGGCGCATGCTCGGCGCGCTGAAGGGCATCGAGCGCCGCGTCTGGGTCCGGGTCGGCCCGGGGAAGGGTGATGCTGGCCGGGTGTACGCCATCGCCGACGAGGACCTCGAGCGCGAGAACGACGAGAAGACCTCCTCGGTCCACTTCCTGCGCTTTGAGCTCGACGCCGCGATGCGCGAGCGGCTCCGCCGCGGGACCGCGGTCGAGGTGGGCGTGGATCATCCGCAGTACCGCGCTGCAGTCGAGCTTTCTTCCGAGCAGCGCGCCGCGCTCGCGAGCGATCTCGAGTGAGAAAGTGGCTCGTCCCCGTCGTCGCGCTCGCGGCGTGCAGCGGCCCGACCGAGAAAAGCGACTGGGAGCGCCAGCATGAAACGCAGTTGCCGCCGCCGGAGGTGAGCGTCGCGCTGCCGGCGTATCCGGCGGAGCAGCGGCTGATCGAGTTCTTCGTCGCGGCGACGAGCGAGTTCCGGTTCTTCATCGACAGCGCCTCGGTCAGTGTCGGGCGCGACGGCGTGGTTCGCTACACGCTGGTGGCGCGCAACCCCGCCGGTGCCGACAACGTGAGCTTCGAAGGCATGCGCTGCAACACCGCCGAGGTGCTCATCTACGCCCTCGGGCGCGACGGCGGCTGGGTACGCCGGGCGGGCGAGTGGCGCTCGATCGAGGGGAGCAGGGTGCAGCGCTGGCACAACGCGCTCTACCGCGAATACTTCTGCCCGCAAAAGGAGCCGATCGCCAGCCGCCAGGAGGGCATCGCGTCCCTGCGCCGCGGCGGGCACTCGATGTACGAAGAGAACCCGAGGGGCGGCTCCGGCAGCGGCTGGTAGAAGAAGCGGCTAAAGCAATACCAGGTTGTCCCGGTGGATGAGCTCAGGCTCATCGACATAGCCCAGGATCCCTTCGATCTCCCCGGACGGCTTGCGGATGATCTGCCGCGCTTCCGCGGAAGAATAGTTCGCGAGACCGCGCGCAATCTCGCGTCCCGCCGGGTCGAGGCAGGCGACGGCCTCGCCGCGCTGGAACTCGCCCACCACCTCGGTAACGCCGATCGGCAGCAGGCTCTTGCCGTCGCGCACCAGCGCCTTCACCGCGCCCGCGTCGAGCCGCACCCGGCCGCTCACCGTGAGGTGGTCGGCGAGCCATTGCTTGCGCGCCGCGAGCGGCACCGTCTGCGCCGTGAGCAGGGTGCCGATGCGCTCGCCGCGCGCAAGGCGCAGCAGCACGTCGGGCTCGGCGCCCGAGGCGATCACCGTGTGGGCGCCGCTGCGCGCCGCGCGCCGCGCCGCCAGCACCTTGGTGAGCATGCCGCCCTTGCCGAGCGCGCTGCCGGCGCCGCCAGCGAGGTTTTCCAGGCGGGGGTCGCTCGCATTGGCTTCCTGAATGATTTTCGCCTGCTGGTTCTTGCGCGGATCGGCATCGAAGAGCCCTGCCTGGTCGGTGAGGATGATCAGCGCATCCGCCTCGATCAGGTTGGTGACCATCGCGGCGAGGGTGTCGTTGTCGCCGAGCTTGATCTCGTCGGTGACCACGGTGTCGTTCTCGTTGATCACCGGGATCACGCCCAAGCCGAGGAGCGTGCGCAGCGTCGAGCGCGCGTTGAGGTAGCGCTGCCGGTCGGCCATGTCGGCGTGGGTGAGGAGCACCTGGGCGCTCCTCAGGCCGTGGCCGCGGAAGCAGCTTTCGTAGCACTGCGCGAGCCCCATCTGCCCGACCGCGGCTGCCGCCTGCAGCTCGTGCATGGCATGCGGACGCTTCGACCAGCCAAGGCGCTGCATGCCTTCGGCAATGGCGCCGCTCGAGACCACGATGGTCCGCTTGCCCATCTTGCCCAGCTCGGCGACCTGGGCGGCGAGGCGGGCGATGGCGGCGGCGTCGACGCCGCGGCCCTCGTTCGTCACCAGCGACGAGCCGACCTTGACGACCAGCGTGGTGGCCTGGTCGATCATTTCTTCGCCAACTCCCTGGCGATGGCTTTCATCACGGCGTCGCAGCCTTCCCCGTTGATCGCCGAGACTTTGAACCATGGGCGCTTCCAGCGCAACGCGCGCACGGCTCTGGCGATGCGCTGGTCGGCGTCGTTCACCGCGTCGATCTTGTTGAACACCAGCCAGCGCGGCTTGCGCTCGATGCCCTGGCCGTATTTCTTGAGCTCGGCGGCGACGATGCGCGCGTGGCGCGCGACATCGTCCTCGGTGATATCGAGGATATGCAGCAGGATACTGGTGCGCGCGAGGTGGCGCAGGAACTGGACGCCGAGCCCGGCGCCCTCGGCGGCGCCTTCGATCAGGCCGGGTATGTCGGCGATGACGAAGCTCCTGTCGCCGCCGGCGCGCACCACGCCGAGCGACGGATTGAGAGTGGTGAACGGGTAGTCGGCGACCTTGGGGCGTGCGCTCGACACGGCGCGGATGAAGCTCGACTTGCCGGCGTTCGGCAGCCCGAGCAGCCCGACGTCGGCCAGCACGCGCAGCTCGAGCGCGAGCTTGCGGCTCTCGCCCGGCTCGCCGCGCGTGAACTGGCGCGGCGCGCGGTTGACGCTCGACTTGAAGTGCACGTTGCCGAGGCCCCCCTTGCCGCCGCGCGCGAGCAGGGCGCGCTCGCCGTCGCGCGCGAGGTCGGCGACCAGCGAGCCGTGCTCCTGGTCGCGGATCACCGTGCCCACCGGCACGCGCAGCTCGACGTCCTCTCCGCCGCGGCCGTTGCAGTCCGCGCCCATGCCGCGCCCGCCGTTGTCGGCGCGGTGGATGGTGGCGAAGCGGTAGTCGACCAGCGTGTTGACGTTGCGGTCGGCGCGCGCCCAGACGCTGCCGCCGCGGCCGCCGTCGCCGCCGTTCGGCCCGCCGTAGCGGATGTACTTTTCGCGCCGGAAGGTCGCCGCGCCGTCGCCGCCCTTGCCAGCGTGCACCTCGATCTTCGCTTCGTCGATGAATTTCATGGGCACAAATAGAAAAGCCCTACCGACTTCGATAGGGCTTTCTGTTGAAGAGAGTACCGGCTAAGCCGGAGCTTTTTCCTCTTGGACGCTGACCGTGTTCTTGCTGTCCGCGCCGCGCACCGCGTACTGCACCTGACCGTTTACCCGCGCGAACAGCGTGTGATCGCGCCCGATGCCGACGTTCGCGCCCGGGTGCACGCGCGTGCCGCGCTGGCGAACCAGGATCTGCCCGGCGTTCACGCGCTCGCCGCCGTAGACCTTGACGCCCAGCCGCTTGGATTGCGAGTCGCGTCCGTTGCGGGAGCTTCCCCCCGCCTTCTTGTGTGCCATGTCTTTCCCTGCCTTTTAGCCTTGGACGATGTCGTCGATGCGGACCTCGGTGTAGTTCTGCCGATGGCCCTGCGATTTCTGATAGTGCTTGCGCCGGCGCAGCTTGAAGATCTTGACCTTCTCGCCGCGGCCGTGCGCGACCACGGTCGCCTTGACCTTCGCGCCCGACACGAGCGGCGCGCCGACCTTGACCGAGTCGCCGGTGCCGACGAGCAGCACTTCTTCGAACGCGACCGCGCTGCCGACGTCGGCTGCAAGCGCCTCGACGCGCACCTGCTTGCCGGATTCGACGCGATATTGCTTGCCGCCTGACTTGATCACTGCGTACATTGTTGATTCCCTGCCTGAGGTGTTGCTTCCGAAAAGACCTGGAATTATAAGGTAATCATGAGTTTGCTGTCCACGCTGGCGCCGGTGGCCGAGGACTTGGCGCGGGTCGACGCGCTGATCCGCCGCCGCCTCGACTCGGATGTGGCCCTAGTGCGGCAAGTGGCGGAATACCTGGTCGCTTCCGGGGGCAAGCGGCTGCGCCCGGCACTCCTCCTCCTCGCCTGCGGCGCGCTAGGAAACCGGTCCGAAGCCCGCCTGCCGCTCGCGGCGGTGGTCGAGTTCATCCATACCGCGACCCTGCTGCACGACGACGTGGTCGACGCCTCCGACCTGCGCCGCGGCCGCACCACGGCCAACGCCGCGTTCGGCAATGCCCCGGCGGTGCTGGTCGGCGATTTCCTCTACTCGCGCGCTTTCCAGATGATGGTGGAGATCGACGACATGCGCGTGATGCAGGTGCTCGCCGAGGCGACCAACACCATCGCGGCGGGCGAGGTGATGCAGCTCATGGGGAGCCACGATCCCGAGGTCGACGAGGCGCGCTACCTCGAGGTGATCCGCCGCAAGACGGCGAAGCTGTTCGAGGCTGCGGCACGCCTGGGAGCGGTCCTGGCAAAAGAAGCGCGCTTCGAGGAAAAGCTCGCGCAATACGGCCGGCATGTCGGCACCGCGTTCCAGCTGATCGACGACGTCCTGGACTACGGCGGCGAGCTCGGCAAGAGCCTCGGCGACGATCTCGCCGAAGGCAAGCCCACGCTGCCCCTCATCTACACGATGCGCTGCGGCAACGCCCAGCAGGCCGCGGTGGTGCGCAGGGCAATCGCCGAGGGAGGGCGAGAGGACTTTGCGAACGTGCTGGAGGCGATCCGCGCCTGCGGCGCGCTCGACTATGCGCGCGTCGCGGCGCAGCGCGAAGCCGATGCCGCTACCCGCGCCATCGGCGTCCTTCCCGAGTCTGAGTACAAGCGATCTTTGCTAGAATTGGCGTCCTTCGCGGCCACCCGCTCATCCAACCCAATCGGGGCGTAGCTCAGCCTGGTAGAGTACTGCGTTCGGGACGCAGGTGTCGCTGGTTCAAATCCAGTCGCCCCGACCACCTTTCTGTCCCCGCCTTTTTTCCCCTCTTAGCTTCCCGGTAGATAATCGGACGATGGGCAGGCTCATCGTGCTGATCCTTCTGGTGGTGCTCGCCGTCTGGCTGATCCGGCGCGCCCTGAAGGCATCGAGAAGCAGCCAAGATCCGGGGACCAAGCCTCCTGGTGAAATCGGAGATCTCATCCGGTGCGCCCGCTGCGGCGTGCACCTGCCGCGCGCCGAGGCGCGCCTCTCCGGCGGGCTCCTGTATTGCGGCGAGGAGCACGCCCGGCTCGGCGCGGGGGAGCGCTGATGGAAGCCTCGGTGCGCAGCCCGGTCACGCTGCCCGAGCGGTTCCTGCCGCCGGAGGAGCACATCCCGGAGTCGTTCTGGATCTCGCTGCGCTACTTCAACCTGTACCGCATCGCGCTCGCGGGGCTGTTTCTCGGCACCGCGCTGATCTACGGCGACGCGCTCAACCTCGGCGCCTACAACCTCGAGCTGTTCCGCTACTTCGCCGCTGGATACCTCTTCTTCGGGGTCGTGTTCCACGGCGTGCTGCGCGACCTGCGCGACAAGTTCGAGCTTCAGCTCACGCTGCACGCGGGCCTCGACATCGTGGCGATCACGCTCCTCATGTACGCGAGCGGCGGCATCCGCAGCGGCCTGGGCGTGATGCTGCTCATCTCGCTCACCGGCGCGGCGATCGTCGCGCCCCGCCGGCTCACGTTTCTCTACGCCGCGCTTGCCACCATCGCCCTGCTGCTCGAGCAGAGCTACTGGGTGCTCGAGCACGACGCGCCCACCGCGAGCTTCGTGCAGCCCGGGCTGCTCGCCATCGGCTATTTCGTCGCCGCCGGCGTCACGAGCTGGCTTGCCGCGCGCGTGGCGGCCAACGAGCGCCTCGCGCGCCAGCGCGGGCGCGAGCTCGCGATGCAGACCCGGGTCAACCAGCTGGTGATCGAGGACATGAACGAGGGCGTGCTGGTGCTCGACCGCGGCGGCTACGTGGTGCAGCATAACCCGCAGGCGCAGCAGCTGCTCGGCGGCGCCGGCCTGATCGGCGCGAGCATCGCCGGCCTGGTTCCCGGCTTCTCGGGCGGCGGCGAGGTCGAGATCGCCGGGCGCGACATCCGCCTGCGCCCGCTCGAGCGCGGCGCCGAAGAGTTCTCGGTGCTGCTGGTCGAGGACACGACGCGCGCGCGCGAGCAGGCGCGGCAGCTCAAGCTCGCCGCGCTCGGCCGCCTGACGGCGAACATCGCGCATGAGATCCGCAACCCGCTCGCCGCGATCAGCCATGCCACCGAGCTCCTGCGCGAGGAGAAGCGCGGCGACGACCGCGAGCGCCTGACGCGCATCATCCACGACAACGCCGGCCGGCTCGAGCGCCTGGTGTCGGACGTGCTGCAGCTCAGCAAGCGCGATCGCGTTTCGGCCGCTCCGCTGCGCCTGCAGGCGTGGCTCGGCGCCTTCATCTCGGAGTTCGTCGCCAACGAGGCGGTGCCGCCCGGGCGCATCGTGCTCGAGACGCGGCGCGAGTCGTGGGTCGAGTTCGACCACGAGCACCTGCACCAGGTGATGTGGAACCTGCTGCGCAACGCGGTGCGCTACGCGCCCGCCGGGCCGGCGAGCATCCGCATCCGGCTCGACGGCTATGCCGACCGCCTCGAGCTCTCGGTGATCGACAGCGGCCCCGGCGTGCCGGCGGCGATCCAGGGGCAGCTGTTCGAGCCCTTCTTCACCACCGAGGCGAAGGGCACCGGCCTCGGGCTGTATCTGGCGCGCGAGCTGTGCGCGGCGAACCGCGCCAGCCTCGAATACGTGAGCGGCATGGCCGGGGCGCATTTCCGCATCCGCTGCCGCCAGGCGGCACCCGCATGACCCGGCGCCCGGAACGGCGGATCGCGCACCGCGGCGCCAACGTGCTGGTGGTCGACGACGAGCCCGACATCCGCGAGCTGCTGGAGCTCACGCTCGCGAAGATGGGCCTCGGCGTCGACGCGGTCGGCTCGATCGCCGAGGCGAAGGAGCGCCTGAAAACCGAGCACTACGACCTGTGCCTCACCGACATGCGCCTGGGCGACGGCGAGGGGCTCGAGCTCGTGCGCCACATCACCACGCTCGCCGCCGACCTGCCGGTCGCCGTGATCACCGCGCACGGCAGCGCCGACAACGCCGTCGCGGCGCTGAAGGCGGGAGCGTTCGACTACGTGTCGAAGCCGGTCGGGCTCGAGCAGCTGCGCGCGCTGGTGAAATCGGCGCTGTCGCTGCCCGAGCGCGCCGAGAGCTCGGAGGACACCGGGGGCCGCCAGCTCCTCGGCGCGAGCGCCCCGCTCGCGCAGGTGCGCGAGCTGATCGGCAAGCTCGCCCGCACCCAGGCCCCGGTCTACATTTCGGGGGAATCGGGCAGTGGCAAGGAGCTTGCGGCGCGCCTCATCCACGAGAACGGCGCGCGCCGGGACAAGCCTTTCGTCCCGGTGAACTGCGGCGCCATTCCCGACACCCTGGTGGAGAGCGAACTCTTCGGCTACCGCAAGGGCGCGTTCACCGGCGCCAACGAGGACCGCGACGGCTTCTTCCAGGCCGCGCACGCCGGGACGCTGTTCCTCGACGAGATCGCCGAGCTGCCGCTGCATACCCAGGTGCTGCTTCTGCGCGCGATCCAGGAGCGGCGCGTGCGCAAGGTCGGCGCCACGCAGGAGGAGCCGGCGGACGTCCGCATCATCTGCGCCACCAACCAGAGCCTCGCCGGGATGGTGGAGGCGGGGCGCTTCCGCCGCGACCTCTACTACCGGCTGAACGTGGTCGACCTCACCATGCCGCCGCTGCGCGAATGCCGGGAGGACATCCCGCTCATCGCGACGCACATCCTGCAACGCCTGTCGGCGCAGAACGGCGTGGCGCCGCCGCGCCTGTCCGTGCCGGCGCTGGAAGAGCTGATGGCCTACGACTTCCCCGGCAACGTGCGCGAGCTCGAGAACATCCTCGAGCGCGCGCTCGCGCTCTCGCCCGCCGCGGAGCTCGGCCCGGCGGATCTCGCTCTGCACCGGATCGCCCCCGAAGACGAGGGTGCCGAAGCCGGCGGGGAAGCCCAGCCTGCCAGGCCGGCCGATTCGCCGCTGCCGGCTTACCTCGACCAGCTTGAGCGCGAAGCGATCCTGCAAGCCCTCGGCAAGACCAGCTTCAACCGCACCGCCGCCGCGCGTTTGTTAGGGATCACTTTCAGGCAGCTGCGCTACCGGATGCAGCGCCTTAACATCAAAGATGAAAATCGTTGATTCGCCGAATCACGATGAACGGCCGTCCGGAACCGAGATCACGTTGGTCGTCCTGCACTCGATCAGCCTGCCGCCCGGCGAGTACGACGGCGACTCGATCGAGCGCCTGTTCACCAACCGCCTCGATCCCGATGCGCATCCCTACTTCCGGGAAATCCGTGGACTGAAAGTCTCGTCGCATTTCCTGATCCGGCGAGACGGGGAGGTCGTGCAGTTCGTGCCGGTCGAGCGCAGCGCCTGGCACGCCGGGGCCTCGTCGTGGCGCGGCCGCAGCCGCTGCAACGACTTCTCGGTCGGCATCGAGCTCGAAGGCACCGAGGACGATGCCTTCACCGATGCGCAGTATCAGGCCCTCACATCGCTCTTGAAGAAACTGCGGACCCAGCTTCCGCTGCGCGACGTCGCCGCGCACAGCGACGTGGCGCCGGGACGCAAGACCGATCCCGGCGCGCGCTTCGACTGGACGCGGCTGCTCAGTGATCTAGCAAGCGCGTAAACGGGCGCAGTACGGCACCATCCATCTGGTTGGGGTGGCCTCACGATCCCAACGAAGGCGATCGTGAGGCTCCCGTGCCGAAGCAGGCAGGGTTAGCCGCCTTTCTTCTTCTCGCCCGGCTTCACGTCGCCGTATCCGGGCAGCGGCAGATGCTCGCGCGTGGTCGAGCCTGGACGCTGCTGAGTTTCGCGCAGCGGCACGAACTGGCCGTTGCGGTTATCGCGTCCCGCGAGTCTGCTTTGCCGTTCCTTGTTCATGCTCATCACCTCCTTTCCCTTGCTGATTCATAGCCAATTGCGGATCCGCAGATCGCACCGATGTGTTGCACATCGGCCCGGCTGCTTATTGGAGGGCTACATCTCCCAGACGGTGGCGGTGATAAGCCAATCCACAAGCTGCCACTCCATCCGTCCCTTGTAGCCGAGAGGCACTACCACTACGAATGTGCGGTCATGCTCTTGCGCAAAGGCACTGAACAACTCGCATTGCGAGCGTGTGTGCTCGAGATCCAACGAACGTTCTGTTTCTACTTCGATGATGAATCGACCGGCTGTTACGTCGGGCACATGACCTTCGTTTGTCCGCCGCCAGAAAATCCGCGCTGGCGTGATGTACCCGGGCACGTCTGCGTGTATATCGGAATTGCCGTTGTAACTAAGGGCTTCGGCAGTGCGGTGAACGAGAGCATCGTGAGTAGCCTGGTCCACTCGAAAGGTTCCCAGGAGGCTTTGAAGCGTTTTCATTGCACATCTCCCAAAAAAATAATTGGAAAAAAGCGGCGGGAGACCAACAAAGCCTGGAACCCAGAGTTGACGGCCTTCTATCGGGCGTCTAGTCTTCGGGGCGCAGAACCAAGACCTTCACTGGTCACCGGAACCCGAGGCGGCTGACGCTGTCTCGGGTTTTTTTTCGTCCGCGCGCAGTTTCCCGCGCACCTTTCTTTTACGCTTCCGATTTTATTTTTGCAAGCGATCAGCTACTAGATACGGGATTTTGGTGGTAGGCACTAACAGGATGTAGTGCCTCTAAGCGGTGGCACCACATCTAGTGTCCCAGGGCGTCTACAAACGCGACATATTGACGCCGCTGCACCGCAGCATATGTAACGCCGCGCTTGCAATAGGAAAAAACTCTGGTTAGGCTCCGGCTCGTCTAGTTAGAAATTACTAGATATAGGCCAAGTAGGGCCGTCGAACACTAAGAGTAGTAGTACGGGTGGGGCGTCAGGGTTGACGGCCCGGCAAGAACAAAGACAGACGGGAGTCGGTATGCAGATCGCTCAGGACAGCGCCACGGCAACTTCGTCTCTGAGCGTCAGCATTTCCGAGCCGAGCGCTCAGGCGCGCGGCGTCTACGCCGACTACAAGGTGATCCGCCGCAACGGCGCGGTGGTCGGCTTCGAGCCGGCCAAGATCTCGGTGGCCATGACCAAGGCGTTCCTCGCGGTCAACGGCGCGCAGGGCGCGGCCTCGGCGCGCATCCGCGAGCTGGTCGCCGGGCTGACCGTCAGCGTCGTCGGCGCGCTGCTGCGCCGCCAGCCGCAGGGCGGAACCTTCCATATCGAGGATATCCAGGACCAGGTCGAGCTCGCGCTGATGCGCTCCGGCGAGCACGACGTGGCGCGCGCCTACGTGCTGTACCGGGAGGAGCGGGCCAAGGCGCGGGCCCAGGAGAAGACTTCCAGGAAAGATGAAATTCACGTGGTCGAGAGCGGCAGCCGCAAGCCGCTCGACCGCGCGCGGCTGCAGCGCCTGGTGGAAGCCGCCTGCGAGGGCCTCGCCGACGCCTCGCCGCAGGCGATCCTCGACGCGACGCTGCGCGACCTGTACGACGGCGTGCCGATGCAGGAAGTGCGCAAGTCCTCGGTGCTCGCCGCGCGCGCCCTGATCGAGAAGGACCCGGCGTACAGCTACGTCACGGCGCGGCTGCTCCTCGACACCATCCGGCTGGAAGTCCTCGGCGAGGAAGCGAGCCAGGCCGAGATGGAGACGCGCTACGCCGAGTATTTCCCGCAGCTCATCGCGCGCGGCATCGCCGCGGAGCTCCTCGACCCGGAGCTCGCGAAGTTCGATCTGAACCGGCTGGGAAAGGCCTTGCAGGCCAAACGCGACCTCCAGTTCGGCTACTTGGGCCTGCAGACGCTCTACGACCGCTACTTCCTGCACTCGGCCGGCCGGCGCATCGAGCTGCCGCAGGCGTTCTTCATGCGCGTCGCCATGGGGCTGGCCCTTGGAGAAAAGGACAGAGAAGCAAGGGCGATCGAGTTCTACGGCGTTCTGTCCGCGTTCGACTTCATGAGCTCGACGCCCACGCTCTTCAATTCCGGCACGCTGCGCTCGCAGCTCTCGAGCTGCTACCTCACCACGGTCTCGGACGACCTCACCGGGATCTACGACGCGATCAAGGAGAACGCGCTGCTCGCGAAGTACGCCGGCGGCCTGGGCAACGACTGGACCCCGGTGCGCGCGCTCGGCTCGCACATCAAGGGCACCAACGGCAAGTCGCAGGGCGTGGTGCCGTTCCTCAAGGTGGTGAACGACACCGCGGTGGCGGTGAACCAGGGCGGCAAGCGCAAGGGCGCGGTGTGCTCGTACCTCGAGGTGTGGCACCTCGACATCGAGGAGTTCCTCGAGCTGCGCAAGAACACCGGCGACGACCGGCGCCGCACGCACGACATGAACACCGCGAACTGGATCCCGGACCTGTTCATGAAGCGGGTGATGGAGGGCGCCGAGTGGACGCTGTTCAGCCCCTCGGACGTGCGCGACCTGCACGACAAGTTCGGCAAGGGCTTCGAGGAGGCGTACCTGCGCTACGAGGACAAGACGGCGCGCGGCGAGCTCAAGCTCTACAAGCGGATTCCCGCGCTGCAGCTCTGGCGCAAGATGCTGTCGATGCTCTTCGAGACCGGGCATCCGTGGATCACCTTCAAGGATCCGTGCAACCTGAGGAGCCCGCAGCAGCACGCCGGGGTCGTGCACAGCTCGAACCTGTGCACCGAGATCACCCTCAACACCTCGGCCGACGAGATCGCGGTGTGCAACCTGGGCTCGATCAACCTGGTCGCGCACCTGACCGAGACCGGTTTGGATTTCTCAAGAATAAAAACAACAATTTCCACGGCGATGCGGATGTTGGACAACGTCATCGACATCAACTACTACGCTGTCGACAAGGCGAGGAACTCCAACCTGCGTCACCGTCCGGTGGGCCTGGGGATCATGGGCTTCCAGGACTGCCTGCACCGCCTGCGCCTGGCCTATGCCTCGCCCCAGGCGGTCGAGTTCGCCGACCGCTCGATGGAGATGGTGGCGTACGCGGCGTACTGGGCCTCGACCGAGCTCGCCGCCGAGCGCGGCCGCTACGCCTCGTTCCACGGCTCGCTGTGGGAGCGGGGCATCCTGCCGCAGGACACGCTCGACATCCTGTCGGCGGAGCGCGGCGGCTATGTCGAGCTCGACCGCTCGTCGCGCCTCGACTGGGAGGCGCTGCGCGGCCGCATCCAGAAGCACGGCATGCGCAACTCCAACTGCCTGGCGATCGCGCCGACCGCGACCATCGCGAACATCGTAGGCGTATCGGCGTCGATCGAGCCGACCTACCAGAACCTGTTCGTGAAGTCGAACCTCTCGGGCGAGTTCACGGTGGTGAACGACTACCTGGTGGCCGACCTCAAGCGCGCGGGGCTGTGGGACGAAGTGATGATCGCCGACCTCAAGTACTTCGACGGCAACCTCGCGCGCATCGACCGCGCCCCCGCCGAGCTGCGCCGGCTCTACGCCACCGCGTTCGAGGTCGAGCCGAAGTGGCTGGTCGAGTGCGCGGCGCGGCGCCAGAAGTGGATCGACCAGTCGCAGTCGCTCAACATCTACATGGCCGGCGCCTCGGGCAAGAAGCTGGACGAGACCTACAAGCTCGCCTGGATCCGCGGCCTCAAGACCACGTACTACCTGCGCGCGCTCGGCGCCACTCACGCCGAGAAGTCGACTTCGAAGGCTGGCGAGCTGAACGCGGTTCCGATGGAAAGCCCCGAGCCGGCGAAGATGTGCGCCATCGACAAGCCCGACTGCGAAGCCTGTCAGTGAACCGCCCCATGAACCCCTGGGCGGGCGCGTGATCACGCTCGGCAGCCGCAGCTTCGCCGGCCCGTTCATGGCGCCGCTGTGGTCGCCGCCGAAGTGCGCCGGCCTTTACGCCGTGATGGCCCCGGGCTGGCGGCTCCTGACCTTCCGTGCCCTGGAGTTCGGGCAGGCGGAAAATCTGGCCGCGCCCGAGCTGCTGAAACACCACCCGAAGTACCGCGAGTGGCTGACGATCGTCGGCACGCAGTGGAACCTGTACATCGCGATCCACGAGCTTTCGTTCTCCACCGAGGCGCAGCGCGTGGCGGGGGTGCGCGAGCTGGCGCGAGAGTACCGCCCTGAATTCAAGCCGCTCAGTTCATCCCCGGATTCGCCGGACACGCCGAGCCTGAAGACCCTGCTGCTGGCACAGGCCATGCGGACGAACAAAGACAACTAGAACGGACAACCCACAACGGCCATGCTGACCTTCGAAAACGCGGTGCCGGCGACAAGCGGCCTGCTCTCGCCGGGCAAGGCGTCCCCCGACGCGCGCCCGGTCACCGACTTCCGGCGCGTGACCGTCGACGACAAGAAGATCATCAACTCCAAGGCCGACGTCAACCAGCTCGTGCCCTTCAAGTACAAGTGGGCCTGGGAGAAGTACATCGCCGCCTGCGCCAACCACTGGATGCCGCAGGAAATCAACATGAGCCGCGACATCGAGCTGTGGAAGGACCCGAACGGGCTCACCGAGGACGAGCGCCGGGTCATCAAGCGCAACCTCGGCTTCTTCGTCACCGCAGACTCGCTCGCGGCCAACAACATCGTGCTCGGCACCTACCGCCACATCACCGCCCCGGAGTGCCGCCAGTACCTGCTGCGCCAGGCCTTCGAGGAGGCGATCCATACCCACGCCTACCAGTACATCGTGGAGAGCCTGGACCTCGACGAGTCCGAGATCTTCAACGCCTACCACGAGGTCGGGTCGATCCGGGAGAAGGACGAGTTCCTCATTCCCTTCATCGACACCCTGACCGACCCGCACTTCAAGACCGGCACGCCGGACGCTGACCAGGAGCTGCTGAAAAGCCTGATCGTCTTTTCCTGCCTGATGGAGGGCCTGTTCTTCTACGTCGGCTTCGCCCAGATCCTGGCGCTCGGCCGCCAGAACAAGATGACCGGCGCCGCCGAGCAGTACATGTACATCCTGCGCGACGAGTCGATGCACTGCAATTTCGGCATCGACCTCGTCAACCAGATCAAGCTGGAGAACCCGCACCTCTGGACCGCCGCCTTCCGCGAGGAGCTGCAGGGCCTGTTCCGGCGCGCGGTCGAGCTCGAGTACCGCTACGCCGAGGACACCATGCCGCGCGGCGTGCTGGGGCTGAATGCGCCGATGTTCAAGGAGTACCTGCGCTTCATCGCCAACCGGCGCTGCCAGCAGATCGGCCTCGACGCGCTCTACCCCGGGGCGGCCAATCCCTTCCCGTGGATGAGCGAGATGATCGACCTGAAGAAGGAACGCAACTTCTTCGAGACCCGGGTGATCGAGTATCAAACCGGCGGCGCGCTGAGCTGGGACTAGAGGTTACGAGGCAGAGGGGGATAACAATGCTCGAGGAGTTCGATACCATGCGGATAACAGCATGCAAGGCGGAGGAAGACTATAAGCTGTGGCTGCGCTTCGAGGACGGTCTGGAAGGCCGGGTGTTCCTGGGCAATCTGCTCGAGATCGGCGCCTTTCAGCTGTGGCGCGACGTGCGCGAGTTCGAGAAGGTGAGCGTCGACCCCGAGACCGCGACCGTGACCTGGGAGGGAGGCATTCGCCTCGACGCGGATATTCTTTATCATGACGTGAAGGCAAACCAGATTCAGCATGCCGGCGGCGACGAGCCGCCGGTTGTTGGATAGCCCGGGCTGATCGCCCGAGCTGCAGTTTCTTCAACAACCTTCAAGGAGATCGAGAATGGCGAAGAAAAAAGCGAAAAAGGGCGGCAAGAAGAAAAAGAAAAAGAAAGCATCAAGAAAGAAGAAGAAGTCACTGAGAACAGCTGGTAAGAAAAAGGCGGCAGGCAAAAAGAAATCCGCCAAGAAGAAGAAAAAGGCGGGAAAGAAGAAAAAGGCGATACAAGCCGCCTCACCGGCCAGCCCCGCGGAAGCGACGGCACCTGCGACACCGCCGTCGACCGCTGCGACTCCCGGCGCGAGAACCGCGCTGAATCCAGCGGCCGCGTGGCCGTTCCCCACCGGCTCCCGGCCGTAACCGGCGAGACCAGCGGTGAACGAGGCGGGGGCGAAAGCCCCCGCCGGCCCGAAGCTCAGCGGACCGGCTTGGTCATTCGGCCCAAGAACGGAGACTTGGGCCGGTCCGCGAGGCTTCCTGAAGCGCCAGTTCGGCCGAGCGCTTCGGGAAGCTCCATCTTACCGGCCTCAACCCTCCCATCCAACATGAAAAATTATGTCGAAACCACCGTTTTGACAGGTCTTTATCGGGAGCGCCAAAGCAAGCAGAAGTGATTGACTTGTAACGAGAATATGGCCTATTATGGGCGTCGCTGCAACGCAACAACGGCGCTTCCGGCGAACGCTCCGAGAAGGCACACTACCGCCTGAGGCAGGAGGTCCAAGATGAACGGAACGGGCATCACGCGGCACCTGTCGTGCGCATTGAACGCAGTTAGGGACTTGCTCGCCCTGACCGGGGTGGCAGCCGTCCTCGCGTTCCTGCTTCTGCCCCTGCAACTGCAGGTCGAGAAGGCCTTACCCAGCTTAACCAGCCTGCCCTGGGCCCTGGTCGACCCCTTTGCCGTCAGCTCGAGCGCCGCCGAGGGCCCGACCCAGGTGGCCGAGACCCCGCGCGAGCGCGAACAGCGGACGGTCGCCGAGTTCATTGCCAAGCGCTACCGCGTGGCGGAGGACGCGGCGGCGGGCTTCGTCGACATCGCCTACCGCGCCGGCGACCAGCACCGCGTCGATCCGCTGCTGATCCTCGCGGTGATGGCGATCGAGTCGCGCTACAACCCGGTGGCCGAGAGCGTCATGGGCGCGCGCGGCCTGATGCAGATCATCCCGCGCTACCACCCCGAGAAGCTCGAGCCGCACGGCGGCGAGCAGGTCCTGCTCGAGCCCGAGGTCAACATCCTGGTCGGCGCCCAGATCCTGCGCGAGTACCAGCGGCGCTTCGGCGACCTGGAGACGGCGCTGCAGATGTACGTCGGCGCGCTGGACGAGCCGACGTCTCAGTACGCGAACAAGGTGCTAGCCGAGAAAGCGCGCCTCGATGCGCTAAGGGTCAAGGCCCGGAAGCAGCAAATCGCCTCGGCGGCCTAGCGCGCGAAGCGCGCTATTCGTTTCGCGGCCTCTTCCAGGTCTTCCATGCTTCGCGTGTACGCGAAGCGGACAAAGCGGTCGGTGCCGTTGGCGCCGAAGTCCACCCCCGGCGTCGCGGCCACCGCCTCCTTTTCCAGCAGGTCCCTCGCGAAGCGGCGGGCGTCGCCGCCGCAGTCCGCGTACACATAGAACGCGCCATGCGGCTCGGCCGGGATCGACAGCCCGGCTTTTTTCAGTTGCGGCACCAGAAAATCGCGACGAGCCGCGAACTCCTTTCTCCGTCCCTCAAGGATCGATAGGCTTTCGGAGGAAAAGGCCGAAATCGCCGCGTGCTGGGCGGCGGCCGGGGCGCTGATGAAGAGATGCTGCGCCAGCTTCTCGAAGCCGCGCAGCGCGCCCTCCGGCAGCACGACCCAGCCCAGGCGCCATCCGGTCATGCAGAAATACTTCGAGAAGCTGTTGATCAGTACGACCTCGCCCGGCAGGCCGAACGCGGTCCAGGGATCGAGGCCATACACCAAGCCCTGGTAGATCTCGTCGACCAATAGCACGCCCCCGCGGTCGGCGATGAAATCCGCGATGCCTTCCAGCTCGCTTTTCGAAATCAGGGTTCCCGTGGGATTCGAAGGCGAGCCGAGCAGCAGCCCCTTGGTGCGCGGTCCCCACGCCGCGCGCACCATCTCGAGCGTCGGCTGGAAATCGCTCCTCGCCGAGACCGGCAGGATCTTCGCCACGCCCTCGAACGCGCGCACGAAGTGCCGGTACCCGGGATAGCCCGGATCGGGCACCAGGATCTCGTCCCCCGCGTCGACGTAGAGCGCGCTGAGCGTGAGCAGCCCACCCGAGGCACCCGAAGTAATGGCGATGCGGCCCGGGTCGACTTTCACGGAAAACTTTTCGTGGTAGTGCGACGCGATCGCTTCCCGCAGAGAAGCAAGGCCGAGCGTTGCCGTGTAGGCAGTGCGCCCGTCGCGCATCGCGCGGATGCCTGCTTCGACCACCGGCGCGGGCGCGGTGAAGTCCGGCTCGCCGATCTCCATGTGCACGACGCGGCGGCCGGCGCGCTCCAGCGCCTGCGCGCGCGAGAGCACGTCCATCACCTCGAAGGGCTCGATTTCCGCGGCGCGGCGCGCCGTTAGAGTAGGTTTCACGGTGACGCGGGGCATTATACGGATCGTGTTTTCGCCGCGAGACGAGTGGGCGCGCATCGCGGTCGGCGCGCTTGGCTTGCTATAGAATCGTCGCGTGGACGAGCAGCTGAGGAGGAACGCACTCGACTATCACCGGCGGCACCCGCCCGGCAAGATCTCGGTGGCGCCGACCAAGCAGCTCACCAACCAGCGCGACCTCGCGCTCGCCTACTCGCCCGGCGTGGCCGCCGCCTGCGACGAGATCAAGCGCGACCCGTTGCAGGCGGTCCACTACACCGCGCGCGCCAACCTCATCGCGGTCGTCACCAACGGCACCGCGGTGCTCGGCCTCGGCGCGATCGGGCCGCTCGCGGCGAAGCCGGTGATGGAAGGCAAGGCGGTCCTGTTCAAGAAGTTTGCCGGCATCGACTGCTTCGACATCGAGATCGACGAGCGCGACCCGCAGAAGCTGATCGACATCGTCGCCGCGCTCGAGCCGACCTTCGGCGCGATCAACCTCGAGGACATCAAGGCGCCGGAGTGCTTCATCGTCGAGCGCGCGCTGCGCAAGCGCATGAAGATCCCCGTGTTCCACGACGACCAGCATGGAACGGCGATCACCGTCGGCGCTGCGATTTTCAATGGTCTGAAATTCCTCAACAAAAGAATAGAGGAGGTGAAGCTGGTGGCCTCCGGCGCAGGCGCCGCCGCGCTCGCGTGCCTCGACCTCTTGGTGCGCATGGGCATGCCGATCGCAAACATCACCGTCACCGACATCAAGGGCGTGGTGTACAAGGGCCGGCGCGAGGAGATGGACCCGGACAAGGAGCGGTTTGCGAAGGAAACCAAGGCGCGCACGCTGGACGAGGTGATGGCCGGCGCCGACGTGTTCCTCGGCCTGTCGGCGGGCGGAGTGCTCAAGCCCGCGATGGTGAAGAAGATGGCCGAAAAGCCGCTGATCCTCGCGCTCGCCAACCCGGATCCCGAGATCGACCCGGCGGCGGCGCGCGAAGCGCGCCCTGACTGTGTCATCGCCACCGGGCGCTCGGATTTTCCGAACCAGGTGAACAACGTCCTCTGTTTCCCCTTCATCTTCCGCGGCGCGCTCGACGTCGGCGCCACCACCATCAACACCGAGATGGAGCTCGCCGCGGTGCGCGCGATCGCCGAGCTCGCGCAGGCGGAGACTTCCGAGCAGGTGGCCCTCGCCTACGGCATCGAGACGATCAGCTTCGGCCCGGAATACATCATCCCGAAGCCCTTCGACCCGCGCCTGATCGCGCGCGTCGCGCCGGCAGTGGCGCAGGCGGCGATGGACTCGGGCGTGGCGACGCGGCCGCTCGCGAGCCTCGAGGCCTACCGGGAGTCGCTCAGCCGGTTCGTCTACCACTCGGGCGTCATCATGCAGCCCCTCTTCACCGCGGCGAAGGCGACGCCGCGGCGCGTGGTCTACGCCGAGGGCGAGGACGAGCGCGTGCTGCGCGCGGCGCAGATCGTCGTCGACGAGGGCCTCGCGCGGCCGACGCTCCTCGGCCGGCCCCAGGTGATCGAGCAGCGCCTCGAGCGGCTCGGGCTGCGGGTGCGGCCCGGCAAGGAGTTCGACCTCGTCAACCCGGAGTCCGATCCGCGCTACCGCGACTACTGGAAGACCTACCAGAAGCTGAGCGAAAGGAAAGGCATCACGCCGGGCTACGCGCGCGTCGAGATGCGCCGCCACAACACGCTGATCGGCGCCATGCTCATCCATAAAGGCGAGGCCGACGGCATGCTGTGCGGCACCTTCGGCATGCACGCCGAGCACCTGCGCTACATCGACCAGGTGATCGGGCTGCGCGCCGGCGTGCGGCACTACGCGGCGATGAACGCGCTGATGCTGCCGGCGAGAAACATCTTCATCTGCGACACCTACGTCGCCGAGAACCCGGACGCGGAGCACCTCGCCGAGATGACGCTGCTCGCCGCCGACGAGGTGCGGCGCTTCGGCATCACGCCCAAGGTGGCGCTGCTGTCGGCGTCGAATTTCGGCTCGGCGCAGATCGCCTCCTCGCGCAAGATGCAGCGCGCGCTCGAGCTGATCCGCAACCTCGCCCCCGACCTCGAGATCGACGGCGAGATGCACGGCGACGCCGCGCTCTCGGAGGAGATCCGGCTGCGCGTGTTCCCGAGGACCCGCCTGCGCGGCGACGCGAACCTGCTGGTGATGCCGACGCTCGACGCGGCCAATATCTCGTTCAACCTGCTCAAGACGGCCGCCGGCGGCGGGGTCACCATCGGGCCGATGCTGCTCGGGGCGGCGCGACCGGTGCATATCCTGACGCCGTCGGCCACGGTGCGCCGCCTGGTCAACATGACCGCGCTGGTCGTGGCGGATGTCAACGCCCCCCGTGGTCAGGAGCAAAATCTGTTCTAGTGGAACCCGCGAGCAACGTCGCCCCTTTTCCCGCTGGCCGGACACGCGCCCGTGCCGGGCTGGTGCTCACCGGCGGCGGCGCGCGTGCCGCCTACCAGGTCGGCGTGGTGAAGGCGGTGCGCGACATCCTCGGCAGCCCGGCGAAGAACCCGTTCCCGATCCTGTGCGGCACCTCGGCCGGCGCGATCAACGTGGCGACGCTCGCGGTGTTCGCCGACAACTTCTCGCGCGGGGTCGCCAACCTGCTCGAGGTGTGGGAGCACATGCGCTGCGAGCACATCTACCGCACCGACGCCTGGAACATCCTGCGCGCCGGCGCGCGCTGGCTCTCGGCGATGATGCTGCTCTCGCGCCACAACCCGGTCTCGCTGCTCGACAACGCGCCGCTGCGCGAGATGCTCGACAAGAACCTGAACTTCGACCGTATCCAGCAGCACATCGACTCGGGCGCGCTGTACGCGGTGTGCGTCACCGCATCGGGCTACACCTCGGGGCAGAGCGTGTCGTTCTTCCAGGGCGGCAGCGGCCTCGAGGGCTGGGAGCGCAACCAGCGCATCGGCGCCGCCGTCGGCATCAAGCTCGACTACCTGCTCGCCTCGGCCGCGCTGCCGTTCATCTTCCCCGCGGTCAAGGTGCACCGCGAGTACTTCGGCGACGGCTCGATGCGCCAGATCGCGCCGGTGAGCCCGGCGCTGCACCTCGGCGCCGATCGGGTTCTGATCGTAGGCACCGGCCGCCAGACCACCGACGACGCGCGCGCGCGCTCGAACACCTATCCCTCGCTCGCGCAGATCGCCGGCCACGCGTTGAACAGCATCTTCCTCGACAGTCTAATGGTGGACATCGAGCGCCTCGAGCGCATCAACCGCACCGTGCAGCTGATTCCGCCCGAGAAGCTCGCCGATTCGAAGGTCCAGCTGCGCGCGGTGAAGGTGCTGTTCATCACCCCGTCGCAGCCGATCGAGCGCATCGCCTCGCGCTTCGTCCACGAGCTGCCGCGCACCGTGCGCTTCGTGCTGCGGCCCACCGGCGCCCTCAACCGCTCGGGCTCGAACCTGGCGAGCTACCTGCTGTTTGAGGAATCGTTCTGCCGCGCGCTCATCGACCTGGGCTATCGCGACACCGCGGCGCGCGAGGCCGAGGTGCGAGACTTCTTCGGCCAGCAGGAGGAGGAGGAGCGGGCACATGGCTGACCAGGCACCGCAAGACCCGTTCGAGATGTTTCGCCGGCTGTGGGGACCGCTCGGGGTGCCGATCCCCGGCATGGCGGTGCCCACCTTCGACCCGAAGGAAGTCGAGAAGCGCATCGCCGAGCTGAAATCGGTCGAGGCGTGGCTGCAGATGAACCTGAACATGCTCAAGTTTTCCATTCAGGGCCTCGAGCTGCAGCGCGCCGCGCTGCAGGCCATGAAGACCGCTTCGGAACCTCCGAAGAAAGAGTAGGAGAAGTGCTCCAAGCGTTCGCTTACGGCCACGTCGCCGCGCCGACCTGGCGGGAATGCGTGTCGGCTTGTGCCGAGCGCCTCGGCCGGCCCGGCCGCGGCTTGGGATTCGTCTATTTCACGGATGCTTTCGTCGATTCCGCCCCCGGCATCTTGCAGGAACTGCAGGAGCGCACCGGCGTTCAGGACTGGGTCGGCAGCGTCGGCGTCGGCATCCTCGCCACGGGCGCCGAGTATCAGGAAGAGCCGGCGATGGCCGCGATGGTTGCCGATATTGAATCGTTCAAGGTGTTCTCGGGCCGTGCGCCCTTGAAGGGTGGACACTTCGCCGTGGTTCACGCCGACCCGGCCGCGCCCGACGTCGCCGGGCTGATCGCGGACATGTCGGCGAAGGTGGCGAGCGGCTTCCTGGTCGGCGGCCTGTCGAGCTCGCGCTCGCGCACGGTGCAAATTGCGAACGCAGTGCTTTCGGGCGGGCTTTCCGGCGCCGCGTTCGCTCCGGAGACGGCGGTGGCGACGCGCCTCACGCAGGGCTGCGTTCCCTATCCCGGCCGTTTTCGGGTCACCGAATGCGCGGACAACATCATCGGGACCCTCGACGGCCGGCCCGCGCTCGACGTAATGAGGGAAGTCATCGGAAACGAAAGACAAGTGCTGGTCGGCCTGCCCGTTGCGGGCTCCGACACCGGCGACTACACCGCGCGCAACCTGGTCGGCATCGACCCCCGCAACAAGCTGATCGCGATCGGTGACTTGGTCGAGCCCGGGGCCGAGTTGGTCTTCTGCCGGCGCGATCGCGATGCCGCGCGCGCCGATCTTTCCCGGATCGCGGACGAGCTCAAGTCGGCAACGCCCGAACCCAGGGGCGCACTGTACTTTTCCTGCCTTGCGCGCGGTGAGCACATGTTCGGATCCCGCGGCGCCGAGCTCGAGGTGATCCGGCGCGCGCTCGGCGAGGTGCCGCTGGTAGGATTCTTCTGCAACGGCGAGATTTCGCGCGACCGGTTGTACGGCTATACCGGCGTGTTGACTCTGTTCCAATGAGCCTATTCCACTGAGGAGAGCGAGGATGGCAAAGGCAGTCCGTTATCACAAGCAGGGCGGCCCCGAGGTATTGCAGATCGAAGAAGTCCAGGTCGGCGATCCCGGCCCCGGCCAGGCGCGCGTGCGCCACAAGGCGATCGGCGTGAATTTCGTCGACACCTACCAGCGCTCGGGCCTCTATCCGATGCAGCTTCCCGGCACCGCGGGCAACGAAGGAGCGGGCGTGGTCGAAGCGGTGGGGCAGGGCGTGACGAATGTGAAGGCGGGCGACCGCGTCACCTATACCGGGCTGCCGGGCTCGTACTGCGACGTGCGCGTGGTGCCGGCCGATCGCCTGGTGAAGCTGCCCGACGGCATCACCGAGGAGATGGCGGCGTCGATGACGCTGAAAGGCATGACCGTGCAGTACCTCATTCACCGCACCTACGCGGTCAAGTCGGGCGACACAGTGCTGTGGCACGCCGCCGCGGGCGGCGTCGGCCTGATCGCCGGCCAGTGGCTGAAGGCGATCGGCGCGACCGGCATCGGCACGGTGGGCTCGGAGGAAAAGGCGGCGCTCGCCAAATCGCACGGCTGGCAGCACGTGATCAACTACAGCAAGGAAAACTTCGTCGAGAAGGTGAAGTCGATCACCGGCGGCAAGGGCCTGCCGGTGGTCTACGACGCGGTCGGCAAGACGACCTGGGAAGGCTCGCTCGAGTGCCTGCGGCCGCGCGGCCTGATGGTGTCCTTCGGCAACGCCTCCGGCCCGGTGGCGCCGGTGAACCTGGGGATCCTCTCGCAGAAGGGCTCGCTCTACGTCACGCGCCCCACGCTCGCCACCTACATCGCCTCGCGCCCCGAGCTCGAGGAGACCGCAAAATCGCTGTTCGACGTCGTGAAGTCGGGCAAGGTGAAGATCGAGACCACCAGGCGCTACAAGCTCGACGACGCGGCGCAGGCGCACCGCGATTTGGAGGGGCGCAAGACGACCGGTTCGGTCGTCCTGATTCCCTAGATTTTCAGTATTTTCTTGGCCTTTCCAAGGGTGGCCATCGACTCGGAGTGCTTGCCTTCCTTGTGAAGCTTCTCGCCCTCGGCGCGGAGCTTCTTCACTTCCTCGGTCTGCTTCGCGTCGAGCTTGGCCTTGGGTAGCGCGGCGTCTATCGCCTTCCATTCGTTCGGGCAGTTGTTGGCGAGGGCGAGCGAGGACGCGAGGGCGAGGACAGCGGCGATTGCGATACGGATCATGCGCTTGCTCCTTGGTTGTTGATGCGCCGCTATTATGCAGCTTGACCTGCCCGAGCTGCGCCGGCGCCTCGCGACCCGCAGCGTGCCGGAATTCACAGTATTCGGCGACGACGGCACCGAGGGGCGCGAGTTCGCAGCCACGGCCGCCGCGGTCCTCATACCCGTGATTGCCCATGGAGAATTGACGGTCCTGTTTACCCGGCGCACCACGCACCTGAAGAGCCATGCGGGCCAGGTGAGCTTTCCCGGCGGGCGCGCCGAGCCGGGCGACTCGAGCGCAGAATTCACGGCGCTACGCGAGGCGAGCGAGGAAATCGGCCTCGCCGCCGCGCGCGTCGAGATCCTGGCGCGGCTTCCCGACTACCGCACGCGAACCGGCTTTCGGGTGACCCCGGTCATCGGGCTCGTCGCGCCGCCGCTCGAGCTTGCGCCCGACCCGAGCGAGGTGGCGGAGGTATTCGAGGTGCCGCTCGCGTTCCTGCTCGATCCGCGCAACCGGCAGCGGCGCACGCGCGAGTTCCAGGGTCAGCAGGTCGGCTACTACGTGTTCGAGTACCAGGAGCGGGTCATCTGGGGCGCCACCGCCGGGATGCTGGTCAACCTGCATAAAATGCTCGAATGAGCAGGTCGGCATGAGCGTCAGCGCGATCATCGCCGCGCTCGTCATCGAGCAGTGGCGGCCGCTCGGCGAGCGCAAGAGCGTCTCGGCCGCGCTCGCCGCTTGGGCGGCATACCTGGAGCGCGCGTTCAATGGCGGCGAGCGCCAGCACGGCATGGTCGCCTGGCTGGTGGCGGTGCTGCCGCCGGTGGCGGTCGCGATCCTGCTGCATGCGCTGCTGTCCGCGGCGGGCTGGGTGTTCGCGCTCGCTTTCGACATCGCGCTGCTCTACCTGACGCTCGGCTTCAGGCAGTTCAGCCACTACTTCACCGACATCCAGCTCGCGATCAAGTCGGGCGACATCGAGCAGGCGCGCTTCCTCCTCGACCAGTGGCGCGGCGCCTCGGGCGTGGTGCGCACGCGCGAGGAAGTGGTGCGCCTCGCGATCGAGGAGGCGCTGGTCGCCGCGCACCGCCACGTGTTCGGCGTGCTGCTCTGGTACCTGGTGCTGCCCGGGCCCGCCGGGGCAATCCTGTACCGGCTCGCCGCCTACCTTGCCGTGCGCTGGCGCCCGCTGGGCGCGTTCGGCCGCTTCGCCGGCGAGGCCTTCCACGTCCTCGATTGGCCGGCGGTGCGGCTCACGGCCGCGGCCTTCGCGCTGGTCGGCGATTTCGAGAACACGGTGTACTGCTGGCGCACGCAGGCGCGCACCTGGCCCGATCCCGACGCCGGCGTGCTGCTCGCGGCAGGGGCGGGCGCCATGGGCGTGCGCCTCGGCATGCCGGTGCAGGACGTCGACGGCCCGCAGGCGCGGCCGGAGCTCGGCGTCGGCGAAGAGGCCGACGGCCCGTTTCTCGACACCACCGTCGGCATGCTGTGGCGCGCGCTGGTGCTGTGGGTGGCCGTGCTTGCCGGGGCGGCGATCGTCGCTCATAGCTCGCGGTTCTGGGCTTGAAGCTGTTCGGATTGATTCTGGTGCTCGGCGCGCTGGTCGTTTCCGGGATCAGGCCCTACGACCGTGCGACCTGGTGGATGGAGGTCGCGCCGGTCCTGATCGCCGCGCCGATTCTCGTCGCCACCTACCGGCGCTTTCCGTTGACCGGCCTTCTGTATGCCCTGATTTGCGTCCACGCCCTCGTGCTCATCCTCGGGGGCGCCTACACCTATGCGCGCGTGCCGCTCGGCTTCTGGCTGCAGGACCTGCTGAGCCTGGAGCGCAATCCCTACGACCGCATCGGCCACTTCATGCAGGGCTTCGTGCCGGCGATGGTCGCTCGCGAGATCCTGATCAGGAACAAGTACGTCAATGGAACTTCGATGGCTGCCTTTCTTTCGCTCTGCGTAGCGCTCGCGATCAGCGCGTTCTATGAGCTGATCGAATGGTGGGCCGCGCTGGCGCTCGGGCAGGGCGCCGAGGAGTTCCTCGGCACGCAGGGCGATTCGTGGGACACGCAGGCCGACATGTTCCTCGCCCTGATCGGCGCAGCGGCTGCGCTTACCGCCTTGTCACGCCTTCACGATCGTCAGATCGCACGCTTGTAGGCGCCGCAGCGCCAGCACTGGGTGAACTGGGCCCCGAGCGTCTCGCCGCAGGCGCAGGTCCAGTCCGGGCCCGCGGACTGCTTCGGAGCCAGGATCTCCTCTGCGCGTTTCTGATCCCTGTCGTCCACGACCCACAGCTCGGCCTGGCATTCCGCCGGCGGCAGCTCGCCCATCACCGACGACAACGCTGCATTCCGCACGAGGGTCTCGATGCCCGCGTTCTCGAGCAGATTCCGGGCGTGGTAGACCGCGGTCTGGTTGTACGAGCTGAAGACCCGCTTCACTACGCTACAAGGCGAACAGCGCGTCGCACTTGGCGGCGCAGATGAAGTCGTTCTCCGACAGCCCGCCGATGGCATGGGTCGAGTACTCGACGCGGCACTTGTTGTAGTGCACGCCGAGGTCGGGATGATGGTCCTCGCGGTGCGAGATCCAGGCGAGCGCGTTGACGAACGCCAGGGTCTCGTAATAGTTCTTGAACGGGTAGGTCCTGGCAAGCTTGCCGTTCTCCACCGCCCATCCCTTGAGATTCTTCAGCAGCTCCTTTGCTTCCTGGGGCGTGAAGGGCTTGGTCCCGCCTTCGCAGGGCTTGCAGTGTTTTCCTGCCAGATCATTCATGTTGTCCTCTGCTCTATCAGCGGGTTCATGCTGACCTTAACTTGGCAATGCGCATCGCCGCCGGCGGATGCGAATCGTAGTAGGCCGAGTGCAGCGGGTCCGGCGTGAGCGTGGCGGAGTTGTCGTGGTAGAGCTTGACCAGCGCGCGCACCAGCTCGGCGGCGTCGGCGTTGCGGGCGGCGTAACGGTCTGCCTCGTACTCGTTCTTGCGCGAGAAGAGGGAGAGCAGCGGCTGGGCGAAAAAGGTGAACTCGGGAACTACCAGCATGAAGAGCATGAGCGCCACCGGCATGGTGGCAGTCTGCATGCCCAGGCCCTGGTAGAACCAGGACTGGCCGGCGAGGAGCCCGAGCGCGAGCAGCAGCACGAAGCTGAAGCCCCAGCTGAGCGCCATGCCTTTCACGATGTGGCGCAGCTTGTAGTGGCCGAGCTCGTGCGCGAGCACCGCCTCCACCTCGGCGGGCTGAAGCCGCGACACCAGCGTATCGAACAGCACGATGCGCTTCGCCGCGCCGAAGCCGGCGAAGAATGCGTTGCCATGCGAGGAGCGCTTCGAGCCGTCCATGACGTAGAGGCCGCGCGAGCGGAACCCGGTGCGCTGCAGGAGCTGCTCGACGCGCGCCGCGAGCACCGGGTCGCCGAGCGGCGAGAACTTGTTGAAGAGCGGCATCACTACCGCGGGATAGATCATCTGCAGGAAAAGCGAATACGCGACCAGCACCGCCCACGCATAGAGCCACCAGAGCGGGCCCGCTGCCTGCATCAGCCAGAGGATCGCGAGGAGCAGCGGAATGCCGAGCACCGCGCCGACCGCGAGGCCCTTCAGCAGGTCGACGAGAAAGAGCCTGAGCGTCATGCGGTTGAAGCCGAAGCGCTCCTCGATGACGAAGATGCGATACAGGTTCAGCGGCAGGCCAAGGAGACCTCTCAGCAGGAAGACCGTGAGGATCAGCGCGGCGCCGTGCCAGATCGACTCGACGGCGAACACGCGCTGCCAAAGGTCGGACAGCCACTGCAGCACGCCGCCCAGCGTGAGCGCGAGCAGGATCAGCGCGTCGAGCACCGTATCGACGATGCCGAGCCGCGCTTTCGCGACGGTATAGTCCGCGGCCTTCTGATGCGCGGCGAGCGGAATCGAGTCGGCGAACATTCCCGGCACGGCATCGCGATGCGCGCGCACGTGGCGGATCTGCCGCTGCGCGAGCCAGAGGCGGGTCGCAGTGGCCGCCGCCAGTGCGGCGAGAAAGATCCCAGTAAACACCGTGAGAGAATAAGGCATGGCGGCCGAGTCGGACAACCGCGCGAACAACCTCGTCTGGCTCGACATGGAGATGACCGGGTTGCAGCCGGATTCCGATCGGGTCATCGAGATCGCGATGCTGGTCACCGACCCGCAGCTCAACGTCGTCGCAACCGGCCCGGTGCTCGTGGTGCACCAGCCCGACGAGGTGCTCGACGCGATGGACTCGTGGAACAAGAGCACGCACGCCAAGACCGGGCTGATCGAGCGGGTGCGTGCCTCCAGCCTCACCGAGGCCGAGGCCGAGCGCGAGGCGCTCGAGTTCCTCGGCGCGCACGTGCCGCCGAACGTCTCGCCGATGTGCGGCAACTCGATCTGCCAGGACCGCCGCTTCCTCGCGCGCTGGATGCCGCGGCTCGAGGCGCATTTTCACTATCGGAACCTGGACGTCTCGACGCTGAAAGAGCTGGCGCGGCGCTGGAAGCCCGAGCTGAAAAGCTTCTCGAAGGAGGGCAAGCACGAGGCGCTCGCCGACATCCTCGAGTCGATCGAGGAGCTGAAGTTCTACCGCAAGAACGTGATGACCATTTAGGGATGGCAGGCCATCGATGCGGGCCGCGCTGATCCTCGCCGCGGCGGTCGCCGTATTCAACGTGGCCTGGATGCCGGGCCAGTTCCTGGACGGCGACCCGGCGGCGTGGCGCGAGGAGGCGCGCAGCATCGTCTTGCACGGCGAGCTCGCGGTGCCGGCCGAATTCGCCTCGCGCTTCTTCGAGCCCGGGCAGTACTTCGTGCGCAACGATTCGACCGGACGCTACTACTCGAAGTACGGCGTGATGAACGCGCTCGTGTCGCTGCCGCCGCTGTGGGCGCAGGCGGCGGCCGGCGGCGACCTCTCGGCGCCGGGCACCTATCCGTCGCTCCTCGCTTTCAACCTGTGGAACGCTGCGCTGAGCGCGCTGCTGGCAGCGCTCCTCTACCGGCTGGCCAGCCTGTACACGGCTCGCGTTTCGGTGCGCCTCCTGTTCGTCGTCGGGACGCTCTACTGCTCCGCCCTGTGGTTCTATCAGCGGGCGCAGAGCTCGGAGCTCTACCAGGCGGTGTTCTTCGCCGCGTTGTTCCTCTGCTTCGCCCGGTTCCTGCGCACGCGGGAGCGGGCGTGGCTCGGCGGCACATGGCTGTTCGCCGCGGCGCTTCTTTTCACCCGGGTGTCGTTCGGCCTGCTGCTCCCGATCATCGCGCTGCTCGCCTGGCGGGAGCAGCGCAGGCTCACGCTGATGATCGTGCTGCCCCCGCTCGTAGCGGTCGCGGTGTTGGGATGGATCAACACCGTGAAGTTCGGCTCGCCGCTGCTGACCGGCTACCACGCGTGGCGGCCCGAGGTGACGGCGCTCACCGGGAGCCTGGCCGACGGCCTGTGGGGGTTCCTGTTCTCGCCGCGTTTCAGCGTGTTCCTGCACTATCCGCTGCTCGTGCTGGCGCTGTTCGGCGCGGCGGCGTTCTGGCGCCGGCACCGCGCGGACGCGATCGCGATGGCTGCGGTGTTCGTGCCGTTTCTCCTGCTCACCAGCAAGATGCCGCTGTGGGCGGGGGAGTTCGGCTACGGCCCGCGCTATCTGCTGTTCATGGTTCCAGTCCTCTCCCTGCCAGCGGTCGTATTTGCCGACGCGGTCATCGACGAGATCGGCACCTGGCGCGCACGCGCCTGGGCGTCCGCGACGATCGTCTGCCTCGCGTATTCCGCATACCTGCAAGTACAGGTGAACCGGCTGAGCTTCTGGGCCTACTACGATGCGCGCTCGGTGCTCGAGGTCGCCTATTCGGACGGCGCCGCGGGCTGGTTCCGCGACCGCCACGTCGGCGTGGTCTGCGCCGACCTCATCCGTCACCGCCGCGACCTCACCGCGCTGCCTTGGTTTCCGGAATTCAGGCGGAAGGTCTCGCCGCAGATCGCCGAGCAGTACGTGCGCGAGCTCGGCCGGCTGATCGACCGCGGCAACTGGTACTGGAGTAGGCCTACTTCTTCTTGACGCGGCGCGCCGGCTTTCTTGCAGCGCCGCTGCTCGAGCGCTCTGCGCGAGCCTCAATCTCGACGATCACTTCGATCTCGACCGGGATGTTGTTCGGCAGCGAGCCCATGCCGACCGCGGAGCGCGCGTGCTTGCCGCGCTCGCCGAACACCTCGACGAAGAGATCCGAGCAGCCGTTGATCACCTTGGGCTGCTCGCCGAAGCCCGGGCCGGCGTTGACCATGCCGAGCACCTTGACGATGCGCTTCACGCGGTCGAGGCTGCCGAGCTCGTCCCTCATCACCGCCATCAGGTTCAGGCCGACCGTGCGGGCATGGCCGTAGGCCTGCTCGACCGTGATGTCCTTGCCCACGATCCCGGCGACGCCGCCGGCAGGGCCCTTGCCCGCGAGGAACAGCAGGTTGCCGGCGCGCACCGCGTTCACGTAGTTCGCCACCGGCGGCGTCACGGGGCCGAGCTGGATTCCCAGTTCCTTGAGTTTCTTCTCGGCGCTCATGCTAGCGGCCCGCGCTCGGCTCCGACGGGTAGGGCGAGGTCCGCGCGCCGGACGGGGGTGCTTTCTCGATGGGGCGCGCGTCCGCTCCGAGGCCGGGGAGGACTTCGGCGCCGCTGTCCCGCGGTGTCTCCCGCGTGTACTGGCCAGGGTTGTCCAGCTTCAGGTTGAGCTTCGTGCCCGGCTGCGCCGGAGGCTGCGGCGGCGCCTTCGCGTCGGAAGGCGCCGGCGCGGGCGCCTGGGCGGTAGCCGGCGCCGCGGTGGCGATGAACGCAAGAGCGACCATCCGCGCCAGGGTGCTTTTCATGCCGGGAGGACCTTTCCGGGATTCATCAGGTTGTCGGGGTCGAAGGCGTGCTTGATGTCGCGCATCAGGGAAATCACTTCCTCACCCAGCTCCTGGCGCAGGTACTGCTGCTTGCCGATGCCGATGCCGTGCTCGCCGGTGCAGGTGCCTTCCATGGCAAGCGCGCGCTCGACCACGCGCACGTTGAGCGCTTTCGCCTCGTCGATCTCGGCCTGCTTCTTCGGGTCGATCAGGATCACGAGGTGGAAGTTGCCGTCGCCGACGTGGCCGAAGAGGGGGATCGGCAGCGAGGCGCTTTCGATATCCTTCGCGGTCTCGGTGACGCACTCGGCGAGCCGCGAGATCGGCACGCACACGTCGGTGGACAGCGCGCGCGAGCCGGGCTTGAGCTGAAGGCACGCGAAGTAGGCGTTGTGACGCGCTTCCCAGAGCTTGGAGCGCTCTTCCTGCCGCGTCGCCCACTGGAAGTCGAGGCCGCCGTGCTCGCGCGCGATCTCCTGCACCGCCTTTGCCTGCTCGACCACCGCCGCGGCGCTGCCGTGGAACTCCAGAAAGAGCGTGGGCGACTCGGGGTAGGCGGTCTTGTTGTGCCGGTTGAGCGCACCCATGGTGGTGGCGCAGAGGAGCTCGCTGCGCGCGATCGGGATCCCGGCCTGCAGGGTCTGGATCACCGTGTTGGCCGCGCCCTCGATGTCGGGGAACGCGCACACCGCAGCCGACATCGCTTCCTGCACCGGGTGCAGCTTCACCGTCACCTCGGTGATGATGCCGAGCGTGCCCTCGGAGCCGACGAAAAGCCGCGTCAGGTCGTAGCCCGCGGCCGACTTCTTCGCGCGGCGCGAAGTCTGGATGACGCGCCCGTCGGCCAGCACCACCTTGAGCGACAGCACGTTCTCGCGCATCGTGCCGTAGCGCACGGCGTTGGTTCCGGAAGCGCGCGTCGCAGTCATGCCGCCGAGGGTCGCGTCGGCGCCGGGATCGATCGGGAAGAACAGCCCCGTGTGCTTGATGAATTCGTTCAGCTGCTTGCGCGTCACGCCCGCCTGCACCACGGCGTCGAGGTCCTCCTCGTGCACCGCGAGCACCTGGTTCATCTGCGACAGATCGATCGAGACGCCGCCCGCGATCGCGAGGATGTGGCCCTCGAGCGAGGTGCCGACGCCGTAGGGAATCATCGGCACGCGGTGGCGGCGGCAGATGTTGACGACATCGCGCACCTCTTCAGTTGATTTTACGAATACAACAGCATCCGGAAGCGCGTAGGGAAAATAGGACTCGTCCTTGCCGTGGTGCTCGCGCACTGCGGCGGCGGTCGACACCCGCTCGCCGAGCAGCGCCTTGAGCTCGGACAGCACGGATTGGTCGAATTCGCGCGCCTTGTTCATGGCTTCATTTTAGGCGTATCTCGCCGTCAAAGGGCACCTTGACGCCGAGCTGCGGGATCTCCAGCGTCATCTTGACGGGGATCGCTTCCTCGCCCTTCAGCTTGCCGGATTGCAGCGACTTCTGAACGGCTTGCTCCAGCTCGCGCTGCGAGTTGACGCCGACCATCTTGAGGAATTTGCGGATGCTGAGGTTGAAGGTTTCCTGGTCCATTAGCGCTCTCCTGTAAGAATTTTCTTCGCAAGTTCCTTGCCCAGCTCCACGCCCCACTGGTCGAAGCTGTTGATGTTCCAGATTACGCCCTGCGTGAATACCTTGTGCTCGTAGAGGGCGATCAGCCGGCCGAGGTTCCGCGCATTCACCTGGTCGAAAAACAGCAGGCTCGAGGGGCGGTTTCCCGGATACTGCCGGTGCGGCGGCAGCTTCGGGTCGTCGGTGCCGTACGCCAAGGCGTCGGCCTGGGCGCGCAGGTTTGCCGTGAGAATCTCATCTTCCCCGACGTCGACAAAATCGGCCGGGACCGCGTGCGTGCCTTGGTGCAGGAGCTGGTGGAAGGAGTGCTGGCTCACCGTGCCTTCGCCGCCCCAAAGCACCGGCGCGGTGGCGTAGTCGACGACGCGGCCCTCGCGATCGACGCGCTTGCCGTTCGATTCCATCTCGAGCTGCTGCAGGAAGGCCGGGAGCAGGCGCAGCGCGTTCGAGTACGGCAGCACCGCGTGCGTCGACGCGCCGAGAAAGTTCGTGTTCCACACGCCGATCAGCGCCATCAGCGCCGGGACATTCTTCTCCAGCGGCGCTTCGGCGAAGTGCCGGTCGATGTCGTTTCCGCCTTTCAGGAACTCCTGAAACGAATCGAAGCCGATGGCGCAAGCGGCCGCGAAGCCCACCGCCGACCAGACCGAAAAGCGCCCGCCGACCCAGTCCCACATCGGCAGGATCTCAGTGGCACCAAATGCTTTGGCAGCTTCAAGGTTCGAGGTAATGGCAAAAAAAGCCCTGCCGCCCCACTGTTTCGCGGCGGCGGCATTCGACATCGTCTCCTGCGTGGTGAAGGTCTTGGACGCGACCACGAAGAGCGTGCTCGCCGGGTCGGCGCCTTCGAGCGCGCGCCCGAGGTCGTGCGGGTCCGCGTTGGCAACAAACCGCACGTCGAGAGCGCCTGCATCTCCTCCCTTGGTCAATGCGTCCGCGAGCAGCCGCGGCCCGAGGTCCGAGCCGCCGGTACCGAGGTTGATGATTCGCTTGTACTTGCCGTTGTTGCGAAGGGCGCCGACCAGGCCGCTCATTCTTTCCAGTGTTTCCTTCACTTCCACCGGTGCGGAATCGCCCGACCGCAAAGCGGTATGCCACGCCGCGCGCTTCTCGGTCGAGTTCACCTCGCTGCCGGCGAGGAGCGCTTCGCGCCATTCGGCGAAGCCGCGCTCGGCGGCGAGGTGCGCGAGCAGGCGCAGCGTGATCGCGCCGAGGCGTTGGCGCGAATAGTCGTAGCGCACGCCGGGAGCCTCGGCGACGAACTGCCGGCCGCGCGCGTCGTCGGCCGCGAACAGCTCGCGCAGGTGCACGCTGCGCCAGCTCTCGGCGTGCTGCGAGAGCTTCGCCCAGGCCGGGCATTGCGTCGGGGAGCGTGTATTCATTTACCAAGTCGGTAGAGGCGGTACCGCTCCGCGCGATCACCAGGGCGGCCGACGTCGGCGAGCTTCACCCAGCCGGCGCCGGGCCCGTCGAATTCGTGCTTGGGATTGCCTTGCACGAGAAGCAGCGGACAGGCATTCGGCCTGACCAGGTCGTAGGCACGCGCGCGGATGCCCGCGTGGTAGTCGAGCGCCGCGGCCTGCGACACCCCGAGCGCCTTCTGCGCGATGCAGCCCGAGCCCACCGGGATTTTCGAGCGCAGCTGCAGTGCCACCGAGCGGTAGCTCTTCTGATAGTCGGCCCAGGGCATGAGCAGCATCGCCCCCGTGCCCCACAGCAGCACGATGCCCGCCGCCCACCGCAGCAGGCTGCGCATCGGCGAGCGCGTGGTGTAGAAGATCAGGACCACCCAGCCAGCCGCGAGCACCAGCGCGAACGCGACGTACAGAATCCCGAACTCGGGCGTGAAGCCGGGCGCGGTCCTGAAGAAGTTGCTGGCGAAGCGCGGCGGCACGCCGGTCAGCATGGCGAGCCAGCAGAACCACAGCAGCAGGCCGAAGAAGCCGAAGCCGAGCACCCCGAACCAGTCGAGCGCGCCCGCCGCCCCGCGCCGCAAGACCAGCGCGCCCCGGTAGCCGAGCAGCGCGAGCGGCGCGAGCAGCGGTATCAAGTGCACGTCCTGCGCCGGCCCCCAGTACGCCGCGAGCAGGAGGATGAGCACGCTCGCCACCGCCGGCACGAAGATCTGCGGCTCGCGCCAGCGCCTGCGCAGCGACCACGCCGCCCACACCGCGAGCGGCCACGCCGGCCAGGCAAACCAGCTCCCGGTGACGAGGAAGTAGCGCAGGTTCGCAGCCGGATCGCCGATCGGCTGCCAGGCGACCGTGCGCCACAGCGCGAACGTTTCCGGCTCGCGCCACGCGAGGGCCAGGGGCCAGCTCGCGGCAACGACCAGTCCTGCCAGGAGAGATACCGGTATGAAAACCACTGCACTTCGTGTGCGCCACTCCGGACAGAGCACATGCGCGGCAATCACCGCGACGAGAAGCGAGGCCGGCGAGATCCACACCGCGGAGAGCGCGGCGAAGCCGAGCGCGGCGCCGAAGAGCGCTCCGGCCTGAAGCGGCCGGCGCGCGGCGTGCGGCAGCACGGCGAGCGCGCCGCACAGGGCGGCGAGGGCGGCCAGCTCCGGCAGCGCCTCGTGCGCATGCACGACCAGCCCGATCGACCCCAGGAGCACCAGCATCGCCGCCGCGCCGTGGACGCGGCGGTCCTCCTTGGGCGCCCAGTCGCGCGCCGCGAGGTAGATCAGAAAGAAGGCGACGAGGACCAGCGCGCCGCTCGCCAGCCGCGCGGCGGAATGGAACTCCAGGATGAACTGCAGCGCCTTGCCGAAGGCCAGGGCGATCCAGTGGTACAGCGGCGGGTCGAACAGCCACGGGGTGCCCGCGATTCGCGGCACGAGCGGCGTGCCGCCCTCGGCCATGTCGTGCACGATGCCCAGGCCGATGGCGTCGTGCGTCTTCCACAGGTCGTGCCCGGCGAGTCCGGGAAGCGCAAATGCCAGCGCGATGAGCGCTAGCGGCCCTGGTTTTGGCGGTAAGGTGAGGCGGGGGAGCATCCCCCAAAAGACCGGTTAGGCCTTTTTCTCCGTGGTCTTCTTGGTGTAGCGGCGCTTGAACTTCTCGACGCGGCCCGCGGTGTCGACGATCTTCTGCTTGCCGGTATAGAACGAGTGCGACTCGGACGAGACCTCGACCTTCACCACGGGATATTCCTTGCCGTCGGACCACTTCATCGTCTCGCGGCCCTTGGTGTCGATCGCCGAGCGCGTGAGGAAGGAGTGGTTCGAGCTGGTGTCGAGGAAGATCACCGCTTTGTATTCGGGGTGGATGCCTGGTTTCATAGGGCGCGAATTATAAGGGAAAAAGCATGCTTTAGAGACGTCCTTCCCGCTTCAACTCCAGGTACCGGTTGACCAGCGAGATGGCGAGACGCTCGGGTTCCACGTCCAGGCAGACCGCGCCCGAGGCGCCAATGCGGCGGAAGGTGCGCTCGCGCGCGGCGAGGTAGTCGGCGGCGGCGGCGTGGGTGACGGCGCGGTCGAAGCTGTCGACGCGGGCGGACAACGCACGCGAAATTATGGCTTCCCTAAGGGAAGCCAAAACCACGAGATGGCGCGTACGCAGCAGCTTGAGCGCCGGCAGCAGGGTCTCGTCGTCCTCGTCGCGCAGGTTGGTGAGCACGATGACGAGCGAACGCCGGCGCAGCTGGCGCATCACGTCGCGCGCGGCGAGGTTGTAGTCGGGCACCTCGAGCGTCGGCTCGATGTCGTAGACGTGGTTGAGGATGGCGTTCACTGCGCCGACGGACTTGCGCGGCTCGCAGTAGCGGTTGACCCCCGCCATCGTCATCATCCCGACGGCGTCGCCCTGGCGCAGCGCGACGTGCGCAAGGAGGAGGGCGGCGTTGAGGGCGTGGTCGAAGTGCGACAGCTCATCGTCCTTGGATGCCATGCGCCGGCCGCAGTCGATCACCAGCATGACGCGCTGGTCCTTCTCCTCCTCGTACTCGCGCGAGATCAGCCGCTGGGTGCGCGAGGTCGCCTTCCAGTCGATGGCGCGCTGCGAGTCGCCCTGCCGGTACTCGCGCAGCTGGTGGAACTCCATGCCCTCGCCGCGCTTGCGCACCTGGAGCACGCCGATCTGCGACAGGCGGTTGTCGGTGGCGAGCAGCGTGTACTTCGCCAGCGCGCGGAAGTTGGGATAGACACGGACTGGGGTGGGGTTGCCCACGAATCTTTTCATGAACCAAAGCCCCAGAGGCGAATAAAGCCGGACCTCGGCGGCGGCGAATCGGGCTTCGCCGCGCGCCACCGGACGCACCTGGTAGGCGACCTCGGTCCACTGCCCGCGCTCGAGCTCGAGCCGCCGCGGCAGCCCCTCGGCCTCGAAGCTGGCCGGATGGTGGTCGTGCAGCTCCAGGCGCACGCGCATCCCGGCGTCATTGGCGATGCGCAGGCGCACTTCCGAGTTCACGCCGAGCGCCAGCGATCCCGGGACGTTCCGCGCCAGCGCCGGCGCGGGAAGCCGCAGCCCGGCGAAAGCGTCGAGCAGCGCGAGCACGAGAAAGCCCGCCGCCAGCGCGGTCCAGGGAAGCCGGAACTCCGGGTAGATCGACACGGCGATGGCGATCGCCGCGACGACGAGGACCGCCCAGAGAAGGCGCGGCGAAGGGATCACTTCCGCGGCGCCTCTACTTTTTCCAGCAGGCCCTTGAGGATCGCGTCGGTGTCGCGGCCTTCGAGCTCCAGCTCAGGCGAGGGCATGATGCGATGGCGCAGCGCGGGCAGCGCCATCTTCTTCACGTCGTCGGGCGTGACGAAATCGCGGCCCGCGATCAGGGCCGCGGCGCGCGCCGCGCGCACCAGCGAAATGGCGCCGCGCGGCCCGGCGCCCGCGACCACCCCCGCCCAGGCGCGCGTCGCGCGCACCAGGCGGATCGCGTAGTCGAGCACCGCGTCGTCGGCGCTGAGCGAGGCCGCGATCGCCTGCAGCGAGGTCACGGTGGCAGGCTTGACCAGGCTCGCCACCTGCTCGACCTCGAGCCGGTCGCCGACCTTGCCCTCGGTGACGTGGCGCACCAGGGCAAGCTCGTCGGCCTGCGACGGATAGTCGATCTTCACTTTCAGCAGGAAGCGGTCGAGCTGGGCCTCCGGCAGGGCGTAGGTACCTTCCTGCTCGATCGGATTTTGGGTGGCGAGCACCATGAACGGCGGCTCGACCCTGTGCGCCTCGCCCTCGATCGTGACCTGCGCTTCCTGCATCACCTCGAGGAGCGCCGCCTGCGTCTTCGCCGGCGCGCGGTTGATCTCGTCGGCGAGCAGCAGGTTCACGAACACCGGCCCTCGCCGCGTCGTGAACACCTGGTTCTTGGGATCGTACAGCGTGTGCCCGGTGACGTCGGCAGGCATGAGATCCGGCGTGAACTGGATGCGCCCGAAGGTCCCGGAGATCGTGCGCGCGAGCGCTTTTACCAGGAGCGTCTTGCCCAGGCCGGGCACACCCTCGACCAGAACGTGGCCGCCGGCGAGCAGCGCGCACAGCACCGCGTCGATGACCTCGGGCTGGCCGATCAGCGCCTTGCCGATCTCGGCGCGCATCGCGCCGGCGAGCTTCGCGGCCTGGCTGAATTGTTCAGGAGTAGGTTTGTTCATCTTTTAGTTCCCTTTTCCAGTGCGCGGTGCACCTGCTGGGCGTGCCGGGCAAACCGGATGAAGTCCGCTCCCCGCATGGCGCCGCCGGTGCTCATGAAGACCGCCGCTTCTTCCCTTGAAATTCCGATCAATGACGCCAGCCGCGATGCGCGCTCCGCCTGCGAAGCCGTCGCGAAATCGGGCTGCGCGCGGGTGAGGCGGCGAAGGGCGGCATCGCGCGCGGCGATCACCAGCCGCGCGCGCAGGCCCTTCACCCAGTAATAGCGGCCGCTCGCGCGCAAGTGGTCGAGCAGGCGGCGCCGCCCCGGCGGCGCGTCGGGCGCCACTGGCCCGAAGCGCGGCACGATGCTCCAGATCCAGAGCGCGAGCAGCAGGCCGCCGGCGGCGAGGGCGGCCGCGGCGTTCTCCTTCAGGAACCCCCACAGCGACAGCCGCTGGGGCTGGAAGTAGACCATGAGCTCCCGCCCCGGCGTGAGCGAGAGCACGTGCAGGAAGAACTCCGCGTGATCGCCGGCGCCGATGGATCTCGCCGGGCGGCGCCTGAGCTTGGCGAAGTGATCGTCCCACCCGGGGTTGCGCGCGAAGCGCAGGCTGGTCGCGACGCTGACCATGCCCCGGCCGCGGGCGAGCGAGACGAGGTGCGTGCCGGCGCTCAGGCGCACGTCGCCTTGAGCAACCTCGAGCTTCATTGCGTCGTCGAAGAACACGCTCAGCTTGCGGCTCTTCCCGGGCACCTCGACCGCGAGCGGCTTGCGCTGCGCCTCCGCTTGCAAGCGCTTGACGCCGAGCAGGTCGAGCAGCGGGTCGGGCACGCCGAGAAACTCGGCCTCGGCGATGAGGTGGCCGCCGCGCTCCGCCCAGCGCACCAGGTCGGCGACTTTTGCGGCTTGCAGCTCCTGCCTGCGGTTCGGAACCAGCAGCACGCCCCCGGCGGGCAGCGCGTCGAGCTCGGGCAGCGAGCGCACCTCGGCCACCTCGAGTCCCATGCGCTCGGCGAAGCGCTGCGCGGCGAGGAAGTCGCGCAGTCGCGCCTCGCCGCTGGGGCCGACCCACTCCTCCTTCGTCACCCGGTCGTGGGTCGAGAGGAACCACGCCGCGACGAGCATCAGCAGGGCGCCGATCAGGCCGGTGACCATGAGGGGCGTTTTCATGCGAAAGCCTTGCCGTAGCCGGCGGCAAGCTGCTCCACTTCCGCGCTGGCCGGCATGCGCCGCGCGTACGCGCAACGCTGCCACGCGTCGACCAGAACCTCGAAATAGGGGAGCCGGGCCAATCTCACCGCTTCGCCTTCCGTGTGGCTCGCCAGGAGCTGGACGCCGCGCTTGTGCACGAGCTCGGAGAGCGCGCCGCGGTACAGCAGGCCGAGCGCCTCGCGCAGCCTGCCTTCGCGGGCGAGCGCCGCCGCCGCGGCGGCGACATCCGGCGGCAGCTTCTCGGGCGCGAGGTCCATGCCGAAGAGCGCGGCCGGCGGCTGGTAAGGCTCGGGCGCAGGCGCGCCGCCGCGCGGCAGCATGCGCGACGCCCACCACAAGGCATAGGCGACGAGCACGCCGGCGCCGACCCACAGCACGATCTCGCCGATCTTCGCGAGCGCGTAGGCGAGGGCCTGCAGCCAAGTGAGGTCGAGGTCGCTCGACTCGGCGCGCGTGCGCGACTCCCAGCGCTTCACTTCCTTGGTGTAGCCGAATTCCTTCGCCTTCAGCACCTCGGCGATTTCGTTCTTCGGGTCCTTCTGTTGCGCGTGAACCGGCGGCGCAGCGGCGAAAGCGAGAAAGGTCACAAGGACGAAAGCGACGGCTGCGGCATGCCGCTGCGCGATGCGCCGCAACGCGACCTCGATATCCCAGCCCTCCAGGAGCGTGCGGCGGTTGAGGTAGAGCGCGAAGCCGGCCGCGACATAGAACGGCTCGAGGATCAGCACCGCGACCGGATAGATGAACGCGTCCTCGAACGTGAACACGCTCGCGCCGCCGTCGGTGTCGCCGAACAGCAGCTCGAGGATGCTCTTCCCCTGGTCCGCCTTGGCGGGCAGGAACAGCTCGGCGAGAAGGCCGAACGCGGTCCAGAGCACGATGACCTCGAGGGCGAAGCACACCAGCGTCAGCGAGGCGGCATAACCCCCGACTCGCCGGCCGAGGACGGCGCGGCGCTCGCGCGCGCCGCGGCCGGTCTGGCCCTCGAGCTGGCGCACGGGCAGGTTGAAGGATCGCGTGAAGTCAGGAAACGGCCATACGATGCGCAGGAGCAGAGAGGACACGATGCTGGTGCGCAGCCACTCCTTCGCAGCGCCAAGCACCGCGCGCGTGCCCTGCAGCTCGCCGAACACCGCGCGCGAGAGCACGTGCAGCACCACGCGGTCAAAGACGGGCTTCAGCCACCAGACGATGAGAATCGCGACCCAGGCGCGCTCGAGCGCCCAGCCGATCGCGATCGCCGCCGCGATCAGCGGCACCGCGACCAGCAGGTGCGGCAGGTACACCTGCCGCCACCAGCGCTGCAGCATGGTGAAGCCGAGGTCCATCGCCTCCCACGGCGAGCGCCGGCGCAGCGTGATGGCGATATTAGCGGGCTGCACGGCCGCGCCCGGCGAGGGCGAAATAGGCGAGCAGGATGACCCAACCGGCCGCACCGACGGCGATTTTGATTGTGAACGGCACTTCGGTGATCGGTGACCAGAACGCCTCGACGAACGCGGCGGCGAAGAACAGGACCGCCGCGCCGTACATGATGCGCACCGCGGGTCTGGCGGCGGCCATCAGCGCCGTCTTGCGGCTCAGGTTGCCGGGGGCGATGATCGCAAGGCCGAGCTTGAAGCCGGCGGCGCCCGACAGCACGATCGCCAGCAGCTCGAGCGACGAGTGTCCGGCGACGAACGACCAGAAGGTCTCGTGGTAGCCGACCTGCGTGAGGTAGCCCGCCACCGCGCCGATGATGACGCCGTTCGCGCCGAGGAACCACGCCGTGCCGACGCCGGCGAGCATGCCGCCGGCGAAGGTCTGGAAGCCGATGCGCACGTTGTTCCAGATGTAGAAGCCGAACATCGCGATGTTGGTGTCGGCCTCGCGCATGCCGAGGCGCCGGTTCGCCGGGTCATACATCTCGTGGAAGCCTGCGATCTGCCGCGGCGACAGGAGGTAGTGCACGAAATCGGGGAAGAGCTGCAGCAGCGCGATGAAGCCGAGCAGCGGCCCGAGGAAGAGCAGCGTCGCCGCGGCGACCACGCGCCACTCCTGGCGCACCAGGCGCGGAAAGCCGCGCAGCATGAAGTCGAGCACCTGCCGCGACTCGCGGCGCCGGTTCACGTAGAGCGCGTGGTGGCCGCGCAGCGCGAGCCGGTTCAGCCGGTCGACGAGCTCGGCGCTGTAGCAGCGCTGCGCGGCGAGCGCCAGCGCCTGGCACACGCGGCGGAAGCGCGACGGCATCTCGGCGGGGTCGAACGATTTCTTGTCGTCGAGGAAGGCCTCGAAGGCCTCCCATTCGCTTGCGTGCGCGAGCTCGAAGGGCGTCTGCTTCACTGGCGTCCTGCCAAGTAGTTCGCCACGCCGAGGATCCGCGCCGCGGCGCGCTCGCCGTCGAGCCGGCCGACGAGCGGCGCCGGCAGCGCGGCCAGCTCCTCGAAGCGCTCGCGCGTGAGCGTCGCCGAGCGCTCGGCGAGCTCGAGCACCGCGCGCTGCTCTTCCGGATCGAGGTCGACCGGCGGGACGACAGGAGCGGCCTCGGGGATTTTCCTCGCAATTTCCGTTGCAGGAACTTGGTAGACGACCACCGTCCCGGCCGCGAGGTCGCCCAGGCGCTTGAAGTCGCGGTTCGCGAGCATTGTGAGCAGGCCGACGCCGTAGAAGAACGGCAGGAAGTCCGCCGCGCGGAGCAGGTTGCGGGTCAAAGCGCCGGGCCAGCGCAGCGGCGTGCCGTCGTCGTTCAGGACCGCGATGCCGAGGAGCCGCTTGCCCGGGGTCTGGCCGCCCCACCGGGTCTCGAACCATGCCGGCAGCAGCCACTCGACCACGAACGCAGCGATCAGCACCACGCCGATGCCGGCGCGCCCGAAGAAGGCGGCGAGCATCTGCACGATCAGCACCAGCGCGACGCGCAGCAGTAGGTCGATCGCCCACGCGAGCGCGCGCGGCACCGGGCCGGCGAGGCGCAGGGTGAGCTCGATTCCTTCTGGCGTTGCTACTCGACGCGTGGTGTCGAGCAAGCCGCCCCCCTACAAGAATCTCTTGTTCTTTACCCTCGGCGCATCGAGTCGAAGAACTCGGCGTTGGATTTCGTGGCCTTGAGCTTGTCGATCAGGAATTCGGCGGCCTCGAGCTCGTCCATGGGGAACAGCAGCTTTCTCAGCACCCACACCTTCTGCAGGATGGGCTGCTCGATCAGCAGCTCCTCGCGGCGCGTGCCCGAGCGGTTGACGTTGATCGCCGGGTAGATGCGCTTCTCGTGCATGCGCCGGTCGAGGTGCACCTCCAGGTTGCCGGTGCCCTTGAACTCCTCGTAGATCACGTCGTCCATGCGGCTGCCGGTGTCGATCAGCGCGGTCGCGATGATGGTGAGCGAGCCGCCTTCCTCGACGTTGCGCGCCGCGCCGAAGAAGCGCTTGGGCTTCTGCAGGGCGTTGGCGTCCACGCCGCCCGTGAGCACTTTTCCGGAAGCTGGAACCACCGTGTTATACGCACGGGCCAACCTGGTTATTGAATCCAGAAGGATGACGACGTCCTTCTTGTGCTCGACCAGGCGCTTCGCTTTTTCGATGACCATTTCGGCGACCTGCACGTGGCGCGAGGCCGGCTCGTCGAAGGTCGAAGCCACGACCTCGCCGCGCACCGAGCGCGACATCTCGGTCACTTCCTCGGGCCGCTCGTCGATTAGCAGCACGATGAGCGAGATCTCGGGGTGGTTCGCCACCAGCGCGTGCGCGATGTGCTGCAGCATCACGGTCTTGCCGGCCTTGGGGGGGCTCACGATCAAGCCCCTTTGGCCCTTGCCGACCGGCGCGACGATGTCGAGCACGCGCCCGGTGATGTTCTCTTCCGCCTTGATCTCGCGCTCGAGCTTGAACGGCTTGTCCGGGTGGAGCGGCGTCAGGTTCTCGAACAGGATCTTGTTCTTCGCCGCCTCGGGGGCCTCGCCGTTGACCTTGTCGACCTTGACCAGCGCGAAATAGCGCTCGCCGTCCTTCGGCGTGCGGATCTCGCCCTCGATCGAGTCGCCGGTGTGCAGGTTGAAGCGCCGAATCTGCGAGGGCGAGACGTAGATGTCGTCGGTGCTCGCGAGATACGAGGTGTCGGGCGAGCGCAGGAAGCCGAAGCCGTCGGGCAGCACTTCCAGCGTGCCGTCGCCGAAGATCGATGCGCCCTTCTTCGCCTGGTTCTTGAGCAGCGCGAAGATCAGGTCCTGCTTGCGCATCCGGCTCGCGTTCTCGATGCCGGTGGAAACCGCCATCTCGACGAGCTGGGTGACGTGGTGGGTCTTGAGCTCCGACAGGTGCAGCGGAATCGCGGGCGCCGAGCCGTCGGACTCGGGACGGGGCGTCTCGGGACGGGGCGTTGAAGGCGTTGCTGCTTCGGGCGGGACCGCTTGAGGTCTGGCCATATAACTTGGGAATGTGCGCCCGAATTGCTGCGGCGCGGACAACCTTATTCGGGAATTTTGTTGCTAGAACCCCGCCCCCTCTGGGGACGGGGAGCTCACCTACGCGTACAGCCTAAGAGCTTCAGATGTTGCTGTCAAGAAAGGCGGTCAACTGGGACTTGGACAGCGCGCCGACGCGCGTGGCCTCCACGTTGCCGTTCTTGAACAGCATCAGCGTCGGGATGCCGCGGATGCCGAACTTCGCCGGCGTGAGCTGGTTCTCGTCGACGTTGATCTTCGCGATCTTGAGCCGGCCTTCGTACTCCTTCGCCACCTCGTCGAGGATCGGCGCGATCGACTTGCACGGCCCGCACCACTCGGCCCAGTAGTCGACCAGCACCGGGGTCTCGGACTTCAGGACCTCGGGCTCGAACGTGTCATCGGTCACGCGGTGAATTGAAGAAGTGGTACTTGCCATGGCTCCTCAAGGGGATGTTGCAGGAAGACTTCTATTATGGGGTCGACTCAGGTCGTTCCCAAGTGAAGTGCTAAACTATTGATTCTAATGACCTACGTGGTGACCGAGTCCTGCATCAAGTGCAAGTACACCGACTGCGTCGACGTCTGCCCGGTCGACTGCTTCCGCGAAGGGCCGAACATGCTGGTGATCGACCCCGACGAGTGCATCGACTGCACGCTGTGCGTGCCCGAGTGCCCGGTCGAGGCGATCTTCGCGGAGGACGACGTGCCCGATGCGCAGAAGGCGTTCACCCCGCTCAACGCGGAGCTCGCGAAAATCTGGAAGCCGATCATCGAGCGCAAGCCCGCGCCGCCCGACGCGGACGAGTGGGCGAAAGTCAAGGACAAGAAAAATTTTCTGCAGAAGTGAGCAGCGCAGCAATTTTGTGCGGAGCGGCGGAGCGGCGCAGCAATGTTTCCTTAACAGGAAAATTTGTCGTCGTTATGACCACAGTGATTTTGAAGTATCAACTTATTCCGAAGTTTTCTTTCGCGAGTCATACTTTTGCAAGCTTGATCGCGTAACCTGTCGGTTACTAAGGCAGGAGGTGCGAATGGAACAGGGCAGGCTCGCGTTCACCGCGGTATATCTCAAGTCGAACCACGGCTACATCGGATTCATCGAGGAACTTCCCGGAGTGAACTCGCACGGACGCACGCTCGACGAAGCGCGCGAGACGCTGCAGAAGCTCGCCGCGGTGGTGTTCGACGAAGAGCGCCGCGAGGCCGAGGAGCTGATCGCGGGCAAGGACGTGGTACGCGAGAACTTCGTGGTTCCGATCCCTCGCGCCGCGTAGATCCCGTTCACTCTGAAAAAAGGGGCTTCGGCCCCTTTTTTGTTGTCCGGCCGCTGCGGGCGTAAGATCCGCGCGGAGGGGGAACTTTAGGGAGGGAATACGCATGGCTGCCAGAAGCTGGCGTACCGAAGACTGGGTTGCGGTCTACCTGGGCTTTTTCATCATTGCAGTGATTCTCGCGGGGCTTAGCTGGTTCGACCTCAGCGCGCTGCGCCCGACGTTCCGCTGGACCGCGGATTCGCAGGTCGCGTCCTCGGCGCCGGGATGGCGCGCCTCGCTCGACGACATCGCCAAGGACGCCGACGCCAAGGGCAAAAAGGAGCTCGCCGCCACGGCGAACAGCCTGAAGAGCGCGCTCGACAAGGGCGAGCGCAAGGCGATCGACAAGGCGGCGGGCGACCTGTCCAAGGCCGGCGGCCGCAACACGGTGCCGGGCACGCTCGGCAGCGAGGTCCGCGGCCACGCGGCGGCGACCGCCGACAAGGTCTTCGCCGGCGCGAACCTGCTGAAAGTGCTCACCGTCGGGATCGCCGGACTGGTGATCGGCGCCGCCGGATTCGCGCTCATCGGCGGAAACGTCGGCGCGTTCCTGATCGGCTTCCCCGTGATCTTCATCCTCGCCTGGCTGGCGCGCGTCCTCGCCGGCAACGGCCTGTTCGTCGACTACGGCATCGAGTACGTGATCTTCGCGCTGCTCCTGGGCCTCTTGATCAGCAATACCATCGGCACGCCGGCGTGGCTCAAGCCCGCGGCGAACACCGAGTTCTTCATCAAGACCGGCCTGGTGATCCTCGGCGCGGGGCTGCTCTTCATGGAGGTGATCCAGGCGGGCGTGCTCGGCATCCTGCAGGCGGTGCTGGTGGTGGTGGTGGTCTGGTACTTCTGCTTCTGGATGGCGCGCAAGCTGCGCGTCGACGACGATTTCGCGGCGATGCTGTCCTCGTCGGTGGCGATCTGCGGCGTGTCGGCGGCGATCGCCACCTGCGGCGCGATCCAGGGCGACAAGAAGAAGCTGTCCTACGTCACCTCGCTGGTGCTGATCGTCGCCGTGCCGATGATGATCGTCATGCCCTGGATCGTGAAGTATTTCCAGATGAACGACATCGTCGCCGGGGCGTGGCTCGGCGGCACGCTCGACACCAGCGCCACGGTGGTGGCGGCGGGCGCGCTGATCAGCGACGTCGCGATGAAAACGGGGGTCATAGTGAAGTTTTCGCAGAACGCGCTCATCGGCGTCGCCGCGTTCATCCTGGTGGTGTGGTGGACGTTCAAGGCAACCGCCCCAGGCGGCGCTGCGGCCGGGCAGAAGCCCGGCGCGGGCATCATCTGGGAGCGCTTCCCGAAGTTCGTGCTCGGCTTCCTCCTCGCCTCGGCGCTGTTCTCGTTCTTCCTGCCGGCGACGATGGTGGAGGGCACGCGCTCGACGTTCACGGAGCTGCGCACCTGGTGGTTCGCGCTTGCCTTCGTGTGCATCGGCCTGGAGACGAAGTTCGTCGATCTCGCCACCATGGAGGGCGGGCGGCCGGCGCTGGCGTTCCTCGGGGCGCAGGCGGTGAATGTCGTGTGGACGCTGCTCCTCGCCTACCTGATCTTCGGCGGCGTGATCTTCCCGGTGCCCGATATCAAGTAGCCTGCGGATGGTGTGGGAGGTCGAGCGGCGGGGTTCAGACCCGGGTCGCCGCTCGACTCTGATCGGCGCCGCGCACTTCTTTCCCCGCCACTTCCGCCGCGACCTGCGGCGGTTCATAGCCGGCGCGCGCATCGTCCTGCTCGAGGGGCCGCTCGACGAGGCGGCGACGCGCAAGGTGCTCGAGGCTGGACGCGGCGCGGGCGGCGGCGCGCTCTACGAAGCTGCCAAAGACAGGATCCATGCAAGGCTCGGCATCTTCCCTGCGCCGCTCGATGTGCACCGGATCGTCAGGGACCTGATCTTCGGGCGGCAGGAAGAGTGGCTGGAGCAGGAGCTGCGCGCGCTCAAGCCGTGGGCGGCGTTCTTCGGCGTCTGGACGCGCTGGCGCGCCCGCCAGGGCTGGGTCCACAAGTTCGACCTCGACGCCGCGCAAATCGCCGCCAGGCTCGCCAAGGAGGTGCGCTATCTCGAGACGATCGAGGAGCAGATCACCGCGCTCGAGGCGGTGCCGCTCGAGCGCTTCACGCGCTTCCTGGCGGCCGGGGACTGGTCGGGCTACAACGAAGGCTACGAGCGCCATTACCTCGCGGGCGACCTCGAGCGTCTAGCTGCGACGGCGCAGGCGTTTCCGACCTACTGCGAGCCGATCATCGGGCGGCGCGATGCGGTGCTCGCCGAGCGCATGGCGCCCGAACTGGCGGCCGGCGGCGCGTGCGTGGTCATCGGCGTGGCGCATTGCCCCGGCGTGCTGGCCCGCCTCGCGCAGGATGGGTTTTCTACGACTCCCCTCAGTACTCTCCCTTGACCTTCCCGCGGAAGACGCGGTAGGCATAGATCGTGTATCCCACGATGAAGGGCAGGACGATTGACGTCCCAACCAGCATGAAGACGAGCGCGCTCGGGTGCGCCGCCGCGTCCCAGATCGTGAGCCGGTCGATGATGACGAAGGGAAACAGGCTATAGGCGAGGCCGATGAAGGCGAGCACGTAGATGGCCACCGCGCCGGCGAAGGGCTTCCAGTCCGATTTACCCAGGCAGGTCCACACCCAGAGCCACACCGCGAGCGTCCCTCCGGGCAACACCATCAGCGCGAGCGTGCGCGGGAAGTCGAACCACTTGTCGCGCACGGTCTCGCTGACGAGCGGCGTGCCGAGGCTCACCAGCGCGACGCCGAGCGCGACCCACAGCAGCCCCCAGCGCGCCCAGGCGATCGCCTTCGCCTGCAGCGGCCCGTCGGTGCGCAGCACGAGCCAGGTCGCGCCGAGGAGCACGTAGCCGCCGCACAGGCCCCCCGCGACGACGAGCGCGAACAGCCAGTAGCCCATGCCCGGCGCGAAGCCGGTGATGTAGCGCCCGAGCATGAAGCCCTGCGCGAGGCTCGCCAGCGTCGAGCCCGCCCAGAACAGCCAATTCCACAGCTCCTTGTGCCAGCCCTCTGCCTTCATTCTCAGCTCGAAGGCCACGCCGCGGAGCATCAGCCCCACCAGCATCGCCGCGACCGGGAGGTAGAGCGCGCCGAGGATCTCGCCGTGCGCCACCGGGAACGCGACCAGGAGAAGCCCGATGCCGAGCACCAGCCAGGTCTCGTTCGCGTCCCAGAACGGGCCGATCGAAGCGACCATGCGGTTCTGCTCGTCGCGGTCCGCCGCCGGCATCAGCATGCCCACGCCGAGGTCGTAGCCGTCGAGCACCACGTAGGCGAGGATCGCGGCGCCCATCAGCACCGTGAAGACGATCGGCAGGTCGATCACTGCGCGCCTTTCCCCGCCAGGTGCGTCAGCACGACCATGTACGAAATCAAAAGGGCTGCGTAGGTCAAGACATACCCCGTCAAACTCGCGCCGAGCTCGGCGCCGCTCGCCCGGCCGGCCGCGTCCGCGGTGCGCAGGATGCCGGTGACGAGCCAGGGCTGGCGGCCGATCTCGGTCACCATCCATCCGGCGAGCGTGGCGATCCAGCCCGAGAAGCTGAAGGCCGCGAACGACCAGAGCAGGGCCCTCGAGGGAACATCCTTTCGCAGGGCCCACGTGCCGTACCAGGCCAGAAGCAGCATCAGCACGCCCACCCCCACCATCACGCGGAACGACCAGAACACCGGCGCGACCGGGGGGTGGTCGCTTCCGAACTCCTCCAGGCCTCGCACGACGCCGTCGGGGTCGTGCTTGAGAACGATCGACAGCGCCTTCGGAATCTCGATGGCGTAGCGGTTTTGTTTTTTTTCTTCGTCAATGACCGCAAACAGCGTCAACGCCGCGCCCTTCTCGGTCTTCCACAGCGCCTCGACCGCGGCGATCTTCGCGGGCTGGTGCTCGAGGGTGTTCAGGCCGTGCAGGTCGCCGACCACGATCTGCAGCGGCACGAGCACCGCGGCGACGTGGGTGGCGAAGCGCAGCGTTTTCTGCGCCGACGGGTCGCTCGCCGCTTTGAGCAGGCGCCACGCCGAGAGCCCGGCGACGAGGAACGACGCGGTGATGCCCGTGGCGAGCAGCATGTGCGCGAGGCGGTAGGGGAACGACGGGTTGAAGATCACCGCGAGCCAGCTCCCGGCGATGAGCACGCCGTCCTGCATGACGTGGCCGGTCGGCGTTTGCATCCAGGAATTGAGCGCGAGGATCCAGAACGCCGAAACCGTTGTGCCGAAGGCG